>Ga0208826_1000897_pt1 | contig 27821 bp, 24 predicted proteins | sample AD_UKC115_MetaG_FD_184451 | JGI IMG/M metagenome (GOLD analysis project Ga0208826, IMG submission 184451) | Active sludge microbial communities of municipal wastewater-treating anaerobic digesters from Hong Kong - AD_UKC115_MetaG (SPAdes)... | ecosystem: Engineered > Bioreactor > Anaerobic >...
AAATGTATGCAGATTTCAAGTAAGGATAATGAGATCTATACTCTTGGAAATATCAATTACTCTCCTGAAGAAAGATGCCTGGTGATGCAGGATGGAGAAACAACTACTCTCTCTTTCTACGAAAACAGACTTCTTCAAATACTCTGCAGTAACTACAATCAAATTTGCAAGGTTTCTGATCTGGTTTCGGCCATTTGGGAAGGTAAAGATATTGATCCAAAACAATCTATTGAAGCTTTGGCTTCTCACCTGAGGAAAAAACTTTCTTCAACACCTTTGTGCATTGAGAACATTCGAGGAGTTGGATACAAATTGAAAAAAATATAATGTTTTTCTTATATTTATTTGAATAATAATTAAGAAAAATATGAAAGACTTTCTAAAAATTGTTGCCGGGACTTTTGTTGGCTCTTTGATAACAATGATTATTGGCATTATTCTTCTTTTTGGGATATTTGGGTCAATAGCTTCATTTACAGAAAAGACCATACCGACTGTTCCGTCTTCGGCAGTTCTAAACATTAATTTTAGCAATCCGGTTACAGAACAGCCAACAGATGATCCTCTTGCCAGCGTCAGCATTACCAATCTGCAATTGTCCTCCAAAAGTTTAGGTATATTGAGTGTTGTTAACGCAATTGACAATGCGGCTTCTGATCCTCGAATAAAATTCATTCTCATGGATCTTGACGACTTGAATGTGGGTATAACTCATTTAGAAGAAATAAGGGCTGCACTATTGCGTTTCCACGAAAGTGGCAAACCAATTATTTCATATGCTGATAATTTCTCTCAACCTGCATACTATCTTGCAACAGCTTCTGATAAAATATATTTAAATCCTACCGGCAGTGCCTATCTTACAGGACTTAGTGTCAATTCGCTTTTCTTCAAGGACCTTCTCGACAAGCTTGGGATCCAGGCACAACTTATAAGACACGGCAAATTTAAAGCAGCAGCAGAACAGTATATAAGTAATAAAATGAGTGATGAGAATCGCGAACAGTTGAAAGCTTATATTGATGCTGTATGGAGCACATGGACTGAAAAAATCTCAGAAGCCAGAGGTATTCCTGTCGAAAGAATTAACCAAATGGCAGATAATCTCGAGATTACAAATGCAGAAAAGGCTAAAGAATTTGGACTGGTAGATGATTTAATGTATGTTGATCAGCTAAACGATACTCTACTGTCACTGTTCGGAGTCCAGAAAGAAAAAGATCTGAAGGCAATTTCTCTGTCCGATTATATCACAGCAACAAAAAAACTCAACTTTAAGGAAAAGAACAAAATAGCAGTCGTTTATGCCAATGGAGAGATAATTATGGGCAAGAGCAATGACAATATTGCTTCTGACAATTTTGTATCCATGCTTGCAAAAATCAGAAAAGACAGTTCGATTAAAGCCGTAGTTTTAAGAGTCAATTCTCCAGGAGGATCTGCACAATGTGCTGACATGATTGAAAGAGAACTAAGACTTATAAGAGAAAAGAAACCTATTGTTGTTAGCATGGGAGACTATGCTGCTTCAGGAGGTTACTGGATTTCTGCAAATTCAGATAAGATTTTTGCCAACAATACAACTTTAACAGGGTCGATTGGCGTCTTCAGCTTGGCACTTAATGCCCAAAAAACAATCGAAAATCATCTTTATATTAATCCTGAAACTGTCAACACAAACAAGCACAGTGACATTTTGTCGGTATACAGGCCTATGGACAACGAAGAGATTGCCTTTATGCAAAAAGAGGTTGAGAAAGTTTATAATCAATTTCTGAATCTAGTTGCAGAAGGAAGAGAGCTTTCTGTTGCTAATGTAGATTCAATAGCCCAGGGCAGAATATGGTCAGGAAAGGATGCTCTTCAGATAAAACTCGCAGATGAAACCGGAGGTATTCAAGATGCAATTACTTCTGCTGCAGCTATGAGTTCTGTGGAAAGTTACAGAGTAGTAGAGTATCCTATTCCTAAAACACAGTTTGAAAGAATTTTGGAACAATTTAAGGAAAGTGGTGAAGCTGTAAAAGTTTTGGCTAATCCCACATCTTTGTTCGACAAAGCCTACCGCTCACTTGCAAAAGAAAACGGAGTGAGGACATTTGCAAGACTTCCCTATAACATATATTATAACTGATTAACTGATAGATACCTCGAGAATTTCCGAAGTCGAAGATGTGATCTTGTATCTATCGTCAATCCTGTGATTTAATACACAAATAATATTTTTATTATCGTCAGAGAGCACCAGTTGGTGCTCTTTGATTTTGATGTCAAGCTTCTCGTCTATAAAAAAATCACTTAGTTTCTTAAAATTCTTCATGCCAAGTGGCATGAAACGATCTCCGTCACTCCAAACTCTGCATTCCAGTGGAAATTTGATCTTTGATGCATCCATAAATAAAATTTTTTTGGATGTTATAGGCATAAAATCTTTCTCTTTTGGATATATTCTCAAAAAAAACGTTTGACCAAGAATACTGATAGGAATGCGATCACCATATGGCTTCTCAATTTTAATTGAATTAAGCAAAGTTTGAGATTCAGACTCACTCGAAAATGGATAAATCAAAAGATAATCTCTATCCTTGACAGCAATATAGTCTTTTGAATAAAATTTTTTACCAGACTCCCCATGAAAAGAGTTGTTAATTTCTATAGACTGGCTTGAATTAAATCCATAGTCGCTTAGAATCATATAAAGCCAATATTCAGAATGGCCGGCGGAAAGCAATTTGTCAATTCTTATTTTATGAGGGAACACTCCTTCTTGACAATCAGCAACTTGTGAAATAATTAGTTGAAACTGTTCATTAACAATCTCTGCTGCCTCACGAAAATATTTCATGTCTCGCTCCATAGTTCTTAAAAAAGAAGGATTAATCAATGAAAATTGAGGAAAAACATTATTTCTTATCCTGTTACGGGCAAAATTAACGTCATTGTTTGTACTGTCCTCTCTATACGGGACATTATTACTCTCAGCATAACTTATTATCTCATCTCTGGTAAATTTAATCATCGGACGGATTACTTTCTCTCTCTCCCGTCTTATTCCTCCAAGCCCTTTAATACCAGTTCCTCTGAGAACATTCAAGAAAAATGTCTCGACAGAATCATTAAGATTGTGTGCAACTGACAGAAAACCAAATCCCTCCTCTTCCATTAATTCGTAAAACCATTTGTAACGCAATTCTCTTGCAGCCATTTCAATTGAAATACCATGCTTAGAAGCATATTCTTCAGTAGCAAAAGATCTTGCAAATATTTTTATCCCCCTCTTTTCTGCCCAATTAATTACAAGGTCCTGATCAGCATCGCTCTCTGCTCCTCTAAGTTTAAAATTGACATTTGCAATTGAAAAATCACAATTACATTCATAGAGAAGAGAAGCCATGACCATAGAGTCTACACCACCACTCACGGCTGCAAGTATTTTATCTCCTTGAGAAATAAAATTGATGTTCTCCTTGAATTTCTGCAGCATTATCTTTTAAAATCTCCAAACGTGTATGAAAATCCGAAAGTAAAAATCTCTTTAAACTGAATTCTTGGCGCAGCCACGCCCTTCGAGTCCTCAATAAGAATATTATCATCATATACCAGATTTGTCTTGATATTAGCAGAGAAATATTTGCTGAGTTTTGATGACAAAGACATATCCCAATTAACTATCAGGTTTTGAGGATCATCCAAAAAATTAGAAAACAGAGTCGCACCTGTTACAAAATCTATCCTGTTAAAGACCTTAGTACTGTAGTCAACCTTAAATTGTGCCCCCAGTTTGAGTTTAATCTTTTGATCAGCGTGATTGCCATATCTTAATCTTAATTTTTGTCTTTCAACAATTGTCATACTGCCTGTCAATGGGGATAAATTAAGTGCCAGTTTCTTAATGGGTCTATAGTCCATACCTATACCAAGAGAAGCATAAGCAGGTGAAAAAGGTCCAGAAACCAGAATTCTTGTAGTATCTGATGTATAGTTATATCCTTTTGCAAATTGCGATTTAAAATTAAAAACAGTTGAGAAATAAAACTTGTCTCCCCATGCTTTGTATCCAAATTTGGAATCAAGAATGATTTTATCGTCGCTTTTTTTGTTTTGAGCACCGAATTGTTGAATAAAGCCGTAAGCGACCTGCAATCTACTCTCCCAAAAAAGAGTTTTGACTGAATAATTGGCATACATGTTCACAGCCCCATTCATTGCGAAAGAAGGATAACCACCTGAAGCCCAATTAGTAAAAGATGTCTGGGTTACTCCCAAATCCAGTAAAGCACCTTTCTTCCAATTACTTATTGGTTTAAGCGGTTGAGGAGCCAGCTGAGGCACTTTGAATTTGGAAGCTATAGCTGCACAAAACTCATATCCCTCATTACTCTCCTTCTTAATCTCCTGAGCATGTGCAGGCCAAATTATCATTAAGGATAAACAAACTAAAAAAAATTTAATCCTCCAGGACATCATCCGAATTATATTTAAACCCCATTCGCTTACCTGTCTGCAATTTTGCACTTTCTATCTTGTCATTCATCTGTTCGACACTTGCAACCTTGACAAGATCGAACGGAGGCACAAGCAGATCAAATGAAAGTGAGTAAATAACAGCTGTTTCCACTATCTGAACCAGTTCTTCTTTACCAAGAGCATATTTTCCAAATGCACTGACAACTTTGTTCCTTTGTCTTTTGCCCTCTACAAGAAAGAATTTGTCCTTATTTACAAAAATTCTTGCCACAAGATAGCCCAAATCCTCACCTCTATTGTATTTCAGCGAATCTGAAAGAAAATTGTAAATACTGATAATTCCGCAGTAAGAATTCGTTGGATCTTGCTTTACATATTCATTTTTCCATATAGGATGGTTCCTGTCAAAAAGAAAAACATCTGAGTGCATGCTGAAAATTAAAACATCATCAGCAAATTTAAACTCAGCTTCAAATTTACCCCTGTCTCTGTACTCAAGTCTTATCCTCCTGTTATCGCTGTCGATAAGATCATTAAGATCATTACTCATCTCATTGATAATATCTTTTAACTGTGAGAAAGCTTCAGAAGTCTGATTAAAAACTTGAAGCTTAAGTTGAGCCTTTTTATTAAGTACATCCAGTATTTCCTGTTGTCGTGAAGGTAATTCCGTTGCCATGTCAGTAATTATAATTCAATTGTCGGTAAAAATAAAAAATAAGTTTCAATTAATATGCTCGAGCAAAAACAACTCTTCGATGTGAAGGTTTACCACTATATATGCATTTTCCCTCCTCCTCTTCTGAATCCAAAGGAATACACCTGATGGTTGCTTTAGTTTCCTCCTTGATTTTTGCTTCAGTCTCTGCAGTACCATCCCAGTGACACAACAAAAATCCGCCATCTTCAATTTTTTCTTTAAAGGTATCGTAATCATCTACCTTAAATGTATTTTCCGCCCTGAATTTCAAAGCCTTATTGTAAATATTATCCTGAATATCATCTAACAAAAGTGAAATTCGTTTTTCAAGACCATCTTGACTTGCGGTCTCCTTGGTTAAGGTATCTCTTCTTGAAATTTCAACAGTGCCATTTTGCAAATCTCTTGGTCCAATAGTCAATCTTACAGGAACACCTTTAAGCTCCCATTCTGCGAATTTGAAACCTGAACGCAGATTGTCCCTGTCATCAATTTTAACTGAAATGCCAACTCCTTCCAATCTTTTTTTAATTTGAGACATGTTTTCCAAAATATTTGGAAAATCCCCATCGTTCTTAATAACCGGGACCATTACTACCTGAATTGGAGCAAGCTTTGGAGGAAGCACCAGCCCATTATTGTCACTGTGTGCCATAACAAGTGCTCCCATAAGCCTTGTAGAAACTCCCCATGAAGTAGCCCACACATAATCAAGCCCACCCTCTTTATTAGCAAACTGGACATCAAAGGCCTTGGCAAAGTTCTGACCGAGAAAATGAGAAGTGCCTGCCTGAAGAGCCTTACCATCCTGCATCATAGCTTCTATGCAAAGAGTATCTATTGCTCCTGCAAATCTTTCGCTTTCGGTTTTTCTTCCCACAATCACAGGCATTGACATATATTTTCTTGCAAATTCAGCATAAACTTGAATCATTCTATTTGTCTCCTCCATCGCCTCACCACTTGTGGCATGGGCAGTATGACCCTCTTGCCAGAGGAACTCGGTTGTTCTGAGAAACAGCCTTGTACGCATCTCCCATCTTACAACATTAGCCCATTGATTGACAAGTATGGGAAGATCCCTATATGATTTAATCCAATTTTTGTATGTATTCCATATAATTGTCTCAGATGTAGGCCTTACAACAAGCTCCTCTTCAAGTTTTGCATCAGGATCTACTACCACACCTGGACCATCTGGATTTGTCATTAGTCTGTGGTGAGTCACAACAGCACATTCTTTGGCAAAACCTTCAACATGTTCCGCCTCCCTGCTTAAAAATGATTTTGGTATAAATAACGGAAAATAAGCATTCTGATGACCTGTCTCCTTAAACATTCTGTCAAGCTGAGCCTGCATCTTTTCCCAAATTGCATAACCATAAGGTTTTATGACCATGCATCCTCTTACGGCAGAGTTCTCAGCCAACTCAGCCTTGATAACCAAATTATTATACCATAATGCATAATTCTCCTCTTTGTTACTAACCTCTTTTGCCATTACCTTTTAAAATATTTGTCAGTGGTACAATTTTTGTGTAAATTTGTATTGAACAGCACAAAAGTATAAATAATATTTAATACACAGGAGGTGTGTTATGAAAAACAAACTTTATTACTTGGCAGCCGTTATTCTTGCATTGAGCTCTTGCGGCACCGAAAGTCGTTATTCATCTGCCTCTTACGAAGATCCTGCATATTATAGACCTGGTACTGATATAGCAGTAATTCGTAAATCGGATGACCAATCTGCGACTGACAAGGAGCTGCAGGCACTGAAGGAAAAGACGAAGGAAGTAATTGTAGTAGACGAGAAAAGCGGTAAGACAGTCCTCCCATTATCCAAAGCTGACACTGTTCTTGTGGACATCAATGAATATGATTCATATGAGGAATTGCTTACCAAATTTAATTCACCGGAATATGAAATACATTTCAATGTGACAAATGATTTTGACTGGTGGTGCTATCCATGGGCATGGAATTACCCATACTATTATTGGAATCCTAGCTGGAGATTTGCCTTCCGTTATTACGGTTATTGGGATCCATGGTATTATTCAAGCTGGTATTGGCATAATCCTTATTATTACGATTATTGGTGGTATATTGACCCATATTATGGCTGGTGGGGGCCAAGATATGATCTTTACGGATACTGGCCATCAGGCGGCTGGTACAGTGGGGTTTACTGGGGAGTACCTGTAGAACGACACTTGTATGGAAGAAGAGATTCAGACCACTCTAATCCTAATCAAAGGCATATCGGAATTAATTCTTCCGGAAGTTATACAAGAATGTCTAAGGCAGAAATCAGCCAAATAAGAGGAAGTAATGTTTCCACAGCAAATTCTAACGGCAACAGACCTTCACAGAGTGTCTACAGAAGAGAGAACAGCCAGGGTCGTTTTACAAGTGGTACAACTTTTAATAACGTATCCAAATCGGAAACTTCCAACTCCAACATTACCAGAAATAATAATTCCGGAAATGTCGGAGGTTCAACTGGAGCTTATCAAAGAAGTTCAAATTCAGGAATAAAAAGCAATACCACTTCAGCAAAGCAGTCCGAATATACAAGATCAACTGGCAATTACAGAGCTCCTTCACGTCAAACGAATGCTGTTTCCGGCTCCAATAAAAACTCAGGAATTTCAACCGGTAGCAATAGATCTACCAACCGTTCAGAATTTCAAAGGAGTAATACTAACAATACTTATTCACAGCCTACCAGGAGTTCTGGAGTCAACCAAAGTTCTGGTTCTTCCAACCAATCTTCTCAATCATCCGGTAGTGGGAGAAGTTCTTCAGGCAGTGGATCAACTTACCGCAGATAAAGATGTTTATGAAAAAGATATTTACATTTACAGTTGCCGTTTTACTTACTAGTTTACTATCGGCGCAAAATAGATATGACGCTTTAAGATATTCTCAAAACTTTTATGAAGGAAGTGCTAAAAGTATTGCTATGGGTAATGCTTTGACCTCTATTGGGGGAGATCTTGGGGCGATCAGTATAAATCCAGCTTCAGCCGGACTTTACAGGTATTCTGAATTTATGTTTACCCCTTCCACCATTTCAACTCTTACTGAAACCGACTATCTTGACAGAAATACAGACAAACGTTTCTTTAGAGCAGGGGTTTCTTCCTTTGGTTATGTCACTCCTCTTAACGGCATACGAAAGACTGGCAGCCTTAAAGGTTTGAATGTGTCAGTATCAATGAATAAACTGAATAATTTTAATAACCGGGTGTCGGCAAAAGGACGTGCAGACAACACCAGTTGGCTCTCAGCTCTTGCTTACAATACAAACGGGATAAATTCGTCACAGTTGGATATTCAGAGTGCAAACGATACATACCCATTTTATAACAGTGGTGCTTCATGGCGTTCCGTTCTTGCATGGAATACAAATTTACTTGACAGATTACCTGATTCAGAAAATGAATATATCGCTGCTACAGAAAATATTCTTGGCAATTCCATCGTTATTGGGGGTCCTCTTGATCAAAGGTTTAAAAGAGAAACAACTGGAGGAATATCAGAATATGCTATTACTCTAAGCGGAAATGTCAGCAATAAATTTTACTTTGGATTCAGCCTTGGACTACAATCGTTAAGATATACAGACAGGCAGTCTTACAGTGAGTTTGCCGTCAATTTAAATCAGTTTGATTCAAAGTTTAAGGATTTTGAACATGTTTACAAGCAGACTACAACCGGTGTAGGCATAAATGCAAGAGCAGGTGTTATATTCCTTCCGGTTGAAGGTCTAAGACTGGGTGCAAGTCTTGCTACTCCTACATTTTTCTCGTTGGAAGATGAATGGAGAGAAAGCATGTACGCTGAGTACAGTGATAATTATCATATCTTATTAAAATCTCCAAAGGGTTCTTACGACTACTCGGTAATTACACCGGCAAGGGCAAATCTGGGTATATCTTATTTTTTCGGAACCAGAGGATCCATATCTTTTGATTATGAGTTTGTAGGTTACGAATGGATGCGTATGGATGATACTGACTCTGATTTTGATGAGTTTGATGATGAAAATGATTTGATAGATGAGGATTTTCAAAACACAAGTAATATTAGGGCAGGAGCTGAGTTTCGGCTAAACAGGATTTTTTCTTTGAGGGCAGGATATTCATACTATCAAAATCCTGAGAGAAATTATGGATTCGACACACAGTTTGTATCATGTGGTGCCGGATTTAAATTTGGAAGCGGCTTTTTTGCCGATTTTGGTATTCAGCGACGAATCTCCAATTCAGAAAATTTCAGGCTTTATGATAATATTCCTTTGCAGGGAGTGTCATCATTATTGGCTCCAACTGGCAAATCGACATATTCTGCCTGGAAAGTGCTGGCAACTATAGGCTTTAGATTTTAAAAAAAGAATGTGATGGAGTCAGGCCCTTCGTTAAAGAGGAGGTCTATTATAGAGAGATTCGGAATGAATCCATATTTATGGGCAAATACCTGATGGTATTGCCCATATTTATTATTAGGAAGCACTTCTTTTTTTGGATGAAAATGGTTTCTATAATCAGTTCCTTCAAAATCTCTTATATAATTTCGTGTAAACTCAGGCACTGAGGATATTCCAATCAGATCAAGAATAGTGTTTAAAAGTCTATTATTATAGTTAAACAACAATGGTTCTTCTTCAATATAAAATGGGTATATATCATCCTTATAATAGCAAAAAAAAGGAGAGGAGTTATATGCAGAAAATATGGCTCTCCAATGTTGTTTTTGCCACTTTTTGGAATAATCGATCTTGACATTGTCAATCCTTCTTGCATCTTCATCATTCCTGTCTTCTCGACATACGGGAATTACCAGTGGTAACTGCCCAGAAGAACTGTATATGTAACAACGATTTCTGTAGGATTGCTTTTGATAGTTCTCATATCTTTCAATTACAGGCCTGTCGGAACTAATTAATGCTCTTATATATTCAATCGGAGGAAGGTACGCAGTTGATAACAAAACCGAAGCAGAATGCCCGTTATCCATGTATAAATCTCGAAATTTTAGGAACAATGCCTCTTTTGGAATTCTTGATAAAATCAAGAATGGTTCTTTTTTCCACACTCTCTTCAAAATCCTGTTCGATTCTTTCACAGGCATCTGAAATATTGAGGCCAGAATCGTAAAGAGTTCTGTAAATACTCTCAATTCTGGATATCTGCTCACTTGTAAAACCGTTTCTTCTCAGACCTACCAGATTCAATTTATAAAAAGCGACAGGATTATTCCCTGTTAATGCATAAGGAGGTACATCCTTTCTTACGGCAGAAGCTCCTGATACCATACTATAGGCTCCCACCTTGGTAAATTGATGAAATACAGCCTTTCCCCCAATTGTAGCATAATCATTTACTTCCACAAAGCCAGCAAAACCTACATAGCTTATAATAACCGTCCCATTGCCAATTACGCAGTCATGGGCTACATGGGAATAACACATAAGCATGTTATTATTACCGATCACTGTCTTTCCCCGCCCATGTATAGTGCCTCTTGCCATGTTTACAAATTCTCTGATAATATTGTCGTCCCCAATCTCAAGCCAGGTCTCTTCTTCGGCAAATCCCACATCCTGAGGAGTAGAGCCCAAGACAGCTCCGGGATAGATTTTATTATCCCTGCCCAATTTTACATAGTCAAGAATAGTCACATTCGGCCCTATTATTGTACCATCTCCTATTTCCACATTTTCTGCAATATAAGAAAAAGGACCTATTGTAACATTATTACCTATTCGGGCTTTAGGATGGATAAATGCTTGACTCATAAAAATGTATTAAAAGTGTATTTTTACTCTTTGTTCTTAATCACCTGAGCGACCATCTCTCCTTCACAAACCAAAGAATCACCAACGTAAACTTCACCTCTCATACAGACTATTGATCTACGAAGCGGTTGAGTAAGAGTCATTTTAATAACAATTACATCTCCTGGAACCACCTTTCTCTTAAATCTAACCTTATCAATTTTTGCAAAATAGGTCGAGTATTTTTCCGGTTCGTCAACTCCTTTGAGAACTAAAATACCACCAACTTGTGCCATAGATTCAAGAATTAAAACTCCTGGCATAACAGGTTCATTTGGGAAATGACCTATAAAATATCCTTCGTTGATTCCAATAGTCTTAATGCCAACTACCACATTTTCTGTCATTTCAATGATTCTATCCACCATAAGAAAAGGAGGTCTGTGAGGAAGAAGTTTCTTAATCCCATTGATATCAACAAGTGGTTCTTTGTTAGGGTCATACTGAGGAATAGTATCTGACCTCATTAAATCATTTCTCATAATTTTTGCTACTATTGTGTTTATACTATGTCCTGGTTTATATGCAGTTATGCGTGCCTTAATCCTTTTGCCCGTAAGAGCAAGATCGCCAATCAGATCTACAAGTTTGTGTCTTGCACACTCATCCTTAAACCGTAAACCTGATTCATTGATATACCCTCTTGAAAGGCCTCCTTTCAAGACGCCAGGGTAACTATTTTTTATAAAATCCAGATCTTCTTTGGATAAAGGTTTATCTGCTATAACTATCGCGTTATCAATATCACCACCCTTAATAAGTCCCTGTTTAAGGAGTGGTAATATATCGTTAATAAATACAAAAGTCCTGCAAGGGGCTATTTCTTTCAAAAAATCAGTATTATTATCAAATATAACACGTTGCATGCCAATTATATCAGAGCCAAAATCAATTGTCACATCTATCATTAACTCTGAGGCAGGTTCAATCGTTATTTCAGAACCACTTTTGTCATCTTTATAATAAATTGTACGTTCAGGAGTATAATAGTTTGAAGGTGCATCTTGCTCTTCCAAACCACTCTCAGACAACCTGTTTGCAAACTCTAATGCACTTCCATCAATAATCGGGACTTCAGGACCGTCTATCTTTATGAGTGCATTGTCGATTCCAAGAGCAAACAGAGAAGCCATAATATGCTCTATGGTAGCCACTTGGGCATCGCCTTTCCCAATAGTAGTGCCTCGTTGAGTAGAAACAGTGTATTCAGCAACGGCAGGCACTTCTGGTTCTCCCGGAAGGTCAACTCTTCTAAACACAATGCCATTATTTATCGCGGCAGGATGGACTTCCATATTTACAAAAAGTCCGGTATGTAATCCTTTTCCCTCAAATTTTATAACTTTGGACAGAGTATACTGCATAGCATTACTTTTTTTTGTATAGTTCCCTGAAAACTGCATATGACTTCATGAACTTTTTGTAGTCAAAAGCAGGTGCTCCGGCCAAAACTTTGCCAGGAACTTTAATATTGCTAAGCACTCCGGCTTGGGAAACAATAGTTGTGTTGTCAGCTATGACAAGATGATCACCTATGCCGACTTGCCCACCGATTATACAGTTTCTCCCAATTACAGTAGAACCCGCAATACCCGCCTGCGCAGCAATAACAGTGTTTTCTCCAATTTCACAATTATGTGCTATCTGAATAAGGTTGTCCATTTTGACTCCTTTTCTGATTATAGTCGAGCCCATTGTTGCTCTGTCAATGGTAGTATTTGCACCAATTTCACAATTGTCTTCAATGACAACATTCCCGATCTGAGGTACTTTACTGTATACTCCATCACTATCAGGAGAAAATCCAAACCCATCTGCTCCTATAACGGCATTTGCATGAATTATACAATTTGAACCCACCTTGCAAGCAGCATATATCTTAACTCCCGGATAAATAGTAGTATTCTCACCAATAGTGACATTATCACCAATGTAAGAGTGTGGGTAGATTTGAGACCCGGCACCTATAACTGCCGACTTCCCTACATAGGAATGTGAACCTATATACGCATTTTTTCCAATTTTTGCACTCCAGGAAATCTTTGTAAAAAAGCCTCTTCCTCTTTTGTTTTTAGCCTTTATAGTATTGAAGAGATCAAGTAAAACCGGCATGCATTGATAAGCATTATCAACCTTGATTAAACACTGAGCCGGTATAGGGGCTGAAGGAGTAAAATCCTTGTTAATAAGCATAATGCTTGCCTTAGTACTATAAAGATATTTTTCATATTTCTGGTTAGCATAGAAACTTATTGAGCCACGCTTGCTTTGTTCAATCTTTGTGATTGAACTTACTACTGTTTCTGGATCTCCAACGATTTCTCCATTGACCAACTCAGCAATTGTTCCAGCTGTTATCATCATCTGTTTTTTCATAATCTGGCTGTGCAAAGAAAGTATTTTTTTGTGACTTGAGAAAAAGCCTTAGCTGAAAGCATGTCCGAGATATCATATATGTTTTTCACAATTCCATCTTTAGATATAATGCCAATAAATTCACCTTCAATATCATATCCTTCATTTACAACCTCACCGCACTGGACAAGATAATCTTCGCCTGTACATAATTCCGGATTAATTGGCTCTGAAGAAAGGATAATTTTTGGCAATCGACGCATTGATAGATTTCTACTCAATAGCGACAAAATTTTGTCATCACAGTACTGCCACTGTTTAATAGCTGAAATGAAATCATTATCGTCTAACATTGCGAATTTGTCGATAATTGAACGATCATCAAGATCATCTTCGGAAAATTTGTTTCTCATGAAAAAAAAGATTGCAGGAGAGCCCTGCAGTTTTACAGAACTTTGTGTAAGCTCCCTTGCTCTGCGAAGAATCTGTATTAATAACTGTTCTGCAGCTATCACAGTTTTATGCAAATAAACCTGCCAAAACATCAAACGCCTTGAAATAAGAAACTTCTCTACCGAATAAATACCTTTCTCCTCAACCACAAGCGAATTATCATGAACGTTCAGCATTTTTATTATTCTCTCGTGACCAATCATCCCCTCAGCAACACCCGAAAAAAAACTGTCCCTTCTCAAATAATCCAACCTGTCGACATCAAGCTGACTTGAAACAAGCTGATGAAGAAAGTGTTTTGGATACTTATCTTCAAAAATTTCAATAGTCTTGGCCAAGGCATTATTTTTCTCTTTATTGATAGCCTTCATCATAGCAAGAGAGATCTCCTCATGTGAAATACCAACCAGCAAGTTATTTTCAAGCGCATGACTGAAAGGACCATGCCCGATATCATGCAGCAACATTGCACACATCGAAGCCTCCTCTTCTGAAGCATCAATCTCTATACCCTTGTTTCTCAATGCATCAATTGCTTCTTTCATCAAATGCATTGCACCCAATGCATGCAAAAGTCTTGAATGAGTAGCACCTGGATAGACAAGATTTGTCATCCCGAGTTGTTTTATGTCTCTGAGTCGCTGAAAATAAGGGTGTTCAATAATCTCCTGAATTAATCCGGATGGTATGTTTATGAAACCATGCACAGGATCATTAATGATTTTATAACTTTTTTTCATAGTGTAAAGTTATGAAAATAAAAAAATATTTTGATGTTAATAATAAAATTTCTAATTTTGCAGCGGTTAAGTGAAAAGATGTAAGGGGACGAGAGTCCCCTTATTTTGTAAAATTTTTATGATCAAAAAAGAAACTATAACTGCTCTTATTGAAAATTATTTGAAAGATAATTCATTATTTCTTGTTGATGTTTGCATAAGCCCGGATAATGATATAGAGGTAACTGTAGAGTCTTATTCCTCTGATGTATCTTTAGACAATTGTACAGATATTACCAAGATTATTACCGATGAATATGACAGAGATGTCGAAGATTTCTCTCTCACTGTCACTTCTGCCGGTCTGGACCAACCTTTCAGAATGTTACCGCAGTATCTCAAATATTTGGGAAAGGAAGTCTCTGTACAACTCAAAAATGGTAATAAGATAACGGGAATACTTAACGAAGCTACTGACAATTATATAGATATATCTTATAGTCAGACTGTTGCCATTGAGGGCAAAAAAAAGCGTGAGAAAAAAGAGATAAAGGAAAAAATTTTGTTGTCAGACATTAAATTTACAAAACCATTTATAAATTTTAGATAATTAAAAGCAAAAATCTATATGGAAGGGTTAAATCTAGTAAGCACATTTGCTGAATTTAAAGAGTTGAAAAATATAGACCGCCCAACAATGATGAGCGTTTTGGAAGATGTTTTTCGTAATCAGCTCATCAAAATGTACGGCACTGCTGACAATTTTGATATAATCATTAACATTGACAAAGGCGATTTTGAAATATGGAGAAATAGAGAGGTTGTTGAGGTAGTAGAAGATCCAAACACCCAAATCTCTCTTGAGGAAGTTTCCAAGATTGATGACTCCTATGAAATTGGAGAACAATTTACAGAAGAGGTGAAACTCGAAAGTTTCGGAAGAAGAGGAATACTCAATCTTCGTCAGAATCTTTCAGGAAGAATAATGGATATCGAAAAGGCTAATCTTTACAACAAATATAAGGACAGAATAGGAGAGATAATAGTTGGAGAAGTTTATCAGGCATGGAGAAAAGAAGTTCTGGTTATGGATGAAGAAGGAAATGAACTTTTACTGCCAAAATCAGAACAAATACCATCGGACTTTTTCAGGAAAGGTGACTCTATAAGAGCAGTCGTTTCTAAAGTTGAGATGGAAAACAACAAGCCTATAATTACTTTGTCCAGAACATCTCCTGTATTTCTTGAGAGGCTTTTTGAACAGGAAGTTCCTGAAATTTTCGATGGACTTATCACTATTAAAAAAATTGTCAGAATACCAGGTGAGAGAGCTAAAGTTGCTGTTGAGTCTTACGACGAAAGGATTGACCCGGTTGGTGCATGTGTCGGAGTCAAGGGTTCCAGAATACATGGAATTGTAAGAGAGCTAAGAAATGAAAACATAGATATTATAAACTGGACATCAAATTTACAACTGCTCGTACAGAGAGCTTTGAGTCCGGCGAAAATTTCGTCAATAAAAATTAATGAACAAGATAAGCGGATCAGTGTCTACCTTAAACCCAACGATGTCTCTCTTGCTATCGGCAAGGGCGGAAGTAACATCAAACTTGCCAGCATGCTCATTGGTATGGATATCGACGTATTCAGGGATCTTGAAGACGAGGATGAGGAAGATGTACTTTTAACTGCTTTCAGCGATGAAATAGATGAATGGATTATTTCTGCATTAAAGAATATTGGATGTGATACTGCAAAAAGTGTTCTTGCCCTTCCGGTCTCGGAAATAGTTAGAAGGGCAGATCTTGATGAAGAGACCGTAAATGAAGTACAAAGAATACTTCGAGCAGAATTTGAAGAGTAATTTTTAACAGGAGGATAATGAATGACAGCTGATGAGAACATAAGAGTTAACAGGATACTTAAGGACTTCAATATTGGTATGGGGACGCTTGTTGAATTTCTTAGGACCAAAAAAATTGAAATTGATCCAAAACCAACAACCAGAGTGACTCCCGAAATTTATGAATTGGTCCGCAAAGAGTTCGGTCAGGAGCAGTATATTAAAGAACAGTCAAAAAAAGTTGCAATAAAGGTTAAAGACATTACTGAAAGGGCAGAGTCATCCAAAGTCGAAGACAATGATGAGTACATTCCAGCCAAAGAGGTCTTTATTAAGACAACAATTGTTGAACCTCCCGTTACTCCAAAAGTTGTAGGTAAAATTGATCTGGATCGGTTAAATAGACATTCTTCTCATACAGACAGTCACACTGATATACCTACACCACAGCATGAAAAAACACATACGGATACACAAGAGACCAAGCATGTCGCAACTCCTGAACCAGCATTACACGTTACCGAAGAGTTAAAAAAAGAAGAACCACATGATAATGTGACAGCTGAAAATATACCTTCTGTTGATGAACCTAAGAACGAGATTTCTCCTGAAGTTGTACGGCAAAAAGATGAAAATAAGGATAAAGCAGCAATTGTGGAAGAAAAAAAAGAAAAGAGTGAAAAGAAAGAGGATAGAGTGAAAACTGAAGAAAAAGCGGGCGAAATTAATAAAAAAGAAGAGCCTATTCATATAGAGACAAAAGTGGAGAAACTTTCAGGGCTTAAGATAAACGGTTCTATAGATCTTTCTCAATTTGAGAAGAAAAAACCCGAGCAGAAACAAAACTCTCACATTAATCCCAATAAAGGTAAAAGAGAAAGAATCCACAAGAGTGGAAAAGAGAAAGTTGATCTGTCAAAAGAGTCAAAAGGAACGGAATTTAAACAGAAAGGGAAATCCGGGAACATTACACAGAAAAATCCAAAATTTCAACGTAATGACAGATTTAAACCCGTTAAAAATGAAGTTGATGAAGATGAAGTTCAAAGACAGATAAAGGAGACCTATGCCAAGATGATCGAAAGCAAGGGAAAGACTAAAGGATCCAAGTATCGTCGCGACAAGCGTGAAATAGCCAGCCAGAGGCATATGGAAGAGCAGGAACTTCAGGAGTTGTCAAATAATATTTTGAGAGTAACTGAATTTGTAACCGTTAACGACTTGGCTGTAATGATGGATGTACCTGTTACAAAAGTCATAGAGGCATGCATGAATCTTGGACTGATGGTTTCTATAAACCAACGTCTTGATGCCGAAGCCATGGTTCTCGTTGCTGAAGAATTCGGATACAAAGTCGAGTTTATTACTGCCGAGATACAGGAGGCTATTCATGAAGAAGAGGATGACGACACTAATCTTGTTCCCCGACCACCAATCGTAACAGTAATGGGACATGTCGATCACGGCAAAACATCATTGCTTGACCACATTAGAAAATCAAATGTAATTGCAGGTGAAGCCGGAGGCATTACCCAGCATATTGGAGCTTATAATGTTAAACTGTCTGATGGACAAAGAATAACCTTTCTCGACACTCCGGGTCATGAAGCCTTTACTGCCATGCGAGCTCGTGGAGCCAAAATAACAGACATGGCAATAATTATAATTGCAGCAGATGATGCTGTCATGCCCCAGACAAAAGAAGCAATCAATCATGCTCAGGCAGCAGGTGTTCCTATGATCTTTGCCATCAATAAAATTGATAAACCAGGAGCTAATCCGGACAAAATAAGGGAACAACTCGCAGCAATGAATCTTTTGGTTGAAGATTGGGGAGGAAAATATCAGTGTCAGGAAATCTCTGCCAAAAAAGGGCTCAATGTTGACAAATTACTTGAGAAAATACTTCTTGAAGCAGAACTGCTCGACCTTAAGGCAAATCCCAATAAAAGAGCTCATGGAACAGTTATTGAGTCTTCACTTGACAAGGGACGCGGCTATTTGGCAACTGTCCTTGTTCAATCAGGAACGCTTCATATTGGTGATGTTATATTGAGTGGAAGCTATACCGGGAGAGTTAAGGCAATGTTCAATGAAAGAGGCCAGAAGGTAACTGAAGCAGGCCCATCTACGCCTGTTTCACTCCTTGGATTAAATGGTGCTCCTGCAGCCGGTGAAACATTCAATGTAATGGATGATGAAAAGGAGGCAAGAGAACTGGCCAATAAAAGAGAACAACTCCTCAGGATTCAGGGACTTAAGACACAAAAGCACATAACTCTAGAAGAAATTGGCAGACGAATTGCAGTCGGTAACTTCCAGGAACTTAACATCATTGTTAAAGGTGACGTAGATGGTTCAATCGAGGCTCTCTCCGATTCTCTTATTAAACTATCTACAGAGGAGGTCCATGTCAATGTTATCCACAAAGCCGTAGGAGCTATTTCAGAAAGTGATGTGTTACTTGCTGCTGCATCTAACGCGATAATCATAGGATTTCAGGTAAGACCTTCGGCTAATGCAAGAAAACTTGCTGAGAAAGAAGAGATAGAAATACGACTCTACTCCATAATCTATGATGCCATAAATGAGGTTAAGAGTGGTATAGAAGGCATGCTTGCTCCTGTAGAGAAAGAAGAAGTAACAGGCACCGCAGAGGTAAGGGACGTTTTTAAAATTTCAAAAGTCGGCACAGTTGCAGGCTGTATGGTTAAAGAGGGAAGAATTACGAGAAACAACAAAATAAGAGTAATTCGCGACGGCATAGTTGTACACGAAGGGACTCTTGGATCGCTCAAGCGATTTAAGGATGATGTCAAGGAAGTGTCTGCCGGATTTGACTGTGGTCTTAATGTAGAAGGATATAACGATATTAAGGTTGGAGATATAATTGAGGCTTACACAATTGTTGAAATCAAGAGAAAACTCTAATCAATAATCGATTCAACAGATATTAACTTCAGGTTCAATGTCAACATTAAATCTCTCCTTTACAGTTTGGATAATTGTATGTGAGAGATTTATCAATTCATCCCCAGTGGCTCCTTCAAAAGCAAGTAGAACCAAAGGCTGATTTGCATGAACCCCAACGTTTCCAAATCTTTTCCCCTTAAAACCACACTGCTCTATCAACCATGCAGCAGGAATTTTATAATATTTCTCTCCCGAAGGAAAAAGCTTTAGTGAAGGATGACTATTTTTGATAGAGAGAGCCAGTTTTTCACTAACAACCGGATTTTTAAAAAAACTTCCAGCGTTGCCAATAACTGAAGGATCCGGTAACTTGCTGGCTCTTATAGAAGAGATTATATCCCTTACATTATGTATGGAAGGGTTTTCCAAACCATGCAAAGCGTGTTGTACATCTTCATAATTGGCGTTGATTACAGGATTTTTAGACAATTTGAGTGTAACATATGTTATAATCCCGCACCCTTTCAGTTCTCGCTTAAAAATACTATCTCTGTACCCAAAATTGCACTCTCCACAAGAAAATTCTCTTTCAGAAAGATCATTGTAAAATATGAATTCCACCGCATGTATTACATTTGCAACTTCAGCCCCATAAGCGCCAATGTTTTGAACAGGAGCCGCACCGGCACATCCTGGTATAGCTGAAAGATTTTCCACACCTCCCCACCCCCTGTCTACACAAAACTGTACAAGATCATCCCAAACCACACCCGCACCTGCTCTTAAGTAAATATAATCGCAGTCATTACCAACGATGGAGATATCCATTATGGCCGGATGTATAACAATACCTTTGAAATCCCTTCGAAAAAGGATATTTGATCCTGATCCAATTACTATTTTTGGAATTTGAGAATATTCAGAATTACTCAGCAGCAATTTCAGCTCCTCCTTACTTTCTACCTCCGCATAAATGTCGGCTTTTACATCAAAGCCAAATGTATTTTTGTCCTTAAGACTACACTCTCGAACAATCTTCATCTTTTTTTAAATTTGGTTTATATGTCATCTTGAGAATAAATCTCATAAGAAAAATTACCAACAAAAGAAGAGCAATAAAAACTTCTACAGTAACACGCTCCTTAATAATTTTTTTTGCAGATATTATCTCAGGATCCTCCTTTATGATTGATTCAATATTAAGTCTATCTGCATCTATATGTGACCATTTCGCAGAAATTTGACCATCATAGAGATATACCAATCCCCCATTTGAACGATTTAGAGTTATAAGAGTTTTATAATCCGAATAATAAACAACAAGGTCACCAATATTTCCGAAAATTTCATCAACACTCTCAAATGAAGAGCCTGTTAGTATAATATGTTTAATACCCATAGATTTAAAATGAGTATCTCGTTCAACAATTTTTTTAACAATCTTTTGATCAAGTCTTTCCAAATAAGGGATAGAAGTAATAAAAAGAGCACCTTTGTAAGATAGGATTGAATCAGTGATATATTCACCATTTCTGTCAGATATTGCAAAAGTTCCGGATTTTGGCTCTACTGTGTTATTTACCTGCTTGCTTCTCGAATCAACAAATGTCCAGGAAGAATCTGGAAGGTTTTCAATCGAAAATTCCTTGATAGTGTTCCCCTTTTTATAAATCAATACTGTTTCAAAAACAGGCTGATCTTCATTTTTTTGTAAAATGACATTCTCTCTTAGATCTTTCCCAGCTTTATAATCCGTAAAATCAATCAAAGGCAAATGCCGATAGCAATATACTGAAACAGTTACGACAGCTAATGCATATAAAGAAATAAGTATCCACTCCCAATGAGTGGGAGCAATTGGAACAAATATATCTCTCTGTCTATAAATTATCAGTGCACAGATAAATAATATAATGTTTTTATAAAAACTTTGCCAGTTTGTTAGCTTTACTGCCTCTCCAAAACACCCACAGTCATGAATAGGGTTAAAAATTGCCAGAAAAAAAGTAATTATTGTAAAAAATGAGACTAATATCAATGTAACTGAAGCAATTACTTTCATTCTTATACCAAGAAGTAGGGAAATACCTAAAAGCAACTCTACTGATGACAGCACAATCCCCATAATCTGGCAGATCCCGGGAGCAGCTGCCAACCCTATAATTTTGAAATACTCTGCAAATATCAACCCCACTCCCACCGGATCAATTATCTTGGTAAATCCTGAGAAAATGAAAGTCAGTCCTAACAATATTCTGGAAAACCCTCTTAAAAATCTCATATCAACAAATTTTTTCAACTTGTTTTAAAATCAACTCAAATATCGCGCCTGCATCAAGCATCTCTCCTGAAACACCAGAACAATCAATCCTTATAAAACCGCTGTCCAGTTTGCATTGGGCAAGATATATATCTCTTACTCGTTTCTGAAAAAAGATGTCTGCTTCATGGATATCTGACTTGCCTTGTAAATATTTTCTCTCTTCTCCCACCCTCACTTCATTTAATTTTTGAAAAACAAAGTCAATTGGAACATCTAAAAACAAGTTCAAATCAGGTTTTGGAATAGCAAAGTGACGAAATTCCGTATCGATAATCCAATCTCTCACCATCTCTTCCTCCTGTTTGTCACGTGCTTTGGCACACTGAAAAGCTATGTTTGAATATACATATCTGTCAAGAATTACTATATCTCCCTTTTCAAGCCAGCCCTCAATCAAAGGAGCAGCATCATGTCTGTCCCCTGCGAACAACAATGCAACAAGTAATGGGTGGACTTCATCAATCTTTCCCAAATCCCCTCTCAAAAATCGAGATATAAGATCTCCAAAGACAGGTGCATCAAATCTCGGAAAATGCAGAAGCCTGACATTCCTGCCCATTTTTTTGAAATAATTCTCTATCATGTACATCTGGGTAGATTTCCCTGCCCCGTCCAGTCCTTCCAGAACAATTAGCATAATAAGTCCTATATTTGTAATTAAAGCAAAGTTAGTTAATAAATAGAAATGATAAAGATCAATTATCCGTCCGTGATGGGTATAATTAACCTCAATCCGGACTCATTCTTCAGTGAGAGCCGTTGTACTACAGAAAATGAGATTATCTCAAAATTTGAAAAGATGATAGAAGAGGAGGCTGATATTATTGACCTCGGAGCATGCTCTACCAGACCCGGATTAAAAAGCATTCCTGAAGAACTCGAATGGGAATATCTTAAACCAGGTTTGAAGATTCTTTTAAAATATTTTCCTCAGTGCACTGTTTCAATCGACACTTTTAGGGCTTCAATTGTTGAAAGGGCTTATGATTTTATTGGCGATTTTATAGTAAATGATATTTCTGCCGGAGAAGATGATCCTGAAATGCTCAACATGGTTGCAAAACTTGAATTACCATACATTGCCATGCACAAAAGGGGCACACCTGAAACAATGCAAAGTCACTGCCAATATGCGGATGTGGTTAGTGAAGTTCGCAACTATTTTGTAAATTTCATAGAAACGGCTACACAAAAGGGAATAAAAGAGATAATTATTGATCCAGGATTCGGATTTGCTAAGGATATTCCTCAGAATTATACAATGTTGAATAGATTGGATGAGTTTAAAATAAAAAAAAGTGAAGATGGAAGTTTCTGGCCTGTTTTAGTAGGAATCTCAAGAAAAAGCATGATCTACAGATTTTTAAACATAACTCCCGAAGAATCATTGCCTGTAACTGTTGCTCTTAATCTTCAAGCACTCCTCAAAGGAGCAGACATATTAAGAGTACATGATGTTAAAGAGGGCAAACAGATTGTGAAAATCTTTAGTAATTTTATGGCTTAATATTACACAATATGGACAATATTCTTGCAATCTCACCTGTGGACGGAAGATATTACGAACAGGTTGAAGGATTATCGGAGTACTTCTCAGAATTTGCACTAATAAAATACAGACTTTATGTAGAGATTGAATATTTTATATTCTTATGTGAAATTCCTCTGCCACAGCTTTCAGAAGTCAAACAAGAAACTTTTGGCACACTTCGCAATATTTACAAGGATTTTTCACTTGATGATGCAAAAGAGATTAAGGGCATAGAAGCTGTTACAAATCACGATGTTAAGGCTGTTGAATATTTTGTAAAAAAAAGATTTGACACACTTGGTCTCTCCAAATTCAAAGAATTTATTCACTTTGGACTTACTTCCCAGGATATTAATAATACCTCCATTCCACTCTCCATGAAAGATGCACTCAAGGAGTTATATAACCCTTTGTTGCAATCACTCATATCTAAGCTTGAAGAACTTGCAGAAGAGTGGAAAGATATACCGATGCTTGCAAGAACACACGGCCAACCAGCCTCTCCTACAAGGCTCGGCAAAGAGATTGAGGTTTTTGCCGTTCGTCTTAAGGAACAATATAATATGTATAAAATGATTCCGTTAGCAGCCAAATTTGGAGGTGCCACCGGCAATTTAAATGCCCATCATGTAGCTTATCCTTCAATTGACTGGAACAAACTTGCAAACGATTTTGTAGGTAACAGGCTGGGATTAAAAAGATCTTATCCCACAACACAGATTGAACATTACGACTATTTTGCGGCACTTTTTGATTGTCTAAAAAGAATAAATACAATTTTAATTGACCTTTGTCGTGATATGTGGCTATATATATCCATGGAATATTTCAGGCAAAAAATTAAGGAAGGAGAAGTTGGTTCATCAGCCATGCCACACAAAGTCAACCCTATAGACTTTGAAAATGCAGAAGGCAATTTAGGCTTTGCAAATGCAATATATGAACATCTTTCCTCGAAATTACCTGTTTCAAGACTTCAAAGAGATCTGACTGACTCCACTGTTCTCAGGAACATCGGGGTTCCAGTAGCCCACAGCATAATATCCGTCAAATCACTCTTAAAAGGATTGAACAAGCTTATATTAAACAAGCCTGCAATAGAAAAAGATCTGAATGCAAATTGGGCGGTTGTGGCCGAAGCTATACAGACAATACTTAGAAGAGAAAATTATCCAAATCCCTATGAAACGCTAAAAGCTCTTACCAGGACAAACCTTCCAGTTAACCAGGCACTTATTTCCGAATTTATCGACAACCTCGATATTAATGATGAAGTAAAAAATGAACTTCGGGCTATTACGCCAGAAACCTACACCGGCATATAACAACTCAAAATGAAAAAATCATATATTTTTATCTTTTTTGTTTTACTCACTGTTTCAGCCAATGGGCAAAAACAGAACAATCTGGTTTATTACGATTATTTTACCGATCAAAGGCTTAGAATAGATCTTGTATTCGCAGGAAATTCCGAAAAACAGGAGATATTTTTAAAAGGACTTCACAAGGAAAAAGAATGGAGTGGTACTAAAACAAACCTTATTTCACCTTTCGATTATGGAGAATATCGCATGCAAGTGGCCACAGGCGACGGCAAAATAATTTATACTACCGGGTTTAACAATTTATTCCAGGAATGGAGGACAACTGCAGAAGCCAAATCAGTATCCAAGGCTTTTTCTGGCGCTTGCTGGATCCCTTGGCCAAAAGATGTCGTCAAGGTTATTTTTTATGAACGAAAAAAATCAAACGGCAAGCTTGCAGAACTCTTCAGTTTTCAAATTGATCCAAAAGATATGTCGATAAACTGTGAGTCTGAAAACGACTTTGAGGTTGTATCTCTGATAAATAACGGCGATAAATCAAAAAAAGTAGATCTTCTCTTTGTTGCCGAAGGATATAGAGCTGACCAAATGGATAAGTTTCTTCAAGATGCCAGGAAATTTGCTGGTTATCTTTTTAACATTGAGCCCTACAAGTCTCGTAAAGATGACTTTAACATTTGGGCTGTCAAGTCAATTTCCAAAGACAGTGGGCCTGATATTCCTCATCAAGGCATTTGGAAGCAAACAGTTCTCGAATCAAATTTCTATACATTCAAAATAGACAGATACTTAACTGCACCTGAATACTCTCTTATAGCTTCAGCTGTGTCTAACGCACCTTTTGACGCAATCCACGTTATAGTAAATACCGATAAATATGGTGGAGGAGGTATTTATAACTATTATGCTTTAAGCATGTCTGACCATTCTACAGAATCAATGGTTTTTGTACATGAATTTGGCCATTCATTTGCCGGTCTGGGTGATGAATATTACACATCTGAAGTAAGTTATGAAGATTTCTACAACCTTAAGATTGAACCATGGGAACCAAATTTGACTACAAAAGTCAATTTTGAAGCAAAGTGGGAAGATATGATGGGAAAAGATGGTGTTGGTCTTTATGAAGGTGGGGGATACATGGCCAAAGGAATATTCAGGCCTGCTCAAGACTGTAGAATGAAAACCAACACTTCACCATCTTTCTGTCCGGTATGTGTAAGAGCAATTAACAGAATGATTGACTATTATACCAAATAGAGGTGAAATCTCAAAAAAAATATCGATATTTTCTATTCGACCTCGATCGAACCATATGGAATTTTGATCTTAACGCCAAAAAAAACATATTCAGGCTGATTGACAAATACTCACTTCCTATTTCGAGCAAAGAGTCTTTTTATAATGATTACGAAATGATAAACCATTTTTTATGGAATCAATATGAAAAAGGCATAATTACAAAAGAATTGTTAAGAAGTGAAAGATTTCGTCAGACGCTGCTTAAACACGACATTGACAGTCCGGTACTTGCAAAAATAATTGGAGAAGAGTATCTCGACACCATGCCAAACCAAACCGCTTTAATGCCTTATGCAGCAGAAGTCCTTGCAGAGTTGAAAAGAGCCGGCTGCAAAATTGCAATTATTTCTAATGGCTTTAAAGAAGTACAGTATAAAAAAATTAAAAATTCCGGTATTGAACAGTTCTTCGATGCTGTCCTGATTTCTGAGGAGCAGGGAATACATAAGCCCTCTCCTATAATATTCAAAAGAGCACTAAGAGCTTTGGACGGGATTAAAGAAGAAGCTATTATGACCGGAGACGATTTTGCTAATGATATCGAAGGAGCTATGATATTTGGCATTGACCAGTTCTATTATAATTATAAGAATCTTCCTTGTGAAGGGGGGCCTACCTACAATAGCGATGATCTTAGAGACTTGTTGAAACTTACTTTTTCTCTTCCACAATAAAAAGATCTTCATCATCTTCATGAAAATAGTACTGTTCTCTTGCAAACTTCTCCAAACTGTCAAGATTTGAACTCAGCTCCTGAAGTTTTTCGTCAATTGATTTGATTTCGTTTTTGTAGTATTCGATTTGTCGTTCCTGTCTAACAATATTCAGTCTTATGTGAAACCAGTCAATCAGGCTGTTCTTATCGATGAATATTACCCAAACAGCAAAAATAAGAGTGGCTATAAAAAACTTGTTTTTAATAAGCTTATAAAATCCGGATTCCTTAACTCTTTGCCACATCTTTGTTTTAAATAGTTGTTTTCGCAAAAATAGTAATAATTTTGTCTAAGATAATTAATATAATAATGAATGGTTAAACCAACATTACTTGTTCTTGCTGCCGGCATGGGCAGCAGATATGGAGGATTAAAACAACTTGACAGTGTTGGGCCTAATGGCGAAACGATTATGGATTACTCTGTTTTCGACGCTGTCAGAGCCGGTTTCGGAAAGATAGTCTTCACCATACGACATGGTTTCAGAAAACAATTTGAAGATGCCGTAAAACAAAGATACGGGAATAATGTTGAATATGATTTTGTAGAGCAGGAACTGGAAAATATTCCTGACAGGCTCAAATATAACCCGCTTAGAAGTAAGCCTTGGGGGACTGGACATGCCGTATTGGTTGCAAAAGATGTTATCGACACTCCTTTTGCCGTCATTAACGCTGACGATTTTTATGGCTGTAACTCGTTCCAGGTGCTTGGTCACTTTCTTGAAGAGTGTGAAGGAAACACAGGGACTTTTGCCATGGTGGGCTTTAATATTGCCAACACTCTTTCTGAATCCGGCAGTGTGTCACGCGGAATATGTTCAGTCAATTCGGAGGGTTATCTTACTGATGTAGAAGAGCATCATAATATTGCAAGAAAGGATAAATCAATTTATGGCCTTAATCCGCGAAATGAACTTGTAGAAATAGTACCTGAAACTCTGGTATCAATGAATATGTGGGGATTTACGCTGGATTTATTTACATTGGGAGAAGAACTTTTCACGGAGTTTCTATTACAAAATGGAGAAGATTTATCTGCTGAATTTTACATTCCTTATGTTGTAAACAGAATTATCAAAAGCAATAAAGCCTCCTGTAAAGTATTGAGTACTCCTGACCAATGGTTTGGAGTTACCTACAAGGAAGATCGGGAAAATGTTGTTACCAGACTTTCAAAGCTGATTGAAAGGAAGATTTACCCATCTCCCCTTTTTAAAAAGTAAAAATGCAACTAATATTTAATTAATGCTTAAAAAATTCTGGCCGTATATTCCAGATTTAAAAGAAAGCTGGATACTTGTTATAATTCTATTAATTGGGGGTACTG
>Ga0208826_1000898_pt1 | contig 27810 bp, 23 predicted proteins | sample AD_UKC115_MetaG_FD_184451 | JGI IMG/M metagenome (GOLD analysis project Ga0208826, IMG submission 184451) | Active sludge microbial communities of municipal wastewater-treating anaerobic digesters from Hong Kong - AD_UKC115_MetaG (SPAdes)... | ecosystem: Engineered > Bioreactor > Anaerobic >...
TGGAAATACGAGTTTGGAAATGATGGTGATGAGTGGGGATACGATATCATTGAAGAAGAAGACGGATATGTAGTTTTGGGTATTGCTGCGTCTCCATCTTTGAATGTGCGTGGAAGATACGATGCTTTGGTTTTGAAATTGACCAAAGATGGAAAACTTGTATGGTACAAAACTTACGGTGGGCCCGACTGGGATAGAGCATACAAAATAGTCAAGGTAAAAGGTGGATATGCCTTCGTTGGTGATAATTACATGAAGGGTGGAGATGTTTCCGAAAATTATGGTGAACATGATTTTTGGATTGTTAAGATAGACAATAATGGAAATATTCTTTGGGACAAGAGCTTTGGTGGGATAAGATGGGATAGAGCATACAGCATCGGATACATAGAGGAAAGTGATACAATTATCATAGTGGGCTCATCTAATTCATTCACAGATGGTACGAGGTATGAAGGATACGTAGTAGCATACAGTGGCAATGGTGAACTTGTTTGGAAGACTCAGCTTGTGAATGGCCAAGCTGTATGGCCATTCGACTTGAAAGTCGATGGCAAGGATATATTCGTTGGTGGTTACACGACTGAAAGGTCTGGTAATGGCAACAGTTATGTAGAAAAGGCATTTGTTGCAAAACTCAACGATATGGGCGGAGTACAGTATCTGAAGACTTTTGGTGCAAACGTTAGGTTGCAGTCAATAAGTGTTCTCAATTCTGATGATGAGGAAGATAGATTAATCTTTGCTGGATACAAGGATGTAAATGGTACAAAACAACCTTGGTATGGTGATTTTGTGTTGAATGATAGGACTTCTAACCCTGTAGTTGTGGAACGCAGTATCAATTCAGAATATGGAATGCTCTTCGATGCAACTTTAAGTGGAAATGCAGCACTTTATTCTGGTATGAGCATGAAAAATGGCATATACGAAGGTATCGTAAAGATCATGCCTGAGTGATATAGCACGTTGTAATTACATTCATTGCAGTATTTTTTTGAGATTATCTTTGTAAACCCTTCCCACTGGAATGATGTCATCGTTGTCCATCATTAAGCTCGTTGACCCCAGATAATTTTTAAGCACTTTCTTTATATGATCAATCGAAACAATGTAAGATTTGTGGGCTCTCAAGAACTTATCACTTGGGAGCTTTTTTTCGTATTCTTTTAGTGTTTCATTGGTGGTATACTTCTCTTTGTTGGTTATGACATACGTCATTGCGTTATCAGACATAATGTAAACTATGTCGTCAAAGTCTACAAAGCTTATTTCGTTATCTGATTCAATGGGTATTTTGTTTCTGTTTGATAGAGAAGGTTCAGTACGTATTTGATTGATAACCTTTTCTATTCTCATATCTTGATTGTAATCTCTTATCTCGTTAACTTTACTGATTGCTTCTTGATTCAGTCTCTTCAATCTATCTAATGTCTTTTTCAGTCTTTCCCTACTGATGGGTTTCAGTACGTAGTCAACAGCGTTTTCTTCAAATGCCTTAATTGCATATTCTGAATATGCTGTAGTAAAGACCACATAAGGCTTGTATGACAATTTCTCGATAACATAGAATCCATCGTAAGCGCCCAAATTTATATCAAGAAAGACCACATCCGGTCTTAGCGCATCTATACTCTTGATTGCCACTTCAGCATCGTTTTCAACGGCTAAGACTTCTATTCCTTCTTCCTTAAGTAACTTCTCGAGCATGAATGCTTGGATTTTTTCATCCTCGACTATCACGCATCTCATATTCACGCAGCCCCTTCTTCAGATTTTGAGAAATATCCTTACGACAGTTCCACTTTCAGCACTACTCAAGATGTCCATGTTGCTCCCAGAAGAAAATAGTTTCAATCTCTCCTCAACTAAGTTCAACCCAGTACCATTTTGCAAATTTTCTGTGCCTACTCCGTCGTCTTGTACAGTTAAAATAACGTAAGTTTCAGAGCGTTCACACATGACTTTGATAAAGCAAGGCTTTGTACTCTTCGATATACCGTGAACAATCGAGTTTTCAACGATAGGTTGCAAGAGTAAGGATGGTACCTTCAAGTTCTTGCATTCGTTTGGAAGTATCAATTCATACGATAGTTTCCAATCGAGTCGAACCCTTTGCACTCTTAAGTATTTTTCTATCATATCGTACTCTTCTTGCAAAGTCCAAACATCCGGAGCATCGATTGTAGTTCTGAAAAGCTCTGCCAGTGATGATAGGTATTGTGCTATTTCTTTTTGATCGTTTCCTATCTCCAGCATCGATATTGCTGTACCTATCGAATTGAAGAGAAAGTGTGGGTTGACTTTTGATTTTAGAAGTTGAAATTCTGTTTCCAATTTTATTTTCTTTAACTTTTCATATTCGCCTATCTGCTTTTGTAATTCTCGCTTCAGTGCTACGTACGATATACCAAATGAAACCAAGAGAAACGTTGTTACGAGCGCTAAAGCATTAGTGAAGTTGATGAATTTGTCGTAACTATACCTACTTAGCCAAAAATTTGAAAGATTAATGAGCAAAAAAACAATGGCAAAAATAACCCCAATTAGAGAGAAAGCAAAGTATACCTTCGATTTCGTACCTTCATTTTTCAGATCAGCGGCCCATGATCTCAATATATAATAGGTTATTCCAACTGTGTTTACTATCACAAATATCGAGATGATGGACACAAGATAGAGATTTGCTGGTATGAGATACATGATGAAGATAAAAATTACAACAGCGATTAGCTGCAAAAAAAGTAGGAATCTCAAGTAAATCATTCCTTTCAATTTAGATATTGCTCGCATACTTCATTTCATATTTTACAACATTTCTGTGAGATTGCAAAAAAACAAAAAAGCCCCTTCATCGAAGGGGCAGGAGGTATGAGGAAGGAGGAAAAGCCCTATACGTCAAAATATAAATCATATTCTTTTGGATGTGGGATGGACAACACTTGCCTTTCTTCTTGAAGTTTTACTTTGACCCAGTGTTCTGTAAGTTCTCTTGGGAAAGTTGAAAGGAATTTGTCATTGGCTATAACTGCATTACAGCTCTCCTCTAAACTCTTCGGAAGTGGTTTCAAATCCTTCTCGTACATGTCGCCCTCGAATGGACCAAACCCCTCAGTTGTTGGGTCTATGTGATCTCTTATTCCTTGAATACCGGCAAGGATCATGGCTGCATACGCAAGATATGGATTACAAGTTGCGTCAATCGTTCTAAATTCCACTCTTCTCTTCTCTGGATCTTTGACGTAAGCAGGTATTCTTATAGCAGCCGTCCTGTTGGCTAGTGCAAAGACAGCATTTGTAGGTGCTTCAAATCCAGGTACGAGCCTTCTGTAAGAATTGGTGGATGGATTTGTGAAAGCCATCAACGATGGAGCATTCTTCAGTATACCACCAATGTAATAGAGCGCTTCTTGAGAAAGGTTGTACAGCTTGTTCCCGTTGAATATATTCTTACCATCCTTTTTCAAAAATTGATGGACGTGCATACCATTTCCTGCCTCATCGTAAAGTGGTTTTGGCATGAATGTTATTATGTACCCAAATTCTCTTGCAACCATTCTTGCAACATGCTTTATGAGCATTGTGTAATCAGCAGCATGTAGTGCATCGACGAGCTGGAGTTCTATTTCAACTTGGCAAGTGCCAACTTCATGGTGATGGTATTTGACGGGTACACCATACTCGATTAATTTCTTAACGATTGCGTTCCTCACTTCCATGAGTCTATCAAATGGAGGTATCCTGTGATATCCCTTTTTCCTTCCGACAAAGTACTCGCCCGTTTCTCCAGATTTCCAAAATCCTTCGGAACTATCGACTTGAAACATTACTTCATTGCTCGAAATCTTGTATCGTACATCCTCAAAAATATGAAATTCGTATTCTGGTCCGAGGTACACTTCGTCTGCAATATCTCTTATCGATTCAAGTGTCTTCTTTAAAATTGTTCTTGGGTCATGGCTACATGGTTGCATATTGTCTACTTCGTAGACATCGCATATCATGGAAAGTACCTTTTCACCATCGTATTCTTCGACAAATGCTGTCTCTGGGTCTGGAATTATCACCATATCGCTACTGAAGACATCCGCATAACCAAGATTTGAAGCGTCGAAACCTACACCCTCTTTAAACGTCTTTTCAGAAAAATTATCCCTTGCGAGCGTAACATGTCTCCATCTTCCCCAAAGGTCTACAACTTTCAAATCGATAAAATCTATACCTTCTTGATCAACAATCTTTAATACTTGACCTATGTTCATCGACACCCCTCCATTTTCGACGCTTTGTATGTACAGTTTACCAATACGCTAGTTTAATGTTATCATTCATATGGCAATACATCAAATCAATCAAGAACTCTGAAAGTGCCTCTATGAGTGATATGGAGTACTAACCTTTTTGTTTCTTCAGTATACTTTTTCTTACAAAATAATGCCAAGAAAACTCATGCGATTTCATGAATTGGCAAGTTGATAAGATATCAATCAAATATCTACTTGTTGCCTTTCAAATCAGGTACTATGTAATTTGAAATTGTTGAGAAAGTGGTATAATATCGATACATAATGTTGAGAAAAGATGAAGCATTCAAATATCATCAAAAGAGGAGGCTTTTATATGAAAGCTATTATTTTGTGTGCAGGAAAAGGTACGAGGTTGAGACCACTTACTTACACAACTGCAAAACATCTTATACCCGTTGCAAACAAACCCGTCATACTTTACACTATCGAAAAGATCAAAAGTGTTGGTATTACCCAAATAGGTATGATCGTTAGTCCGGAAAACAAGACAGATTTTGAAAGTACCCTCGGTGATGGCAGTAAATATGGAATAGATATCACATACATCGTTCAATCAGAACCAAAGGGACTTGCGCATGCTGTGCTCATGGCCCACGATTTTCTCGGTGAAGATGATTTCTTGATGTACTTAGGCGATAACCTTATCATGGACGACATAAGGCCATTTGTAGAAGATTTCAAGGAAAAGAAAGATTTGAGTGCGCTCATCATGTTATCGCCTGTAGATGATCCATCAAGATTTGGAATAGCGGTTTTAGAGAACAACAGGATAGTAAAAACTGTCGAAAAACCTAAGGAACCTGAGTCAAATCTTGCCATAATCGGTCTGTATCTCTTCAGAAAAGATATCTTTGATGGAATTGCCAACATAAAACCTTCTTGGCGCGGTGAGTATGAAATCACAGATGCCATAGATTGGCTTATAAGAAACAGAGGAACGGTAGAGGGACACATAATATATGGTTGGTGGAAAGATACTGGTAAACCAGAAGACCTGCTCGAAGCGAACCACAAAATATTGGATGACGTTGTCGAAGATTTCCGAATAGATGGTATGATAGAAGCTAGTTCATCGCTCAATGGTCGCGTGAGTGTTGGCGAGGGAACCGAAGTTGTAAACAGCGTTGTGCGTGGACCAGTCATAATTGGTAAGAACTGTACTATATCAAATGCGTATGTCGGTCCATACACGTCCATAGGTGATGGCGTTCTGATCGAAAACTGTGAGATTGAAAATTCTATCGTGATGGACGAAGTAAGGATATCAAGCCTTTCTTCAAGGATAGATTCATCGCTTATTGGTAAGAAAGTGGAGATATTGGAAAACGACGGAAAACCAAAAGGCGTACAAATAATAGCGGGAGATTTGAGCAAAGTGGTTGTTTCAAAATAGTTTGCGATATTTCTTACGGTGATTAAAGCCCAAATATCAGGAGGAAATAAAAGTGGTGAGATTAATTGTTACTGATTTGGATGGTACATTACTCGATGATGAAAAACATATACCAAATGAGAATGTATTGGCTTTAAGAGAGGCTATGGAGAATGGTATACATGTGAGTATTGCAACTGGAAGGAACTTCCATTCTGCAAAAGCTTATGTCCAAGAACTCGGTCTTGATGTCCCTGTTGTATTTCAAAATGGAGCGTTTATATACCAGTGGATGGGAAACAAGATAATTTACCAGACATCGTTGCAAACAGAGATTGCTGAAAGAGTGATAAATGAGGCTAGAAAATTCGGATTGTTTTACATACTTTATGGTGATTTTCTTGATGAAAAGGATATGTACGTAGATATAGATTACAGTGGTAGTTTTTCAACCTACCTTCGGCAAAACTCATGGAGATTGAATATTGTAGAAGATGTGACAAAACATCTATCGAAAGAAAAAGGTTTGGCGGAAGTAGCACTAGTGGGAAATGAGGAATTGATCCTAACCACACTGGAAAATTCGCTGGATGGGCTTAAGGATAAGACAAGTATAGTCAAGAATAACGTTGTTGGGAATGAAACATTCTACGAAGTCTTCGGACCAAATTCTTCTAAAGAACATGCGATGAAATTCCTATTTGAATACTTCAACGTAAAGCCTGAAGAAACGATGTACCTCGGAGATAGCTACAACGATATAGGACTTTTGAAAATGGTTGGATATCCAGTAGTGATGCAAAATGCAAACAAAGATGTACAGATGTATGCAAAGTACATAACCAAATCGAACAATGAAGGCGGCGTGGCGTACGCGGTGAGACGATGGGCATTAGAAAAATCAGGATAATATGTACACTGTTTATTCTCTTTAGTCTATCGATGATTTCTGCAGCTCAGAGCGAGATATCCTACAACATCCAGTATCTAATTGGCAACAGAAAGGCGAATGATTTAGTTAAGTATTTGAATACACTGGATTTTTCGAAACTCTCTAACGAAGAAAAATGCGATGTGGTAATAGCTTATACTGAGCTGTACAGTTGGGGCGGAATGGGCTATAATTATTCCGAAAAGGCATACCAGCTTGCAGATCAATTGGTAAAAAGCCTTCCAGAATTTTGGAAATCACATTATGCAATGGCAGTTGTTTTGTCGCATAGGGTACAGAAGAACAATTTTCTGGCATTGTCTCTTGTAGGCAAAATTGACGACCAGCTTAATCTTGCGATGAAATATGGTGAAGGCCATTGGGAACCTTTTTTCTTGGCAGGTGTTAGATACTTGGAAGTACCAATATTTCCTGATTTGAACACTGCAGAAAAGTTATTAAAAAAAGCTCTCCAGTTCAATGATAGACACATCTATACGTATCTGATGCTTGGTACCTTGTATGAAAAACGAAAAGATTATTGCACTGCCTTGGAAGTGTATAAGAAAGGCTTCGAACTGAACGTAAGAGCTGAATGGAAAGTTGTAGATGAGGATGCAAAGGCACAAATAGAGATTAGAATTCCGGAGGTGGGAAAACTGTGTACCAAAAAATAAAAGGTACTGACGATCTTTATGGTGACCAGATCAAGTACTGGTATTGGATAGAAGAGAAAGCACGGAAGTTATCGACGATATACGGATATGGTGAGATAAGAACGCCAATATTTGAAGAAACAAAACTCTTTGTAAGGAGCGTTGGCCAAGATACCGATATAGTTCAGAAAGAAATGTACACGTTTGAAGATAAAGGCGGGAGGAGTATAACACTTAGACCTGAAGGAACTGCTCCTGTAGTACGGGCATTCGTAGAAAATGGAATGTTGGCACAAGGCTTACCACAAAAGTATTTTTACATAGGTCCGATGTTCAGATACGAGAGACCACAGTCCGGAAGGCAGAGACAATTCCATCAGTTTGGTGCGGAGATCTTCGGAAGCCCTTCACCAATAGCCGATGCAGAATTAATAATATTTGCAGATAGATTGCTTAAAGAGCTCGGACTTGTGGACTATGAGATACACATAAATTCTTTAGGTAATGAAGATGACAGAATAAATTATAAAGAGGCACTTAAGGAGTACTATGCTCAACATCTTGAATCGTTGTGCGATGACTGTAAGATGAGATACGAAAGAAACGTGCTAAGACTACTCGATTGCAAAATTGACGTCAAGTACGCTGAAAATGCTCCAAAGATAACGGATTATCTTGGAGGAGAATCAGAGAAACACTACAAAGAATTAAAAAGATTACTTACCAGTGCTGGAATTGATTATGTTGAAGACCCTAGGCTTGTACGTGGATTGGATTACTATAACAGGACTGTATTTGAAGTACACCATCACAGACTCGGTGCTATGAGTGCGATAGCTGGTGGTGGAAGGTACGACGGGTTGATAAAGGAAATCGGTGGTAAGGAAGTTCCCGCACTTGGATTTGCTGCCGGCATAGAGAGACTGATACTGAGCCTCAAAGCTGAGAATGTACAAGTAGATGAGATTTCCAAAAACGTTGTGTACGTAGCATATTTGGGAAGCAAAGAGGCAAGAGATGAAGCTGTAAAGCTGGCTGAACTTTTGAGATCAGAGGGTATACCAACTGGCTTAGAATTGATGGAAAGAAGCATAAGCGCACAATTGAAACATGCATCGAGAATTGGTGCAAAGTTCTGCGTTATTATAGGAGAGGATGAATTAGAAAGAGATGTCGTTGTGATCAAGAACATGGAAACAGGCGAGCAAGTAGAATTCGAAAAAAACTTTGTTGTAAATGGTATAAAAGATATGATCACTGAAATGCAGTAAAAATAAAAATCCCCACGTCGCCACACGTGGGGAAATCTCTGGCTGGGAGGGGAGGATTCGAACCTCCACTGGCGGATCCAGAGTCCGCAGTCCTGCCATTAGACGACCTCCCAATTGTGCCGATGTATATTCTATCACTTGTTAAAGATTATGTCAATAACGGAGGATGTAACTATGGAACCAAAGAAAGCTAATGGGGAAAATATCTATTACATTTCAGCATTCTATTGGAGAAACTATAATGCTGCATCAAAAGCTAAGATGGATGTTGAAGAAATATTTGAAAGAAGGCAATTTAATCCCATAAGATTATTCAAAGATAGCTATAAGGGAAATATAAGGGTTTTTTCTTTGTCAAAATTATTCGGACTTGTTTTTTCCAAAAGGAGAAAAGAATTCAAGGACAGCACTGTATTCCTACAAAATGGTACAGGGATTGACCTCTTGATATCACCATTCATCAAATTAGCGTTCAAAAATGAAAAGAGAATCATCATAATTCACGATATTGAGAGTCTCAGACGAGGAAGAAAAATCGACATTATTAGAGAAAGGATAGTATTTTCGAATTTTACCCATGCCATATGTCATTCAGAAAAAATGGCAGACTTCTTGAAAAGTGAACTAAAATTCAAAGGTAAAACGTACATTTTGGGATTCTTTGACTATTTGGTGAAGAATGAATCAGATTTAGGCTCAAGAAATTTACCGAAACCAGATGAAAAATTCAAAATAGCATATGCAGGTAATCTAAGTAGATGGAAATCAGCATTTCTCTACAAAATAGCAGAAATGAATTCTAACAGATACATTTTGAATCTCTACGGCAAAGGTTACGACGGTCCAGCTATGAAAAATACTTTAGAGTTTAAGGGAGCTTTCCCACCCGATGAACTTCCTGCAAAGATAGATGGACATTTCGGCCTTGTCTGGGATGGTGAAGATATATCCCAACCGTCTGGGCTCACCGGTAAATATTTACAGTACAATTCACCACACAAGGCCTCGCTGTACATCGTAAGTGGACTTCCGTTGATCGTTTGGAAAGGTGCAGCCGTTTACAAATTGGTTGAGCAATACAATATCGGTTTCGGAATCGATTCTTTGCTTGAGCTCGATGAAAGACTGAAAGAAATAACCCCAGAACAATATTCAACTTGGAAAGCAAACATATCCAATTTAGCTAAAGAGCTTGCAAATGGTCAAAGTTTGGGCAGAGTGATAGATCAGATATTATCCGAGTAATTTTGTAACTTCCTCATCGAAGCTTCTATCACTTGGTCCATGTTGTAATATTTGTATTCTGCAAGGCGTCCTATAAACAGATACTCACCAGATTTTTCGAGTTTTTCAACTTCTTTCATGTATTTATCTCTTTTTTCCATGTTTTCTTGTGTCATTACGATGTAATATGGTTCACCCTTCGCAAGTGGATACTCAAAGCAAACCGTCGTTTTGTCGCTTTTTTCATTTAAAAAGTATTTATATTCCGTTATTCGTGTCCAGTCGTAATCGTTTGGATAATTTACCACAGCAGCTGGCTGGTAATATTCTCTATCGATTGTCTTCAATTCAAGTTTCAAAGATCTGTATTCCAATTCCCCGTACTCATAATCGAAGAATCTATCGAGTTGTCCGGTATATACGGTTAAATCTGGTTTGAACAAGTCTTTGATTTCAAAATAATCCGTGCCGAGTAATATTGATATATTTGGATGGTCTAAGATGTTTTCTACTAATTTAGTGTAACCATATTTTGGTATGCCTTGGTATCTATCGGCAAAATATCTATCATCTCTATTTGTTCTAACAGGGATTCTACTTGCCACTTCCGGTGCCAATTCCTCCGGGTCTCTTTCCCATTGCTTCATCGTATAGTTCTTGAAAAACAGTTCATACAATCTTTCTCCAACCTGTGATACAACTACATCTCTGAAGTTCCTTGGTGGTGTGTTAAATTTAGACCTGTTTACTTCCTTTTCCAAAAAAGCCTCTACTTCATATGTAGCAAGTTGGATACCGAAAACTTCTGCAAGTGTATCTCTGTTGATTGGAAATGGTATCAACTTCCCACCAGCATAGCTCAGAACCCTGTGCTGATAGTAATGGAATTCAGAAAACTTGTTGACAAAATCCCAGACTCTCTTGTTGCTTGTGTGAAAGATGTGAGGGCCATAAGTATGTACTGTAATACCGTTTTCATCTCTATAATCGTGGCAGTGCCCCGCTGAATGTCTGTGTTTTTCAACTACAAGTACTTTCTTGTCCCTTTCAGCCAGTATTCTTGCCGCTGTAGAACCCGCTAACCCTGCTCCCACGATAACTACATCATATTTCATATAGATTCTCCACCTTTCTTAATATCATTGAATTCTTTCAATGTTTTTCAAACATTCTCAAGAATTTTCTAAACAGACTTAAACTCTTGTAGAAAGCTCTAAGAAAGAAAATGACCACGGGCCGTGGTCTATTATGACCATATCCATATCCAAAATCATCTATGGGGCGCCATATCTTCTTACCGCCAGCATTATGAACAACTGGAATTATATCTCCATTCGATAAATAAAACTTACCATCTTTTATCATATATTTAAGAGTAGAAGTGGTCGGAATGAAGTTGTATTTTTGATCTAATTCATAGAAACCATTTTTGTACGCAAAATAATTGATCAGTATAGTCTCTGCGCCCCAGACATTAGGATCTTTTAGAAGGCCAAAGATGTTCCTACACATCTCTAAAAAGACATTTGTCGGATAAACAGCAAAGCCAACGTTTATGAGTTTCTTCCCCATTAGAAAATCCTTAATATTTGTCACATTTTCAATCACTTTATCGTTCACAAGTATATCCATATTTGGTGAGATAGCCTCACATACAGCCCTTATTTTCTCAGATTCTATCTCAAAAAGCATAGAAATATCGGATTGAAATATGATATCGCCTGAATCACAAAGTATCACTTGTTCATATTGAGGGTTTGATTTCAGAAACTCTGAAAGTTCTATGAACCTCGTGTTGTTTACAAGGCCATGAACCTGTTCAGCCTTTCTTACAATTACGCCTTCCTTTCTAAGCATATTACATGCATCCGATGATAAACCATAATCCATCACCAATATGTCTATACCTTTTAAATCAACATTTTCTTTCAAAGACTTTAACCAATCGTTGATTAGAAAATTCTCATATTTTTGATTGCACGCAGTTGCTATAAGGTATTTCTTTGTTTGCTCTCCCACTTCTCCCATCTTTTCCCTCTTCTCACTATCTTTTAAGTCCCAAAATCATCTCTTGGTTTTGAGAGTATATATCATACTTACCGTTCTCATCGTTACATATGCAAGTGTTGGAGAAAACATGTATATGGATTTTGTCATAAGCAGTTGTTTATGGAAATTTGTCTTGTTTTCGAATGGGATATCGAATTTCTTTATATATTGCCTTATCGTTCTATTCTTCGCAATCTTTATCCATTTTCTGTACGGGTAACCGTTGTATGCAAGACTTCCAAGGCTCCACGCATATGAAGAAGGTATTGAGTATCGTTCCAATATCTCAACTATTTCGTATTCGCCTTTCGCTTCAAAAAATCTTTTCAATCTCTTCATTGAACCAGCGTTATGAAAAGCGGATAGAGTCGCTATCTTGGTGGTTGAATCGGGTCTAATAGTTGCTAAACATATAGATTGACCAACGTAGTATACATTTTGGGAATAGTAAATGACCTTCATAATGAATTCGTTATCTTCAGAATATTTTGCCCCAGGGACGAACCTTAGTCCGAATTTATCTATCAACTCGTGATCTATTAAGCAAGAGTTAACAGAGATGTATACCTTAGAAAGAAGGAACTCCTTTATAGCTTTTTCATAATTTGCATAAATCCATTCCTGTTTGTACATATCTTCGTATCTTTGAATGACTTTTCCAGACAGTGCTGCAACATCTTGCCCTCCGTACACTAACCCACAACCGCATTTTTGAATTGCGTTGACTAATGTTTCTATCGCATTGGGAACCAATCTATCATCGCCATCCAAGAACTTTATGTACCTTCCTACAGAGTTTTCCATTCCAACATTTCTTGCCACACTCACTCCACGATTTACTTGATCAACTATCTTGAATGGAAATCCCGAATCATTCAAGATTTCCCTTGCAACATGTAACGTATTATCTTTTGAACCATCATTTACAACTACTATTTCAAAATCTTTGAAGGTCTGATTGAAAACGCTTTTCAAAGTCTCTCCGATGTATTTTTCAACATTGTAAGCGGGAATTATCACTGAAACAAGAGGTTTCAAGAACTCTTCACTCCTCTCTTCATTCTTTTGAAGTCCCCTATGAGAAAGTTTCTGATTCTCTGGGGTATGAATTTGAGACATGCAAATACGAATATCAAGACTAACGGAAATATCACATACCAGAATTTATGAATCGCAAACATGGGATCACTTATGTTTCCAACCAAGAATATGAATGGAATGCTGATTATCGATTCCAAAAGCATGTGATAAGAAATAACAAAGAGTGAGTTGAACGCTATCTTGTAGAAAAATTTATCTATCTTCAACATTTTCACAATTTCCGCAAGATAAATAACTATTAAGGCTCCCAATATCTCACCCAAGAATGCTATCAACCCATTTTTCCCAAACCATTGGTTGTTCCACGAAATATCACCATTAGTTTGACTGATCAGGATTAGTCCTGCTACTGAAAGCAAGAAATCAGTACGTTTAACAGTGTATTTATTCTCTTTCCAGATTCTTCCCATCACAAAAAATGGTATTGTGCAGAGTGCAGCATCTAATTTCAAAGGAACTGGAGCGTGTGGTATCAACCTTAACAAGAGGGATAATACAAATGCTGCTGATAACAAGAACCTATTTTTTTCAAATATCCAGTAGAAAATCTCTGCGAAAAAGAGCATTAAGAGGAACCAAAATTGAACCACAGTTATGGGAATTTGGTCTAATCTATCGAGTCTTCCGGTGATAAAGTTAAGAAAGTAAGTGCCCTTCGAAACTGGTAAGAACCTGCTTGGTATGGTAAGAAAAAGTAATGTATTGACAAGTCCAGCAAAATAGTAAGTCTTCACGAGTTGAAATCTTGATTTGACAAGTTCTTTGAATGTTCTATCTCTCCATTGATACCCTCGAGCAAAGCACATCGCGGATAGACCGTAGCTAAAAAAGGCATAGACCTGATTAGGTGTTCCGGAATGCACGAAGATGACGAAGAATATTGTTATACCTTCCATAAGCAAAACGTTTATCTTTGACTCTTTTTCTCCCATCGGTTCCTATCCTCCAAGGAATTTTACTGTTTCTTGATATTACCACTTCCCGCTGGCACCACCGCCACCGCTTCTGCCTCCTCCAAATCCTCCGAATCCACCACCGGAGCTTGAACCTCTACCACTTCTCCCGCCACCGCGAAATCCTCCAAACCCACCAAATCCACCAGGTCCCAATGGACCACGCCCAGAGTATCTACCAAACCCTCGCCTTGAAGAGATGGATATTGAAATAAGTACAACTATAGCGATTACGAGTGCTATTATACTTTCTAAACTGCTTGATGTATCATCCACTTCTGGTAGTTCTGCGTTTATGTCAAGAGATAGGTTAACGTTATACTCTTTGGCAACTTCATTTGCCAATGCAAGATAACCATAATACACACCATCAGCATAGTTATCATCTTGAAAATACGGAATGATGTAATCGTCCCTTATTCTTCCAGCCTTTCCATCTGGTATCGCACCTTCAAGGCCGTAGCCAACTTCAATCCTCATAACATGATCATCGACGGCAACTAAGAGCAATATTCCATTATCTTTTCCCTTTTGACCTATTCCCCAATTTCTGAATAGCTCAACTGCATAATCTTCAACGCTCATTCCATCAAGCGTACTGACGATGACTGCCGTAACTTGCGCACCAGTTTTATCTTCCAGTTCTTTCCCAACGTTAACTATCTTTTGAACATGTGCTTGGTCTATGACCCCAACGTAATCGTTGATGTACTTGAAAGGGGTAGGTTGGGGAAACGTTATTGCCAAGGTTAAAACACTTACCAAAAGCAAAATATAGACAAATACTCTTCTCACTAAAATCAACTCCAATTGAGTACCAATTTGATACCCGCCAAGATATTTATATATACTTACTTAAGTTCTCTTTGATCATCGAATATTCTCTTAATAATTTGGAGACTTGCGTGAACAGTTCATCAGAGAAGATACTGTCAAAGCCTAATACGAAAGATCCGATAACCTTCTCGTTGACCGGAAAAAACCTTGCCGGAGTAAGTGCATACTTTTTTCGAAGGAGTGAGATAACCTCCGAGTACAGTGGAACATGATCATCTCTCAAAGATTTATCTACTACAAAGAAATTTATTCCCTCGTCATTTATAATCACTCTGCACATATCGAATGTGCCATCTTTATATTTTTCTAACCGCTCAAGTATAGCATCGTTAACTCTTTGAGCAAACGAAAAAGATTCTGTGTTCATAACCTTTTCCCTGTATATCTCCTTGTTTAGAAAAGACTCATCACCGTTTATTGCTATGAACCTAGTCTTCATGGGCAGTTTAATTATACCACATTGCAATGCACATGTTTCTGCGAAAAGCCTATAGTACGTATCGCTGAACTGTCCTGCACTCTTTAAGTCTTGGAGTTTATATATCGCTGGCGATTTGAGCATAGGTTGAGAAATTGACAATCCAACAAGCTTTTCATTGGAAGGGGTTACGATGAAGTTCAAATAAAAATTGTTGCTCCTTTTCTCTTTGCCACTACTAGAAGAATCTATGTAGGTTGATTGACTATAGTTACCATAACAAGTTACCACCGCAACATGGCGGTGGTAAACATCTAATCTCTCTTTTTTACTTTCGAGGAAAGCAATCAATTCCGAACTATCAAAATCAAGTGTTTCCATTATTCTATATTTTTCCGGTCCTATGTACATTAGCTTTCACCACGTCCCCTATCTAAAATGATGTTAGATAACACTTGCAGATTTACTTATCTATCATTGGCATCTTGATTCCGTGCTTCTTTGCGGTCTCGATCGCGATGTCGTATCCAGCATCTGCATGTCTTACTATGCCCATCCCTACATCGTTTGTTAGGACTCGTTCGAGTTTCTTATCTGCAAGTTCTGTACCGTCTGCCACTATGACAACACCAGCATGTATAGAATATCCTATTCCAACTCCACCACCGTGGTGTATGGAAACCCAAGTTGCACCACTTGCCACATTGAGCATGGCATTAAGCAGTGGCCAATCTGCTATCGCATCGCTACCATCTTTCATCGCCTCTGTCTCTCGGTATGGACTTGCTACAGATCCTGTATCATGGTGATCTCGACCTATGACGATGGGGGCTTCCAAAATGCCTTTTCTTACCATTTCATTCATGGCAAGACCCATTTCAGCTCTCTGCCCTTGTCCAAGCCAGCAGATACGAGCAGGCAGACCTTGCCATTTAACTCTCTTTTGTGCCATTTCTATCCACTTTCTTATGTGCTCATCTTCACCGAAAAGTTCTAAAACTTTTTGATCCGTCTTGTATATGTCTTCAGGATTACCTGATAGTGCAACCCATCTGAATGGTCCTTTACCCTCGCAGAAGAGATCTCGTATATACTCAGGTACGTATCCAGGAATATTGAATGCATCTTGGACACCGTGATCTTGTGCCAGTCTTCTTATGTTATTACCGTACTCAAAGACCTTCGCACCTTGCCGCTGCATCTCCAAGAGTGCCTCAACATGTTTTGCAACACTTTCGTAAACCATTTCTAAGTACTTTTGTGGATTGTCTTTTCTCAATTTCAGCGCATCTTCAAAAGAAATGCCTGCAGGCACATACCCATTGAGTGGATCATGTGCGGATGTCTGGTCAGTCACTGCATCTGGTATGATGCCTCTTTTCACCAATTCAGGATGAACTTCAGCTGCATTGCCAAGCAAGCCTATTGAAAGTGCCTTACCTTCTTTCATGGCCTCTCTCGCCATTTTCAATGCCTCATCGAGATTATCTGTCCATGTATCTAGATAGCCTGTTTGCAATCTTCTATCTATCATCCTCTTGTCCACTTCGACAGCTATGACTACACCGTCGTTCATGGTTACTGCAAGTGGTTGAGCTCCACCCATCTCACCGAGTCCAGCTGTGAGTATAAATTTGCCTTTTAGTGAACCACCAAAATATTTCTTTGCAAGTGAATAAAATGTTTCATACGTGCCTTGAAGTATTCCTTGAGTACCGATGTATATCCAACTACCGGCCGTCATTTGACCGTACATGATGAGTCCGCGTGCTTCCAAGTCATTGAAATATTCCCACGTTGCCCATTTTGGGACGAGATTTGAGTTGGCAATGAGCACTCTCGGAGCCCATTCGTTGGTCTTCCAAATTGCAACTGGCTTACCACTCTGCACCATGAGTGTTTCATCGTTCTCCAAAGTCTTAAGTACTTCGACAATTTTATAGAACGATTCCCAGTTTCTTGCGGCTTTACCCTTACCACCGTAGACAATCAAATTTGCTGGGTCTCTCGCAACTTCCGGGTCAAGGTTATTCATGATCATACGCATTGGTGCTTCTGTCTGCCATGATTTACATGTAAGTTTGTTCCCCCTTGGAGCTCTAATTACTTCTGCCATACAACTCGACCTCCCAATCTTAAGAATTATTTGTCTCCGTTGTTGACGTTACATCGATTCAATCATCAAAATTCTATCAATTATTATCCCATTTTCAAAGAGCTAAAAAGGAGTGAATACACGATTATAGAACGCAAAGATTATTCAGTTTTTGCTATCCCACTTTTCTCTTATCTTCTCAACAATTTCTTGAGCGCTCTTGGTCCCCGCGATTCCACCAATTGCCGTTTCTCTCAAGCTTTCCGGTAATGACTTTCCAACGTTGTACATTGCGTTGACAACATCGTCAAATGGTATAACACTCTCGATTCCTGCGAGTGCCATTTCTGCACAAGCAATTGCCACATTGACTGCAGAACCATTTCTCTTCACGCATGGTACTTCTACAAAACCGCCAACTGGATCACATACAAGTCCCATCAATGATTTCAAAGAAATGGCTGCAGCATTGCCCACTTTGACTGGATCTCGTGAGAAGTAGTATGTGATCATCGAAGAAGCCATTGCTGTTGCGGTACCTATCTCAGCCTGACAACCACCTGCAGCACCGGAAAGGGTAGCACGTTTTGCTACAACATTTCCAATGCCTGATGCAACGATGAATGATTTCAAAAGCTCGTCATCGGAAGCCTTCTTGACATATTTCAATGCGTACAGTGCACCTGGCATCACACCACATGAACCTGCCGTAGGACATGCAACGATACGTCCCATCGAAGCATTTGATTCTCCCATGGAAATGGCTACAACAGTTGCCACGTGATTGAACTCACTCATCATGTATGGCACAGCATTAGAAAGCTTTGCGCCGTTGTTGCCTGTGAGATTTGTCAGTGTATTGAATTCCTTCCCATAATTCTTTTCAGCCTCTTCCAGCATTACGTACATGAGTTTTCTAAGAGCTTCTTTGACCTTTTGTGGATCTCTACCGGTCTCCATCATCTCTTGAGCAAGTATGATCTCGCTAAATTCAAGATTCGTACTGATACTAATTTCCAGTAATTCTGAAAACGTCACAGCAACTCACCCTCTTCAAGCTTTACAAAGTACAATTCCGTCACATTGTCAAGCCTTTTCAAGCAACGAAGTACTTCATCATCCACATTCTCGTCGAGCTCAATGATAGTAAGTGCTATACCTTCCAATGCATTTATACGCCTAAGGTAGACGTTGGCTATATTAACACTTAGGCAATCGAGTATCTCCTTCAATGCACCTGGTCTGTCTTTGTTGACTATCACTATTGCAGGAAAATCGCCAGTTAGAGAACATTCCACGCCATTGATCTTTGTAATTTTGATTGCCCCACCGCCTATTGATGAACCTTCTATCTCGTTGTACAAATCATCTTTCCATGCCTTGATGAGGACTGTATTTGGATGCACATCACCGAGATCATCGCTTTCAAAAGAGTACATTAGTCCATACATCTTCGCAATTTCATATGAGTCTTTTACATCAAAGCTGTCAGGCTTCAGCCCTAAGACACCTGCAATCAAGGCCCTATCAGTTCCGTGCCCATAATAAGTCATTGAAAATGAACCATGGAGTACGAAATTTACACGCTGTGGAATTCCCATGAGTTTATAAACAAATCTCGCAATCTTGAGGGCACCAAGCGTATGCGAGCTCGACGGACCAATCATCACTGGTCCAGATACTTCAAGCAATCCCATCCAAAAACCTCCTCGATGTGACAAAATTGTCAGATCTACTAATAATTATAGCACATTTGTACGTTGAAAGACACTGACTACTCAACATCTGTGGTATAATCTATGGTGTTATGAGAAACCGCGATAGGTTTTCCAAAACATCAGTATAGTAAAGGTGGTGATTTTATGAACATACGGAAGATCATGGAAATGAAAGGCAAAGAACCGATAGTCATGATCACTGCATATGACTACCCATCCGCAAAAATAGCAGCAGGTTCAGAAATTGACATACTCTTAGTAGGTGATTCGCTCGGTAATGTAGTACTTGGATATGATAGTACGGTTCCAGTTACCATGGAAGATATGTTGATACATATCAAAGCAGTTAGAAGAGGTGCGCCAGAGGCCTTTATAGTAGGTGACATGCCATTCTTATCGTACGAAATCAGCCCGGAAAAGGCTATTGAAAACGCTGGATTGATGCTGAAGGCTGGTGCAAATGCAGTAAAACTTGAAGGTGGAGAAGAATTTGCAGATACTATAAGGAAAATAACTTCGTCCGGTATTCCTGTGATGGGTCATCTTGGCTTTACACCCCAATCGGTCAACTTACTTGGTGGTCATCGAGTACAAGGAAAGACACCAGAAAGCAGGGCGAAATTACTGAAAGACGCAAAGGCTTTGGAAGATGCAGGATGTTTCTCAATCGTGCTTGAACTTGTCACAGAAGAGGTGGCAAAAGAAGTTACCGAGTCTGTGACGATACCAACGATAGGCATAGGGGCTGGAAGATATTGCGATGGACAGGTACTTGTCTTCCACGATGTTGTGGGATTGAGTCAAGGGGAATTCAAATTCGTCAAAAGATATGCTGACACGTATAACATCATGTTGAATGCGGTATCACAGTACAAAGAAGATGTGAAAAGTAAAATCTTCCCAGATGAAAAGAACGTCTTTTAGCATCCTCAATGTGAATTAAAAAGCGGGAGATGTCCTCCCGCTTTTTTGTTTGCAATTATCCTCTCAATAACTGAAGAACGTTTTGCGGTAGTGCATTTGCTTGGGCAATCATAGACATACCAGACTGCATCAAGATTTGTTGTTTGGTAAACTGCATCATTTCTTGAGACATATCTGCATCCCTTATTCTGCTCTCTGCTGCTGTTAAGTTTTCCGATGCAACACCAAGGTTAGCTATCGTATGTTCGAGTCTATTTTGGATGGCACCAAGCTGTGATCTTATTGAGCTAATCTTGTGAACAGCAGCATCAATTACGCTGATCGTTCTTTCAGCAGAATCCTGACTTGTTACTTTTAATGTCGCTGTGGTTAATCCGAGGTTTTTTGAATCGATCGCATCTATACCTGCGATCATGTTTGCCCCTTCATTTGCACCAATTTGGAAGATCAGTTGATTTCCAGAAGTATTTACACTCTCAATTCGAGCTACGGCACTATCGATAACTGCCTCTTTTGGTAGTGCACCGCCAAATTGATCAATATCGAACCTCGTAGTATTCCATGAAAGCTTTACACCACCAATCTCTGCACTTCCCAAAGAATACGTTACTATAGTCTCACTAATGCCGCCTGTCTTAATTAAGACAACTCTTGCGTCGATTTGACTTGTTGTTGTACCTGTAAACTGACCAATTTCGATGATCAATGTTCCCTCACTTGCATTAGAAGAAACTGTTGCTGAAAGATCAATGTTACCTTCTGCGACCACCTTGACATCGGCATCTGCTCTGAAACCTTCCAAGTTGCCGTTGAGTAATTTCTTCGTGTTGAATTCTGTTGCCCTACTGATTCTGTCAATTTCATCTCTCAGTTGGTCTATTTCTGATTGGATGTTTGACCTATCAACATCAGTGTTTGTCTCAGTAGCTGCTTGAACAGAAAGTTCTCTCATACGTTGCAAGATAGAGTGAACCTCACTCAAAGCCCCTTCTGCAGTCTGAATCAGAGAAATAGCATCCTGAGCGTTCTTTGAAGCCATGTCAAGACCTCTAACTTGACCTCTCATCTTCTCACTTATCGCCAGCCCAGCAGCGTCATCGCTTGCCCTGTTTATCTTCAAACCAGAAGACAATCGCTCAAGTGTCTTTTGCATATCGTTGTTTGTCAGAGTGAGCTGTCTCCATGAGTTAAGAGCCGACAAGTTGTGGTTAATCCGCATAAACCCACCTCCATATCAAAAGATAATTATAGATAATAGGCAGTGAAGTATGTCGCATGATCATACTAAATGATAAATACCACTTTCCGTCATTTTTCAAAAAATACTGCCCTAAGATTCTTTGATAAAACGTAATGTTCAACTTTTTTAGCTCCTAGGTTACTTAGTAAGGAATCTATACTTTCTTTGTTTCGTACTACTCTGAACAATGGATAGTACCAAACTATATCTTCTCTATCTCCAAATTCCGGTACAAAATAGAAGAGAATACCTTTCGAAAATGTTGAAATTATCTTTTCAGGATTAGGCTCTGTATTCAACAAGTCAAAACTCACCACGTTTCGTGAATTTTCTGAATACTTTATTCCTAATTCCAAACAAATATCTTTAACCATCTTGGCAACCTTGTCTTCATTTTCCACACTTTCTAAAGTTCTTAAGTCTGATATTCTTATATTGTACAAAACCTTCAATATATCTTCTTTGCCTATTTCTAGTCTTTGTAGATGCGAATTTCTCAGTCTATCATTGCACACTTTGAGCACTTCATTTCTTGGAAATGGATATGTATAATAGAACTTACCGTTGTTTTTCCACATCCTTACAGGCGAGATAACACCAAATCCTGAGTGCTTTTCAGATATATTCCCAACCCAAACTATTTCATCATTTTTGTTTCCAAAAGGTTCTGAAGGATAAAAGCCGTCAAACGGATAAGCGTTGAGTAACATGTCACCAATTTTCGAATTCTTTTTGCATGCTTCCATGTGAAGTTGGAAAGCTCTTTCTAACTCTTCTTGATTCGATGAACTTTCGAGTAGTTTTGCATATCTATAATTGTAAAATGAAAAATGTTCTACATCTGCTATATTTTCTAATAGTTTTCTTGACTTAGTTTTATCAATATCTGATAGAAAAACAGCACTTACATATTTTGCAAAGTCTGCATCTGACAAAAGGTAAAGGTTTTTGAGTTCCTTACTGCTAAATTCTTTAGATATATCGATGAAAAATTCTTTATGTTCCATGAGATAGTCTCTTATTTCCTCAAATACCCCATCGATATCTGGATCGAGCCTTGTTTTTAAGTCATCCAAAACAGGTTTTACAAACTTCGACAACTCTGGGAATGTATCTATAGCTTTCTTATAGTACTCCAGAGCCAATTTGAACTTTCCCATCTTTAAATACAAATCCCCAATGAGTGAGAGTGCAGTCCCTCTTAATGACTCATCGTCCAATTTTCGAATCTCATTGAGTACCTTGAGCTTTTCAACATTATCAACTGAAGCATTTTCAAAATAAAAAATCAGTGCACCGACACCATACTTCTGAATTGATTCGATAATATTTTCTCCCAAAAAATACTCAATAACTAAGTCACTTGTATTATTGTATAAGAGCCTTTTGAGAAGTAGTTTTTCAAACCTTGTTTTTAAGAAAGGAACGTAAACTTCCGGATTAATGACTTTGCCAGCTTGTACGTCCTTATCTATTATTCCCATGATATCTATTTGTATCTCTTTCTCAGCTGCAAATTTCAGCAATACCTCTATCTCATTTGATAATTTTCTAAACGTATCTACATCCAATTCAGACAGATGCAACAAGAGTGGTCTAACTATCCTTCCTGGTTCTTCGTTCGTTTTCTCAAGTTCGGAGAACACCTTATCAAAATGAAGTTTGAAGTTCTCTATATCTCCCTTCTTGAGATATCCGATAGAGAGTAATGCTCTAGCTGATGATAGATATTTTATGGATGTAATAGTCCATATAAATTTTTCAGGATGTTTTTCAGCTTTTTCAATTCTTGAGAAGAATTCTAAACCATATTCCACGAGTTTTTCATATTCTTTGTTTATTTCAGCAACAGCAAGCAAACCGTAATATGGATCAGGATTATCTTTCTGTAGGGATAATGTAAATTTGAATAGATCCTCTGCAGACTTATAAAGACCTTTTGAGTACAGGTCAATACCATGAAGGAAAAAGATTTCTAATCCTATAGAAGGGAGTTTCTTTTCTCTTCTTACCAATTCCATAATTTCGTCAACTAAAATGTATTTCTCATATTTGTATTCGCTTATTGATTCTGTCTTGTAAAGCTGGCAAAGATAATAGACTCTTTCAGCTGTTGGCATGTTCTTATTTTCATTTAATAATTTGACAAGCAGAGATTTGGTCCTATCGTATTTTTTCTTCTTTAGTGCTCTTGTCCAAATGTATCCATAGTGATAGATTTTAAATGGTGCTTCCACTACTTTGCCTTTGTGTATCGCTTGATTGTGAACTATGTTTTCATAGTGTACAGTTCCATTCCTAAAGAGTCTTGCGGTTGACGCAACTTCTGTTTTCTTTAGATCCCAATCAAGATAGCTTATGGTAGGAAGATAAACAGTATTCACGTCATCTGGTAGTTCTTCGAGAAACTTCCTAATACCAGCAAAATCTTCTCTGACTTCTTCATCTGCATCATAAATAAGAACCCACTCACAAGTTGGAAATTGTAGTGAATAATTTCTTGCCTCTGAAAAGTCATCTTTCCACTCATGGAAGAAAATCTTCTCAGTGTATTTTTTCGCAATTTCAACACTATTGTCAGTTGAACCAGTATCAACAACAACTATTTCATCAACATATGGTTTGATGCTTCCAAGAGCTCTATCCAAGTTGTTTTCTTCGTTTTTCATTATCATAGCAACACTAAGAAGGCACCTTTTATCTTCATTCATTCAAATTCCTCCCAGACAGGTTTCTTAATTTATCTTTCAATATGTACATCTAATTATCCTAAACAAAGAAGCGGGCATAAGCCCGCTTCAAATTGTTGATATTTTCTAGCTAATCTTACATAATTATCAAATTCAATTATCTAAGCAGTTGCAATACATTCTGTGGTTGTGCGTTCGCTTGTGCCAACATCGACATACTCGACTGGAGCAGTATCTGCTGTTTCGTGTATTGCATCATCTCTTTCGCCATGTCTGCATCTCTTATTCGGCTTTCTGCTGCTGTCAAGTTCTCCGATGCCACACCTAAGTTCGATATCGTGTGTTCCAACCTATTCTGAATAGCTCCTACAGCTGCTCTTGCTGTGCTTACCTTGTGTATCGCACTATCTATTACCATTATTGTTCTTTCTGCACTGTTTTGATCAGTCACTTTTAGTGTTGATGTAGATAGGCCAAGTGCTCCTGCACTCATGTTATCTATTCCAGCAACCATGTTGTGTCCTTCGTTTGCACCTATCTGGAATATGAGCTGCTTATTCGTTGTGTAAACTGCTTCTGTCCTTACAACTGCACTATCCACTACTTCATTCAACGGTAACGAACCACCAAATTGACTGATGTTAAAGGTGTTCTTATTCCATGTAAAACTCACGCCACCAATTGTTGCAACTCCAGCTCCAACGGTAGCAATTGCCGAGCCTACAACAGATCCCTTAGAGTCAATTCGTACGATTTTAACATCCATTGTGCTCGTGACATTTCCAGCGAGCTGACCGACTTCGATAACAAATGTCCCTTCTTGAACTGTGCTAGTACCATTTTGTTTAGCCTGAACATTGATGTTCCCACCGGTAACAACTTTAATATCTGCTACTCCTCGGAATCCTTCTATCTTTCCATCAAGCAATTTCTTCGTGTTGAATTCCGTTGTCCTCGATATCCTGTCTATCTCTTCTCTCAGCTGGTTGAGTTCTGCCTGTACTTGGTTCCTATCAACATCTGTGTTTGTATCTGATGATGCTTGTACTGCAAGTTCTCTCATTCTTCCAAGTATCGAGTGGACTTCCGTCAATGCTCCTTCTGCTGTCTGGATCAACGATATGGCATCTTCTGAGTTCTTTATACCCATATCGAGACCCCTAATCTGACCTCTCATCTTCTCACTTATTGCCAAACCTGCTGCATCGTCTCCAGCTCTGTTTATCCTTAAACCTGACGAGAGTCTTTCAAGTGTCTTTCCCATATCTGTGTTTGTGTTGTTGATACTTCTCCAGCTGTTCAATGCACTGATGTTATGGTTAATCCTCATACCTTTTCACCTCCATGTGTTTTCTTTCCTAGGATATTTAACAATACGACCCTTATTTTGATTACCTTGGCTATCAAATTTTATCTAAGCAGTTGCAATACGTTCTGTGGTTGTGCGTTCGCTTGTGCCAACATCGACATACTCGACTGGAGCAGTATCTGCTGTTTCGTGTATTGCATCATCTCTTTCGCCATGTCTGCATCTCTTATTCGGCTTTCTGCTGCTGTCAAGTTCTCCGATGCCACACCTAAGTTCGATATCGTGTGTTCCAACCTATTCTGAATAGCTCCTACAGCTGCTCTTGCTGTGCTTACCTTGTGTATCGCACTATCTATTACCATTATTGTTCTTTCTGCACTGTTTTGATCAGTCACTTTTAGTGTTGATGTAGATAGGCCAAGTGCTCCTGCACTCATGTTATCTATTCCAGCAACCATGTTGTGTCCTTCGTTTGCACCTATCTGGAATATGAGCTGCTTATTCGTTGTGTAAACTGCTTCTGTCCTTACAACTGCACTATCCACTACTTCATTCAACGGTAACGAACCACCAAATTGACTGATGTTAAAGGTGTTCTTATTCCATGTAAAACTCACGCCACCAATTGTTGCAACTCCAGCTCCAACGGTAGCAATTGCCGAGCCTACAACAGATCCCTTAGAGTCAATTCGTACGATTTTAACATCCATTGTGCTCGTGACATTTCCAGCGAGCTGACCGACTTCGATAACAAATGTCCCTTCTTGAACTGTGCTAGTACCATTTTGTTTAGCCTGAACATTGATGTTCCCACCGGTAACAACTTTAATATCTGCTACTCCTCGGAATCCTTCTATCTTTCCATCAAGCAATTTCTTCGTGTTGAATTCCGTTGTCCTCGATATCCTGTCTATCTCTTCTCTCAGCTGGTTGAGTTCTGCCTGTACTTGGTTCCTATCAACATCTGTGTTTGTATCTGATGATGCTTGTACTGCAAGTTCTCTCATTCTTCCAAGTATCGAGTGGACTTCCGTCAATGCTCCTTCTGCTGTCTGGATCAACGATATGGCATCTTCTGAGTTCTTTATACCCATATCGAGACCCCTAATCTGACCTCTCATCTTCTCACTTATTGCCAAACCTGCTGCATCGTCTCCAGCTCTGTTTATCCTTAAACCTGACGAGAGTCTTTCAAGTGTCTTTCCCATATCTGTGTTTGTGTTGTTGATACTTCTCCAGCTGTTCAATGCACTGATGTTATGGTTAATCCTCATACCTTTTCACCTCCATGTGTTTTCTTTCCTGAATTTCTAAGTAACTTTTCTTAAGGGCGCCCTTTTCTACAACATTATTATCGGAATATAGATTGAAAACTTTATAGTGTCTTAGTTGACTTATTGGAAGAATTTGAAAAAACATTGAACGATTTTAATACATAGTAGGTCTAATACATTGAACGGGAAAAAGCAGAGAAAATGATGAATTGGGTTTGCCATAACTCCTTTGTTTAGTATTTTCAAAGTTTAGTTTTTCATGTCCATGCCCTAGGGAGGCGAGTTTGTGAGAATAAACAACGACCTTGGAACATGGTCAGTGAGGTATTTGCAAAGTTTACAAAATCAACAAGTATCAAATGTTCGAAATTCTTCTCAGACTCACGTGTCAGTTACACGGAACATTTCTACTGGTACGGTTGCAGAAGGAATGCGTTCTCAAATTAACAGTTACCGTGAGGCAATGGCAAGTACGTACAACGCAATTGGCATTATGAACACTGCGGAAAGTGGAATTCAAGGTATCAGCAACACTGTTCAAAAGATGAAGGAATTAGCAACACAGGCTACGAGTAACAATTTGACAGACGATCAAAGGGTAAGGCTTCAAGAACAATTTTCTCAATTGTCACAAGGTATCAACAGGGTTGTTGAACGAACAACTTACGATGGCAAGAGAGTACTTGGCGGTGATATAGGAAATATGGAAGTTCAGTTAGGCACTAATCAAGAGCAAATGAGTATCACCCTCCCGGGCATGGACCTTAAGAATTTGGGACTCGAGAATGCTAATTTGAACAGTGTGGAAAATGCTCAAAATGCTTTGAAAACTCTCGATACTGCTATCCAGAATGTTGCTAATACAAAAAATTACGTGAACACAATTTCAGAACAACTTGGCAATACTGCAAGAAATTTGAGTAGTACTATGTTAAATATTACCTCCTCTGTGAGTTCATTAAACGATACAAATGCTGCACGCAACATGATGGATTTAATCAAGACAACTTTGCTTTCTCAAGCAACTTCCGGTGTCGTGTCGCAGTCCAACACCAATAGCATGAGTGTGTTAAGACTATTAGGTTAGAATCTTTATATGAAAATTAAAAAGCGGTGGATTCAAATCCACCGCTTTTTTGTTCACGCTTAACTATATTTGGTACTCTGGTGCCGAGGGCGGGACTTGAACCCGCACAGAGCCTAGCTCCTGTTGATTTTGAGTCAACCGCGTCTGCCAATTCCGCCACCTCGGCGTATATGTGCACAAAACCAAAAGCACATATATTTTATCATCAAATCAATCGTTTTTCAAGTAGTTATTTGGTTATTTTGATGCGTTATATTTTTCTATTCCTTTTCCAAGTATTTCAACAGCCTCTCTGAGTTTTTCTGATTCCAGTACGTATGCAATTCTTATCTCACTTAATCCGGCACCCGGAGT
>Ga0208826_1000899_pt1 | contig 27798 bp, 15 predicted proteins | sample AD_UKC115_MetaG_FD_184451 | JGI IMG/M metagenome (GOLD analysis project Ga0208826, IMG submission 184451) | Active sludge microbial communities of municipal wastewater-treating anaerobic digesters from Hong Kong - AD_UKC115_MetaG (SPAdes)... | ecosystem: Engineered > Bioreactor > Anaerobic >...
AATATTTCCAATTGCGTTTTTTCAGCGCTGAAACTTGAAATAAAGACTATCCTTTCGAATTCGTTCTTCCTCGAATTTCTAATCGCTGTAACTCATATCTTTTATTAGAAAATTAAATCGTATATATATCGATTTTTACTGATCATGGAAAAAACGGATGGAAATTGATGATTCGCCTTCGTTTTATCTCCATGGCATCGGCAGAATTCCTTTTTCGCGAGCTTCATAAATATTTACCCAGTCATAACCGGATTCTCCATCATCGACATACGGCCGATCCTCATCCCAATTCGCTTCTCCTTTTGTTAATGCTTCTGAAAAATCCGTTCTGCCGATTAATGTTGTTTCAATGAAATAATACATAGCATTTTCCTGATCTGTGCGTACTGCAAGATATGCATGACCAGGAATGAAGATTATTGCCGCTTCCAGATCAAGTGCTTCAGCGGCTGACGCATACAGAGCTGCCAGTTCAATGCAATTTCCACTGGATTGCTGAAGGACTTCATACGGTGTGCGCATTCGTTGAACAGTACCCGGGCTGAATGCCAGCATTGTACTGACATAGATCAAATCGTATTCTTCTTCCGCACGCCAAATCGCTTGCAGACGGTCTAAAACACTGCCATCCTCATCGTTAATACTGCTGCCATATCCGCTGGTTATGATTCCGGTTTCGGTGTAATCTGCCGCTCTACGAATTAATTCTTCCACTGCAGGATCGTTGGGTGTAACATAGGCTGCATATAACTCCATCGACTGATGGTAATCGAAATTGTCAACGCCCCAGACAACGTCACGCCGCGAATACAAGAGGATTTCCTGCGTTTTCCGAATAAGAACATCATCCTCCCCATCATTGAGCTGTGTAATGCAAATACTCAACAATCCGGGCTGCTGTGAATTTAAATTGTTGACCGATGATGGAATCAATCTCGGATTCTGATGAACCTCAACCTCTTCATTCGGCTGGATGATCACCGTATCAAAAACCGAGCCGCTGTAATTGAGAATTTTAGTTTCAACGAGGATGGTTACTGTTTCAGTTCCACGATTGGTCAGATAAATATCAATTAAATCCGACAGCACATTTCCGTACAGATGATATAGCGAAGTAATTAAACCATCTTTGTATACATAATGAATTCCAATATCTCCGACAAAGTAATAATCAATGTCAGACCCTTGTGTTGATTCAGCAGAATCGGATGGATCAGTTAGATTATCCTTCAATAAATCATTCTGGAAACTGAAAGTATCAGTTCTATGTTCTGATTGAGCTGAAACACCAACAGTACAAATCAATAGCATAAACAATAACAATAAATGAAATCTTTTCATAGAAGCTTCCTGTGTCCGAGTTCAGTGATTCGAAATTTGGATTGATTTTTCAAATGAAGAAAGGAAATTGTTTGTTCATATGGGTTTACGCTTAACCCAAACCATATGAACAACAAAGAATCCTTATCCATTTTCGAATGGCTGGCCATTGTTGGATACGCTGGATTTATCTCCAGGGCATCGGTAAAATTCCTTTTTCGCGAGCTTCATAAATATTGACCCAGCCGTAGCCGGAAACTTCAGCATCTACGTAAGGACGATGTTCTTTCCAGTTTTCATTTCCTTTTGCAACTGCATCCGAAAAATCAGCTCTTCCTATTAATGTCGTTTCAATGAAATAATAAAAAGCATTTTCTTGGTCGGTGCGGATTGCGACATAGGCATGACCGGGAATAAAAATGAGTGCAGCTTCTAATTTCAGCGCTTCTGCAACGGACGCATACAGAATTGCCAATTCAATGCAATTCCCGCTGGATTGCGACAAAACTTCATAGGGAGTACGTGCTCTCTGCCTGGTTCCTGGACTGAATGCCTTCATTGTGCTGATATATGTCAGGTGATATTCTTCTTCTGCTTTCCAAACTGCTTGCAACCGGTCCCAGACGCTTCCATCCTCATCATTGATCACCCCGCCATATCCATTGGTAATAATTCCGGATTCTGTGTAATCGGCTGCTTTGCGAATTAATTCTTCCACTGCCGGATCATTGGGAGCTACCCAGGCAGCATAAAGTTCTTTGATTTCTTTCCACTCAAAGCCTTCTATCCAGACGACGTCTCGCCTGGAATAGATAAGAATTTCTTTGCTTTCTTTTAGAATCAGATCGTCCCCTCCCTCTTTGAGTTCAGTAAAGCTGATTGTAAAATATCCAGGCATTTGGGAGTTTAATTGATCAATCGCCTCGGTATTCAGACGGGGATTTTGATGGATCTCTACAGCTTTGTTCGGATAGATCACAACTGTGTCCGAAACGGGTGTACTGTACCCGGATATTTCACTTTCGACATACATGGTTATCGGTTCTGTTCCCGTATTTGTAAGGTAGATGTCCACAAAATGATCCAAAACAGTTCCATACAGGTGATAAAGCGATGTGACTAATCCTTCGGTGTAAACGTAGAAAACACCAATATCTCCAAAAAAAGCGTATTCAATGTTTTCCGAATCATCCGTTTCATCCTGTAACCAATTTTCAGTCTGATTTTGGGCTTGCCCTGTCCCTTTTATAGGAACAAATGTTTCCGTACCGGATGAATTCGCTTGAGTTAACGCAGACTGCCCTGAGGCTTGCGAAGTGATCATCACTACCAACAGTAAAATGAGAAAGAAAATGTTTTTATTCATGGCGCGAATCCGTATTGATCTGTAACTTGACGATTTATGGAAAAGGAACATCTGAGATTATCAATAATTCAAAATCAGATGGTTTTTATAAAGAGAGAGGAAGCTTGTTGTTGTGCTTTTTTTCCAGCAAACCGAAATTTAAAGAGGATTCATAATTGTTTTGATATTATTGCGCTTCGTGCAAAATTAACATAATTCCAATTATTGGTTCTCATATTTCGAATTGCTGTGGATCCATAATGAAAATCCTAAAAAAAATAATGATTATATTTATCATAAATGATTTTTCCGATTTTTCAACCATACAAACAGCAATTCGAATGATGCAAAAAATTATAGGATGTTGTGTTGATTTTTGCGTTTAACTTAAAGCCATTACAACAACAAGTTTTTCCCGATTGATTTGAATAGCAAATCCGGGTTACGAATTACGGTTGTAATTAATCATCTATTGTCAATCGGCTATCGTGAGCATATAATCAAAAAAAACACGGAGACTGAAATCATGCCATTTGATATCCAGATTCTGCTTGACCTTGAACAAATCCGCAATCCAATTTTTACAAAAATTTTTCTCCTTATGACGCAATTTGGCGAGGAATTGATATTGCTTCCTCTGATGTGTCTGGTTTATTGGTGCTTCAATAAAAGGCTGGCATGTTTTGCTGCGCTGAATTTTTTTAGTGCTCTATTAGTCAATCATGTTTTAAAAATCACCTTTTGTGTGAATCGACCCTGGATTCGAAATACACAGTTATCCCCGGTTCCCGATGCGCTGGACAGTGCAACAGGATTTTCTTTTCCAAGCGGACATACTGCGAATGCAGTATCGATTTACGGTTCTGTACTTTTATGGTTTCGCAAACACATCTGGATAGTGATTTTAAATGGCTGTTTTATTCTTCTGATAGCCTTCTCCAGATTATATCTGGGAGTACATACGCTGCAGGATGTTGCGGTTTCTCTGATTGCCGGTTTCATACTTCTTTTTTTCAATCAATGGATTTTTAAAAGGATCGAGAAAAATCCAGAGAGAGATCGACTGTATTTAGGTTTGATTTTTGCATTGGCAGTACTATGCGCACTTTACACTATTCTAAAACCTTATCCGGATGGAACACAAGATGCCTTAAAAGCAGATGGTATGAAAACACTGGGCGCGATGGTCGGCACAGTTTGCGGAGTTTATTGGGATTTCAGAAAAATCCGGTTTTCAAAATCCGAAAAGCCGTGGATCAACATGGTTCGATTTATTATCGGTTTGGCTGTTTTACTCTTCTTAAAGCCGATGTTGAAAAGTCCCTTGAACCAATATTTTGGCTTGCTTTTGGGAAGTTTTATCCGTTATTTCATTTTACTCTTTTGGATTTTTGGCTTATATCCATTTTTGTTTACTCTTTTAAATCCAGCCCGCCGTAATCTTAATGAATGATCAGTCCGCTTATCGAATTCGCGAAATTGATGCGCGAAAGGATATTTTTCAGATTCCTGACTTGATTGAGTTTTGTTTCCGCGCATATCTTGATCCGGATGGGATCGAATTTATCAAAAAATTACGTTCAGCCGCTGAATCTTTGAAAAAGCAATCATTTTATTCATTTTTCCCTTTCAATGAAATGAACATCAACGGATATGTTTGTGTCAATCATGATGGCGTAATTATTGGAAATGTCAACTTATTCCCGGTTCGGGTTATGAATCATTTTGCCTACTTAATTGCCAATGTATGTGTCCATCCGGATTATCGAAGGCAAGGAATCGGCCGTTCATTGATAGAATCTGCATTGAAATATGCAAAGTCACATTTTGTTGAAACTGTTTATCTTCAGGTGCGGGAAGAGACTGATGATGTCATCCGCTTATATAAAAATCTTGGCTTTCGTGAAGATGGACGGAGAACAAGCTGGATCTGTCCTATCAATGGTTCCAGGGAAAAGAACCTTATTGAATTACGGCATGAAAAAACTTTTTTGAAGGAAAAACGGGAGTATCAAATCTTTTTCAGGCGATGGTATCCGGAAAAAATCATTTGGAATTTGAATTATGATCCCGGATTATTTCAATTTGGATTATTTCATCGAATATTTCGGAGCATATATCAAAAAAAGGCTGAATTCTTTAAGATTTTAGATTCCGATAAGCGGATATTATGCTGGATTGGTTGGCAGCCGACGAATACTTTTTCAAATACTTTATGGTTTGTTCCCACAGATTTTTGTGATGAAAACCAGGCGATTTCCATTCTTCTCAGTTTGAAGAATTCCTATTCCATCGAAAAACCTTTTCAAATCAATTTTCCGAAAGGCAGTTATGCCGAATCCTTTTTGACTGCCGGCTTTTTTGTACAAAGCCGGTTGGTGTGGATGAGTAAAGTTGTACGATGATAACTCATCGATCTCTATTGGTGTGATTTTCAAAATTTCATCGGATCAATGTAATAAATGAATTACGAAATAAAACAGTGGATTTGTCATCATGTAAGATACAAGAACAAATCCACTGTTTATGTTTTTTTTGCCAGCAATTCGAAAAACGGGGAGGATTCTATGTTGTTGTGATGGCTTTACAGGAAGCGCAAAACCATCACAATATCATGTTTTTCCCGATTGATTCGGATTGCATGTCAATATTTCATATTGCTAAGAATAAACCGAAAGATTATTTTTCTTTCAATTCCGGAAGTACAAATTGATTGACATGATTAGCAAATGTGTCAACAACCCAGACAGATCCCTCAGCATCAACCGAAATTCCGGTTGGCATGGAGGTGTTGTCAATATTTCCACCTCCTCCATTCCATGATCGGATTAATTCACCCTGCGGGGTGTATTCCCAAACCAGATATCCTTCCGGATCGGTAATCAGGATATTTCCCGATGGGAGGTATGCAATGTAAGGCTTGTTATCTAAAGATTGCGAATACCAGGCTTGGACTTCAAATGACGCGACAACCTGATAGGTAGGATGGGCACCTTCCACGTCAAAAATTTGTACTCGCTGATTCCATGTATCCGCGACTGCCAGGCGTTTATCCTCAAATAATGCAATTCCTACCGGTTCATCCAGTTCACCGGTGCCCATGCCGGGAGTTCCGAATTTATCGATAAAATTCCCGTTCTGGTCGTATATCATGATTCTTTTATTTCCAGTGTCCGAGACAAAAACTCTGCCATTTGAGTCCACGGCAACCGAGCGTGGTCCATAAAAGGATTTTGTTATATCTGCTGGATCATTTGCATACCATTCTGTGAGAAATGTCCCGTTTTCATCGAATTTCAACATGCGATGATTCCATGTATCAGCCACATAGACACTGCCATCCGGTCCAACTGCAATACCCCACGGCTGGTTAAATCCACCTCTCTCTGCAGCGTTCCACATTCCTAAAAATTCACCTGTCTTAGAGAAGTATTGCACTCGATGATTATCGGAATCCAGAACATAGATTCGCCCGGATTTTGATACTGCAACGCCTCTGGGCGCTGTAAACTGACCTTGTTCAACACCTTGGGATCCGATGGTAACGAATGGATCGATTTCAGAAAATTTCTCATCACTGATATATTCAGTCTCATCATCCTGGGGCTGCGAAAGATCATCGATATTCCCTAACGACCACATTTTCTGCAGAAGGTCTTTTTTCATATATACAACCATCCGGGCAGAAGGTTCCCAGGTCTCTTTCGTTAATGTATAAGATCCAGTAACTTGCGCATATTTCTTATAATCGCGATTCAACCAGATATCAAACAATGCAGAACGCATATCCGGATTCAAAAGTGCATTTGCGATTCTGGCTGGTGTCAGATTCCAATAATCCTGATTAGGCCACCACAAACGAATATACTCAAATCGATAATACCCGTTTTGGACAATTGGTTTCAAACGGCTTTCTTTGGTTGTATTTGCGATAATAACATCATAATTCCGAAGTTCTCTGGTTGGATTGTCTTCACCGAAATAAAACTTCGAACTGTAATCCCGGAAATACCACCAGTAGGGATACAGCGCATCGTTGTCATATGCGACCTTGATGGTTTTTCCTTGTCCGGTTCTGGCTGCGATTTCTTCAATCTGTTTCAGTGCGATTTTTGGACCAGGTCCGGCATGTGCATAAACGAGCAGCTCGTTTGCATAATCATAATTGATAAAAGAAGCATTATATGCAGTTCTTGCTTGCAGAATTGCCAGGATACCAATCAAAAGCAATGTATAAAACTTGAATGTATCCTTTTTAAACCATTTCCGGCAGATTTGTACCAGAAAAATTATTACAGTAATCAGGACAATCGCTGAGAGGATAAATTGATTCGTGCTTTTTAATTGCGTTAATTCTTTTCCAGAGAAAGGTTTAACGGCGCCTCGGATGGATGAGTCGATACCGATCAATGCAAAAATACCGGTTATCGTTCCGGCTAATGCTGCCAGACCGTACCATGAGATTATTTTCTTCCATGCTATTGTTTCAAGTAAATAACCAATCCCCCAGGCTGCTGAAAGAGCAAGCGGGATTGCAATATGAACAGTCAGCCAGGGCATTTTTTCACCGGCGATTGAATACGCCAGCAAGGCAGACAATGACCAGAAAAAGAACAGCGTCAGAGTCGGAATTTTCCCGTCTTGCCAGAGCGGTTGAAGACCCGGCTCTTTGATTTCATTAAGATCAACAGTGAAATTGGATTCGAACGATGCTTTTTCTTCCTGTAGGATGGAATCGGGTTCTGTAACTGTTTCATTTTTTACATCGGGAAACTTTTCCGGTTCTACAACAGCTTTTTCATCATCCGGATTTTTTTTATCGTTTTCAAACGATTCCGAAAGAACCAGGCATGGCTTTTGGAAAAACTTATGGTATTTGGAAGCAAAATAAATAGCAGCAATAGTACCTGCAACGGATAAGAATTCATAGAGTGGAATTAAGATCATCCCGTAATAGTAGAATGGTTGTCCGCCGCGTTGTACTTCCTGTTGAGACAGCCAGTAACCGAGTGAACCGATAATTCCGGTGAAAAATCCCTGGCCGTTTGAAAAAAACGTTGTATAGAATGTTACAAAAATAAGGTAAAAAAGGGCAGCGGCTTTCAGGAATAATTTTCGATACCACCAATAACCGATCAGGAGCGATATGACAAACAGAATTGCGAGGAAAATTCCTGTTCGAAGCATACCCTGAGCCGAATAATCCAAAGGATCCCATCCGATCAGTTTAACCGGAAAAGCGGTCAGCTGCGGCAGAATGAGCGCGCCGACAAAAACGATCAAGTTAAAAGCAGGCAGTTCCCGTAGTGATAACCAGCCAATTTTTAATAATAATTGAGCAATTGCTGCGATGAACCCTAAACCGCCAATGACTGATAGAACGATAGAAGCAGTGAATATCATTCGGTCAGGGTTTTTACTTTGGTTGTTCAAACTGAAAACCATGACTCCAATTATGAATAATAATGCGGTACTGAATAGCAGAAGCAAACTTTTTCTACGATTTTTCTTTTCCGATTGCAGAATTTTCCATAGATCCACGACCAACAAAATTCCGCAAAAAAGTAAAAATTGTGCTGTGTAAATGAACGCGACTTCTTTTGTTACAAATTGGAGAGCTGTGACCACAGCGATCAAATACAAAGAAAAATGATCCCGCTTTTCAAAATATCTCAGGAGTCCATACAATGTCATCACCGCGAAGAGTTCAATAAAGCCTTCATTGCGGGTATACCTTCCATAAAAAAGGAGAAAAGGAGAAATTAAAAAAAGAACTCCACCAATCAGAGCACCAATTCTTCCCAGGTACCGTTTGAATGCAAATATTACGAAGATAATCGCAGCAACACTGAATAAAGCTGCCGGAACTCTCGATGCGAAATCATTGTCACCGAATAGAAAATATGCAAGTGCCAGAACGTGAAATTGAAATGGACCATGGGTGACAGGATCATGCGCGTAACCCATACCTTTATAAAGGTTATATGCTGGTACAACGTGATTGACTTCATCGTGAGACATAACGCGGTTTCCAAGCAGTAAAAACCGGCTCAGGATTGCAAGGATGATGATGAGAGTAATGATCAATTTTTCTCTGGAAAATCCGGGAAATGCTTTTATTACCGGACAATCCAGCCAATTCTGCTCAATTCTTTTTTGATTTTCCATAAATATGCCCTTTGATTGACACTTTATAAAATGTCAGAAGTATCAATAATCAAGTAAACAACTTTCTGTTTCTACCCTATTTTACTCGTTATATACTGCAACGCTGAAGAGTTCAGTAATTTGAAATATGAGGAGAGTTCTTTGTTTTTGTGGTCTTCTTCCCGATTGTTTCAACGAACAAGTCGATATTTCGAATTTCTGTGAAGCGTTGTATAGCAATAATAATTCTTTCTGCTGTGGCAGCTTTTTTCAGGAAACAAAAAAAGTTGTACGGTTATGCTGCCAGCATACTCTCCAATTTAATAAAAAACTGTGAAATATGAAAACCATCGATTAATGCGTGATGAGCCAATACGGATACTGGTATTAGCGTTTGGTTATTTTGTTGCATATATTTACCCCAGGTAAATCTTGGATTACTGTCTGGCGGAAATGGAACAGCCTGCGTAATCGATGTATAGGATACCCAGGGAATGCAGGAAATAAAGAAAAGTGATTCAACGTCATCGTTCTCTTGAATATTCCCTTTTTCCTTTGCTCTTTCAATGCTTTCTCTCCCTTCGGTAAGAAAAACGGAGAACGGTTTGCTGCAGTCAAGCGTGCAGTACGCAAAGGAATTGTCATTCTTGAGAATTACGTTGGAAGCTTTGCAATAGTCATATTCAACAATCCCGTCATTTTCAATTCTTCTGCGGAATTCGGGAATTGCATTGGCGGCATTTACAACGCGATATAGAAATGATAAGTAGAATGGATTCCCTGATGCTTTCAAATTCTGTAAAAAATGGGTAATATCGAGATTAACAGTTAACCCGACATATGGATAACCAATATTTTTAAAGTACAGAAAATGCTCTTTTCTGTTGGTGTCTTGTATTGAAATTATTTTTTTATTCATACGAACTCTTTCAATAATTGAAATTTCGATCATGTATTCTGGCAATTCGAAATTTTGATAAGCATTGGAAAAAAATTGTGAATATTTCGAATCGCTGAATTTATCCCAGGTTGGGATTGAAAAATTGATATACCACGCCGGATATCTGAGAAGCCATAACATTCACGGGGTCAAAAACCAACTGGTTCGCATCATAGAAGAACATTGTAAAAACATAGGTTGCATTCGGAGAATATACAATTCCTGCATCACTGATGCAGTGGATCAATCCGTCACTTTCAAGAATCCAGCCATGTTTGTGAGCAATTTTGGTGGTTTCAGGGATACCTGCCTCCAATAATACGGCTGTTTTATTAGCCGAAAGCAAATCCAGCATGTATTTGCATTCAGATTGTTTGATTGCATCGCCGAAAACTGCCCGCAAAGCTCCGCCTCCATAATTTGCGCATTGATAGATGTCATCCAAAATCTGTGAGATTTCCGCCGGAGTTGTCTGATTGTATGGATCTGGATTTGTGTTGACATCAGTTCTGGAATTCGCAGGAGTCTGGTACCGTTTTAACAATGGCGCTCCATTATAAAAATATCCTGCAAGAAATGTGTTTTTGTAACCGAGTTCATTCAGATTTTCTGTTAATGTCAGTGGCGCAAGGGCTCCGCCTACCGATTCAAGGAGATCATCCGCAGGAGCATTTTCAGAGATCTCAATCATTAATTCAAGGTCTTTTTGAATTTTATTGGGTAAAGGTTCTTCCCGATAATGGTAGGTGTAAGCCATAATCGGTATTTTTATCGTACTGGCAGCAGTAAATGCTATATCACTTGGAACGGATTGTCCATTTGAATAAGCAAAACTGATTTCGTCTCTTTTTTCCAAATCCATAATATAAAACTCAGCAACGCCGTCAAATTTATTTTGAAGCAAAATCTGACGTATCATGTATGACAGATTTTGTGAAGACGCTCGAGATGGTAATGTCTTGTTATAGGGGAGACTGACACTGCGATTGGTCGGTGAGGTAAGCGCTTTCGTAATTAAGATTACGGATTGATCAATATCCAATTCTCTCCCTGGTTCTCCCTGCGTGAATCGCGATCCACCTTGTTCCGGTATCGGTTCGCGTGCCGGTATGTCATATCGGGGGACTATTTCATTTTGCAGGTATGCAGTCAACCTTTCCTGCGAAATATCAGCGGAAAGCGGTACCGGTGTAGGCTCAGGTAACGTATTCCAAAGAAAGTTCCAAAAACCAATCCAGAATTCCTGCTTGATTCGCTGTATATCGGCTGCCGCAAGCATCGTATCCAGATTCAGCGTAAAACCTATCGCTGAAGGTCTGACTTGTATCAATGAATTTCCATATACCAGTTCAATTGGGATGCCATATGCCTGGACAAGTCGCTCACCGGCTTGTGTCGCATTTAATCCTCCGACAGGAACACCACCCATTGTAAGACTGGAGGGAAAAGTGGAACGCATGCGGCTGTATAAAATCAGCTCTAATCCCAACAGTAAAACGGTTGTAAATATGAGAATTAAGGATAACCAGCGCAAAATGGCAATGGAATTTCTTTTTTTCATGAATTTTCTCTAAGATAACGCTTAGTTCTTTTATAAGCCGAATTTTCCAATGTGAGTAATTTTCGATTACTACTTAAATGTATCATTTATCATTAAGCCGGTAATATAGTTGTTCGATTGTTTAACCGGCTCTTTAATTTTACCAGACAGCTTTTTCCGCTGATTACGTACGTATCAGCGATTCGAAATATAGAAAAAATAAATTGTTGTTGTGGCTTTTTTACGCAAAGTGTAAAAAAGCCGCAACAACATATTTTCTCTTTGTTCGAAAAGCTTGTCCATATTTCGAATTGCGGATTCTCTGATATTAGAAATAAAAAAACAATCCTGAGAGATACATTTCAGGATTGTTTTTCGGTAAGCGAAAAAATGAAGTTAGACGATCGATAAACCGCCGTCTACAAGTAAATATTGTCCTGAGACATATCCGGCTCCTTCGGAGGCAAAGAAAAGGATTGGGGCGTTCAACTCTCCTTTTGCTCCTGGCCGCGAAGCCGGGCAAAGTGCGTTGTACATATGTAGAAAGTCAGTCGCTTTAAAAAGTGTGTTTTCGGTCATTTCAGTTTCAAATAATCCCGGGCAAACGGCATTGGTTGTAATTCCGTACTGCGTATAAGAAGCGGCCATGCCTTTCGTCAGTCCGATGACTCCGGCTTTGGTCATATTGTAAGCATGTCTCCATAATGCAGCCGGTTTATCGGCAATAATGGCATTCACGGAAGCAATATTGATAATGCGTCCATATTTCCGTTCACGCATTCCAGGAATAATATATTTACACGTATGAATGATTCCCTTCAAATTGACATCGATTGCTCTATCCCAATCCGCATCATTCATCGATTCAACAGATCCTCCGAATGCCACTCCGGCATTGTTCAGTAAAATATCTATTTTGGAATAATGATTTAGTACGACATCGACAGCAGCCTGGGTATTCTTTTCATCTGCGACATCACATGCTACTGCAAATGCCCTGCCGCCATCTTTTTGATTGATTTCTTCGACAAGCAAGTCCAATTTTTCTTTCCTGCGGGCAAGAAGTGCAACATCTGCTCCATGTTCAGCGAATCCTCTTGCAGCATCAGCTCCCAACCCGCTGGAAGCTCCGGTGATTACAGCAACCTTGCCTGAAAAGTTAAATAGATTCATGTTGTACCTTTCTTTTTTATTATATTGTGAAATTTGTAACTATGTTGATAATTGTAGCCGGGTTTTTTGTCACGGATACTAAATGGTGACATATATCAATTTAAGTAAAAGGCGTATCCGAGTCTGTTTATTAGGAGAAGCGTGTGTGTAGTACTATATTGATTCCTTATTGAAATACCTGTATCGCTGATCGACAACAATTAATTCTTTCCATATTTTGAATTGCTGAAATTTGAAAACCTTAGTTGCGGCTTTTTATTCATCATGTTAAACTAAAAAGTTGCCGAGGCAGCATCTTTCTGCAATTTGAGGAACTTAACGCAGAGAAACAAGAGTATTTTTTGCTGAAAAATGTTGTTTCGAAATTTATGAAAGGGAGTTGCAATTAATGGAAACGATTGTCCCGACAGAAATCCACCTGCCGGTTTCAAATCCGGCAGCTGTCAACAGTCTTGAACTTGGCTTGGTTATTTTATTTTCGATTCTGGTGACAATTTTGATCTTTTTTGTCGTGAAGATCATCATCGATTTTCGGCGATTTCGTTATCATTAATTTTTTTTATGGAAAAATTTTTTAATTCACTGCGAAAAAAAACGATAATACAGGATGAATCTATTTCTGGTGTTCCCTTTTTAATTGTAGGGTTGGGAAATCCCGGAAGAGAATATCGGGAATCAAGGCACAATTTCGGCTTTATGGTTGTTGACCGGATTGTCGGACAACTTAATTCTGAGTTCGCAAAAGTTCAATTAAAATCACTGATTTCTCAGGTATCTTATCAGGGGGAACGAATTGTCTTTGCGAAACCTCAGACGTTCATGAATCTTTCCGGACAAGCTGTTATTCCATTGATGAACTATTATAAAATTCCGCAGTCAAAACTCCTGGTGATTCACGATGACCTTGATCTTCCTTTTTCTACTCTGCGGATGCGCCCATTCGGTGGAAATGGCGGTCAAAAAGGATTAGGTTCCATCATCGAACAACTGGGAAACCAGGACTTTGCTCGACTCCGCTGCGGAATCGGGCATCCTCAAGGGCAGATGGATGTAAAAGATTATGTGTTAAGCAAGTTTTCGAAAGAAGAACTTGAGTTTCTTCCGTCGGTGATTGATCGGGCAGCCGAAGCAGCATTGACATTTGTTACCGATGGACTCCAGGCAGCGATGACTCGGTTTAATGGTGTTGTGGAAGGGTAACCATTTGTGATTCAACAAATTATTAGAACATCCGCCTGGCAAGAATTTATCAATCAAATTGATTTAAAAGCCTCGTTATCTTTAGGCCTAATTCGATCTGCACGATATCCGGTTGTCTCAGCGTTATTGCAGGATTGCCGCAGACCGGTACTATTGATAACTGACAAGACAATTCATGGATTATTGACCAATGATGAATTGGGCTATTGGAATCCTGATTGCAGCCGGCTTTTTTTCCCTGCATCGGATCCCCTTTTTTATGAACAGGCTTCTTGGAGCAGCGCAGTCAGAAGGGAAAGAATACAGGTTCTGACACAGCTTGTTCGATATTCTCTTCCGACAAGTGATCAGTCTGACTATTATCCGGTGATGATTACTCCAATCAGAGCGTTAATGACTAAGACGCTTGAAAAAAGAGTTTTTATTAAAGCTTCGCGAACTCTCCGCTGTGGACAAGAAATCACACCCGAAGTATTAGTCCGGTCATGGGTTGAAACTGGATACGAGTCCGTTGAAATCGTTTTGGACACTGGCCAATTTTCGAAAAGAGGCGGTTTGTTGGATATTTGGCCCCCATCGGAGCAATACCCCATCCGGATTGATTTTTTTGGAGATGAAATTGAGACAATTCAGCATTTCGATCCTTCGACACAGCGTAATATCCAAAAAATCAGTAAAGTATTGATTACTCCTGCCAGAGAAATCTTAGTAGATCCAAGTTCCGAACAAATTCCGACATTTACGAGTTATCCTGAATTCTTCATACCGAAAGTATATAAACACCCGGCTTGTCTGATGGATTTTCTGCCAGAAAATACGTTGATCATTATGGATGATTGGGACATGATTCGAATGAACGCTGAGGAAATCGAAGAACAAGCCGAGAATCTGCGAAAACAAAGCATACGGGAGGGAACGCTTCAGGAAGATTTTCCGATTCCATATATCAGCATCTCAGAAATTTCGGATTATTTGGAGTCTTTCCAGCGTATCAATCTCGGCCGTCCGGAGACCGGAAACATGCTGGATATTCCGACGCTTGCATCTCGATTTGAACCGGTTGATCGATTTGGCGGAGAGATCCAGACTTTTATTGATACCCTTTTCCAAAAATTTTCCAATCATGAAATGGTAACGGTTGCCAGTCGACAGGCTCAGCGTCTACAGGAATTATGGAAGAAAATCGAAACCGACTCCTCAGATCCATTTACACCTCAAATTGAATCCGCATCAATCAGTGAGGGATTTAAATTTTTGGGGGATGATAAGAAATATTCGTATTTCTTTACGGACAGTGAAATTTTTGGATGGGAACGTCCTTTACCGCGAAAAAGCCAAAAACAGGTCGTGGAAACTCCTGAAAAGTATTTCTCGGATTTTGTGCCAGGGGAATTTGTTGTGCATGTCGATTACGGAATCGGGCAATATACCGGATTGGTAAGCCGCACAATTGATGGCGTGGTTAAAGAATTTCTTTGCATCCAATACGATCGGGGTGATCAGCTTTTTGTACCGGTTCATCAGGCAGACCGCCTCACGAACTACATCGGACCGGATAGCAGGAAACCGGATCTGACGCGGTTAGGTACTCAGGACTGGCTGACCGTAAAACAGCATGTTCAAGAAAATGTCCTCAAAGTCGCTGAAGAATTATTGGATCTGTACACGAAGCGCCAGATTGCACAGGGATTCGCTTTTTCACCGGACTCTGCCTGGCAGCAGGATATGGAAGGATCATTCCCGTATGTTGAAACGGAAGATCAAAAATTAGCAATTCGTCAGGTTAAGGAAGATATGGAAAAACCCAGACCGATGGACCGATTAATTTGCGGTGATGTCGGTTACGGAAAAACTGAAGTGGCACTTCGAGCTGCATTCAAAGCGGGGTGTGACAGCAAACAAGTCGCTGTTCTGGTTCCAACGACCGTTTTAGCACAACAGCATTATGAAACTTTTAAGAAACGTTTTGCCGCTTATCCAATCAATGTGGAAATGCTTTCCCGATTTCGTACATCCAAAGAGCAAGATCAGATTCTGAAACGTCTATCGGATGGCGAAATCGATGTGATTATTGGAACCCATCGTCTGGTCTCTGCGGATGTCAAGTTTAAGGACCTTGGTCTGGTTATCATCGATGAAGAACAGCGTTTTGGCGTGGCACAAAAAGAATACTTGAAGAAATTGCGGACAGAAGTGGACGTCTTGACCATGACAGCAACACCTATTCCGCGTACTCTATATATGGCATTAACCGGCGTCCGTGATATTTCGAATATTAATACGCCCCCGGATGAACGAATTCCGATTATCACCTATGTCGGATCATATTCTGATCAATTGGTGAGACAGGCTGTTCTGCGGGAGTTAGAACGGGATGGACAGATCTTTTTTGTGCATAACCGTGTACAGACGATTTATGCAATTGAAAACCATCTAAAAAAACTGCTTCCGGAGGTTCGAATCGGAGTCTGTCATGGACAGTTACCAGAGAAGCAGCTTTCTGCGGTTATGGATCAGTTTTTGGAACATAAAATTGACCTGCTGCTTTGCACATCGATTATTGAATCAGGGTTGGACATTCCAAATGCCAATACTCTGATTATTGACCGGGCGGATACACTGGGATTATCTCAACTTTATCAAATTCGGGGAAGAGTTGGCAGGAGCTCACAAAGGGCGTATGCTTATTTTTTCCACCAACGAAACCATCAACCTACTGATGAAGGATTGGAACGCTTGGAGGTAATTGCTGAAAACACACAACTCGGTGCAGGATATTCAATCGCGATGCGCGATCTTGAAATGAGGGGTGCGGGTGAAATTCTAGGTAATCGACAACACGGATCCATTGCATCGGTTGGATTCCACTTATATACGCGATTATTAGCGCAGGCTGTACGAAAATCACGTTCTGCGAGAGGAATGAATATAACGGATGAAGAGATCGGGATTACGAAGGAAATGGCTTATATTTTTAACCCGATTACCGTTGAACTTCCTCTCAATATTGGAATTCCAGAAGATTTTATCAGTGAACAGAAATCGAGAATTAAACTTTATCGTAGAATGGCATCCATCCACGATGAATCCGGTTTGGATGCTTTACGGGATGAATTTATTGATCGATTCGGTTCTCTTCCTGAAACGGTCGAAAACCTCTTTTTTCAGATTTTTTTGAAGATCAAAGCAGAGAAGATCGGGTTAACAGGGATTATCAAAGAAGGCGACAATATTGTTCTAAAATTTCCGCCTTTACCTGAGGGTTTTGAATCGAGAAATTTACCGTCAATTGGAGGCAATGTGCGAATCGGCAAAAACGCTTATTGGTTGACAGGGCTGGATTTTGATTCGGATTCCTGGAAAACATCATTGATTGAGAAAATTGGATGGATCGAAGATCGAATGGATCACACGCTTATTGTTTGATCTGTTTTCTCATTTCATACAGCGATCGATTTGCAAAAGAAATATCCTGGCAGCTGCCGGCGACATCATGAATTTTCAAGAATGGTTAGTAACTGAAAATACATATCTTTAGTTACAAAAGTAATATATATTTAATAAATATTCCTTGTTATACTCTGTTAATTAGAGTAAGTAGCTTTTACGATCAAGTATTTTTTCACAACTGGTATGAGTGGTTTTTTCCAGTGAATCAAAATAATGGAGGATAAAAAATGAAGAAATTTGGTTTTGTTGTTATGATTGTTGTCCTGTTGCTTGGGATTGCGGCATGTGATTCGGGAAAACTGACCGCAAAAGAAACTGAAATTGCTGCTTCTTTTAAAACGCAATTAGATGATGCGCTTGCTGCAAAAGACCAATTGATTGCGGAGACTCAGAAGAAATTAGATGATGCCTTGGCCGCAAAGGATGATCTGGCTGAAGAATCAAAGAAAAAATTGGATGATGCTTTAACTGCTAAAGATGCACTCATCGAGGAAAAAGACAAACTCATCGAAGAGGGAAAAACCGCGCTTGATAATCTAAAGGCTGAAGTGGATTCCAAATTAGCTGATAAAGATGCCTATTCCGGTTCGCTTGAGACTGTCGTTGGAAAATTGAATGCAACTATTGAAGAAAACAAAACAACCATTAGCGATCTCCAGAAGAAACTGGACGATGCGCTATTGGCTGCAAAAGACAGTCAAGAAAAAATCAGCACATTAGAAAGCGAGTTGGCTACTTCTTCAGAAGGAGAATCAGAAAAGGTCGATTACCAGCAACTGTTGGCAGACAAGGATGCATATTCCAGTTCTTTGGAATCTGTCATCGGAAAATTGAATGCAACAATTGAAGAGAATGCTGCAAAAATTTCCGATTTGCAACAAAAATTAGATGAAGCTACAGCGTCACTTGAAGAAGGCAAAACAAAAATTGCCGATTTGGAGACCAAATTAACCCAGGGTGACGAAAAACTTGCTGCAAAGACCGGTTACATTGATTCTTTGGAAAGCATCGTTCGAAAAATGAATACAACAATTGGCGATCTGAAAAAGGCAAATACAGAATTACAAACGAAATTGGACGAGGCGCTGACTGCTGAAAAACCGGAAGAAAAGAAAGAATAATTAAATAAAATTTTGTAGGGATGTGTTTTCCGTGCTGAGAGAAAATCTCAGCACGGTTTTATTTAACGATTTCGAGTTTCTTTCCGCTTCACACTTCCAAATTCACGTATCAGCACCAAAAGCATGAAAAAAGAAGAAAGTACTTGACAAGAAAAAGGAAAGACATATAATAAAGCCTTGCCGTTGGGAAACAGAAAAAAAGAAAAAAAAGACGGTGAAGCAGAACCTTGACAATTGAGAAGCAGCAGAAATAAAAACAAACCAGACAATTCCGGCGAATCGAAGCGAAGAAAAAAACGGTTGAAAGACCGATAAAAATTCTGCGGAGAGTTTGATCCTGGCTCAGGATGAACGCTGGCGGCGTGCCTAATACATGCAAGTCGAACGGGTGTAGCAATACACTAGTGGCGAACGGGTGAGTAACACGTTGGTGACCTGCCCTAAAGAGGGGAATACCACTTCGAAAGGAGTGACAAAACCGCATAAGCTAGTGCTAGTTAGAGAGGCATTAGTAAAAGAGCAATCTACTTTAGGAGGGGCCTGCGGCCCATCAGCTAGTTGGTGAGGTAAAAGCCCACCAAGGCGAAGACGGGTAGGGGACCTGAGAGGGTGATCCCCCACAATGGAACTGAAACACGGTCCATACACCTGCGGGTGGCAGCAGTAGGGAATATTGCTTAATGGGCGAAAGCCTGAAGCAGCAACGCCGCGTGAACGAAGAAGGCCTTCGGGTCGTAAAGTTCTTTTACGTGGGATGAGGAAGGACAGTACCACGAGAATAAGTCTCGGCTAACTACGTGCCAGCAGCCGCGGTAAAACGTAGGAGACGAGCGTTATCCGGATTTACTGGGCGTAAAGCGCGTGTAGGAGGCGCTACAAGTTGGATGTGAAAGCTCCCGGCTTAACTGGGAGAGGTCGTTCAAGACTGTAGGGCTAGAGTGAGGCAGAGGTAGATGGAACTCCGGGAGTAGTGGTGAAATGCGTAGATATCCGGAAGAACACCAGAGGCGAAAGCGATCTACTGGGCCTAAACTGACACTGAGACGCGAAAGCCAGGGTAGCAAACGGGATTAGAGACCCCGGTAGTCCTGGCCGTAAACGATGTAGACTGAGCGTTGGTTGGGTAAAACCAATCAGTGCTGAAGCAAACGCGATAAGTCTACCGCCTGGGGAGTACGGTCGCAAGATTAAAACTCAAAGGAATTGACGGGGGCCCGCACAAGCAGCGGAGCGTGTGGTTTAATTCGATGATACACGAAGAACCTTACCAGGGTTTGACATACAAGTGGTAGTGAAGCGAAAGCAGAACGACCCTTCGGGGAGCTTGAACAGGTGCTGCATGGCTGTCGTCAGCTCGTGTCGTGAGATGTTCGGTTAAGTCCGCTAACGAGCGCAACCCTTGTTGTGTGTTACACGTATCACGCAAGACCGCCGGTAGAAAGCCGGAGGAAGGTGGGGATGACGTCAAGTCAGCATGGCCTATATATCCTGGGCTACACACACGCTACAATGGTCGGTACAATGGGTAGCTAAGCCGCGAGGCGGAGCCAATCCTAAAAAGCCGGTCTCAGTTCAGATTGCAGGCTGCAACTCGCCTGCATGAAGATGGAGTTGCTAGTAACCGCAGGTCAGCGATACTGCGGTGAATACGTTCCCGGGCCTTGTACACACCGCCCGTCACGTCATGGGAGTTGGCAACACCTGAAGTCGGTATCCTAACCGAAAGGGGGGAGCCGCCAAAGGTGGGGTCGATAACTGGGACGAAGTCGTAACAAGGTAGGGCTACCGGAAGGTGGCCCTGGATCACCTCCTTTCTAAGGTAAAAGTCGAAACCTCTATGGAGGGGACGAGAAAACCAAACAAGAAAACCAAGAAAATCCTGTATGAAGCGGAAGTGAATACAGGTCGACGGAGTTAGAAGGCACGAAGATATTTCTGCTGGTTCTGAGTTGTCAAGGGAGGGCTTTTAGCTCAGCTGGTTAGAGCGCGCCTCTGATAAGGGCGAGGTCTCAGGTTCGAGTCCTGAAAGGCCCACAAAACAAGTGAAGAGAGGGGATGTAGCTCAGCTGGGAGAGCGCTGCCTTTGCAAGGCAGATGCCAGGGGTTCGAGTCCCCTCATCTCCACAGGGAGAAGCTTTCCGGGGTGAATCGAAGAAGATTCAATACGGAAAGGTTTTTCTTGAAAGCGAGAAACCGAAGCACCTTAAAAACTGAATACAGTATGTAGGCCAAATCGAACAGCATAAAAGCTGAACGAAAAGAAAAAAACAAAAAAAGACGAAAGTCAAAGCAAAAACCGAGTGAAGTAAGAAAGAAAAAGAACAGAAAAAAGATCTGTTCCTTACATCACGTGAAAAGCTACTAAGAGCTTACGGAGGATGCCTTGGCGCTGAGTGCCGAAGAAGGACGTGGGACACTGCGAAAAGTCTGGGGGAGCTGTGAACGAGCGCCGATCCCAGAATATCCGAATGGGGAAACCCAACAGAGAGAACCTCTGTTATTCTCATATGAAAAAGATAGTATGAGAAAGGGAACCCGGGGAACTGAAACATCTAAGTACCCGGAGGAAAAGAGAATATTCCCAAAGTAGTGGCGAGCGAAATGGGAGAAGCCCAAACCGAGATGAAGAGATTCATGGAGGGGTTGTAGGATCAGTACAAAAAGTGAAAAAAGGCGAACTATAGCGGAATGACTTGGGAAAGTCAGCCAGAGGGGGTGAGAGCCCCGTACGCGAAATAGGGAGCACACCGTACTGACACCTGAGTAGTACCGTGCACGCTAATACGGTATGAAGCTGGGGAGTCCACTTCCCAAGGCTAAACACACACAGCGACCGATAGAGGACAAGTACCGTGAGGGAAAGGTGAAAAGTACCCCGATAAGGGGAGTGAAAAAGAACCTGAAACCGTAAGCTTACAAGCAGTCGGAGGGCAATGGTCGAAAGACAAAGCCTGACGGCGTGCCTCTTGGAGAATGAGCCTGCGAGTTAATAGTTGTGGCGAGGTTAAGGGAGAGAAACCCGGAGCCGAAGCGAAAGCGAGTCTGAATAGGGCGAAAGAGTCGCAACGATTAGACACGAAACTGGATGAGCTAACCATGAGCAGGATGAAGCGAGATTAAGCCCTCGTGGAAGACCGAACCTTTCAACGCTGCAAAGTTGAGGGATGACTTGTGGTTAGGGGTGATATGCCAAACGAATTCAGAGATAGCTTGTTCTCCCCGAAATAGTTTTAGGACTAGCGTAAAGAATAATGTGTGGAGGTAGAGCACTGACTGGACAAGAGGGTCAAAGACTTATCGAATCCAAACAAACTCCGAATGCCACAGATGGAATCTTTATAGTCGGACTGCGGGTGATGAGATTCGTAGTCGAGAGGGAAACAGCCCAGATCATCGGCTAAGGTCCCCAAATCTATGCTAAGTGGGAAACGATGTGGAGTTACAAAGACAACCAGGAGGTTCGCTCAGAAGCAGCAACCCTTTAAAGAGTGCGTAATAGCTCACTGGTCAAGTGATTCTGCGCGGAAAACGTAACGGGGCTAAGCATAGTACCGAAGCCATGGGATTGTCTGAAGAAGACGATCGGTAGGGGAGCGTTCTGTATGCGGAGAAGGGATACCGGAAGGAGTCTTGGAGCGTACAGAAGTGAGAATGCAGGCATAAGTAGCGTAAAACATGTGAGAACCATGTTCGTCAAAAATCTAAGGTTTCCGACGTCAAGTCAATCTGCGTCGGGTTAGTCGGGGCCTAAGGCGAGGCTGAAAAGCGTAGTCGATGGACAGCTGGTTAATAATCCAGCACCGATATCAGGGAGTGATGGAGAGACACAATAAGGAAGTCCAGCCTATTAGTGGATTTAGGTGGATGAACGGTAGGTGAAGAGAGCTGGAGTGAAAAGCCCAGTTTGAGCCGAGGGAAGTCAGGAGGCGCAAGCCGGAACTGAGATGGACCTTGTTGTCAAGAAAAACTTCTAAACGATGAAATGATATTGCCCGTACCGCAAACCGACACTGGTAGATGAGTAGAGAATACTAAGACGAACGGGAGAACTATCGTTAAGGAACTAGGCAAAATAGCCCCGTAACTTAGGGAGAAGGGGTGCTCAAGATTCTGATAAATAGGGATCATGAGTCGCAGTGAAAGGGTTCTAGTGACTGGTTAGCAAAACCACAGGTCTCTGCGAAGTCGAAAGACGAAGTATAGGGGCTGACGCCTGCCCAGTGCCGGAAGGTTAAGTGGAGGGGTTAGTGTTGAAAGACACGAAGCTCAGAAATGAAGCCCCGGTGAACGGCGGCCGTAACTATAACGGTCCTAAGGTAGCGAAATTCCTTGTCGGGTAAGTTCCGACCCGCACGAACGGCGTAACAACTAGAACACTGTCTCAACGATAGACCCGGTGAAATTGAAATGGCTGTGAAGATGCGGCCTACCCGCAGCAGGACAAAAAGACCCCGTGGAGCTTTACTGTAACTTGGCATTGAGTTTAGGTATAATTTGTGTAGGATAGGTGGGAGACTATGAAACTAGGGCGCCAGCCTTGGTGGAGTCGCCAGTGAAATACCACCCTGATGATATTTGGGCTCTAACCCTACGCCGTAAACCGGGTAGGGGACCGTGTCAGGCAGGCAGTTTGACTGGGGCGGTCGCCTCCAAAAAGGTAACGGAGGCGCCCAAAGGTTCCCTCAGACAGAATGGAAACCTGTCGGAGAGTGTAAAGGCAGAAGGGAGCTTAACTGCAAGACCAACGCGTCGAGCAGATACGAAAGTAGGGCTTAGTGATCCCACGATACAGAGTGGAATGGTCGTGGCTTACCGGATAAAAGCTACCCCGGGGATAACAGGCTGGTGAAGTCCAAGAGTTCACATCGACGACTTCGCTCGGCACCTCGATGTCGGCTCATCGCATCCTGGGGCTGTACAAGGTCCCAAGGGTCCGGCTGTTCGCCGGTTAAAGCGGTACGCGAGCTGGGTTCAGACCGTCGTGAGACAGGTCGGTCTCTATCCGCTGTGGGCGAAAGAGAATTGAGAAGGGCTGCCCCTAGTACGAGAGGACCGGGGTGGACAAACCTCTGGTGTGTCAGTTGTAATGCCAATTGCATAGCTGAGTAGCCACGTTTGGGAGAGATAACCGCTGAAAGCATCTAAGTGGGAAACTTGCTTCAAGATAAGTTCTCTTATCAGGAATGAATAAGATCGCACGGAGACTACGTGCTAGATAGGCTGGGAGTGAAAGTTCAGTGATGGATTGAGCAAACCAGTACTAATGATCGAAGGCTTGAGACGTGATGTAAGGAACAGGTCGGTTTTCTGTAAAAAGAAAAAGGATACTACATACTGAGATTCAGTGAAAGAAGAAATAGAAAGTCATGTTGGTGACCAGAGGGACGTGGGTATACCCGGAAACATCTCGAACCCGGAAGTCAAGCGCGTCAACGCCGATGGTACTTGGAGGGCGACCTCCTGGGAGAGTAGGTCATTGCCAACATGACTTTTTTTCGTTAATATCCCCCCCAGAACCCCTTGTGAAAATCGGAATTAGCTTTGTTAATGATTTAATATACACGAAGTAACTTGACAACTTTCCCAGTTGTATTAATTGAATTTGACTTAATTATTTCCTAAATGACAGTGACAAAATTTTTCTTACCAGTGAGATGATGCAGCCTTTTTTAGTAAATTCGATACAGAAATACTCATAGCACTTTAACGATTCACAAATTTTCCAAAACAATACTATTTTCAATCCGTAACTTTTCGATGATGTATCCTGATGGGCTTTCACGCCAATCCTGCACTTTTTCATACAATTGTGCTGTTGCTCGACTGAATTGTACGGCTAAGACATCAATCATACAATGTCGTTCCGGTATGGCTTGTTCCTTCCAAATTCACGAGAAAGAAAGGAAGGGGCATGAAAAAAGAAGAAAGTACTTGACAAGAAAAAGGAAAGACATATAATAAAGCCTTGCCGTTGGGAAACAGAAAAAAGAGAAAAAAAGACGGTGAAGCAGAACCTTGACAATTGAGAAGCAGCAGAAATAAAAACAAACCAGACAATTCCGGCGAATCGAAGCGAAGAAAAAAACGGTTGAAAGACCGATAAAAATTCTGCGGAGAGTTTGATCCTGGCTCAGGATGAACGCTGGCGGCGTGCCTAATACATGCAAGTCGAACGGGTGTAGCAATACACTAGTGGCGAACGGGTGAGTAACACGTTGGTGACCTGCCCTAAAGAGGGGAATACCACTTCGAAAGGAGTGACAAAACCGCATAAGCTAGTGCTAGTTAGAGAGGCATTAGTAAAAGAGCAATCTACTTTAGGAGGGGCCTGCGGCCCATCAGCTAGTTGGTGAGGTAAAAGCCCACCAAGGCGAAGACGGGTAGGGGACCTGAGAGGGTGATCCCCCACAATGGAACTGAAACACGGTCCATACACCTGCGGGTGGCAGCAGTAGGGAATATTGCTTAATGGGCGAAAGCCTGAAGCAGCAACGCCGCGTGAACGAAGAAGGCCTTCGGGTCGTAAAGTTCTTTTACGTGGGATGAGGAAGGACAGTACCACGAGAATAAGTCTCGGCTAACTACGTGCCAGCAGCCGCGGTAAAACGTAGGAGACGAGCGTTATCCGGATTTACTGGGCGTAAAGCGCGTGTAGGAGGCGCTACAAGTTGGATGTGAAAGCTCCCGGCTTAACTGGGAGAGGTCGTTCAAGACTGTAGGGCTAGAGTGAGGCAGAGGTAGATGGAACTCCGGGAGTAGTGGTGAAATGCGTAGATATCCGGAAGAACACCAGAGGCGAAAGCGATCTACTGGGCCTAAACTGACACTGAGACGCGAAAGCCAGGGTAGCAAACGGGATTAGAGACCCCGGTAGTCCTGGCCGTAAACGATGTAGACTGAGCGTTGGTTGGGTAAAACCAATCAGTGCTGAAGCAAACGCGATAAGTCTACCGCCTGGGGAGTACGGTCGCAAGATTAAAACTCAAAGGAATTGACGGGGGCCCGCACAAGCAGCGGAGCGTGTGGTTTAATTCGATGATACACGAAGAACCTTACCAGGGTTTGACATACAAGTGGTAGTGAAGCGAAAGCAGAACGACCCTTCGGGGAGCTTGAACAGGTGCTGCATGGCTGTCGTCAGCTCGTGTCGTGAGATGTTCGGTTAAGTCCGCTAACGAGCGCAACCCTTGTTGTGTGTTACACGTATCACGCAAGACCGCCGGTAGAAAGCCGGAGGAAGGTGGGGATGACGTCAAGTCAGCATGGCCTATATATCCTGGGCTACACACACGCTACAATGGTCGGTACAATGGGTAGCTAAGCCGCGAGGCGGAGCCAATCCTAAAAAGCCGGTCTCAGTTCAGATTGCAGGCTGCAACTCGCCTGCATGAAGATGGAGTTGCTAGTAACCGCAGGTCAGCGATACTGCGGTGAATACGTTCCCGGGCCTTGTACACACCGCCCGTCACGTCATGGGAGTTGGCAACACCTGAAGCCGGTATCCTAACCGAAAGGGGGGAGCCGTCAAAGGTGGGGTTGATAACTGGGACGAAGTCGTAACAAGGTAGGGCTACCGGAAGGTGGCCCTGGATCACCTCCTTTCTAAGGAAGACAGAGAGACGGAATGGGAGACCACAGACGTTTCGAAGGAAACCGAAGAGAAGAAGAAAATCCTGAGCAGTCTAGAAGGGCTGAGCAGGTCGGGAGAGAGAAGGGGAGGAGTAAACATTTCTGCTGGTTCTGAATTGTCAAGGGAGGGCTTTTAGCTCAGCTGGTTAGAGCGCGCCTCTGATAAGGGCGAGGTCTCAGGTTCGAGTCCTGAAAGGCCCACAAGCAGAGGGGAGGGGGATGTAGCTCAGCTGGGAGAGCGCTGCCTTTGCAAGGCAGATGCCAGGGGTTCGAGTCCCCTCATCTCCACAAGGTGGAGGAGATAGGGAGGATGTTTTCTGGGGGGAAGGTAACTTCCGGCCGGAAAAGATCTTCACTGCAAAGGGAGATCGAGCACATTAACAACCGAATACAGTATGTAGGCCAAATCGAACAGAAGAAAGAAAAAAATCTGTAAGATTTGAAATCAATAACCGAAAAAAGAACAAAGACGAAAGTCAAGGCAAAGGGGCGGAAGAAATATCTGTTCCTTGCATCACGTAAAAAGCTACTAAGAGCTCATGGAGGATGCCTTGGCGCTGAATGCCGAAGAAGGACGTGGGACACTGCGAAAAGCCTGGGGGAGCTGTGAACGAGCGCCGATCCCGGGATATCCGAATGGGGAAACCCGACAGAGAGGACCTCTGTCATTCATACATGAATAAATAGTGTATGAAAGGGAACCCGGGGAACTGAAACATCTAAGTACCCGGAGGAAAAGAAAGCATTCCCAAAGTAGTGGCGAGCGAAATGGGAGAAGTCCAAACCGGAGCGGGGAGACCTGCGAAGGGGTAGTAGGATCAGGGGAAAGTGAAAAAAGCCAGAGGGAAGCGGAAGGATATGGGAAAATCCGGCGAAGAGGGTGATACCCCCGTACGCGAAAACCGAAGGACACGACCTGACACCTGAGTAGTGCCGTGCACGCTAATACGGCATGAAGCTGGGGAGACCACTCTCCAAGACTAAACACATTCAGCGACCGATAGAGGACAAGTACCGTGAGGGAAAGGTGAAAAGTACCCTGAACAAGGGAGTGAAAGAGAACCTGAAACCGTGAGCTTACAAGCAGTCGGAGGGCGATGGTGAAAACCGAGCCTGACGGCGTGCCTCTTGGAGAATGAGCCTGCGAGTTAGTTGTTGTGGCGAGGTTAAGGGAGAGAAACCCGGAGCCGAAGCGAAAGCGAGTCTGAAGAGGGCGTCGAGTCGCGACAATTAGACACGAAACTGGATGAGCTAACCATGGGCAGGATGAAGCGAGACTAAACCCTCGTGGAGGTCCGAACCTTTCAACGCTGCAAAGTTGAGGGATGACCTGTGGTTAGGGGTGATATGCCAAACGAATTCAGAGATAGCTTGTTCTCCCCGAAATAGTTTTAGGACTAGCGTGGGGGGTTAACTTATGGAGGTAGAGCACTGACTGGGTAAGGGGGTCAAAGACTTACCGAACCCAAACAAACTCCGAATGCCATAAGGGAGGACCCCTGCAGTCGGACTGCGGGTGATGAGATTCGTAGTCAAGAGGGAAACAGCCCAGATCATCGGCTAAGGTCCTTAAATTTATGCTAAGTGGGAAACGATGTGGAGTTACAAAAACAACCAGGAGGTTCGCTCAGAAGCAGCAATCCTTTAAAGAGTGCGTAATAGCTCACTGGTCAAGTGATTCTGCGCGGAAAACGTAACGGGGCTAAGCATAATACCGAAGCCATGGGATTAATATGGAAACATATTGATCGGTAGGGGAGCGTTCTGTGAGCGGAGAAGGCACACTGGGAAGAGTGTTGGAGCGAGCAGAAGTGAGAATGCAGGCATGAGTAGCGTAAAACATGTGAGAACCATGTTCGTTGAAAATCCAAGGTTTCCGACGTCAAGTCAATCTGCGTCGGGTTAGTCGGGGCCTAAGGCGAGGCCGTAAGGC
>Ga0208826_1000900_pt1 | contig 27750 bp, 26 predicted proteins | sample AD_UKC115_MetaG_FD_184451 | JGI IMG/M metagenome (GOLD analysis project Ga0208826, IMG submission 184451) | Active sludge microbial communities of municipal wastewater-treating anaerobic digesters from Hong Kong - AD_UKC115_MetaG (SPAdes)... | ecosystem: Engineered > Bioreactor > Anaerobic >...
CTCCACCACCCCATGAATCGTCGCCTGTCCCTCCTTCACGGCGTCGGCCGCCTTGCCGTCGCCACCCTCGCCGCCGCGCTCCTGGCCGCCTGCGCCGGTCCGCGCGTGCAGCGTATGCCGCAGGCGCCGCGAACGCTCGCGCACGTCTCCTCCTCCGCCGGCGAAACCGGGCCGGGAGTGTCCGCAACGAAAGCCTCGCGCGACATCGTGCTGCCCTCCTACGTGGTGGTGCGGCGCTACGACGACGTCTTCCGCGAAGACGACCGCAACGTGCCAGTCACCGTGGAATACGGCTGGGACTACCTGCGGCGCAGCGCCATCGAGCGCGTCTATGCGCGTGGCAGCGACACGCTGCGCAGCGAGCGTGCGATTGCGGGGCTGACGCTCAACGTGAGTGATGCCGAGCTGGAACTGGCCTTCGCCCTGGTGCGCGAGGAACCGCAGTTGGCGACGGTGCTGTCGCAGCCGCAGCTCAATTTCTACGGCGGTTTCTCCTACGAGGAGGCCGACGATCCGGACTGCGGCGCGGGCTCGCGCTGCATCCACGTCATCATTTCGGCGGGCGATGGCCAGCGCGCGGTGGCCCACAGCATCGTCGACCTGGCCACGCGCCGGGTCGTTCATCCGTTCTACGCGCCGCCGCCGGAGGCGGGCGGAAAACTCTGATCGTTCCGGGCGGCAGCGACGGGAGGTCGCCACCGTCCGCTCATTGTCACGGGGAATTTCGATGAAGACGGCATTTGCGTGGATCGTCGTTTGCGGGCTGATGCTCGGGGTCGGTGCGCCGGCCTGGGCGGGCCATCCTGACTGCGGCGTGTCCGGCGGCACGTTGCTCAAGTGGCCGGCCAACAGCTATCCCGTTTGGGAGCTGTGCTGGCTCCCGCCCGCCGCCAGCGCGGGCCCACGCGGCTCGGGACTGGAGCTGCGCGACGTCTGGTACAAGGGCATCCAGGTGGCCAAGCGCATTCACGCGCCGATCCTGTTCGCCGAGTACCGCAACGGAGCCGGCGGCAACTGCTATCGCGACTGGAAGGACACGAACGCCAAGTTCGCGGCCGATCCGACCGTGCGCAACCAGCTCGGCACGGTGCCGCAGGGCAGTTTCTTCGCCACCACGACCTGCGATGTCTCCACCGATCCGACCCTGTCGCACGGCACCTGTCCCTTCTCCAACCTGGCGCCCAACCCCTTCGTGACGGCGAACTGCCTCAGCCCCGGCGGCGTCGCCATCGAGGATCGCGGCGACTACGTGCTGCTTACCACGCAGTATTCGGCCAGCTGGTACCAGTACACCAACCGCATCGCCCTGTACGCCAACGGCGACATCGCGCCGGAATTCGGTTTCGGCAATTCCGACGGCACCTACAACGGCGTGACCCATTGGCACCACAACTATTGGCGCATGGATTTCGACATCGACGGCGCCGCGCACGACCAGATCGCAGCCAACGACGTGCCGCAGGCAACCGAGTTCTCCGGCCTGCGCAGCCTGACTGGCGGGCCGGGTGGCGGACCGACGCACTGGGATGTCACCGACAGCATCGAGGGCTTCGGCTACCGCGTCACCTCAGGGCCGGACGACTACACGCCGGCGAACGAGTCCACGCGCAGCTTTCACACCGTCGATGTGATCGGCGCCCGCTTCATCAACAACGAATACACCGACACCGGTGTGAACGGTTCCAACAATCTTTCGGACTGCACCCTGCACACCAGCAACCTGGTGAACAACGAGAGCATTGCCGATACCGACGTGGTGCTGTTCTACCGCGCCAGTGTGCGCGACAGCACGGCCAATAACTGGCCGACCGCGGGCGCGGGTGCCATTCCGCAGGATTCCATGGTGTGCAAGCGCGTCGGTCCAGCCATCACCCAGATCGGCGACTGGCCGATCTTCCGCGACGACTTCCAGTAAGTCGCCAGCGCCGGCGTGTCGCGGGGCGCGCCGGCGCCGCCTCAGCACTCGATCACGTTCACCGCCAGGCCGCCGCGGCTGGTTTCCTTGTACTTGTCCTGCATGTCGCGGCCGGTGTCGCGCATGGTCTTGATCACCTTGTCGAGCGAGACCTTGTGCTTGCCGTCGCCGCGCAGGGCCATGCGCGAGGCGTTGATGGCCTTGACCGCGCCCATCGCATTGCGCTCGATGCAGGGGATCTGCACCAGGCCGCCGATGGGGTCGCAGGTCAGGCCGAGGTTGTGCTCCATGCCGATCTCGGCGGCGTTCTCGATCTGGCCGGGCGTGCCGCCGAGCGCGGCGGTCAGGCCCGCAGCGGCCATCGAGCAGGCCACGCCGACCTCGCCCTGGCAGCCGACTTCGGCGCCGCTGATGCTGGCGTTCTCCTTGTACAGGATGCCGATCGCGGCGGCGGTGAGCAGGAAGTCGAACACGCCCTGCTCGTTGGCGCCGGGGATGAAGCGGTCGTAGTAGTGCAGCACCGCCGGGATGATGCCGGCCGCGCCGTTGGTGGGCGCGGTGACCACGCGGCCGCCGGCCGCGTTCTCCTCGTTCACCGCCAGTGCGTACAGGTTGACCCAGTCGAGCACGGTCAGCGGGTCGCGCATCGCCGCTTCCGGACGCGACGACAGCTCGGCGTGCAGACTGGGCGCGCGCCGGGCCACGTGCAGGCCGCCGGGCAGGGTGCCTGCCGCGCGGATGCCGCGGGCGAGGCAGCTCTGCATGGCTCGCCAGATCTCGCGCAGACCGGCGCAGATGTCCTCACCGCTGCGCCAGGCCTGCTCGTTGGCGTACATGAGCCGGGCGATGCTCATGCCGGTGTCCGCGCAGCGCCGCAGCAGTTCGTCGCCGCTGTGGTAGGGGTGCGGCAACTCGGTGGTGTCGGCAACGATGCGGTCTTCGGCCGCCTCGTCCTGGTTGACCACGAAGCCGCCGCCGACCGAGTAGTAGTCGCGCGTGGCGAGTTGCGCGCCAGCGGCGTCGAAGGCGGTGAAGCGCATGCCGTTGGTATGGAAGGGCAACTTCTGGCGCTTGTTCATGACGAGGTCGTGCTTCTCGTCGAAGGCGATCGCGTGCGTGCCGCCCAGGCGCAGGGTCTTCGTGCCGCGAATGCGCTCCAGCGCGGCCGGAATCAGGTCGGGATCGATCAGATTGGGCTGGTGGCCTTCCAGCCCCATCAGCACCGCCTTGTCGGTGCCGTGGCCGCGACCGGTGAGCGCCAGCGAGCCGAACACCTCGGCGCGCACGCGCGCTGTGCGCTCCAGTTCGCCCGCCTCCACCAGCCATTTCGTCACGAAGCGCGCCGCGGCGCGCATGGGGCCCACGGTGTGCGAGGAACTCGGCCCGATGCCGATCTTGAAGAGGTCGAAGACGCTGACGGCCATGGCCGGTTCCGGTATCGCGACAGGGAGCGCTATTCTAGCCGCCGCGCCCTGCGACGACGCCCGCATGCGACTGACCCTCTACCAGCGTGACGACTGCCATCTCTGCGACCAGGCCCTCGCGATCCTGGCGGCGGCGCGCACGCCAGAATTCGCCAGCGTATGGATCGATGGCGACGCGTCGCTCGAACTGCGCTATGGCGAGCGCGTGCCGGTACTGCGCTGCGAGGAGGACGGGCGCGAGCTGTCCTGGCCCTTCGATGCAGGCGCCGTCGCGGCCCTGCTTCAGGGCTGAGGTGCCGCAGGCTTGACCGCCTCGTTGACCGGGGTATCGAGGGCGAAGCTCGGCGTACCGGTGTACTTCTCGACGGGCTTGTCGTGCGGCCCCTTCTCGATCACCACCACGCTGTCGTAGAAGTGCATGGATCTCGCAGTGCGCGTGAACGGTCCGGGCTGGAAGCTGTGCGGATCGCGCGAGTGCCAGGCATTCAGCTCGTCGGTCAGGCGCTTGGCGTACTCCATGAACGTCAGGGGTGAGCGCAAGCCGCCGCCGTACTCGCGCCAGTAGCTGGTATGTGTGTCCTCGACCAGGATCACGCCGTCGGGGCGCACCGCGCCGTAGAGCTCCTCCAGCGTGTTGATCTGGTGCGACATGGCGTGTCCGCCGTCGTCGATCAGGATGTCGATGGGGCCCACGCGGCGCGCCAGCTCGCGCAGAAAGGCGCGGTCATTCTGATCGCCGATGATGATCTCGATGCCTGGCTCGCCGAGTTCGCGCAGCCGCGGATTGATGTCCACGCCGATGATGCGCGCCGCCGGGCCGAAGTACTCGCGCCACATCTGCAGCGAGCCGCCGTGGAACACGCCGAACTCGACGATCGTGCAGGCCCGTCCGCGATACCGGGCAAAGTGGCGATGGTAGATGTCGAAATAGTGCAGCCACTTGTTGATCAGCCGGCCGGGATTGTTTTCGAAGTACTGCAGCAGTGGATTGTCCACGTACGCCTCGCTGACCTTGCAGGAACATCTTCTTTCGCCGGGGCGGTCCGGCATCCATGCGCGCCCTCGCGACGCCACATGCGGCGCGGGCGACTCCCCGCAAGCGCGGCATGCGGGTCGGGCGTGCCGGAGGCTCGGGGTGCGCGCGCGGGATGCTAGCGTGCCGACCTTGGCGGAGCCAGGGTGTGGGCCGGCGGCCCGGCTGCATCACCGCCCGCCGCAGGGTGCCGCAGGCATCGGTTATCCGTGTGGCCGGGCCGTGCGCCTCAGTGCGTTGGAGTCAGGCTTGCGCCCGCCAGCGCCGCAGGATCGAATCCGCCGCTGGTGACTCTGGAGACGACGCAGGCGGACTTCCCTGGCCGCGGCTGTCCGCCGCAGCGCGCGCTCAAGCGCGCAAGCGCGCGAGGATCTCCCCGCGCGCCTCGCGCAGGATGGAGTCGCGGTCGAGGCGGTCGACGATGTCGCGCACGGCGCGCTTGGCGCCGCCTTCGCCCCACGACTTGCCGGCGACGAGGTAGCTCTCCGCGGCGCGACCCACCACGGTGGTGGCGTACCAGGCCAGTGCACCCTGCGCGCCGGCAGTGAGAGCGGTGGACAGACCCGCGCTGGCGCCCTTGAGGGCGCTGGCCACGAGGTGCACCCCCCAGATGGCCCCCATCAGGGCCACCAGCTGGGCGCAGATGGTGGCGATGAGCTGGCCGGCCTCGCGCCGGGTGAGCGGAAAGCCGTAGACCTTGCCCAGGTGCACCACCAGGGCGACGTCCAGCGCCGCGGCGGCGAGCAGATCGGCCACGGGCACGGGGTTGAGCGCGACCGCAAGGCCCTTGGCCAGGCAGTATTGGCGGATCAGGCGCGCGGCCAGATCGCGCCGCGCCGCGGCGATCCGCTGCGCGACCTGCTCGGACAGGCGTCCGGCGAACAGGCTGGCATGCAGGGCGGCCAGCGCCTTGCCCTCGCGTTCGGCCACGGCGAGCAGGCGTGCACGCAGGGCCGCGATGTCGGGCGCGGTGGCCTCCAGGCGTTCGTGTTCGCGACCGTCCGCTGCGACCTGCAGCACGCGGTGCGGGCTGGGCGCGGCCGCACAGGCCAACACGTTTTCCGCCGCCACGAGGCCGCCGGCGTGCTCGCGCAGGCGCTGCAGCAGGCGCTCGCGCTCTTCGGGGCTGTAGCGGTCGGCCTTGTTGAGCACCAGCAGCAGCGGCCGCTGCGTGCGCCCCAGCACCACCAGCGCGTCGCGTTCGCTCTGCGTCATGTCGCCGTCCACGATGAACAGCACCAGGTCGCTGACCTCGGCCACATCAAAAGCCAGGCGTTCGCGCTCCTCACCGCCCAGTTCGTTGATGCCGGGCGTGTCGATCAGATGCAGGCCACCGTGGCCTGCTTCGGTCCAGGCCTGCTGCTGCTGCCGCGTCGTGGTGCCGTGCAGGACCCCGGTGGCGAAGGCCGCTTCGCCCAGGAGGGCGTTGCCCAGCGCCGACTTGCCGACGCTGACGCGGCCGAACAGGGCAAGGTGCAATTCCTCGCGCGCCAGCTTGTCGAGCAGTGCCTGGATGCGGGCGAATTCGCCGGCCAGTTCCTGGCGCACGGCGGGTGGTATCGCCGCATCGTCCAGCAGGCCGCGCAGCGCGGCCGCGGCGCGCTCGGTGGGGGCGGCGGCGCCCGCATCGGCCGCGGATCCGGCCGGCCTGCGGCGCGAGAACCAGCCTGAGACGGAGGATTTCCAGCCCACGTCGACCCGTGTCCAGGCGCCGCCCGCCGCGGCGCATCGGATCATACGCGAGTCCTCCGTGCGGGCCGCTGACGCGGCCGCGTCAGGACTTGGGCGTGAGCACGAGGTGGGCGCTCACGGGCACATCGTTGCCGATCACCGCGGTATCGGCCCAGTCGCCGCTGCCCACGCCGAAATCCAGGCGCTTGAGCGTGGTGCTCACGTCCAGCGTGGCGCCCGAAGCGCCCGGTGCGAAGCGGACGGCCAGGGTGACGGGCTTGCTCTGGTCGCGCAGGGTCAGCGTGCCCTCGGCCAGCACCCGGTCGCCCTCCCGGCGGAAGGACTGCGTCACGAAGTGCGCCTTGGGGAATCGGGCGAAGTCAAAGAACTCCGCGGTCTTCAGCTGGCCGTCGTAGTCGGCATTGCCCGTGGCCGCGCTGGTGATATCGATGCTGACGTCGAATCGGGCCGTGGCCAGATCGGCCGGGTCGTAGGCGATGGCGGCCTCGAAGCGGGCGAACCTGCCGCTGAACTTCTCGCCCTGGTAGGTGCCGGAAAAGCCCAGCGTGCTGCCGCTGGCGTCGGTGTTCCAGTCCTTGGCGTGCGCCGCGGCGGGCAGCAGGACGGCAAGCAGCAGGGCGAGCAGGGAGGACGGGCTGGGGCGCATTTCAGGTCTCCGGCGGAGGGGCGGGGGCGGCCGTCGGGGCCGCCGTCGGGGCAGCGTCGCGGCCGCCGAAGGGCAGCATGCGCCGCAAGGTGGCGTCGCGGTCGAGGAAGTGGTGCTTGAGCGCCGCGCCGGCGTGGGCCAGCAGTACCGCCACGAGCAGCCACCAGCCGATCTCGTGGGCCTCGTGGGCGAGGGACTTCAGCACCTCGTCGCGGCCACCGGTCAGGCTGGGCAGATTGAACAGGCCGAACCACTGCAGGGGAAAGCCGGCAGCGGAGTTGAACAGCCAGCCCGACAGCGGCAGCGCGAGCATGAGCACGTACAGCGCGAGGTGTGCGCCGTGCGCCGCCAGCGCCTGCCAGCGCGGCATGGGGAGGTCGCGCGGGCGCCGGTCCAGCAGGCGCCAGGCCAGTCGCAGCAGGGCCAGGGCCAGCACGGTCAGTCCGACCGACTTGTGCAGGGCATAGATCTTGAGCTTCTGCGGCGAATTGGCCAGATCGGCCATGACCAGGCCGACCGCGCCGAGGCCGAGGATCAGCACGGCCATCAGCCAGTGGAAGGCTTTGGCCACGCCGCCCCAGCGGGTGTCGTCACTGCGCAGGGACATCGTTGTCCTCCTCGGTGTCGGGCGTGTCGGTGGTCGCCGCTTCGCCCAGTGGCGCGACGCGCCGCACGCGCTGTGCCTCGACCGCGATGTCGAGCTGCACCTCGTCGCCCACGGCGCTGAGCAGCTTGTCCATGCCGAAATCGCGCCGCCTGATCGTTGCGGTGGCGGCGAAGCCGGCGGTGCGCTTGAAGCTGTAGGGATCGTTGCCGACGCGGTTCATGGTCACGGCCAATTGCACCGGCTGGCGGATGCCGTGCAACAGCAGCGTGCCGTGCACGGTGGCGTGGCGCGCGTCCACCGGCTCGACCCGCGTGCTGGTGAAGCGGGCCTCGGGCCAGCGCGTGACGTGCAGAAACTGCCAGGACTTCACCGCGTCCTGCCATTTCGTGTCGCCGAGGTGCAGGCTGGACAGGTCGATGCGCACATCGACGTGGGCGCTGTGCCAATCCTGCGGATCGAACTCCAGCACGCCCTCGCGGATGGCGAGCAGACCCATGCTGCGCGAGAAGCCGAGGTGATCCACGGCGAAGCGGATCTGCGTGTGTACCGGGTCAAGGCGCCAGGTCTCGGCCCGCAGCAGGGGCGCAGCCCCGACGGCCAGTACGGCAAGGGCAATTCGGAAGGGACGCATGGCGGCAGCTTGGCAGAGGCCCCCGTCGCGGAAAAGCGCCGCGGCGTGAAGAGATTGTTGCCGCAGGCGCGCACCGCTGGCCCGTGTCTCAGGGCGCAGCCGTGTCGTCGCCCTCGCGCAGCGCGAGCGCGGCGACGTGGCGCAGACGCTCGCGCGCGGCCTCGCCCAGCCGCTCGCGCAGGCCCGCCGCGGCGTGGTCCGCGTCCAGCCGGTGCTGCGTGGCCAGGGTGTCGGCCACGGCCCGCCCCAGACTGTCGAACACCAGGCCGTAGGCGATGGCGTGCACGACGCCGCCGCCCAGCGTGCCGAGGCCGGGAAAGGCCTTGAGGGCGTTGCCGGCGATGGCCAGCAGCACCGTGGTGGCGGTGCGCACGGTGAGTGCGGCGCGGGCAAGGAAGGCGTCGAGGTCGATCTCCCGCACCGGCACCCCGTGCAGCGCTGCCAGTTCGCGCAGCAGGCCGCTGGCCAGCACGCCCTGGATGACCAGGTCGCTGCCGGGCGCCACGGCGGCCAGCGCCCCCAGCACGGCGCGTCGCGTGTACTTGTCGACCAAAGCGGCCGCCGCGTGCTGCCGCGCCGCCGCCTCGGCCGCGCCGAGGCGCTGCGCCAGCGCCGCCAGCACCGCGGCCTCGCGCGACTCCTCCAGGGCGGCGGCACCGCCGCGGGTGAGCCGCTGCAGCGCCTGGCGCAGGGCGGCGACGTCGGCCGGGCGCTCGCGCTGCACCGGCTCGCGGCGGCCGTCCGCGTGCACGCGCTGCAGCGTCTCGGTGCCGCCGGCGCTCACCGCGACCACCGCGGCCACCAGGCCTGCATAGCGCGCCTGCAGGGCCTGCAGCAGGGTCGCGCGCTCGGCCGCGTCATAGCGGTCGATCTTGTTCAGGGCCAGCAACAGGGGTTTGCCGAACCCGGCCAGCCAACGCAGTTCGGTGTCCTGCGCGCGCGTCAGGTCGGCGTCGGCCACCACCACCACGGCGTGGGCGCGCAGCGCCTCGTCGCGCGCCATCTGCTCACGCTCGCGGCTGCCGACCTCGCCACTGCCCGGCACGTCGGCCAGCACCAGGGCGCGTCCGTCGTCGAGCATGCCGCGCCAGTGCGCCACCTGTCGCGTCGTGCCGCCCAGGACGTCGCTGTCGACCTGGGCCTGGGGGGCCAGCGCGCGCAGCAGGCTGGACTTGCCGCTGCTGATCTCGCCGAACAGGGCGACGTGGCAGTCGCCGGTGGCGCGGCGCCGATCAAGTTCGAGCAGTTCGGACTGCAGCGCGGCGGTGTCGCTGCCGAGTGCCAGCAGCCGCTCCACGCGCCGTTCCAGCGCCGGGCGGTCGGGCGCCGCCAGCGGCCGCGGGCGCCGCGCGCGCGGCCGCAGCAGGCGCAGGCCGACCCAGGCCCCGGCAGCGAGCACGCCCAGGAACAGCGCCCCCACCGCCCAGCGCAGCAGGGCGGGCAGGCCGGCCAGTTCGCGCCACAGCGCCAGGGCGCCGTTCAGCGCGCCGAGGAGGAACCACAGCAGGGCCGCCAGCAGGGTGGCGAAGGCGGCGAACAGCAGCAGGCGCAGGGTGCGGGGCGGCAGCATGGGCGCCAGTGTAGGGCCAGCGACGGGCGGCAGGTGGGCGTCCACAGAGTGGATTTTTTGGCATCATCGCCGCGGGGAGGTGGCCATGGGACGGACACACGGTGCGCTGACGCTGACGCTGGCGCTGATCGCGCTCGCGATCGCGGCCTGCGCCGCTGCGTCGGCGGCGGCACCACTGCAGGCGACTCCGCGGTTCCGCCTGTTCGGGGTCGAGCAGGGCCTGCCGTCGGGGCGGGTGTACAAGATCGCGCAGGATCATGAAGGCTATCTGTGGATCGCCACCGAGGACGGTCTGGCGCGCTATGACGGCACCGGCTTCCGCACCTGGCGCGTGGATCCCGGCGACCGGGCCGGCCTGGCGGGCAATCGCGTGCAGACCCTGCTGGTCGACGCGCACAACCGCCTTTGGCTGGCGAGCGAGGGCGCGGGCCTGAGCCTGTGGCAGCCGCGCTCGGGCAGCTTCCGCCACTACCGGCGCGTGGCGGGCGATCCCGCCAGCCTGCCCTCCGACGATGTCTGGGCCATCGCGCCGAACGGCGCGCAGCGGCTCTGGCTGGGAACCTATGCCGGCGGCCTGGTCGACTTCGACCCGGACAGCGGCCGTGGCCGGACCGAGCGCCATGCTGCGGAGAGATCCGACAGCCTCTCCTCGGACACGGTGCTGAGCCTGCTGCCGGACGCGAGCGGGGCGGGGCGCCTGTGGGTTGGCACCGACCGCGGCCTGGACCGGCGCGAGCCCGACGGGCGCTACGTGCATGTGGCGTTCCCGGCGGGAGCGGCACCCACCGTGGCCGCCCTGCTGCGCGACGGCGACGGCGTGCTGGCCGGCACACACGACGGCCTGTTCCGCGTCGGCCCCGACCTGGCGGTGACGGCGCTGCCGCTGGCGGCCCCTTCCACGGCGATCTTCAGCATGGCGCGCGAGGCGGACGGCACGCTGTGGCTGGGCACGCGCCGCGGCCTGCTGCGGCGCGCCCCCGACGGCACGCTGCAGGTGTTGCTGCCGCAGGCGGGCGTTGCCGGCAGCCTCGCCGGCAATTCCGTCTACGACCTGCTGCAGGATCACGAGGGCGGGCTGTGGCTGGCCTCGATCGACGGTGGCCTCGGCTACCTCACGCCGCAATGGCGCAATTTCTCCGTGTGGCGGAAAGTGCCGGAGGGGGGCGGGCTCTCCAGCCGCACGCCGCTGGGCGTGCACCTGGCGGCGGACGGCGCCGTGTGGCTCTCGGGAGCCGATGGCGTCGACCGCCTCGACCCCGCTTCGGGCGTCGTCGAGTCCTTCAGCGAGCGCCTGGGCGGCGCGACGCCGCGGCCGGAGGCGGTGCTGTTGGACCGGCGCGGCCGCATCTGGCTCGGCAGCGGGCGCGGTATGCGGCGCTACGACCGCCCGGGCGCCCCGCCGCGCGACTTCTTCTCGAGCGACGTGGCGGACGGCGGCATGCCGCGCGGCATGGCCAACCGCCTGGCCGAGGATGGCAGTGGCGCGCTGTGGGCTCTGGTGGCCGGCACGGGCCTCGTGCGCATCGACGCCGCCGACCGACTGCAGTTGTTCCGCGCCGGCGCGGTCGGTGGGCCACGCGACGGCGACATCAATCAGATCGAGGTTGATGCGCAGGGGCTGCTGTGGGTGGCGCATGCGCAGGGCCTGGACCGTTGCGCCGCGCCGTGCGAGGCCTTCGCCGCGGTGGCCGGCGCTCCCGCTGCAACCGTGCACGCCGTCGACTTCGCGCCGGACGGCACGCTGTGGCTGGCCAGTTTCGGCAGCCTGGAGCACTACGCGCGCAGCGGTGAGGGTCTGCGCCGCCTGGAGCACTTCGACGCTGCCGACGGTTGGCCGGCCCTGATCGTTCTTGGTCTGCGTGTGGACCACGGGGGACGCGTGTGGGCCTCCAGCTCGCGCGGCCTGTATGCCTTCGATCCGGCGCGGCGCACGGTGCGCCAGTACGGCGCCGCCGACGGGCTGTCCGCGGTGGAGCTGCACCGCTTTGGCCTGCATCGCGACGCGGCCGGCCGCCTGTACGCCGGCGCGCGCGATGGACTGGTCGGCTTCGATCCGCTGGCCCTGCGCGACAATCCGCTGCCGCCGCCCCTGCGGCGGGTCAGCGCCAGCGTGCAGCGCGCCGGCGTGCGGCAGGAGCTCGATGTCGAGGCGCCCCTGGCGCTGCGCTGGAACGATGTCGACCTGCGCGTCGCCTATCGCGCCCTGAGTTACGCCGGGACACCGCGCTACCAGTTCCGCCTCGACGGCCTGGAGAGCGACTGGTTCGATGGCGGCGGTCGCGGCGAGCGCGAGCTGGGCCGCCTGGCCCCCGGCCGCTATGCCCTGCACGTGCGCGCCGCCAACGCGGCGGGAGTCTGGAGTGCCCCGGCCGAACCCCTGCGCCTGGTTGTCGCGACACCGCCCTGGCTGCGCTGGTGGGCCTGGCTGGCCTATGTCCTGGGACTGCTGCTGGTTCTCGGGCTATCTCTGCGCGCCTGGCGGCGGCGCCTGCAGCGACGCCACGTCCTCGCCCTGGCGCAGCAGCGGCGCGAGCTGGCCGAGCAGTCCAGTGCGGCCAAGTCGGATTTCCTCGCGCACATGGGCCACGAGATCCGCACGCCCATGACCGGTCTGCTGGGCATGACCGAGCTGCTCCTGCGCAGTCCGCTGGCGCCGCGTCAGCGCGAGCAGGCCGAGGCCATCCTGGGCGCCGGCCAGCACATGCTGCGCCTGGTCAACGACGCGCTCGACCTGGCGCGCATCGAGGCGGGGCGCCTGACCCTGGAGCGCGATCCGCTGGACCCGGCCGCGGTGCTGCGCGACGTGGCGGGTTCGCTGGCGGCCTTGGCTCAGGCCAAGGGGCTGGCGCTGACCTACAGCATCGATGCGGGCGTGCCGGCTGCGATCTGGGGCGATGCCGGCCGCCTGCGCCAGATCCTGTTCAATCTCGCCAGCAACGCCATCAAGTTCACGGCGCAGGGTGGCGTGGTGTTGGGGCTTGCGGTCGAGGCGGACCGTCTGTGCTACCGCGTGCGCGACAGCGGCCCGGGCCTGTCTGCCGCGGAGCAGGCGCGCCTGTTCGAACGCTACGTGCAGACGCCGTCGGGACGCCGCGCCGGCGGCAGTGGCCTCGGCCTGGCGATCTGCCGCGAACTCGCCGGTCTCATGGGAGGCGCCATCCGGCTGGACAGCGTACCGGGGCAGGGCAGCGAGTTCCGCCTGTGCCTGCCCTGGCAGGCGGCCCCGGCGGCGGCCACCGCGCCAGCGGCGGACGACGGCTGCCGGGGCGCGCTGCGTCTGCTGCTGGTCGAGGACGATGCCACCGCCGCGGACGCCCTGCGCGGCCTGCTGGAATCGCTTGGCCACACGGTGGAGCACGCCGGCAACGGCCTGGCGGCGCTGGCGCGCCTGGCCCAGGGCGGGGTGGATCTGGTGCTGTGCGATCTTGACCTGCCCGGCCTGGACGGACTGCAGTTGACACGCACCTGGCGCGCCCGCGAGGCGGCGGCCGGCGCGCCGCGCCTGCCCCTGCTGGCGCTCACCGCGCGCAGCGATGCGGAGGCCGAGGCACAGGCGCGCGCCGCCGGGATGGACGGCTTCCAGCGCAAGCCGGTGACGGCGGAGCTGTTGCAGCGACTGCTGCAGCCCTGGTTGCCGCCAGGCGCGTGCTGAGGTCGCTCAGGCCGGTCGGCGCGACAGCTCGTGCACAGCGTCGACCAGGACGGCGACGTGGGCCGGGTCCACGTCCGGGGTGATGCCGTGGCCGAGGTTGAACACGTGGCCGTCGCGCGACCCGGCGTTGCCCGCGGCATAACTGTCGAGCACCCGCTGCACTTCGCGGCGAATGACCTCGGGCTGCGCGTGCAGGGCGGCGGGGTCGAGGTTGCCCTGCAGCGCCACGCGCCCGCCGCTGCGCGCGCAGGCGTCGGCCAGGTCCAGTGTCCAGTCCACGCCCAGCGCGGCGCAGCCGGTCGCGGCCAAGGCGTCGAGGTGCCCGTTGGCGCCCTTGGAGAAGAGGATCAGCGGCACCTCGCGCGCGTGCGCGTCCTCGCGCAGGGCGGCGGCGACCTGCGCCAGATAGCGCAACGAGAACTCGCCGAACAAGGTGGGCGACAGCAGGCCGCCCCAGGTATCGAACACCATCAGTGCCTGCGCGCCGGCCGCTGCCTGGGCCGCCAGATAGGTCGCCACCGACCGTGCCACCGTGTCCAGCAGGCGGTGCAGCAGGGCGGGGTCGTTCCAGGCCAGGGCCTTGGCGCGGGCGAAACTGGACGAGCCCGCCCCCTCGATCATGTAGCAGGCCAGTGTCCAGGGGCTGCCGGCGAAGCCGATCAGGGGCAGCTTGCCGTCGAGCTCGCGGCGGATCGTGCGCACGGCGTCCATCACGTAGCGCAGCGGGCCTTCCGGGTCGGGCACGCCCAGCCGCGCGATGTCCGCCGCGCTGCGCAGCGGGTGGGCGAAGCGCGGGCCTTCGCCCTCGGCGAAGGACAGGCCCAGACCCATGGCGTCGGGAACGGTGAGGATGTCGGAAAACAGGATGGCGGCGTCGAGGGCGAAGCGGCGCAGCGGCTGCAGGGTGACCTCGCAGGCCAGGTCCGGCTGGGTGCACAGGTCCATGAAACTGCCGGCCTGCGCGCGCGTGGCGCGGTACTCCGGCAGATAGCGCCCGGCCTGGCGCATCAGCCACACCGGGGTGGCGTCGACGGGTTCGCGCCGCAGGGCGCGCAGGAAGCGGTCGTTCATGGCAGGCGGTCCGAAGCGGGGAAGGCGGAAGGCGGCGCGGCGGCGGCCGGTGCGGACGGCGGGCGCCGAACCGGCGCTCGCAGGCGTCAGCGCGCGGCGCGGCGCAGTTCCTCTTGCAGCGGGCCGACGCGGCGCGGGTAGCCGACGGCGTCGATGCCGTGGGCGGCGGCCTCGTCGCGCGCGGCGCGGGCATCGTCGAGACTGTCGAAGGCGCCCCAGGCGAGCAGGAACCAGTCGCTGCCGGCATGGGCCAGACGCAGCAGGTACAGGCGGCCGCGACCGGCGCCGAAGGCGCTGGCTGCCGCGGCGACGGCGCTGCGCTCCGGCCCGTGCGCCAGGTCGATGACGTAGGCGCCGGCGGGCAGGGCGGCGAACTCGGCGGCTTCGCCCGGCGCAACCTCTGAGGCTGGCGTGGCGCTGTCGGCTGCCGTCGGCTCGGTGCGCGGACGCGGCGTCGGCGGGGATACCTCGGCCGCCGCGCCGGCGGGACTCGCAGGCGTCGCTGCGGCAGTCGCCGCTGGTGCCGACGCGGCCGCCTCGCGCGGAGCAGGCGTCTCGCGTTCGACGGCGGCGCGGCGCTCGCGCTCCTGCGCGGCGGCCGCGTCGCGCGCGGCCTGGGCGCGTTGCGCGGCCTCAGTGCGCTCCCGGCGTTCCTGCTCGACGCGGGCCGCGCGTTCCTCGCGCTCGCGTTCGCGGCGCGCCGTTTCCTCGGCACGCGACTGCGCGGCCTGTGCCTCGGCCTCGCGCCGGGCGGCTTCCCTGCGTTCGCGCGCGGCCGCGCGCTCCACCTCGGCCTCGCGCTGCAGGCGCTCGCGGCGCTGTGCCGGCGACTCGGCCTGCGCCGGCGCTGGCGCCGCGGGAGTGGCGGTCGCCGCGTCCGCAGCGGCGGTGGTGTCCGCCGCGCCGGCCGCGGCCGGATTGGCGAGCAGGTAGCTCGGCACGTCGCGGCTGCGCGGGCGCGGCGCTGCCGCTTCCGTCGGCCCGCGGCTCTCCGCCTCTGGCGCGACCGCCGCTGCCGGCGCTGCCGGGCGCGCCAGTGCCGCTGCGGCCGCCGACTCCGTGGGCTCGGTGCGTGCCGGCGGGTGGTCCGGTGTGCCGCAGTCCCAGCTGCGGCGGTCGGCCGAGGGCACGCAGACGTGCCGCGTGCCGGGCTCGAAGATGTGTTCGGTCTCCTGTGCGCGCACCGCCTCGGCGGCCAGCAGCAGCGCCAGGGCGATCGCGGCGGACCCCACGCACTCAGCGCGCATGCGGCGGCTCCAATCCCTGGCTGAACATCACGTGGAAGCCGCGCTTGATCTGCGCGTCGCGCGCCTGCTCGAAGGCCGCCAGGGCGTCGTCGCGCTCGAGGTAGACCTCGCGCTTGCTGCTGCTGCGCCCGCCCTGTTGCCCCCATTCGCGGTACAGGGTCCAGCCGCCGAGCAGGTCCTGCTGCAGCACGAGCTGGTAGAACTTGGGCGCATCGCTGGTCTGGGGCTTGGTTTGCATGAAAAGACGCATGAGCGGGATTGTAGCGGCAAGCTGAGCGGCACCGTAACGCGTTCAAGGTGCCGCGGCCGCGGCGATCGGCGCGCGCCGGCGCCGGTCAGGCCAGTTGCCCGCGCACCGCCGCCTCGTCAACGTCCGACACCACCTCCGCCGCACCGATGCCGCGCCACAGGACCAGGCGCAGACGCCCGGACAGGTTCTTCTTGTCCAGGCGCATGAGCTGCAGCAACTGGGCCGGATCGTGCCCAGCGGGCAGGGCGGTGGGCAGGCCCAGCGTGGCGAGCAGGTCCTCCAGGCGCTGCGCCTCCGCCGCCGGGGCGCGGCCGAGCCGCGCCGACAGCCGCGCGGCCAGCACCATGCCGATGGCCACGGCCTCACCGTGCAGCAGGCTGCCGTAGCCCGCGGCGGCCTCCAGCGCATGGCCGAAGGTGTGGCCGAAATTGAGCAGGGCGCGCTCGCCCTGTTCGGTCTCGTCGCGCGCCACGACGCCGGCCTTGTTGGCGCAGCAGGCGGCGATGGCCTCGCCCACCGCATCGTCGCGGCGTGCCGCCAGCGCCGCGGCGTGCCGCTCCAGCCAGGCGAAGAACGCCGCGTCGTTGATCGCGCCGTACTTCACCACTTCAGCCAGGCCGGCGCGGTACTCGCGCGGCGGCAGGGTGGCGAGGGTGTCGGTGTCGACCACCACCGCCCGCGGCTGGTGGAAGGCACCGACGAGGTTCTTGCCTGCCGCGAGATTCACCGCCGTCTTGCCGCCGACCGAGGAGTCGACCATGGCCAGCAGCGTGGTCGGGAACTGCAGAAAGTCCACCCCGCGCATCCAGCACGCCGCGGCGAAGCCCGCGAGGTCGCCGACCACGCCGCCGCCAAGGGCGAGCACGCAGGCGTCGCGATGGGCGCGCAGGGCCGCCAGGGCGTCGAACACGCGCTCGGCGCCGGCCAAGGTCTTGTACTGCTCGCCGTCGGCCAGGATCACGTGATCCCAGGCCAGCCCGTCCAGGCCTGCGGCGAGGCGCTCGAGGTACAGGGGCGCCACGGTGGCGTTGCTCACCACCAGCACCTGGCGGCCGCGCAGGTACGGGCGCCACAGGGCCGCCGCGGCGAGCAGGCCGGGGCCGATCCAGATCGGATAGCTGCGCGCACCCAGGCGCACCTCGAGGTGGCGGCGTGCTGCGCTCACGACAACGCCTCCGCGCCCGCCTGCGCCGCGGCGGGCGCGGCGCTGCGGCGCCAGTGGTGCTGCAGCCGCGTCGCCAGCTCCCGCGCCGCCGGTACGACGGCGTCGTTCTCGGGCTGCACGGCAAGGTCCGCCACCTCGGCATAGAGGGGGTTGCGCTGTTCGGCCATGCGCTGCAGACGCTGCTCGCGGTCCGCTGCGGCCAGCAGCGGGCGCCGCCGGTCGCGCTCCAGGCGCGCCAACTGCTGCGCCACGTCGGCCTGCAGCCACACCACGAAACCGCGCTCGCGCAGCAGGCGTCGATTATCCGCGTCCAGCACGGCGCCGGCGCCGGTAGCCAGCACCAGCCCCTTGGCCTGACTGCACTCTTGCAGCAGCGCGCTCTCGCGCCGACGGAAGCCTTCCTCGCCCTCCAGCTCGAAGATCAGCGCAACGCTGACGCCGCAGCGCTGCTCGACGGCCTGGTCAAGGTCGACGAAGGGCAGCTGCAGCAGCTCGGCCACGCGCCGGCCGATCGTGGTCTTGCCTGCCCCGGTGGGGCCGACGAGGAAAAGGTTGGCGGAAGGATTCATGCGGCGATGCTAGCGGCGCGCCGTCGGCGCGACCAGCGCGGCGCTTATGGCGCTAAGCTATGCCGACGTCCCTGCCGGTGCTGCGCATGCTGCGTTTCCTCGTGCTTTTCCTCGTCCTGCTGCTGCTGCTTTTCGGCGCGGAACTGCTCGTGCCGGTGGAGCGCGCGGTGATCGTGCCGTTCACCGCGCTGGTGGCCGACGTGAGCGTGGCGACGATGCGCCTGTTCGATCCGGCGGTGGTGGCCCAGGGCAAGGTCATCGCCAATGCCTCCGGCAGTTTCGCCATTTCCATCGAGCGCGGCTGCAACGGCGTGGAGGCGATGATCATCCTCATCGCCGCCATCCTCGCCTACCCGGCACCGTGGAAGCACAAGCTGATCGGTCTCGGGCTCGGCATGCTGGCGATCCAGGCCCTGAACATCGTGCGCATCGTCAGCCTGTTCTATCTCGGTCAGTGGAACCGCCACTGGTTCGAGTGGTTCCACCTCTATCTGTGGCAGGCGCTGATCGTGCTGGACGCGCTGGTGGTGTTCCTCGTGTGGCTGCGCAGCCTGCCGCGGACCGCGCCCGCCGTGGATGCGCCCGCGTGAGCGCGGCCGGTGCCTGCCTGGTGGCCGGCTGCGGCGACGTGGGGCAGCGCCTGGCGGTGCGGCTGCGTGCAGCCGGACGCCGCGTTTACGGCCTGCGCCGCTCGGCGGCAGCGCTGCCTGCCGGTGTGCAGACGCTGCAGGCCGACCTGACTGACGCGGACAGCCTGCGCGTCCTGCCCGACGATATCGCCGACGTGGTGTTTCTGCCCGCGCCCGGGCAGCGCGACGAGGGCGCCTATCGCGGCCTGTATCTCGACGGGTTGCGCCATTTGGTACAGGCCTTGCGCGCGCGCGCGCCGTTGCGGCGCGTCCTGTTCGCGTCCTCCAGCGCCGTCTACGGCGAGCACGGCGGCGACTGGGTGGACGAAGACACGCCCTGTGCGCCGCTGGCCTTCAACGGCGCGGTACTGCGCCAGGCCGAGCAGTGGCTGGCAGCGCAGCCGGAGCAGGGCATCGTCGTGCGCCTTTCGGGCCTGTACGGTCCGGGCCGCACGCGGCTTGTGGACCAGGTGGCCGCAGGCACCGCGCGCGTTCCCCCGGGCGCGCGCCACTGGACCAATCGTATCCATGTGGACGATGCGGCTGCCGCGCTGCAGCACCTGCTGGACCTGCCGCAGCCCGCCGCCTGCTATGTCGCCAGCGACGACGCGCCGGCCGGCCTGGACGAGGTCTACGCCTTTCTGGCGCAGCGCCTCGGCCTGCCCGTGCCGCCCTCCGGCGCGGCGCCGCACCTGCGTGCCGTGGGCAACAAGCGTCTGCGCAATGCGCGCCTGCGCGACAGCGGCTTTGCCTTCGCCTTCCCGGACTTCCGCGCCGGCTACGCGGCGCTGCTCGCGCCGGCGCGCGGGGCGGTGTGAGGGCGGTGGCGCTGGGCCGTGCTGCTACACTGCCGCGAGGTGCCAGGCCACGTCCATGCCGGCCTGGCGGGCCCTGCACGAATCGATCCGCGGACCAGGGATGGCCCGTGCCCGCAGCGACGCAGGTCGCCGCGGTCGCCAGGGGGAGCGGCCTTGGCCGCCTCCCGCAGCTCCGTCGGCCCGGGAGCGGGCCGCACGGATTTCCGATGTCCCGGCGCACAGCGCCGACGAGGAGGAAGTCGTGCATACCATCGCAAAAGTGATCGAGATCAGTGCCGCGTCGAACAAGGGCCTGGAAGATGCCGTCACCGGTGGACTGAAGAAGGTGTCCAAGACGGTGAAGAACATCAAGGGCGCGTGGGTCAACGACATCAAGGTGATCACCGATCCCAATGGCGCGGTGACCGAGTGGCGTGTCAATATGCGCGTGAATTTTGTCGTCGAGTAGCCTTTTGCACGCACCCCGTGGCGCGATCCGCCATGACTGGACACCGCGCTGCGGGAGCGCGTGGCGACCCCCGATGGAACGAAAGGCATGACCAGACGCGAGGTGGTGATCGGATTCCTCGAGGACGACCCGGACCAGGCCGCTCTGGTCGCCCTGTGGCTGGAGGGCGCGGGTTACGCGCACCGCGTCTACCGCAGCGCCACCGAGTTCCGTCGTCGCCTCGGCGGTGAGGCCGTCGACCTGTTGCTGCTGGACTGGATGCTGCCCGACGCCAGCGGACCGGAGGTGCTGGAATGGATCCGCACCTCGCCCAACGCCGATCTGCCGGTCATCTTCCTCACCGCGCGATCGCGCGAGGAGGACATCGTCAAGGGACTGAGCGGCGGCGGCGACGACTACGTGGTCAAGCCGCCCAAGCAGGCCGAACTGCTGGCGCGCGTCGCGGCCGTGCTGCGCCGGCGCGGCGTGGAGACCGACGTCGGCGGGGAAATCGTGCTGCCGCCATTCACGCTCGACCTGCAGCGACGCCGCATCAGCATCGACGGGCGCGACGTGGAGTTGACCCAGCGCGAGTTCGACCTGGCCACCTATCTGTTTCGCCGCCAGGGTCGCATCGTCAGCCGCGACGCGCTGCTGGAGAACGTGTGGAACATGAGTGCCTCGGTGAGCACGCGCACGGTGGACACGCACGTCAGCCGTCTGCGCAAGAAGCTGGAGCTGTCCGGCGAACACGGCTGGCGCCTCACTGCGGTGTACCAGCACGGCTATCGCCTGGAGCAGACCTGAGGCGCGCCGCGCGACGGGTCTGCACGCGCGGCTGCGACCGCGCTACAGTCGCGGCGGGACGCGGCACGGCACCGCGGTCCATGGACGACCGCCGCGCCCGCCGCCGCCCAGCAAGGGGAGCAGGAACATGGCCGAGAAGAAGAACCCGCCCGCCGACGCTGCTGCCGACCGCAACGTGGAGCAGATCCGCGACATCCTGTTCGGCGGCCAGATGCGCGACTACGAGCGCCGCTTCCAGGAGATGAACCAGCGCATCGAAGGCGAGTTCGCCCGACTGCGTGCCGACGCCGATAAGCGCCTGGTGGCGCTGGAGCGGCGCCTGGACGAGCAGGTGGAAAAGCTGGCCAAAGGGCTGCGCCAGGAAGTGGGCGACCGCAACAAGGCCCTGGACGACCTCGAATCGCGCCTGCTGCAGGCCGCGCGCACGCAGCGCGGGGAAATCAGCGCCGCCATCGAAGGGCTCGGTCGCGAGCTGGGCGCCACCGACGAGCGTCTGCGTGGCCTGCTGGCAGAACTGGAAGCGACCCTGGAGTCGCACAGCCAGCGCGCGGTCCAGGCCCTCGGCGCGGCGCGGGAGGAACTGCGCGGCGAGAAGGTCGGGCGCGAGGACCTGGCCGCGCTGCTCACCGAGGTGGCGCTGCGCCTGCAGGGCCAGTTCGACCTGCCGGCGAAATAGACCGGCGCGGCGGCGGCCTTGGCCGAGTTCGAGCGCCTGCGCGCGCTGTTGCTCGATCCCGAGCGGCAGCGTCTCGACGCCCTGGAGGCTGCCCGGGATGGGTTGCCGCAGGCCCTGCCGGCCGCCCTGGAGGCGGCCGCGCGCGGTGCGGACGCGGAGCGCCTCGCGCGGGCACTGGCCGAGCCCGTGGCCGGCGCCCTGGGCAGCGCCGTGCGCGAACAGCGGCAGACCATCGTCGACGCGCTCTTCCCGATCATCGGGCCGGCGATCCGCAAGGCCATCGCCGAGGCCCTGCGCGACTTCACCGAGGGCTTCAATCGCGCCCTGGAATCCAGCCTCACGCCGCGCGGCCTGCGTTGGCGCCTGGAGGCCTGGCGCAGCGGCCTGCCGTACGCGCAGGTGGTGCTGCGCCACACGCTGCGCTGCCGCATCGACCACCTGTTCCTGATCGAGCGCGAGACCGGCCTGGTGTTGCACCACGCCGCCGCCCCCGACCTGCCCGACCTCGACGCCGATGCCATCGCCGGCATGCTCACGGCCATCGGCGATTTCGTGCGCGACTCCCTGCGCCTGGGCGGCGGTGCGGCCGGCTCGCTGGCCTCGGCTACGGTGGGCGAGCACTTGCTGTGGGTGATCGAGGGGCCGCGCGCCAACCTGGCGGCCTTCCTGCGCGGCGTGCCGCCGCCGGCGCTGCATGCGCAGTTGGAGCAGGCGCTGGAGCGGCTGCATGCCGAGCTCGACAACCCGCTGCAGGGTCTGCAGGCGGGCGCCGCCGACGCCGGCGCGGCCTTTGCCGCAGCGCTGGATCCAGGCGCCCTGGAGCGCGCCGCGGTGCAGCCGGAGAGGCCCGGGCGCGGGCCGTCGCGTCCCTGGCCTCTGCTGCTGGCCCTGCTGCTGCCCCTGTTGCTCGTGCTGGTTTGGGCGGCGTGGCGCGGGCGCGAGGCGCAGCGTTGGCAGGCGCGCGTGCAGTCCCTGGGCGAGCGCGTGCGGGCAACCCCGGGTTACCTGCTGACCGCGGTCGAGGACATCCCGTGCCGGGAGATCGTCCTGCGCGGAGCGCGTGATCCCGACGCGCCGCCGCCGGAGGGTTTCCTCGCGCCACGGCCGCCCGGGTGCGAGGCGGCGGTGCGCTTCGAGTTTCAGCCCGTCCTGTCGCTGGCCCCCGCGATCGTGGCGGCGCGCGCACGCCGCCTGCTGGCGCCGCCGCCGCGCGTGGTGGTGGAGGTGGATGCCGCCGCGCGCCTGTCGCTGCGCGGCGCGGCACCCGCGGCGTGGATTGCCGCGGCGCGCGCGCAGGCGGCGTGGGTTCCCGGCGTCTCCAGTGTGGACGACGCCGACCTGCACGCCAGCGACGCGGCCCGCGGCGCAGCGCGCGCCGAGCTGGCGCGCCTGGACGGAGAACTGGCCGGACTACGCGTGGCCTTCGCGCCCGGCGGGACCGGTGCGGACGACAGCGCGGCGCTGGTCGCCATCGCAGAGCGTCTGCGCCGCGCGCTGGCGCTCGCCGGGCCGGCCGGATTGCAGGTGCGGGCCGCGATCCACGGCGGCAACGACGCCAGCGGCAACGAGGCGGTGAACGCGCCGCTGCGGCGCGCCCGCGCCGAGTGGCTGCGCGCCGCCCTGGTGCAGGCCGGGCTGCCGGCGGAGGCGCTGCAGTTCGCCACCGACGACGCGCTGGTGCCGCCGACGGCGGCGGCTACACTGCCGCAACGGTCCGCCCACGTGCGGCTGATCCTCGAGGACGCGGACGCGAAGCCATGACCGCAACGGCGCGCAAGGTGTGCATGCTTGGCGACTTCGGCGTGGGCAAGAGCAGCCTGGTGGCGCGCTTCCTGCGCAATACCTTCGACGAGAAGTACCTCACCACGGTGGGCGTGAAGGTGGACAGCCGCGAAGTGGCGCTGGACGACGGCCGCAGCCTCAAGCTCGTGCTGTGGGACATCGCTGGCAAGAACGCGCTCGATGCCCTGAACCAGAACTACCTGCGCGGCGCGACGGGCCTGCTGCTGGTGGCCGACGGTACGCGCGAGGCCACGCTGCGCACGGTGCTGGGCCTGCTCATGCAGGCCCGCAGCCTGCTGCCCGAGGTGCGCGCCGTGCTGCTGCTCAACAAGCTCGATCTGGTTGAGCGCTGGGAAGTGGCGCCGTCCACCGTGGCCGAGCTGCGCCACGCCTTGCCGGTGTTCGAGACCAGCGCGCGTACCGGCGACGGCGTGGAGCCGGCCTTTGCCGAGCTGGCGCGGAGCCTGCTGCCGTGATCGGCTTTCCCGCCGCGGTGGAGCGCTATGTGCAGCGCGTGCTGCGCGAACGTTCGCACCCGCTCATGCTGAGCTTCGACCGCGCCTGGCAATTGCGCGAGGCGCTCGGCGACGCGCGGCACTTCGGCGTCGACGCGCGTCCCGGCAGCGCCGACGTGGCCCTGCTGCGCGACCTCTTCCTCGGCCTGCCCGGCGACGAGGCGCACGACTTTCCCTTCGTCGGCCTGCCCGGTGGCCGCACCGCCCATGTGCACGGCATCCCCGACGGCGAGCTGTTCCACGTGCTGCTGCTGGACACGAGCGAGGAGTTCGAGCGCCTGCAGGCACAACAGCAGCTGGGGCACGAGGCGGCGCTGGTCAGCGCGGAGAAGTCGCGCGCGCTGGCGCGATTGCGGCAGATCCGCACCGAACTGGAAGACCAGCGCAGCCGGCTGGAAGAAGCCAATGCGCTGAAGAACGCGCTCATCGCCACGCTCAGCCACGAGTTCCGCACGCCGCTCACCTCGATCTTCGGCTATCTGCACCTGCTGGAGCGGCGCAGCGCCGACCCCACCCAGCAGCAGGCCCTGCGCGCGCTGCGCCGCAATGCCACCTACCTGTTCGCCCTGGCCGAGAACCTGCTGGAGTTCGGTCGCGGCGAGGGCGGCGCGGGATTGCTCAGCCCGGCACCGGTCGACCTCGCCGCGCTGGCCGCGGACCTGGACGCCATGTTCCGTCCGCTGGCCGAAGACAAGGGCCTGGCCTTCGGCCTGACGCTGGCAGTGCAAGGTGCCGAGGGCGCGCTGTTCGATGAGATCAAGCTGCGCCAGATCCTGGTCAACCTGCTCTCCAATGCGGTGCGCTACACCGCCCAGGGTGAAGTGCGCGCGCAGTTGGTATGGCGCGATGGCGCACTGCACGTTGAGGTCAGCGACACCGGCAGCGGCATCGCCGAGATCTACCGCGAGCGCGTGTTCGCGCCCTTCAACCGCGGTGCCCAGGAGGGCAGCAAGGGCGCCGGCCTGGGCCTGTCCATCGTCAAGCGGCTGGTGCAGCAGCTGCAGGGCAGTATCGCGCTGGATTCGCTGCCTGGTCGCGGCACGAGCTTCCGCATCGTGCTGCCGCCGTTGCCGCCGGCGGCCGGGGCGCCGGCCGCGGCGCGCGGCGAGCCCTGGCGTGTCGGCGGGCGTGTCGTCGTGCTGGACGATGACCCGGATGTGGCCGCGCTGCTGGTACTGCTGCTGTCCGACCTCGGTTTCAGCGTCGAAGTGTGCCGCAGTGTGGCCGAGGCGGTCGCCCGGGCGCAGGCCGATCCGCCGCGCGTGCTGCTGGTGGACGTCGAGCTGCCCGGCCTGTCCGGCAATGCGGCGGTCTACCAGCTGCGCGCGCAGGGTTACAGCGGCCGCATCGTCACGCTTTCGGCCACCGCGACCGAGCAGGCGCGTCGCGCCGCGCTGGCCGCAGGCGCCGACGCCTTCCTCACCAAGCCGATCGACCTGGAGCAATTGATGCACGTGCTGCAGCGGCTCAGCGCCGGCTGAGGTCGCGCGGGCGGCGCCGCGCGTCGAGCACGAAGCGGCGGTCGGCGCGCGCGGCCAGGCTCGCCAGGGCATGGCGACTGAGGCGTTCGTAGTGCTGCAGGAAGCGAGCGAGAGCGGCGGCATCCATGCCGCGCTCGCCGCGGCCGCTGCGCGCGCGCAGCCTTTCCTCGGCCTCGCCCCGCCAGCGTGCCACGATGCGCCAGGACGGCGCCTGCAGCAGCACGAGGCGGTCCAGGCGCTGCCACAGCGGGGCGTAGCCGGCCAGCCGCGCATTCACCCAGCGCCGCCAGCGGCCGTCGCGATCCTCGCGCCGCTCCAGCGCGTTGCACGGCTGCACGAGTGACGCCGCAGACTGCGCGGCCAGCCCCAGGCACCAGCCCTCCAGCACGACCAGGCGTGGCGGCCGCGTCAGGCGCGGCCAGCGCGACGGCGGTCGGCGCGTGTCGCGCGCCTTGTCGAAGCGCGGCAGGCGTACGGGCTGGTGCGGCGAGCAGCGCGCCAGGGCGTCGAGAGTGGCATGCAACAGCGGCAGATCGTGCGTGCCCGGCACACCGCGCGTGGCGAGCAGGGGGTGCACCTGCCGCGCCAGGGCCAGGCGCGCGCGCCGGCCGAGGTAAACATCGTCGAGGGACAGTGTCACCGCAGCGATGCGGCAGCGACGTGCCTGCGCCACGAGCGCCCGCGCCAGGGTGCTCTTGCCGCAGCCCTGCAGGCCCGACAGGCCCAGCAGCAGCGGCGCGCGCCGGCGCGCCAGGCGCGGCAGCAGATCAGCCCACAGCGCCGCCATCAGGCGCGGGTCGACCTGCGGCCGCGTGCTAGCATTTCGCGCTCGATGCATGCGCCGAACGTCCCGGAGAGTTGCGATGCCACTGTACCAAGCGGCCCTCGATGAATTCCGCCGTCTGCTTGACGAGGCCACGCACAGCGGCGATCCCGAGCCCACCGCCATGACCCTGGCTACGGCCGACGCAGCCGGCCGCGTGCACGCGCGCATCGTCCTGCTCAAGGGCGTGGACGAACACGGCTTCCGCTTCTTCACCAATCGCCACAGCGCCAAGGGACAGGAGCTCGCCGCCCGGTCCCATGCGGCCCTGGTCTGGCACTGGAAGCATCTGGGCGAGGGCGTGCAGGTGCGTGCTGAGGGGCGCGTCGAGCGGCTCTCCGAGGCCGAGTCGGACGCCTACTTCGCCACCCGCCCGCGCGGCAGCCAGATCGGCGCCTGGGCCTCGCTGCAGTCGCAGACCCTGCCCCAGCGCGGCGAGTTCGAAGCGCGCCTCGCCGCCTACGAGCGTGAGTTCGACGGTCGCGAGGTGCCGCGTCCGCCGCATTGGGGTGGCTACCTGCTGCAGCCGGATCTGGTCGAGTTCTGGTATGGCGCCCGGTTCCGCTGGCACGAGCGTCAGCGCCACGAGCTGGTCGACGGCGCCTGGGTCGTGCGGGAGCTCTACCCCTGAGGCCGGACGAACCAGCGAGCGGCAGGGGAGGGCGCGAATGAACGTCGGCAGCTCGCGGGAAGCGCACGGCGCGGCGCCGCCGGAGGCGCTGCCTTGGGCGGGGCCCGGCGGCGCAGGCTATCCGCAGCGCATCGTCTGCCTCACCGAGGAACCGACCGAGGTGCTGTACGCGCTGGACGAGGCGTGGCGCATCGTCGGCATCTCCGGTTTCACCGTGCGGCCGCCGCGCGCGCGGCGCGAGAAGCCCAAGGTGAGCGCCTTCACCAGCGCGCGCATCGACGAGATTCTGGCCCTGTGTCCCGATCTCGTGGTCGGCTTCTCCGACATCCAGGCCGACATCGCGCGCGAGCTGATCCGTGCCGGCGTGGAGGTGTGGATCAGCAACCACCGCAGCGTGGCGGGCATCCTGGGTTATATCCGCAGGCTTGGCGCCATGGTCGGTGCGGCCGAGCGCGCCGATGCCTATGCGCGCCAGGCCGAGGCCCACCTCGTTGAGGTGGCGGCGCGGGCGGCACAACTGCCGCGCCGTCCGCGGGTGTACTTCGAAGAGTGGGATGAGCCGCTCATCAGCGGCATCCAGTGGGTGGCCGAGCTGATCCGCATCGCCGGTGGCGAGGATGTGTTCCCGGAACTCGCGGCCAGGCCGCTGGCCAAGGACCGTATCCTCGCCGATGGCGACGCCGTGGTACGGCGCGCGCCGGATCTCATTCTTGGTTCCTGGTGCGGCAAGCGCTTTCGCCCGGAGCGCGTGGCGGCGCGTCCGGGCTGGGCCGCCATTCCGGCAGTGCAGCGCGGGGCGCTGCGCGAAATCAAGTCGCCGCTCATCCTGCAGCCCGGACCCGCGGCGCTGTTCGACGGTCTGGATGCCCTGCACGCCGCCATTGCCGACGTGGCCCACGCCCTCGACCGCGAGGGCGCTTGACGCGCGCCGGTGGCGGGTGCGCCGGCACGCCGGCTTGACGTCGAAGGATTGCAGCCCGAGCGGCCGACTGGCGACATGCAGGGGCAACGCCGTCGGCATGCGCTGGAACTTGCCGACCCGCGACGCTGCGGCGCCGCAGTAGCCGTCGCTGAAATCCGCGGCGCCGAAGCCGCTCTGCGCGGAGAACCGCATGAGGGTGTAGGTGGCACCGGTGAGCGGTGGCGTCCCGGCGTCGCCGAGGGCGAAGGCATCGCTGCCGTTGCCCAGGCGGCGACGGACGGAACCGCCTCCCTGCCTGTCGCGTTCGCTGCCGACCGGCGTGCCGGCAGCGTTGGTGCTGCCGGCGCGACGGGTGTCACCGCTGCGGCGGGGCCACCGGCGCGACCGCAGCCGCGGCAGCGGACTCACGGTCAGCATCAACGGAACGCTGGGTACCGCGATGTCAACGCCGCTGGCTCCGCTGGCGGTCAGCCGCACCACAGGTACCACCACCACCCTGGTGTCCAGCAGGTCGTTTCTTGCGGCGTTGGCGCCGGGTGGCTAAGTGATCGGCAGTGCCACGACCCACTTCCCGCGGGTCAACTGCACCGCGGTGAGTACTTCAATGCCGCGTAGCGGCGGGGCGTCGCGCCGACGGGAGATGTGCTCAAACGAGCGTTTGACACTGTCCGTGCGCCGGCGTACTGTCGGCCGGCCTGCCCCTGGGGAGAACTTGCGGCAGGCCACAATCCCGCGTTTCGCTCACCGTCGCCTGCTTGGAGGGAAGT
>Ga0208826_1000901_pt1 | contig 27747 bp, 23 predicted proteins | sample AD_UKC115_MetaG_FD_184451 | JGI IMG/M metagenome (GOLD analysis project Ga0208826, IMG submission 184451) | Active sludge microbial communities of municipal wastewater-treating anaerobic digesters from Hong Kong - AD_UKC115_MetaG (SPAdes)... | ecosystem: Engineered > Bioreactor > Anaerobic >...
ATGATTTGCAGCAAAAGAATGAGGAGGAGGAACAGGATAAGGAATATTCGCCTGAATCCGTCAAACAAATAAGAAAAGCGTATGCCCTTTATTATTTAATTGCCATTGCAGCAGCAATGATTGCTGTGCTCATTTACAACATCATACTGTTCTTGCGGCACCGATAACCCATTAACCAAAGGAAAGACAATCATGGACCAGAAGACCGCCGAAAGCATTCAGCGCCGCGTGGAAGAAGCCGATGCGCTGTTTGAAAAACTGCACGAGATTATGGACAGCGCCAAGGATTCAGCCAAGGGCTGCGATGCCGCCGTGCGCGAATTGCTGCCATTCATGCTCGAGAATCCGCTGTTTGATTATGGCTGGCAAAAGTTAGGCGTGTTCGCCAGCAGCGGCACAGAGAAAAATCTGCTCAATGTGGACCAGGCCGAACTGGCATTGCGCTGGGCCGCGTTTCTCAATAGCGACTGGGCCGAGCCATTGCTCGATTTGGGCGATTTTCTCGTGTCTCAGCGCGATGATACCCCTGCCGCGCTGGAGTGCTTTGAGGCCGCCGCGGATTTGGCTCGCGATCAATTGGAGGACGCCTATATTGGCATGCTCGATTGTTATCAGGCATTGGAGGATAAGGAAGGTTTGGCGCAACTGATTGAGGAATGCAATCGCCTCTTCCCCGACAGCGACCGCATTCGCGAAGCCATCGAGGACTGCACGGCAGAGGAGTAGAAAAGTCTTTTTGCTGCGATTTGTGTTATTTCGTCCATTTTGTTTTTGTCATTTTCAAAGAAGCGCAGCGACTGAGAAATCTTTGACTATGCTCAGCCCAGGATTTCCCGATCGCTGCACTCCCTCGAAATGACATATATAGGGGTCGAAAATGACATAAAAAGAGAAGCCTCGATAATCCCTACACCATTGAGGAATTCAGCAGACGCTGAATGTCCTCGCTTGTTTTTTCCGTTGCGTTTTCCAACGAAATGCCCAATCGGACAAACGCAGGCTCCTCTGTGCCATGGTAATCGATCCATGCCACTTGTCCAAACAGCCGAATATCCACATCATCATCGGGCAAACGCACCACCACGAGCGCAAGGCGCTTGCCATGAATGAGGAATTGGAAAAGCGAGCGCTCGATTTTAGGCAGAATCACGCCAATACCGGTGGGCGACACGTCAGAAATCTGCCCCGCAAATGGCTTGGCCGTGAAGGTCTCCTCCGGCGCGCACAGGAAAATACGCGCATCAATGTTGATCTTTAGGCGAACAGCCGAGCGGGAATCGGAACGCTCCTGCATAGGACATCTCCAAACGCGCGCACAAATGCAGCAAACAATTTTCCAACAAAACCGAACAATAAATCTTCCTTAGAATTCAATCAATCCTTGTTTTCATTCCGCCGCGTTTCTTAGAATCAGTTTTCAAAATGTAAAATACCTCTTTGGCTGGAGCATGGATGCCAATGGCTTTTAAGGTTTGCCCCAAATGCGAGGCGCAGTGGGAAACGCGCGAGGACCTGCTGCGCGATCCCGCCGTGCGCCTGGTGGCGTATCAGCCCTCGTTCGTTGATTTGCGCGCCGGATTGTATCTATTCAATCATAACTGCCGCACCACGCTGGCTGTGCCGGTGAAGCTCTTCTGGGACTTGCTGCCCGATCCGATGTATCCCGATCGCCTGACCGGAACGAAGGAGTGCCCCGGTCATTGTCTGCAGCCCAATTCGCTTGCGCCATGCAATTGCCAATGCGAATGCGTCTGCGCGCGCTCAATCCTGCAGATTCTCAAGGAATGGAAGAAAGACAAACCCTCCGAAAACAGCCGGCGAAAGGCGTTGAAGGCGGCAGAGGAATAATGCGAACGGATTGCTGGCTACCTGTTACTCGTTACTAGTTATTTGTTATTTGTTATTTGTTATTTGTTACTTGTCATTTGTTATTTGTTATTTGTTACTCGTGCCAAGGTCTTTTGTAATTTTGAATTTTGCATTAATAATTTTGCATTTTGCATTCTCAATACATCCCCGCCCCATGCAGGAACTTATAAAAATATACCAGATGCAAATAGAACAGCGGCGCGGTGAATAACAAACTGTCGATAATATCGAGCATCCCGCCGTGCCCGGTTACATTGCGGCCCGAATCCTTCACCCCCGCCTCGCGTTTCATCGCCGACTCCACCAGATCGCCCAGCACGCCCACCGTGGAGAATAGCACCGCTAAAAATAAAACTTCATACCACGTGAAGAGTTGGCCGATTTGCGGCCAGAGGAGTTTCAGCAGCCCCGCCACAATCACGCTGAATCCAATCCCGCCGAAAAATCCCTCATAAGATTTTCCCGGGCTGAGCGTCGGCGCCAGCTTATGCCGTCCAAATTTGCGCCCGACAAAATAGGCGCCAACGTCGGCCGACCACGTCGTGACAATCAGGAAAATAATCAGGAAGCGTCCGAACTTCTCAAACGTCGGCGCATTGAGGATTTCCATGGCCATGGCCATGGGCAGCCCGACATAAAAGCAGCCCAGGAAGGTAATCGAGGATTGCGCCATGAAACGCGTAATGCCGCGGCGCACCAGCGTCAAACTGAAAGACCCCAGAAAGGCAATGGTCAGGACGACAAAAAACGGGAAGCGCTCGTCCAGCCCGCGCGCATAGCCCAAAATCACCAGCGCCACAGCCACCAGCACGCCGAACGAGCGATTGGCTTTGTCATAGCGCACGCGCGCAATTTGGAAGAACTCGTTCGTGCCAATGGCCGTCGCGGCGCAGACAATAATGGGCGCCAGCAGCGCCAGGCGATTAAAGAAAATGCCGAGGCAAAACAGGATGCCAAAGATGATGCCGCTGAGCAGTCGATGGGAGGTCATTCTGAAGGGCTTTCCTCTTGGAAACGCTGCTTCACTTTTTGAGCCAAATCATCTGATAGGACTTTTGGAGCATTTAAAACTCGATCAATTTCAGATATAAAAAAAGGTTCATTATTTGCGTCGATATGGACTGCATCATGAAAAATATCAGAAACATCATAATCTCTGATTTCAACTGATTGGCTCTTGCTTAAGCTTGCAATCCAATCAATCGATCCATCTCTTATCGCAATAACTATTTTTTTCATCGTGCATTCTCCTGAGTGCGAGTTGGATCAAAGAATGCATTTTAATTTACTTTTATTTTGAACAAATCAGACAATTCATCCTTTTCAGGCTTAAGTTTGTATGTGGCATGTGAATATTTACGCCTAACTTGCAGGCCATTATCTGAAACCGCTATTTCATTGCCCCAATGAAACCATCCAGGTCTGATATTTCTAGCAAATAACTCAAGAAAAGGCCCAGGACTGCATTGTTCAACAATCCTGTATATCTCATCAGGCTTACGAGAATGCTCTCGTTTAGGAGAAACAATTATATTGGTCTGCCTTCTTCCTGGCGGCAGGGTCCTGTTAGGAGCCCCTTTAATTCCGAACAAGATCAGCTCTGTAACATTTCTGAAATAAAATCCTACGCCACGACCATCAGGTCCTCCGTCCTTACGCGTCTTATACCACACAATATTGGATTTATAAGTGAACCCCCATGCTTTAAGAACGCCCAGACCTTCCTCTATCAATGCATTTGGAACCCAAAGATATAAATGGCTTTTTGGGGCTGTGATCTCATCCACAGGAAGATTACGTATTTCTTCAAAAGACATGGTTCCATAGCGATTTAGTCGCTTGTGCTCAGGAGCCATTTTTCCAGTTCGATTGGCGAAACGCCAAGGTGGGTCGGCCAAGACTGTGCCAGCCAAGTTGTTTCCGAAATAGGCCAAAAGGTCTTTACCAGCAGAACTTAGCGGCTGCATATTCATATTAGTCTTCCACGTACTTTGTTGTTTTGATTCCAAAAACCAATACTGGGCACCCTCCACCTCCGCCGCCTTCAACACGAGGAATGAGTTTGCTCATCCAAGTAGTTGAAGTTCCATATTTGCTCCAAACATTCAACGTTTCGAAAATCCCCCGAAACTCATCACATTTGGTGATGATCACCCCAACAGAGATGACCCTCAAGTCGAACAATAGGCGAAAGTTATTAAGATCTCTATCAAAAAAAGGATCCTTGTTGCTCCACTCCAACTCCAAAGCCACTTTGTTCTTATAGCAGTCCACCTTATGAGTTGGGCTTTCGGATTCATGCTGATCAACGACTATCTTAGTGTGCCACTTCTTCTCTTCCCAGCCCCTATGGTAGAATTCCTTATCAATAGCCTGCACAACCTTAGATTTGCCTCCACCGGGCGCCAAAACATGAGAGCGCTTAATTTTCAGATTGCGAAGAATGGCCAAGATTTCTTCGTATTCATTCGGAAAATCAGTCTGCAAAATCGCAGAAGCGTGTTTCCACTCACGAATTTCAAAGTTTTCAGTTACATCCGAAGGAATTGCCGTAATCATCGTCGTTATGACTATATCTGTGCTTTATAGAATTCATCCCACAGCGCCAAAGCGCCGCTGCCGGCCCTGATAAGCCACCAAGGCCTCAATCAAATCCGCGCGCCCGAAATCCGGCCACAGCGTCTGCGTTACATAAATCTCCGAATACGCCAACTGCCACAAAAGAAAATTGCTGATGCGCATTTCGCCGCTGGTGCGGATCATCAGGTCGGGATCGCCCAACTCGGGATGGTACATCCGTTGTCCCAGCAGCTCTTCATTGATATCCTTGAGTGCCAGTTTCCCTGCCTTAACCGCCGCCGCAATCTGCCGCGCGGCATCGGCAATCTCGGCGCGCCCGCCATAGCTGATCGCCAGATTGAGCACCATGCCCTCGTTCTTTGCCGTCAGCGCCATGGTGTTCTGCAGCGCCGCGCGCGCATACAGCGGCAAATCCTCGATGCGCCCGGAGTGCACGAGACGAATGCGGTTGTCCATCAGTTCGCGCCGCTCCTGCACAAGGAACCGCCGCAACAAATGCATCAGGAAGGCGACTTCCTTGCGCGGGCGCCGCCAATTTTCGGTGGAGAAAGAGAACAGCGTAAGCGTTTTCAAGCCCAGTTCGGCCGCCGCGCGCGTCACCTGGCGCACCGAGCCGATGGCCATCTCGTGTCCGCGCGTGCGGTCGGCATGGCCATGCTCGCGCGCCCAGCGCCCGTTGCCATCCATGATGACGGCCACATGCGCGGGCAGGCGCGAACGGTCCAGCTGGCGCAGCAGCGCCTCGGCTCGTTCATCGGCAGGAGGGGAGTCTGTGGAAGTGTTTGGGGCTTTAGGCATTAGGCGTTAGGCTTTGGCTTGAGGCTAGGGGCTTGGGGCTTGGGGCTTGAGGATTGGCTTTAGGTATTTCGCTAAGGTGCTAGACGCCTTTGCTGTATTGGCTCAAAAGGCGAGCATCAGCAAATGAAATCCTCAAGCCCCAAGCCTCAAGCCCCAAGCCGAGCTACACTTCCATCACTTCTTTTTCCTTCGCCGCCATGTGCTTGTCGATCTCGGCAATTTTTTCGTCCGTGATCTTCTGGATCTTCTCCTGGGCGATGGCATTCTCGTTTTCCGAGATTTCCTTGGCCTTTTCCATGCGCTTCAGTTCTTCGTTGCAATGGCGGCGCACGTTGCGCACGGCCACGCGGCATTTCTCGGCCATGCCATGCGCCTTCTTCACCAATTCCTTGCGCCGCTCTTCGGTCAATTGCGGCACATTGATGCGGATCATGCGCCCGTCATTATTCGGCGTGAATCCCAGGTTGGCCGCCATGATGGCCTTCTCAATGGGCGCTACCATGTTGCGGTCCCATGGCTGGATCGTGATTGTGCGCGCATCGGGAATGGAAATCGTGGCAATGGCATTGATCGGCGAAGGCGCGCCATAGGCCTGCACCACCACGGCATCGAGCAGCCCCGCCGAGGCGCGCCCCGTGCGCAGTGTCACAAATTCCTCGTCCAGCGCGCGAATCGCGCCGGCCATTTTATCGCGTGCTTCCTTTTCAACCGTGCTGGTGGGCATGGGATTGGGTCACCCCCGTATGAGCGTTCCGACGGCTTCGCCGCGCATGGCTTTGGCGATATTGCCGCGCTGGTTCAGGTTGAATACCACAACCGGCAGGCCGTTGTCGCGACATAAGGCAATCGCGGCGGCATCCATCACGCGCAAATCGCGCGTCAGGAATTCCTGGCAACTCAGGCGCGGATAGAACTCCGCGTCCGGGTTCTTCACCGGGTCACAACTGTAAATGCCGTTGACCTTTGTGGCCTTGAGCAGGACATCGGCGCCGACTTCATTGGCGCGCAACGCGCCGGCCGTGTCGGTGGAAAAATAAGGATTGCCCGTGCCGCAGGCGAAGATCACCACCCGCCCGCGCTCCAGGTGATCAATGGCCTTGCGCCGCACATACGGCTCGGCCACGTTGTTCATGGGAATGGCCGACATGACGCGCGTATGCACGCCCGCGCGCTCCAGCGCTTCTTGCAACGACAACGAGTTGATCATCGTGGCGAGCATGCCGATCTGGTCGGCCACCGTGCGGTTCATCCCCGCATTGGCCGCCGCCACGCCGCGGAAGATATTCCCCCCGCCCACGACGATGCCCAGCTGCACACCCTCCGCCACGACATCATGAATTTCATCGGCCAGCGAACGCAGGCGTTCGGGGTCAATGCCATACTGGCCATCGCCCTTGAGCGCCTCGCCGCTGAGCTTCAGGATTGCCCTGCGATACTGCTGCTTTGCTTCGTCCATTCGGAATGCCTTTTGTGATAAGCGGCTTGGGGCTTGGGGCATGTGGCTTTGGGTACAATAAAGGCAAAAGCAGCAAGACCAAGGCTTAAGGAATGTTTGCCACACGCCTCAAGCCCCAAGCCTCAAAGCCTGCTATTATGCGGTTTCCGCCATCTCGCCCACTTGGAAGCGGACGAAGCGCGCTACGCCCAGTTTCTCGCCAATGACGCCGCTGTTTTCCTTCAACAGCTGCTCGATGGTCTTGCTGTCGTCCTTCACATACGGTTGCTGCATCAGACAGCTTTCTTTGAAGTACGATTGCATGCGCCCCTCGACGATCTTATCCACGACCTTCTCGGGCTTGCCTTCGTTCAATGCCTGCTGGCGGCAGATCTGGCGCTCGTGCTCCATTGTCGCCTCATCCACTTCCTCGGAGGAGACAAACGTCGGGTTGGCGGCGGCGATATGCATGGCAATGTCCATGGCCAGTGCGCGGAACTGCTCGGTGCGCGCCACGAAGTCGGTCTCGCAGTTCAGTTCCAGCAGCACGCCAACCTTGCCGGAGTGGTGGATATAGGAGGTGACGACGCCTTCGCGCGCCTCGCGCCCTGAGCGCTTCTCGCTCTTGGCGATGCCCCATTCGCGCAGCAGATCCTTGGCGCGATTCATGTCGCCCTCGGCCTCGGTCAGGGCGCGTTTGCAGTCCATCATGCCCGCCCCGGTGATGTCGCGCAGCTCCTTGACCTGATTTGCGTTGATAGTTGCCACAGTTATAGATCCTTTCCTCGGTTCATGAGCCAAATCCCTCCGCAATTACGCGCGTGCGCAAAAAATCCGCATCCCTGATTGCATCAGGGCTGATGCGCACGCAGGCTTGCTTCACAATGTTGACTCATCCTGAAGCAGTGTTGTTTAGCAGTGCATCAAATCAACGGCAAGCGAAAAAGGCTTTTGGCATCGCGCGGCGCATACAGGGCTAACCTGCGCTTGAACCGATCCCCTGTTTTGTGTCAAAATGAACGCCCATTGAGCCGGAGGCGGAGGCAGCGCTTCAACTGCTTCGCTTTTGCTTCATCAACATGACCGAGGTGTGGAATGACTTTTCCCAATACTCGCCTGCGCCGCTTGCGCCGATTAGCCACTTTGCGCGACATGGTGCGCGAAACGCGCTTGTGCGTGGATCAGCTGGTCTATCCTATGTTCGTTTGCCATGGCGAAGGGGTGCGCACGGAGATCCCCTCCATGCCCGGTTGCTACCGCCAATCCGTGGATACTTTTCTCGAGGAAGCCGCCGAGGTCAGCGGCCTCGGCGTGCCTGCCATTATTTTATTTGGCGTGCCGGATAAAAAAGATCCGCAAGGCTCTGAGGCCTATGCGCCCGATGGAATCATCCCGCAAGCCATTCGCGCGCTGAAAGAATCCCTGCCGGATTTGCTCGTCTGGGCCGATGTCTGCCTGTGCGAATACACCAGCCATGGACATTGCGGCATTCTCGATGGCGAGGAAGTGGACAATGACCAGACGCTCGACTGGCTAGCGCTGGCCTCCGTCGTGTATGCGCGCGCGGGCGCCGATGTAATCGCCCCCAGTGACATGATGGACGGACGCGTGGGCGCCATTCGCAAGGCGCTCGATGGCGCGGGCTATCCACTGACGCCTATTTGCGCCTATTCGGCGAAATACGCCTCGGCATTTTATGGCCCGTTCCGCGAGGCGGCTGAATCCACGCCGCAGTTTGGCGACCGCAAGGGTTACCAGATGGATCCGGCCAATCTTAATGAGGCGCTGCGCGAGGTGTCGCTGGATGTTGAGGAAGGCGCCGACATGGTGATGGTCAAACCGGCCATGGCCTATGGCGATGTGATCCGCCGCGTGAAGGATGAATTCCGCCTGCCGGTGGCCGCTTACAATGTTTCGGGCGAATACTCAATGATCAAGGCCGCCGCGTCGATGGGCTGGATTGACGAAGAGCGCCTGATGATGGAAGTGCTCACCGGCATTCGCCGCGCTGGCGCCGATATCATCATCACCTATTTCGCCAAGCAAGCCGCCCGGCTGCTCGCCGCCAACTCATAACTCAGCATGGAATCGAATTTCATATCTCATCAGGGGTGTTGCATCATGCGCATTTTATTACAGGCCGAATCAACCGCCGCCATTGACGAATTGCCCATTCCCGAACGCATGGACATCAAAGCCGAGGACATGTGGAACCTCGAGCCGCTGTATGATTCGCCCGAGGCATGGGAGATGGAGTTTGCCGCGCTGGAGGAGAAGGTCAAGCCGCTGGAGGCCATGCGCGGGCAAATGAATTCCGCCACGGCGCTGGCGGATGCGTTTGGCCGCGAGGAAGAACTCAACCGCCTCATTGAGAAACTCTATGTCTATGCGCATTTGCGCAAGGATGAGGACACCCGCAATAACGAGAATCAGGCGCGCGAGTCGCGCATGCGCGCGCGTTTGGCCGAGATTGGCGGACGCCTGGCCTGGATGACGCCGGAGATCCTTTCGCATTCCGGGGAGGAGTTGCGCGCGTGGAGCGAAGCACCGGAATTAGCTTCTTATGTTTACGCAATGACTAAGCTGCTTCGTAGAAAGCCGCATGTGCTCTCCGAGCCGGAGGAAACATTACTTTCGCGGGCGAGCGAAGTGTTTTCCGCTCCCAGCCAGACTTATACCTTCCTTACGAATGCCGACATGAAGTTTCCTGAAGCCGAGGATTCGCAGGGACGCAAATTGGAATTAACGCAGGGACGTTATGGCGTGCTGCTGCAAAAAACCGATCGCGCGCTGCGCCATTCGGCATTTAATGCAATGTATGACACTATTGGATCCTTCCGCAACACGCTGGCCTGCACGCTGTCTTCCAATGTGAAATTACATAACTATATGGCCGAGACGCGGCACTTCAATTCGGCGCTGGAGTCTTCGCTGCACGAGGATCAGATCCCTGTTTCATTATACGAGGCGCTCATTCATGCCGCGCATGAGGCGCTGCCGCATTTCTATAAATATGTAAGTTTGCGAAAGAACTGCATGCAGTTGAATGATTTGGATATGTATGACATGTATGTGCCAATCGTGCCTGATTTCGACATGAAAGTTTCCTATGACCAGGCGGCGCAATGGGTGGTCGAGGCATGCGCGCCATTAGGTGAGGAGTATGTTAGTGTATTGAAGGAAGGGCTGGCGCATGGCTGGGTGGATCGCTATGAAAATCGAGGCAAACGGTCAGGCGCTTATTCCAGCGGATGCTATGACAGTCATCCGTATGTGCTGATGAACTATCATGGGCAATTGAACGATGTCTTTACGCTGGCGCACGAGTTGGGCCATTCGATGCACAGTTATTTATCCAACCACACGCAGCCGTATCATTATGCTGATTATCCCATCTTTATTGCCGAGATCGCCTCAACGCTGAATGAGGCACTGCTGCTGCGCTATTTATTACAGAAACATGATGATCCGAAAATGCAGGCATATCTGTTGAATCATTTTTGCGATGAATTTAAGGGCACGGTATATCGGCAGACCATGTTTGGCGAATTTGAAAAGCATGTGCATGAAATGGATGCCAATGGCGAGCCGCTTACACCTGATGCCTTGTGCGATTACTATTATAACTTAAACCAGGAATTCTTCGGCCCGGAATTGAAGGCGGATCAAAAAATCGCGCTCGAATGGGCGCGCATTCCGCATTTTTACTATAACTTCTATGTCTATAAATATGCCACCAGCCTGTGTGCCTCGCTTATCTTCGTGGAACAGGTATTGAGCGGCGTCGCTGGGCGCGAGAAGTATTTAAATTTATTACGTTCAGGCGGATCGAATGATCCGTTGAAGTTGATTCAAAATGCCGGGGTGGATCTAACTTCCACGCAAACGCTTGTGCGAGCCTTCGAACAATTTGGCCGGACCGCGGATGAATTAGCCAAGTGTCTCGACGAAATTAGATAGCATCTATAAAACTATGCCGTAGGGTGCGGCTCGAAGAGCCGAGGGCTTCGACCCACCATACTTTGATTTTGCGATTCGAAGTCTTCAATTATTGCAGAAGTGATTTGTTGTGGTTGTTGGATTATTGTGGTGCAGGTTTTCAGCTTAAAAGCCCTTCCAGCCTGGATCCCTGCGCGATTCCTTAGCTTTTAATTGTGGTGCAGGCCTCCCGGCCTGCATCGTTTGGCGATTGTGGTGCAGGCCTCCCGGCCTGCATCGTTTGGCGATTGTGGTGCAGGCCTCCCAGCCTGCATCGTTTGGCGATTGTGGTGCAGGCCTCCCGGCCTGCATCGTTTTGCGGATATATTGTAGCCGATGGATTCTGAATTTTTGAGCTTTAATCAAGAGGATGCAGGCCGGGAGGCCTTCAGGCTGAGGCCTGCACCACAATAAATGCCACAATAACTGCCAAAATGGATAAAACTAACTCCGATTCTGACTCTCCCTTGCAATCCGCTCAAACATCGAATCCGTGGTCATTTCGCCCAGCAATGGCAATCGGATAACTTGCCCGCCATAATTACTTACAATCGAGCCCCCCACGACGTCCTGCTTCTTCAGCCCCTTGCCTTTGACCAAAATATCAGGCTGCAGCATCGACAGCAGGTTTTCCGGCGTTAGCTCATCAAAAATAATCACAAAATCCACGGCATCGAGCGAGGCCAAAATGGCCGCGCGTTCTTCTTCGCCCAGCACTGGACGCGGCGGGCCTTTCAACTCGCGCACGCTGGCATCGGAATTGATGGCGACGATCAGCACATCCCCCAATTGCCGCGCCTGCTCAATAAACTTGATATGCCCCAGATGAATTAAATCAAAACAGCCGTTGGTGAACACCACGCGTTTGCCCGCCGCGCGCAGCACTGCCAATTCCTGCTTCAACTGGCTTGCTGTTCTTAGCTTATGCCCGGCATGTCCGGGTTGCAGCGCGCGCATCAACTCGCCCGGCTCCACACTGGCCGCGCCGAGTTTGCCCACAACAATTGATCCGGCCGCATTGCCCAGCACCGCCGCTTCAGCCATGGTGGCCCCTGCCGCCAGCGAAAGCGCCAGCGTTGCCACTAGCGAATCGCCCGCGCCGGTTACATCATAAACCTGGCGCGCCTGCGCGGGGATGTGCACGGGCGGCTTGCCTTTTTCAAAGACCGAAACGCCCTGCCCGCCGCGCGAAATGATCATCGCGCGCGACTGCACGGTCTCCAGTAGCACCTGCGCCGCCTGCGCCAATGCCGCCGGTGAATCGACTTTCAATCCCGTGGCGGCTTGCGCCTCCTTCTGATTGGGCTTCATCACCGTTGCGCCGCGATACTTGCGGTATTCCGCGCCCTTTGGATCCACGACCACAGGGACCTTGGCCTTGCGCGCCATGTTGATAAGCAATTGACAGCGGCGCGTCTCCAGCACGCCTTTGTCATAATCGCTGAGGATCACAGCCTCAGCGGAGGCCAGCGCTTTTTCAAACGAGGCCACAATCTTTTCACCGCTGAGCGGATCGAGCCGGCTGGTCTGTTCGCGATCCAGCCGCAATAACTGCTGGCCCATGGAGACAATGCGCGTCTTGACCGTGGTGGGGCGCGCGGGCACCACCACCAGTCCTGCTGCGGAAGCACCGATGGCCTTCAGGCGCGCGCGAATTTCGCCAGCTTCCTCATCTTTGCCAACAATTCCCACGAGCGAGGCCTTGGCGCCCAATGCCGCCAGATTCGCCACCACGTTCGCGGCTCCGCCCAATCCGGCGGTGATTTCGCGCAAGCGCACCACTGGGGTTGGGGCCTCAGGGGAAGTGCGCTCCACATCGCCCCAGACATAGCGATCAAGAATAATATCGCCCACAACGAGGATGCGCCGCCCGCGAAAACGCGCGATCAGCTGCTCCAGGCGCGCCGGAGCCAGGGTGGTATTTTCAGGCGACATCAGATCTCCAAAAAATGGGCTTGGGCCATGAGGCTTGAGAGCTTGAGCAACACCGCGATATTGCATTTGCGGAAGCTCGTGCTCGTGCTCGTGCGCGTAATCGTAATCGGCTTTTCTTATATTGTGATACCCGCTATTGCACATCGCGCCGCAGGATAATGTCGTCTTCCTTTAAATCGCGCACCAAGGTCTTGCCCAACATGCCGGTCATTGCCGCCGGCGGCAAACCGCGCTCGGGCCGCACCACCTTCAAATCATCATGCGTCAGCACCATGCCCGCCTTCAGCGGCCGGGCGGCAAAGATGCTGCGGCGCAATCGCGCGCGCTTTTCCATTTCGCCCGAACTCGGCGCCTTCACTCCGCTGCCCAGCATCTTTTCCATGCGCCGGATGCGCAGGACCATGCGCGCAAAATCCCCGGGCGTCACGGCATGCGGCTCGCCGGGGGCGGTCACAATATGCTCCAGCGTTAAATTCTTTTCCAGGATGCACGCGCCCAGCGCCACCGCGCCCATCGCCGCCACCCAACCCTCACTATGGTCGCTAAAGCCCACGGGCAATTGAAAGCGCGCCTGTAACGCGGGAATCACGCGCAAGTTCATTTCCTCATCGGCCAGTGGATTGGATGTAACCGAGTGCAATAGCGCCACCTGGCTGCCACCCGCATCATCGATGATGCGCAAAGCCGTGGCGACCTCCTGCTCATCACTCATGCCACAAGCCAACAGCATGGGAACGCCGCTCGCGGCCGCCGCGCGGATGATTTGCGCATAGGTCAAATCGCCGGAGGTCAGGCGAATGGCCCGTCCGCCAATCTCCACCCATGCAGCCAGGCGTTCAATGTCATACGGCGTGATGAGCAGTTCGATGCCAATTTTCTCCGCGCGTTTCCACAATGCCGGCAGCCACTCCAAAGGCATTGCCAATTGCTCAAGCAAATCGTATTGCCGGTTATGAACGAGCCGCCCCTTTTCATTAACGATCCGTTTGGCAGCCAGAAATTCCGGCGAGAATAGCGGAAAGCGCGCGGCATCGGCGCCCGCCTTGTGAGCCGCATCAAGGAAAGCTATGGCCTGCTCCAATGTAGCATTGGGGGGCAAAGCGATAGCGGCAATGACATAGCATGGCAATGCCGCGCCAATCTCAACCTGCCCAATAGAAATTTCCGTTGCCCACTGCATAATGGAAAAAGGCCCAGTTCAATTTCGCCGCGCCTTATTCTTCCACATCGCAACAAAAATAGTCAATGGGGTGAGCAACAGACTTTTGTCTCCCGGCAGGAACTTTCTAAAGTCGGTCTAAATCAGTTCGTGCTCGTGCTCGTGCTCGTGCTCGTCATCGTAATCGGCTGTTTCCATTTTCCACGGATTCGATGCCACAGGACTGAGTGCTCCCCTGAAAGATTTTAGAAAGTTCCTGTATCTCCCACGCGCCGCTGTGACGCAGAAAACCGCGCTTGAATTGCTCCATTTCACATTTTTCCTTGCGCGACTGGCAATTTTGACTTGTTGTTGTAGCATCAAGTTTTCACAACCATAAAATCGGCATTTGGCGGAGGTTACGGCACTGAACGCTCCACTGGCTCTCCCACGGTTGACCGACATCCGGCACACCGAAATCCTGGACCAATACCTGGCCCTGGCGCTGCAGGAAGATGGCGCCTGGACCGATGTGACCAGCGACATCCTGCCGCGCGAGTCCATGGGCCAGGCGAAGATGTTCAGCAAAGTCGAGGGTATCTTCTCCGGCGGCATTATTGCCGAGCGCATTTTTCACCTGTTGGATGATTCCATTCAAGTGAAGCGATTGGCGCACGAAGGGCAGGAAATTAAGAAGGGCGATTTGCTGCTGCGCGCCAAAGGACCGCTCATTGGCATTCTGGCCGCCGAACGCACGGCGCTGAATTTTGTCCAGCGCATGTCGGGGGTCGCCACCGCCACCCGCCACATGGTCGATGCCGTCGCCGGCTGGAAAGCCGACTTGCTCGACACGCGAAAAACCACGCCGTTGTGGCGCGCACTGGAACGCCATGCCGTCAAGTGCGGCGGAGGGAAAAATCACCGGTTTGCCCTCGACGACATGGTCATGATCAAGAACAATCATGCCGATGCTGTAGGGGGGGTGGCGCGCGCCATTCACCTCGCGCGCGCGCATAAGCCGCATTTGCACCTGGCAGCGGAGGCCCGCACGCTGGAAGAGGCGCGCGAAGCGGCCGAAGCCGGCGCCGACGTCATCATGCTCGACAACATGCGCCTGCCGCAAATTCGCCGAGCCGTGCAGATGATTAACCATCGCGCACTGGTTGAGGTGACGGGCGGCGTCAGTTTGCGCAATATCGCCTCGCTGGCTTCCGCCGGCGTGGATCGCATTAGCGTGGGCGCCATCACGCACTCGGCGCCTTCATTGGACATTTCGTTGCATTTGGAATAATTGGCAAGGCGCGGACGCATTTCCTGGCTCCGCGACCGGATGGGGATGAGTCATGGGACAGCCTGCAATGAGCATTTATGCCGAGGATGTGATCAAGCGCGTCTTGTCAAAGCTCGATCCGCAGGAAATCCTGCAGCGGATCAATTACCGCACGACCACCATTCAGAAACGCGACAGCCAGATCCGCTGTTTTTGCCCTATCCATAAAGAAGCCGTCTTCCGCACCCTGATCGTTCAGGGCGATACCAAGCAATTCCGCTGCTCCTATACATTATGTCCCGGCGCTAAAGGGGGCGATCTGATCAAGCTTTACGCCCTGGCCAAGGAAATCAGTTACGATGATTCGCTTCGCGAACTGGCTGAGGCGTTTCATCTCGAAATCGAACTGCCCTCCCTTGATGACTTCGTGCAAAGCAAACTGGCCGAAGCGGGCAATTACCTCGACATGGAGGCCGCCGACGAAGCGCTGACCGCCTTCAAACTTGTGCTTAAAAGCGATCCGGAGAACCTGGAAGCCAATCAGGGACTTCTCAAGGCATTGCTGCTGGGGCGCCAAGTGGCTGAAGCCAATGAGCAACGCATGAAAGTGGCCGCATTGGCCAAACAGCAGGGGCATTGGCAAGTCGCGCGCGAGATTTTGGAGGAGCAGGTTGATCGCAACCCGGACGATGACGAAGCCCGCAACCTTCTCATTCAATTATATCAGGAGCAGGACCTGAAGGAGGAACTCGTCGGGCAATACATGGCCCTGGCCGAGCGGCATGAATCCGCGGGCGAATACGATGATGCCATCCGTATGTATCGCAACGTCGAGCAAGCGGGCGCGGCTATTGTCGATGTCTTCCCCTATGTCGTGCAATTATTGCGCGAAAGCGGGCGCCGCTCCGATGCCGTGGCTGAGCACCTGAAGCGCGCGCAATCGCTGGAGGAGGAAGGCTATCCTGATGTCGCGCTGGAGAACCTGGGCGAGGCCCTGGAGATTGACCCCGAGCGCAACGACATTCGTTTGCATGCCATCGAAATCGCCGCGGCAGGAGTGATGTCGCCCGCCTTGTCCGCCAAGGCCTTGCGCTGGGTGGATGGCTACTTTCAGCGTCAACTGCATGCCGAGGCGCTTGAAGCGCTGGAAATCCTAAAGCCGCGCCTGCCGCGCGATGAGCGCATTGAAGACCGCATGCTGCGCGCGCTGGAAGCGCAGGGCAAACGCGGCGATGCCGAACAGTTGCGCGCGCGCATTGTCGATGAATGGATCGCGGCGGGCAATTTGCAGGCTGCACGCGACCGTCTGGAAGCATTGGCGCAAAGCAGCCCCGACTCCATTGAACTATCGCATCGCAAAGCCCGCTTGCTGGCGCGCATGGGCGCCATTGCGGAAGCCTCCGCCGCTTACCAGACGCTGGTTTCGCAACTGCGCCGTATTCACGATAAGCGTCAAATCGCCGAGGTGTTTGTCGAATGGATTGACCTGCGGCCTGAGGACTTGGAATTGCGCGAGGCATATCGCGAAGTGCTGATGGAGTTGGGCCAGCCTCAACAGGCGCAGGCAGTTTGCCTGGAATTGGCCGAACGCTACATCGAGGCCGAACGCGCCGACGAGGCGCTGGCGCGTCTGGATGAAGCGGTGCAGTACTCGCCCGATGATGATGAGTTGCGCTTGCGCCTGGCGCGTGCGGCCGAACGATTGGGGCGCATCTCCGTTGCCGCCGATGCCCGCATCAAGGCGGCCGAGCGAAAAATGACCGCCGAGGCCTTTGCCGATGCCAGCGCCTTGCTCGAAACGGCGCTCAAACTCGATCCACAGAACACAACCATTCTGGACCATCTGGCCACGTGCAATCAGCACACAGGCGACATTGCGCGCGCCTGCCTGAGTTTGGAGCAACTGGCCAATATATACGAGGAACGCGAGGATTGGGCCAGCGCCGAGGCGGCGCTGCGCCGCATCGCGCAGATGGATGCCGGGCAGATGCTCGCGCGCGAACGCCTGGCCACGGTGGTGGGCCGGCGCGGGCGCATCGATGAGGAAGTTTCCATTCTGCAGGAGGTGGGGCGGCGTTATCTGGGCGAATCAAGCTATTCGCGCGCGGAGGATGTCTGCCGGCGCATACTGGATCGCAAGCCCAACCATGTCGATGCCTTGGAAATGCTGATCAAAATCAGCGAGGCCTCGCACAAGCGCCAAGTCGCGCAGGGGCTGTATCGGCGCCTGGCCGATGTGTATCACGAATTGGATGACGTAACCAACGAGCGCCGCACGTATGAGCGCACGCTGGAAAATTGGCCAGACGACCATGACATTCGCCGTCGCTATGTCATTTTGCTTTGGGAGCAGCAGGATGTAACGCGCATGCGCAATGAAGCGCAGCAATTATCCGGCGTTCTGCTTCGACTGCGCCGTTTTGAAGAGACCGACTCTTTCCTGTCACACATGCAGCGCATTGCTCCCGCCGAGCCGCTCTTCCTGGAACTCGCCATCGATTTGTATGACAAGTGGGGGCGTGCCGAGGAGTGGTCGCTGACCGCCCAGATGCTCGTGGATCATTACAAGCGGCGCAATCTTCCCGCCGATGCCGCGCCCTGGATGCAGCGGCTGGTCGAGCGCAGCCCCGCGGATGAATCGTTGCGCGCTGAATACATTCAATTGCTGTTGCAAGCAGAAAACCGCCCCGAAGCCGCGACGCAATACGCGCAGCTTGGCGCGCTATATCAGGAAAAAGGCGCTCTGGAAGATGCCATTGCCGCCTACCAGTCGGCGCTGGAATTGGACGCCTCGCTCGAAGACGTCACGATGGCGCTCATCCGCCTGTATTTGCAGCAGAAGATGAATGATGAGGCGCTCAAGTCCATTCATGCGTTGGCTGGTTTGCGCGAAGCCCGTGAGGCCCACGATGAAGCCATTGCCGTTTTGCGAATGGCCTTTGAAATGGACCGCGATTCTGTTGAAGTGCGGCAGAAGATTGTCGATCTGCTGCTGGCCAAAGGCGCGCAGGCAGAGGCGCTGGCCGAACTTGATATTTTATGCGGCATTCATGAAGGCAATGAGAATTGGCCTGCGGCCGTGGCCATTCGCCGGCGCAAGATCGAGCTCATGCCCGAGGATGCCGTCGCGCGCGAAGACCTGATTGACTTGCTGCGCCGCCGTGGCAGCCAGGAAGATCGCTTCAATGAAGAATTGGCGCTGGCGCAATTCCAAATGAAGAAAAATCAGCCCGCGCTGGCCATCGAAATTCTCGAGCGTCTGGGCGAAGAAGATCCCGGCTCATTGCCCGTGCGCCGCCTGCGCGCCGAAGCCTATGCCGCCAATGGCGATGACAAAAAGGCGCTGGCTGAGTTCATGTTCATCTCCACGCGCTTTGACGAACTGCGCGGCTCCGGCGCAGCGCAATCGGCCCCGCTGCCAGCCATTAAACTCAGCGTGGTCAAGGACTACATCTTTGAAAACTTTGTCGTAGGGCCGCGCAATAATTTCGCCTATGCCACCAGCATGGCCGTGGCCAAAGCGCCCGGGCAAACCTATAACCCGCTGTTTCTCTATAGCGATGTCGGGTTGGGCAAGACGCATCTGCTGCATGCCATCGCCAACTACCTGAGCGCCAACCGCCCCGAATTGCGCATGCTTTACACCAGCGCCGATGAGTTCATCTCCGAACTGGTCGATGCCATCGAAAATAACACGGTCAAGGAATTTCGCGCGCGCCACAAGGCCACGGATGTCCTGCTGCTCGATGACGTGCAATTCCTCGCAGGCAAGGAGCGCGCGCAAGAGGAGTTCTTCCATATCTTCAATACGTTATTCCAGGCGCAGCGGCAGATCGTGGTCACCTCCGATCGCCCGCCCAAGGACATGGCGCATTTGGAAAAACGCCTGTTGTCGCGCTTTGGTGCGGGCGTCATCGTCGATATCCAATCGCCTGATATCGAGACGCGCGTGGCAATCCTGCAACGCGAGATGAAGCATTTGGCCGAGAATGGCGTGCCGCAATCATTAGCCGTGCGCCTTGCGGAGCGTTTTGAGAGCAACGTGCGCGAATTAAAGGGAGCATTCAATCAGATTGTGGCCATCTCGCGCACACGCGGCGGCGGGTTATCGGATGAGGAATTGGATGAAGCTATCGCCGATGTGCTGCAGAAGATCTGAAAGAATTTCCAGCAAGCGTCGTCGTTTTCCTCATCGATTTTATTGTCATTTCGAGGGAGCGCAGCGACCGAAATATCTTTGTTTCGCGCACAAGATTTCTCAGTCGCTACGCTCCTTCGAAATGACAAATAAAGGAATGCTTCTCATCAAAAACATTTCCTGAATGACATCAAAATAAAGGAATCACCATGACCATTCCATTCAGCCACGATCGCTGGCAGCGCCTTCGGCAGGACTACACCGCCTGGTGGAAAGGCGATCTGGGCCGCCCCATCATTCAGGTTACCCTGACCGGTTGCGATGCCGGACGCCCCGCGCCCAAACTCGGCCCAGTGGTCAAGACCGCCGAATACGGGCTGCAGACCCCCATCGTGGATATCATTGATCGCTGGGATTGGGAACTAAGCAGCAAGCACTATCTGGGCGATGCCTTTCCGCATGTCTGGCCTAATTTCGGCCCAGGCGCCATGGCCCGGTTTATTGGTGCCAAAATGGAAGTGGATACGGCCACCGTCTGGTATAAGCCCCACCAACTGCTGCCCATCGAAGACTTGGAATTCAAGTATTCCGCCACTGATGAAGTCTATTGTTTCATTCGGTCCCTTTATCGAGGCGCCGAGCAGCGTTGGGAAGGCCTTGTGCAATTAGCCATGACAGACTTGGGAGGCAATCTCGACTTATTGTCCACATTCCGCCCCAGCGAGCACCTGTTAATGGACCTGATCGATTCGCCCGAACAGGTGGAGCGCCTGACTTGGCAGCTGCATGACATCTGGTGGCGCTATTTTAATGAATTGGATTCGCTGACGCCGCTGAATCCCGGCTATACGGCATGGGCGCCCATTTTATCGCCCAAGCCCTATTACATGCTGCAGTGTGACTTCTGTTATATGATTGGCGAGCATCATTTTGAGCAATTTGTGAAGCCGGAACTGGAAGCCAGCGCTCGCCGGCTGGCCAACGCGTTCTATCATTTGGATGGCCCGGGCGAAGTGCGCCACCTCGATTCACTGCTGACCATTGAGAACCTCAAAGGCGTGCAATGGATTCCCGGTGCCGGCAATCCCGACGTGCAGTTTGGCGAAATTTTCCGCAAGATTCGCAAAGCAGGCAAATTGGCGCAGGTCGTTGGCAGGCCCGAGAAGTTCGATGCCGTGGTTAAGGAACTGGGCAGCGCGGAAGGATTGTTCTATGCCATTCATGCGCCTGCCTCGCAGGAAGAACAGATGAAGGATTTCTTGAGGAAATATGGCGTTCCCGTCGAAGACTGATTTCTGTGCGTAGGTTGGGTCTTCGACCCGGCAGAAGCGGCAACGCAAACCTCGGCTCGAACGGCCGAAGTACACCCGACCCAGGAACTTTCTAAACTCGGCCAAAATCAGTTCGTGCTCGTGCTCGTGCTCGTAATCGTAATCGGCTGTTTCCGTTTTCCACGGTTTCGATGCCACAGGACTGAGTGCTCCCCCGAAAGACTTTAGAAAGTTCCTGCACCCCACCCGCGCACTCGCCTAAAAACATTGACAGGGAATCGGCAACCGTTTGAGAATCCATCCTTAACGGCAGGAAAAGCTCCCTTTTTCCACGTTCACGCATGGGCGGGAATACGCAGGAATTTCGCTTTCCGGTGAAGCTGCGTCCCGTGGAAGGTCAACAACACGATGATGAAGCGGCGCAGCAAGCCATTTTTCTCTTTCAGCAACTTGTTCGGCAGCATGTTTTCGCTCGATATTGGCATCGACCTGGGCACGGCCACCACACTGGTTTATGTCAAGGGCGAAGGCATTGTTTTGTGCGAGCCGTCGGTTGTGGCCATCTGGACCGACCGGCGCGAGGTGCTGGCCGTGGGCGCCGAAGCCAAGCGCATGCTGGGCCGCACCCCGGGCAATATTGTCGCCATCCGCCCAATGAAGGACGGCGTCATTGCCGATTTTGAAGTGACGCAGGACATGCTGAAGTACTTCATCCGCAAAGTGCGCAAAGGGCGCAAGCGTTATCTCGTCAGCCCGCGCGTGGTGATCTCCGTTCCATCCGGCATTACCGAAGTTGAGAAGCGCGCCGTGTGCGAATCGTGCCAGCAGGCTGGCGCGCAGGACGTGCACCTGATTGAGGAGCCATATGCCGCGGCACTGGGCGCGGGACTGCCCGTTACCGAACCTTCGGGCAACATGATCATCGACATCGGCGGCGGCACGACCGAAGTGGCCGTCATTTCGCTGGCTGGCATCGTCATTAGCAAATCCGTGCGCATTGCCGGCGATGAAATGGACAACTCCATCGTTCAGCATATTAAGCGCAAGTATAACTTGATGATTGGCGAGCGCACGGCCGAAGACATCAAGATCAAGATTGGCTCGGCCGACCTGCTGCCTGAAGAAAAGACAATGGTCATCAAGGGGCGCGACCTCGTAGCCGGTCTGCCGCGCACCATCGAGATCACCTCCGAGGAAATTCGCGAAGCGCTTTCCGAACCCGTCTCCGTCATCGTCGAGGCGGTGAAGAACACGCTGGAGAAAACCCCGCCGGAACTGGCGGCTGACATCGTCGATGTGGGAATCACAATGGCCGGAGGCGGATCGCAGTTGAAGGGCCTAGATTCGCTCTTGCGAGCGGAGACAGGTCTGCCTGTGCGTGTATGCGAAAATCCGGAGACCGCCATCGTGCTGGGAGCGGGCAAGGCGCTCGATTCCATCCAGACGCTTCAGCGCCTGAGCAATGGACAGCGGTCGTACCGTTAATCCGTCAGGTAATTTTCACTTCCTGCGTCTCATTATTAATTGTGATCTGCACCGACTCGCCTATTTTCAATTCATTGGTGGGCAGATCGGCATACCAAAGTTTTAGTTTCTCCTGCACCTTCAAGTCTTCTTCGCCCGACCCATTGGCCGTCTTCCATTGAACTGATGCCGGTGCATCCATGATCAGCCGCAACGTCTTGCCTTTGGGCATCTTTTCCAGTCGATGGCGCAGCGACCAAAATTCATACTTCGAATGATTCTGCTTCAGCACATACCGTTCATAAGCCGGCTGAACGCGATCAAAGACAACGCCATCATGCCGACTGCGCACCAGCGACACGTACTCGGCATGCGACCAGCACAGCGGCATCGCCGCGCCGCTGGGATGTCCGAACCGCAGGTGTTTTTCCGGCAGATCGGGCGCGTCCCACAATTGCTCGGTCAGCAGCGCGCCGCAATTGGCGAACTTCTCAATCGCGCGGATATAGGGCAGCGGATCGCGCCCGGCACTCAGTTCATAATGTCCGCGTTCGCCCGTCAGCAGCGGCCATGAGCGTCCGGTTCCCGTGCCGTCATAGGCATCGCCATTTTCCTTCTGCCCATAGCCATCATGATTATAGCGACGCCAACAATGACCCTGCGGCAATTCGCGCCGCAGCACATGATCGACCACCTTGAGCGAATCGACAACGAGCGGATCGTGCGGATGCCGAATCCCCAATCGCACCAGATGGAGAAAATCGCCACCAATAATATTGCGCGCGGGATGTTGTCCCCCGCCATTGTTGATCATCAGCAAGGCCGTATCGGGATCGGGATGCGGATCGGCATGCAGGGCATCAGTCGGCGTGATGCGGATGTAGTGGCGCGGAACACCGGGCAGCAGTTCGCCGCGCGTGGTCACGGTCCAATCCTCAATATGGGCTGCCAGCCAATCGGCATAGGCCAGGATGTAGTCGCGCGCGCCATCGTGCTCCTGTTCATGAACAAATTGCGCCGCGCAGACCAATCCGGCAATCACCACCGCCAGCGTTGAGGGAGAATAGCCGGCATTTTCCTCCCAGCGTTCCTGTCCAGTGACAGGCCCCTGCAGGATGAGATTGGCCGCCGCGCGTAAAAGCATCGGCACCGGATTGAATAATCCAAACGAAACCTTCTCGCAATGCAGGCGCCAAGCCAGCAGCATCGGCGCGGCAATCTCATCGAGTTGCGTGCCGGGCCAATACGCCGTGCCGTCAATCCAGCTGTTCTGGGGAAATCCGCCGTCTTCGTGCTGGATAGCTGCCAGCCAGATCAGCGCCCGCAGCGGAGTGGATTGTTGTCCGGTTGCGAGCAAAGCCGAGGCGCTTTGCACCAAATCCCGCGTCCAGACCAAGTGATAGCCCCCCAAGTCATTGTCGCCCTTGGTTTCGCCCCATGGAATGCTCATCGAGGCCACCATGGCGCCCTGGAAGATCTTGTCCTCGTGAGCCAGCAAAATGCAGCGGCTCATGCGGTAAAGATGCCCTTCATCGCCGGTGTCCTCGTGAAAATCAAAGTCAGGGCGCACGAGCGCGCGCCGCCATTGCTTCACGTAATTATTGATATGCAGATCAATCGGGTCGGCGAGGGATTGCAGCAACTGCGTCGAGGCACTGTGATAGCTGTGCCCTAGCGAGACGCCAACGGTAAAATCGTGCAAATGATTGGGCGTAATTTCGGCGGTGAGCGCGATATTCCCGTTTTCCGCCGAACAGAACTCCCAATCCATTTGATAATTCTGCAAGTCCTGCCAACCATCGGAGAAGCCAACGAAGCCAACCGAACGCTTGCTGAAACCATCCGTGCAGCCCATGACCAGGTGCACCTGCTCGCGCGAGGCATACAGCACGGGGACGTTGCTGCAATGCATGCACCAGCCGGAGTTTCCCTCGCCAAAGCGCGAGATATGCGGCGCCAGAAGCGCATACACGCGCAACTTCCCCTGCAAGGCCGTATCGAGGATTTCCAACCGGGCATGCACAAGCAAAACCGGACGATACGGGTCGGTCAGGATATCTTTGGTCAGCCGATAGCGCCCCGCCGGATCGCTGTTGACCAGACGATAATAAGGGCAGTTCTTTTCGGGGAATTGCATCTTGTGAACGAGATCGCGTTTTTCCTCGTGAAAAAACGACTCGCCATCAGTAATCAAGAACTCAAAATCGCGAGTATTGGGTTGATCCACGGAAGGGAAGTAGATCTCGTTCACAATGCCATGACTGAGGGTGAACCACAGTTGGCAACTGGTGTTATACGCTGTGCCAAGGCCTTCCTTGGCGCTGGAGGTCCATCGCGGCTCAATGCCGGGAGCGCCAAAGGCAGAGGTATTGCCGTCCTTCATTTTGTCATGCCTAGATGAAAAGTCGTTCCATCTCCCCGGCGCGATCTCACTTTACCACCATGGGTGGGGCAATAGGAACAACGTTCTGCCACTTTCCCCCTTGCCTTTTTGCCTTGCGCAGGCGCATAAAACACGCGGAGCGATCCGCACAGCTGAGAGTATGTATTGTTTCATCGCCGGCAGTCCACCTGTCTAGCGGCTATGGACTGCGGCTACATCATTGCCAAAGAAACGCACCATGAACCATCTTCGACTCCTCCTTGCGCTGCTCTTGCTTGCAGCGTTTTCGCATGCCTCGGCGCAGGATGCCTCCGACACCATCACCGCCATTGAGTTTCGCGGCTTAAACGCGCTGACCAGCGCACGACTGCAGAACCTAATCACCAGCCGCGTGGGCGAACCCTACGATCCCGAAACCATCCGCAATGACATCAAGGCACTAAGCGCCGTGGCGCGCAATGTCGAGGTGCGCCGCCTGGCCGAACCAACAGGAATCAAAGTCGTCTTTATCATCGAGGAAAACCGCCCCATTCGCGACATCTCCATCGTCGGAAACAGCAGCATCTCCACCGACCGGCTGATGAAGACCATCCCGATCAGCAAGGGCGAGGTGCTGGCCAGCGATGCCTTGGCCAAAACCCGCGAAAAGATCCTGAAGGATTATCGCGCCGCGGGCCATTCGGCGACCAATGTGCGCATCGAGACGCTGGATAACTCCGACGGCTCCGTCAGCGTGCAGATCTTTATCGACGAGGGGCAGCGCATCAAGGCCGAGTCCATCCGCATTATCGGCAACAGGAATCTGGCAAGCTTGCGCATTCGCGAGCATATGGAAAGCCGCGGCTCATGGCTGTTTTTCAAGTCGTATTATGATGAGCAGTCCTTCAGCGAGGACCTCGAAGCCATCCGCAAACTGTATGTGTCCTATGGCTATTTTGATGCCACCGTCCGGCGCGGCGAATTCCTCTGGCGCGCGGACAAAAAGGCGGTCACCCCCACCATCATCATCAATGAAGGCCCGCGCTACACCATCGGCTCGGTTCAGGTCGAGGGCGCCACAATCTTCACTTCAATGGAAGTGCAGGCTCCGTTCAGCAAGTTGGCCGGCCGCCCCTATAGCGCCAAGGAAATGTCCGCTGCCATCGAAAAAGTGCGTTCTCTGTATGGCGATGAAGGCTATATCCTAACCGACATGGATGAGGATTATTCCTTCGATACGGCTGCGGCCAAGGTCAATGTCACCATCAAGATCAACGAAGGCCGCCGCCAGCGCGTGGGTGATGTCATCATTGCGCGCACGGCTCCCCAAATGGACAAAGATGAGCAGGGGATGGTCTCACGCCTGTACAGCCGCATTTCGCCGCCGGTGAAGGACGAGACGATCAAGCGCGAAGTGCGCCTCAAACCCGGCGATGTCTATCGACGCAACCTGGAACGGCAATCGGTGGATCGGCTGGAGCGCCTCGGCGTGTTTGAATCCGTCGATGCCCACAGCGAGCCGACGCAGCAGGAGGATGTGCAGAATCTCGTCCTGGATGTCGAGGAAGGCAACACCGGCAATTTCATTGTCGGCGCCGGCTATGGCGATGCCACCGGCGTTTATGTCTTCGCAACCTATACTGAACGCAATCTCTTCGGCGAGGCGCGCGACTTGCAGGCGCGGATCATGGCCGGCACGCGCGCCGTCACCGGGCGCGTTTCGTATCTCGACAGTTATTTCCGGCCCGATGGAACGAGCATGCAGGTGGATGCTTATAAGACCTCATGGCGGCGGCGCGGCTATGACGAGGATGAACTAGGAACGTCGGTGGAGTTCGGCCGCCCCCTGAATGAATACCTGAAGGCCTACTTGACCGGTCGGCTGGAATACGTCTGGCTCGATCAGCGCAAGGATTTTGGCGAGGATTTGAATAATTATGTGGTGGCCACGGTGGGTGGACGGCTGGAAAACGACACGACCGATTCGCGCATTTGGCCGACCGAAGGCGACATCAAGGGTGCTGGCGTGGAAGCGGGAGTGGCGGATGGTCCGCTGCTGCGCTTCACCGGCAATTACGAGACCTACCGCACGTTGCGTGACAATTGGATTTACGCGCTGAACGTGCGCGGCGGCCTGATGCCCATCCCAGCCAAGGAAGTTGGCATCACCGAGCGATTCTTCCTCGGCGGAACGGATGATATGCGCGGGTTTGCCTTCCGCGGCGCCGGGCCTGCACGCGATGATGTCCAGATCGGCGGCTCGACCAAACTGCTGGTGCAGAACGAACTGCGCTACACCATTCTGGAGAACATGGGGCTGGGCAAGAAGGAGATTCCGCTGCGCGGCGTCACCTTCGCCGATGTAGGGCTGATCGGGCGTAATCCGCTAGAGATCGGCACCCCGCGCGTCAGCGTCGGCACGGGTTTGCGCATCAACATGGGGCGACAGGTGAATGTCGGCGTCGATTTGGCCGCGCCGCTGGTCAAGCAAAGCAGCGATCGCACGCAATTCGTGCATGTGAAGCTGTCCAGCGCCTTCTGATATTGGCTGTCGTCAATCAGGTCAAAAAGGTCAATCAGGTCAAAAAGAGTTAAGTAATCCCAGCAGATCCACAACCGCTGGCGGACGATGGAAGCGGTAGGGTTCGCCATATCGCGCGCCCACGGCGCTGCCAAACCATGCATAGCGCGCTTGCATGGCGCGGGCGTATTCGGCCGAGGAAATCAGAGTCGGGGGAAGATTGGAATCCGCCGGCCCATTAGCGCGATGGAACTGGCTGGCATAACAGGCCAGCGCAGCCTCGCGCCGGGCATAATCCTCTTCGCTCAGCGGGAAAATGAAATCGGGACGAAACTCCCCCACCGGCGCATTCCCATAAAAGAAGAAAAGAAAAGGCTCTTTCTCCAGGCGAGCACTCTCCTTGTCAAACCCTCCCACCGTTGCATAAAAACAGCATTCACGAACCATTTCATGCGCGCGGGTGTGATCGGGATGCCGATCGGCGGGATCGTGCGTCAGAACAGCGCGCGGGCGCAATTGGCGCAGAACTCGCACCAGCGCCGTACGCGCCGCAGGCGTGTTTTCCAAGCCTGCATCGCCAAGGTCCAAATTAATGCGTGTGGCAATGGAAAGAATGGCGGCTGCAGATTGAGCCGACTGCTGGCGTTCTTCGGGAGTGCCGCGCGTCGCGGCCTCGCCGCGCGTCAAATCGCAAAGCGCAATGGCATGGCCTTTGGAAGCGCATGATCCCAGCAGCCCTCCGGCGAACAGTTCGCAATCATCCGGATGAGCGCCGATGGCCAGCAGATCGATGGAGGAGGTCATTTCTCAAGGGCAGAGATGATTTCGCCCGGATCCATGTATTCGCCATTTTTCAGGACGGCAAAATGCAGGTGCGGACCGGTGGAGCGGCCAGTGGAACCTTCGTAGCCAATGAGGTCGCCTTGCTCCACGTGCTGGCCTTCGCGAGCAACGCGCTTATACATGTGCCCATAGACGGTCTCATAGC
>Ga0208826_1000902_pt1 | contig 27724 bp, 20 predicted proteins | sample AD_UKC115_MetaG_FD_184451 | JGI IMG/M metagenome (GOLD analysis project Ga0208826, IMG submission 184451) | Active sludge microbial communities of municipal wastewater-treating anaerobic digesters from Hong Kong - AD_UKC115_MetaG (SPAdes)... | ecosystem: Engineered > Bioreactor > Anaerobic >...
GCAGCGCCGCAGCGGCCTCGTGCGCGACGAGGACGAACTGGTCGCGCTGCTGCGCGGCAAGCTCCCGGCCGAGATCGGCACGGCGGCCGCGTTCGACGCCTGGTATCGACGCGCGTCGGCAGCCGAACAGGCCGCGCTGCGCTGGTCGCTGGACGACGTGCTGTCGAATCAACCCGGTCTGCGCGCCAGCGACTTCCCGACCCATCTCGACTTCGCTGGGCACAAGCTCAAGCTCGACTACCGTTTCGTTCCCGGCGATGCGGGCGACGGCGTGACCATGCAGGTGCCGCTCGCGTTCGTCAATGCCGTGCCGGCGCGGCGCTGCGAATGGCTGGTGCCGGGACTGTTACCCGAGAAAGTGGCCGAGCTGATTCGCGGTCTGCCCAAGGCGTTGCGGCGCAACTTCGTGCCGGCGCCCGACTTCGCGCGCGCGTTCGCCGAGGCCGAACGGTCGCGCGACGAACCGCTGCTCGACGCGCTCGCGGCGTATCTGAAGCGCGTGACCGGCGTCGAGATTGCCGCGGGCGATTTCGCCGGCATCGAACTGCCGCCACATTTCTCGATGCGCTTCCGCGTCTACGACGACAGTGCCGGACAAAATCGGGGCAAGACGCTGGCCGAGGGTCGCGACATCGAGACGATCCGCGCTGCATGGGGCGGCGCCGCGAATGCCGCGTTCTCGCGCCGTGCCGACGTGGAACTGGCGCGCGAGGAAGTGGCCGGGTTCGATTTCGAGGACATTCCCGAACGCATCGTCAGTGCCGGCAATCTCGTTGCGTATCCGGCGCTGGTCGACCTCGGCGACAGCGTTGCCTTGCGCGTGTTCGAGCGTGCCGACGAGGCGCGCGCGGCGCATGCGCTCGGCGTGCGCCGCCTGTTGCGCCGCGCGTTGCAGGAGAAAATCAAGCAGGCGCGCCGGCAGTTGCCGATCGAGCGCCGGCTCGCGCTGAAGTACGCCGGCATCGCCAGCGTCGACGAACTGCGCGAGGACATCGTCGAGGCCGCGCTCAACGAGCTGCTCGATATCAGCGATCCCGATCTGCGCCAGCGCAGCGCGTTCCGCCATGCCGAAGCCGAAGTCGGCGGCAGGCTGTTCGCGACCGCGGTCGAATGGCTGAGGCTGGTCGAGGAAGTGCTCGGTGCCTACGCCGAGTTCACACCGTGGCTGGAGCCGCCGCTGATCGGCTATGCCAAGGCCAACTACGACGACCTGCGCGAACAGCTCGCCGAGCTCGTCCATCCCGGCTTCGTGCAAAACGTACCCAAATCCCGTCTGCGGCATTTCCCGCGCTATCTCAAGGCGATGCGCCTGCGCGCCGAACGCCTGCGCCAGGACGCCACGCGCGACCAGGCGCGCATGCTCACCGTGCGCGGCTACTGGCAGACCTACTTGAAGCGCAAGGCGAGCGGTGCAGGAGACCCGGAAAAGCTGAGCGAACTGCGTTGGCTGATCGAGGAACTGCGCGTGTCGCTGTTCGCGCAGGAATTGAAAACCGCCGAGGCGGTATCGCCGAAGCGTCTCAACAAGCTGATCGACGATTTCTAGCGGGGGTGCGCAACCCCATCAGGGCCTCATTTCGTGCGTTCGACGCGCACGCTGCACCCGCAGGGTTCGACGTACATGAGCCAACTGCCGAGCAGCATCGGCTTGATCTTCACCTTGGGGTTGTCGTATTTGCCGTTGGACATTTGTCCCGACTCGGCCTGTTGCCACTGCTGGCCATTATCGAGCGTGAAAATGGTCTTGCCGAACCAGCCGCGGAACGTACCGACGATGCGTGCATCGACGACCTGACGCTCGCCCTGATCGGTGTCGAACACGGGTTTGCCGGTCGGGGTGACGAACTCCTTGACGATTTTCGTGGTGGCGTGTGCAGCCAGCCAGTCGTTCAAGGCCTTCAGCTCCGCTGGCGCAAGCCGGTCGAGGCCGGCGGCGTGGAACTCGCTCTTCGACATGCGTTCTTCGAGCGTGGGTGAGGGCGGTTCTGCGGCGAAGGCAGGGAGCAGACCGAGGCACAAACCGATACCGAGCAGACAACGCATGAAACGCTCCTGGATCGCAACGAGTGGCCCATTGTAGCGGTTCACCCCGCCCATGCGTCCAGAGCCTGGCTTGATGTGTCGCCGCTTCGTGCCGCGACCATCGATCACGGATGCCGGTAGAATTCCGACATGAAATCGGGTTCACCGAAAATCGTATCCATCGCCGGTTGGCTGGCGCGTGCCGAGCACGGCGACGAGGCTTTCGCGCTGGCATCGGCCGCACTGGCGCACGGCGAGGAAACGATGAAACTCGCCGGTGTCGAAGCGGAAATGCTGGCCACGTTGCCGTTGCTCGAAGCGCTCGATCTGGATCGCGAAACCCAGGCGGCGTATCTGTTGCATACCTTGCAGCAACACGGCGTCGCGCTCGATCCGGCGCGACTGGCGAAATTGCCGTCGAGTTTGCGCGATTTGATCGAAGGTCAGCAGGCGGCGGAGAAGGTCGGTGCGCTGCACAAGGCGCGCAGTGGCGGCAATGCCGAAGGGTTGCGCCGGCTGCTGCTCGCGATCATCAAGGATCTGCGCGTGGTTTTCATCCTGCTCGCGCGTCAGCTCGCGCGCTTGCGCGCGGCGGACAAACTCGCCCCGGAGCAGCGGCGCGAATTGGCGCAGCTCACAGCCGACATTCACGCGCCGCTCGCCAACCGGCTCGGCATCGGGCAGCTCAAATGGGAGTTGGAAGATCTCGCATTCCGCTATCTGCAACCGGAGCCCTATCGCCGCATCGTGCGTCTGCTCGATGAGCGGCGCAGGGAGCGCGACGGTTTCATCGAGACGACGATTCGCGCGCTGCGCGGCGCGCTCGACAAGGCGGGAATCAAGGCGGACATCGCCGGTCGCTCCAAGCATATCTATTCGATCTGGAAAAAAATGCAGCGCAAGGGCGGCGATTTTTCCGCGTTGTACGACATTCGCGCGGCGCGCCTGCTCGTCGACGATGTCGCCGCCTGTTACGCGGCGCTCGGCGTGGTGCATACGTTGTGGCCGCCGATTCCGAGTGAGTTCGACGATTACATCGCGCGGCCCAAGGGCAACAACTACCAGTCGTTGCACACCGCCGTCGTCGGCCCGGCGGGCAAGACGCTCGAAGTGCAGATTCGCACCCACGACATGCATGCCTTCGCCGAGCGTGGCGTCGCCGCGCATTGGCGCTACAAGGAGGGCGGCGGCTCCGATCAGAGTTTCGAGCGCAAGGTCGCCTGGATGCGTTCGTTGCTGGAAACCAAAGACGAAGGCGCCGACGAAGTCGCGTTGCTGGCGGGTTTCAAGACCGATCTGCTCGAAGATCGCGTCTATCTGCTCACCCCGGCAGGCGAAGTCGTCGATCTGCCGCGCGGAGCGACCGTACTCGACTTCGCCTACACCGTGCACACCGACCTGGGCCATCGCACACGTGGCGCCAAGATCAATGGACGCATCGTGCCGTTGACGTTTGCGCCCGCGTCGGGCGATCGCGTGGAGATACTGACCGGCAAAACCGCCGAACCGCGTCGCGACTGGATGAACGCGCAGAGCGGTTTTCTGGCGACGCAGCGCGCGCGCGCCAAGGTGCGCGCCTGGTTCAAGAAAATCGATCACGACATCAATCTTGCTGCGGGGCGCGAAATTCTGGAACGCGAATTCAAGCGCCTTGCCTTGCAGCACGTGGCGCTCGATTCCTTGCCGGCGCGCTTCCACTACAAGTCGCTCGACGAATTTTTCATCGCAATTGCGCTCAACGACCTCACCGTCGGCCATGTCGCACGCCTGTTGCATGAAGCGCCGGCGCCCGCAATGCCCGCACTTGCGCCGGCGGCGGTGCGCAAGCCGGCGCGCGACAAGGACGCGATCGTGATCGAAGGCGTCGGCAACCTCTTGACCACGATCGCGCGCTGCTGCCAGCCGTTGCCGGGCGATGCCATCGCGGGCTACATCACGCAAGGGCGCGGGGTATCGATTCATCGCGCCGATTGCGCCAGCTTCGCACGCCTGCGCGCACGCGATCCGGGCCGGGCGATTCAGGTCGAATGGGGCGGGGTTCGCAAGGCCGACTACGATGTCGACCTCGTCGTGCGCGGCTACGATCGCAAAGGCTTGCACAAGGATGTCGGCAACGTCATCGCCGGCGCGAACGTCAATCTCATCGCCATCGATGCGCGCGTCGATGCCGCCACGGGCCTGGTGACGATGAACTTCACCGTGCGCGTGGCCGACTTCGAGCAGTTGTCCGGATTGCTTGCGCGGCTGACCGGCGTGCCCAATGTGATCGAGGCACGCCGCGTGGCGTGATCGCTCCCACGATGGATCGCCGCGGCGTTTCCCTGCGGCGCAACGCGAAAACGATAAGCCGGGTTTTCGTGCGGGCGGGAACGACGGCGCGTCGACACACCGCGTTCCGATTTTCGCTCAATCGCCCAATTCCACCGTTTCGCGCAGGCCGAAGCCGTTCGGGTTGAACTCGAAGGTGAATTCGCCCGAGCGGATCATTTTTTCGTACAGCGAGAAAAGCTGGGTCTGTTGGGCAAGCTGATCTTTTTTGTCGGCGGACATGCGCGACTGCATCGCATTGGCGTATTTGCCGAGCAGTCCGTATACCGCGCCGGAAAAATGCATTCGCAGGAACACGGGCGTGGCGCCAGGGGTGGCGGTGAAGTAGGCGGTCAGCGCGGCTTCTTCGCTTTCGCCGGCGGCCAGACCGATGGCCTTGTCGGTCATGGCGATCGAAATCGGCGGCAGCTTCACCGAGGCCGGCACGAGCCCATCGGGCAGCGCGACGGGTTTGCCATCTGCCTTGATCTGCCAATCTTTCAATTGCGGCACGGCCATCTGCGCCATGCCGATCATGGCCAGCGGATTGTTCGAGCCGATCAACGCACGCGCGGCGATGTCGGGAATTGGCGTGTCCTTGCGTGGATCGAGTTTGTCGATGGTTACGCGCATGCCGGTCAGATCGCTGAATGGCGGCGGGATGGTCGCGCCCAAGCGCTCCCTGGCCTTGGCGAAGGCGTCGTTGAGACCGGCGAGCTCGGGGCAGGCGAACGGCTTGGCAGCCACGGCATCGGCCTGCTTGAGCCAGAAACTCTTGAGTTTGAGCAGCGGCGTTGCAACGCTGATGTCGATGAGGCCTTCGGCTGGCGCTCCGGTGCCAGGTGCGGCCGTGAACGCGGCCATGAGCGCCTGCGCGAGTGTGGGCTCGATTTCGAGTTGCGCGGCAACCTTGAAATGCGGCGGTGTCATCGACTCGCCGCCGATCACCAGACGCGGGAATTTCTGCGCGAGCGCTTGCGTTTCGGCAACGCACACCGGATTGTCGATCGCGGGGCCCGTCGGAAGCTGCATTGCCTTGGCGATTTCAAGATCGGCCCCGGTCGCCGCGCTCGACAGGCGCTTGGCGAGTGCGGCGAAATCGACGTAGCCATCGCCGTAGGGCGAATAATTATACTTTTTCGCAATGGCTTGCAGGGTGCCGGCATCGAGCAGATTCTTGTCCGGCTTCTTCAGGCCAAGCAGGAGTTGCCTGGCGGCATCGCTGGTGTCGGCGGCCCATAGCGTTGCCACGAGCTGCGCCCCCTGTACGGCAACGGCAATCGTCACGCTCTTTCCGCTGAACTGCCAATAGTCCTGATCGCCGGTCTTGCCGGTCGCGATTTTCTCGCCGGCTTTGCTTTCGATGCGCGCAATCGTGGCCTTGAATGCTGCAGGATCGGACAATTCCATACGCAGCACCGGTACTAGGCCGACGCCATAAATCGCAAAGTGCGCGTCGGGTTTGTAGCCCAGCTCGCGCAGTTTCTCGTAGGAGCCGTGGTCGCGCAGTTCGTCGAGCAGCGCGCGGATGAGTTTCTGGTCGCGCGCATCGAGGCTGGCGGCGTTATCGATGAGGCCTTCGTAGACGCCGATGGCGGGCGGCCAAATGGCCTGCATCTGATGCGAATACCAGTCGATCATCGCTGGCGACGGTGGTGACAGGTTGGCAAAGGCATAGGGCGTATCCGCCGGCGCGTAGGCGAGCGGCGGGTCGATGCTCGATGGCGGTTTTCCGCAGGCGGCGAGTGCGGCGCCGGAAAGAAGCAGCAGGGCGGAGCGAAACGGCTTGCTCATGAGCGTTTGTCCAGTCGTCGGATGAATGGGTGGGGAAACAGTCGCCGAAGATGTCGGGTGAACCAAGACGATCCAGTCATTGTGCCTGCTTCATCCGGAGTCGGTAGTGCCGCAAGTCGTGGTCGACGCGTGTCGGACTCGTCATTTCGAAAGCAATTCGGCCAACACGGCCATGCGTGCGAACACGCCATTGGAGACTTGTTCCAGAATCAGCGATTGCGCGCCGTCGGCGACATCGTCGGCGATTTCGACGTTGCGGTTGATCGGTCCGGGGTGCATGACGAAACAGCCGGGCTTCGCCCGCGCAAGGCGGGTGCGGGTCAGCCCGTAACGGGCGAAATAGTCGGCCTCCGAGGGGATCGATGCGGCTTCCATGCGCTCCTTTTGCAGGCGCAGCATGATGGCCGCATCGCAGCCCGTGATGGCCGCATCGAGGGTGGAAACAAACGTGCATTGAGCGAAGTCCGCATCGGCAGTATCGGGCAACAGTTCGGGCGGCGCACACAGACGCAGGTCGCGCACGCCCAGCGTGCGCAGGGCGTCCACGTCCGAGCGCGCCACGCGCGAGTGGCGGATATCGCCGCAGATGACGACGGCGAGTTTCGAAAAATCCGCGCCGCGGCGATGCAAGGTCAGGGCATCGAGCAGGCCCTGCGTGGGATGTGCGTGGTTGCCATCGCCCGCGTTGAGAACGGCGGCGCGGGAATGCAGATTGCGCGCGATCGTCTCCGGCGTGCCCGATTCCTTGTGGCGTACGACGAAGGCATCGACATGCATCGCTTCGAGCGTATGTACCGTGTCGAGCAAGCTCTCGCCCTTCACGGTCGAGGAACGTTCGATATCGAAATTGATCGCCAGCGCGCCGAGCCTCTGGGCGGCCAGATCGAACGACGTGCGTGTGCGCGTCGAAGGTTCGAAAAACAGGTTGATCAAGGTGCGGCCGGCGAGCACGTCGAGCGGGCGTGCGCCATCGAGGCTGTCGCGCCGCAGGGCTTCGGCGCGATCGAGCAGGCGTTCGAGCGTCGCTCGCGGCAATCCGGCGAGCGTGATGAAGTGGCGCAGGCGGCCATCGGCGTCGAGTTGCAAGTCGTTCATGGGTTGGCGTGGAAGTGGGCGGTCGAAAGAGGCGACGGGGACCGCGCATTTTATTGAAAAGCGCGGGTGGCGACGGGGTTTGATTTCCCGCGATCAGGAAGGGGCGCAAAAATCCCGCAGCCATTGTTCGACGATGATTTCGGCAGCGATCGCATCGAGCGCGGCGGCGTGTTTGCGTCGGGCCGTGCCGTGCGCTCGCCGTTCGGCGAATCGGTCGGCGGCGGCCCGCGAGGTCAGACGCTCGTCGACCAATTCGACTGGCAAGGCATGGCGTTCGTGCAGGGCCGCGGCGAAAGCGCGTGCATGCTGGCTGTTGGCCTGTTCGCCGGCATCGAGGGTCAGCGGCAAGCCGACGAGCAGCATGTCGGGACGCCATTCTCGCAGCAGGGTGGCGATGCGTGCCCAGTCCGGCCCGTTGACGCCGTTGCCGACGACGTCGAGCGCCCGTGCGCTGCCGGTCACGCGATTGCCGACCGCGATGCCGATGCGGCGTGCGCCGTAGTCGAAGCCAAGCACGGTGATCGGTTGCGGTGCAGAGTGAGGGCTGGGGGGCGCGGGCGTTGGCATGCGATAGGGCGACCTGATTAGCGCTGAATCTCAGCGCGGAGCAAGCCCTCTCCCCCGAGCTTGCTCGGGGGAGAGGGTTGGGTGAGGGGGCGTTTTTTCGCTCCTGCATTGCCGAAGATCAAAATCCCCCCTCACCCCAGCCCTCTCCCCCAACGATAGAGCTGTTGGGGGAGAGGGAGTTTGTTTGCTTCCACTGAGAATTGGCGCGAATCAGGACGAATTATCATGGCTGAGGTTGGGCCTAATCAGGTAGGGCGATGGGGGGCGGTCTGCGTGCTCGATTTCCGTGTGCGTTTCTTGTCCCGCCGATCAGGCATTGCCCGAAAAGCTCGACAGGTTCGCCGTACTGACGCCGAGCGATTCCGCCGCCGCCTCCCAACGGTGTTCGAGTGGGACGTCGAAGAGAATACGAGCGTCGGCATCGGCGGTCAGCCAGGCGTTCTGTTTGATTTCGTTTTCGATCTGGCCGGCGGCCCAGCCGGCATAGCCGAGGGCGACGAGCGCTCGCCGCGGGCCGTGGCCTTCGGCCATCGCGGCGAGCACATCGCGCGAAGTAGTCATGCAAAGCGTCTCGGAAATCCGGTACGACGACTCCCAGTTTCCCTCGGCGGAATGCAGCACGAAACCGCGTTCCGGCTGTACCGGGCCGCCGATCAATACCGGCGTGTCCTCCACGGTCGCGTGTTGTGGCTTGATGCCCATCTGCACGAGCACGTCGCCGAGCCGGTATTCGGACAGGCGGTTGATCAACACGCCCATTGCGCCATCCGCAGAATGCTGGCAAATCAATGCCACGCCGCGCACGAAATCAGGATCGCGCATGTTCGGCATGGCGATCAAAAATCGATTGGCGAAAGTGGTGATGGGGAACATGCGAGGATTGTACTCGCCGATCGGGCCCGCGCGCCGGAGAGAGTCAATGGGTTTTCAGAGATTGTCCGGGCAGAAATTCCCACGTACGGGTGATGTACAACTCGTCATAGTTGACGTGCGCAGGCAGGGGGGGGAATGGCGCGGCAAGCCGAACGATGCGGATCGCGGCTTCATCGAGCAGCTTGAATCCGCTGCTCTGCACGATATCGGCGCTGGCGAGGCTGCCGTCGCGCCTGATGCCGACGGTCAACATGAGGCTGAGCGTCTTGTCGTTCTGCAGCTGTCGGCGGCGAGCTTCATCCGGATAGTTGAGATTGCCGATGCGTTCGATGCGTGCGACCCAGCCGAATTGGTAGGCGGCATCGGCGGCTTCCTTCGTGTTTGCCGAAATGTATTTCTTGCGCGGGCGTTTGGCGTAGAGGCGATTGTCGTCGTGCAGCTCGTTCGCCAGACGCGCCATTTCGAGCTTGCGATCGATTTGCGCGCGCGGATCGGGTTCGGCGGTATCGGGCCGTTCGGTCGCCTGCGTTTGCGTGCGTACGGCAAAATCGGATTTTTTCTGCGTCAGCACCTCGCGCTCGCTCGCGGGTTGCGGTTCGCGCGCACCGACCTCCAGCGGCATTGGCGCAACGCCCGGCTGGAGTTTGGGAATGGGCGCGGAAATGATATCGGTCGGACGGACCGCTTTCTCGTTCGTGCCGCCGCCTTCGTTGTTCGCGTTGGCGATGAAATCGGCTTTTTCCGGCTTCTTGCCACTCGCCGACTGCACCAGAATCACGTCGAGCGAAGGCAGGCTGGGCGCCGGTTTGGCATAGTCGAATGTCAGTCCGAGCACGATGATCGCGTGAACGATGATCGAAAACAGCAGGGTTACGCTGAGGCGCTCGCCGCTGGCGGAGGTGGGCGTGCTCACGCAGATGCGGGGCCGCGTTCGATGGCGTCGAACAACTGGCCGGCGATATTGAGGCCGAATTGCGCATCGAGCTCGCGAATGCAGGTCGGCGAGGTGACATTGATCTCGGTGAGCCAGTCCCCGATCACGTCGAGACCAACGAAGCGCATGCCGCGCCGCACCAGTTCCGGGCCGACTTGGGCGGCGATCCAGCGGTCGCGTTCGGACAACGGCCGACCTTCGCCCTTGCCGCCGCGTGCCAGATTGCCGCGAAACTCGTCGCCTTGCGGCATACGCGCCAGTGCGTAGGGCACGGGTTCGCCGTCGATCAGCAGGATCCGTTTGTCGCCGGCCTTGATTTCAGGGATGAATTTCTGCGCGACGGCGAATTCACGGCCTTCGTGGGTCAGCGTTTCGAGAATGACGTTGAGGTTCGGATCATCGCCGGAACTGAGGAAAATGCTGCGTCCGCCCATGCCGTCCAGCGGCTTCAGCACGACCTTGCCGTGCTCGCGAGCGAAACGTTTCAGTTCGTCGGCGGCACGGGCGACGAGAGTTGGCGCGAGGCACTGCGGAAAATGCAGGGCGAACAGTTTTTCATTCGCGTCGCGCAGCCCGCGTGGATCGTTGATCACTTGCGCACCGCCGGCCTGGGCGAGTTCGAGCACCATCGTGTCGTAAAGAAACTGCGCATCGAATGGCGGATCCTTGCGTGCGAGGATCACATCGACGCTTCGCAAATCGAGCCATTGCGCCGCATCCAGGCTGAACCAGTTCTGCGGCGCCTCGCGAACCCGAAGCGGGGCTGCGTGCGCCCAAGGCTCCGCACCGCGCAGGGCGAGACTGCCGTGAGTGAGATAGAGCAACCGATAGCCGCGCCGCTGCGCCTCCAGCAGCATGGCGAACGTGGAGTCCTTCTTGATGTGGATGGACTCGATCGGGTCCATCAGCACGGCCAAGGTTGTGGTCATCGGTCGCTGCGCCGCAAAGAAGGAGGACGGGGGCGAACCGTTAAAGGTTCGTTGAAAACTGTGACTCGCATCACGCGTTATTCGGAAATCGCATGTCTATACTAGCATCGACTGGAACGGGGGCTTGCAGGGAAACGGCAGCATGCGGCATCGACGATGCCGGCACGCGACGTGTGCCATGACGCTCCGTTGAATGAACCGCTTGACAGGGGCTCGTGCTTGATATTAAACGGCACGCTGGTTCGAACGTGCCTTTTTTCGTGCGATCCGATTCGGGCGCACGGGGTGGGGTCATCGGTTCATTGCCCGGTCGCTGTGTCTTGAAAGCGGCGAGTCGGCGCAATGTGGAGGAAAGCGCGTGGAAGAATCTGCAAGTGGGCTGGAATTGGCGGGTTTGCGCGTCATGGTCATCGACGATTCGAAGACGATACGCAAAACCGCAGAAATGCTGTTGAAGAAAGAAGGCTGCGAGGTAATCACGGCGGTCGATGGCTTTGAGGCGTTGGCAAAAATTGCGGATCATCGTCCGCAAATCATCTTCGTCGACATCATGATGCCGCGACTCGACGGTTATCAGACTTGCGCCTTGATCAAGAACAACCAGACGTATCGTGCGACGCCCGTGATCATGCTGTCGTCGAAAGACGGTTTGTTCGACAAGGCGCGTGGACGTGTGGTTGGCTCGGAAGAATATCTGACCAAACCATTCACGCGCGAAGAGCTGCTTGGTGCCATCCGCCGTCACGTCGTGGCGGCCTGAGTTCGCGCAACAAGCACCCTTTCCCGGAGAGCACAGACGCATGATCAACCCGGTGAAATCTCCTTTCGAGATACTCGTCGACTACGAACGTGGCAGCCAGGCGCATCCCGATGCGCAGGCCATCGCCGCGCAGGCTGCCGTGGCAGCGAACCTGTGGCGCGGCGTCGGGTTTCGAGTCGGCGACCGCAAGCTTGTATCGAGTTTGACCGAGATCGTGGAAATCCTGTCGTTGCCCGAGGTCACGCGCGTGCCGGGGGCGTGCGATTGGATGCTCGGCGTGGCCAGCGTGCGCGGCAACCTCATTCCGCTTGTCGATTTGAAAGGGTTCGTGACGGGCGAGGCGACGCACGTCAGCGATACCAGCCGCGTCATTCTCGTGCGGCAAAGCGGCGGCAGCGTCGGCTTGCTCGTCGACGAAGTCGTCGGTCAACGCAACTTCAGCGCCGAGCAACGCACGCCGGCGATGCGGGATCAGGATGGATTTACGCGCTACATCGTCGAGCGTTACTCGCTCGGCGATACCCAGTGGGAACAGTTCAGCATGGCGGCGCTGGTGCGCGCAGGCGAATTTTCGCAGGCGGCATAGGTGCTCGCATGAGGCGGTCGGGGGTGCCCGGCTTGTGGTGTATGGAATGCAGCAACGAGGTGGCGTTAGATGAGTACAGGGGCAGGTAGCGGCGCCGAGCGCACGGGCGGGTTCAATGGCTTGCTGGTGGCTTTGCTTGTCGTCAGCATCATCGTGGCGGTGGTCGATTTCATGTACTTGTCGATCACGGCGGGTCAGGACGCCCAAGCGAGTGCGTTGGTCACGCGCGTGCAGGTCTTGTCGCAACAACTCTCGCGACAGAGCAACGACGCGGCAGGCGGCAACCTCGACGCATTCGCAAGTCTGAAGCACACGCGCGACACGATCGCCGATCTGTTCGTGCGCTTGAAGAAGGGCGATGCGCGCACCGGCATGCGCGGTTACGCGGACGCGTCCTCGCTCAAAACCGATTTTGCCGAAATCGATCAGGCCTGGGATCAGCTTTCCGCCGATGCGGCCAAAGTGCTCGATAGTCAGGAGCAGGTGCTCAGTACCGCCGCGAATACGGACGAGTTCAATCGCAAGACCGCCGTGCTCAATTCGCGCATGGACGAAGTGGTGAAGATTCTGACCGAGCGCGGCGCTTCGGGCACGCAAGTGATGATCGCCTCACGCCAGATGTTGTACGCAGACCGCATGCAACGCCGCGCACAGGCAATCGTCGCCGGCGGTGAGGATTCGCCCTCTGCGGCCGCCGGTTTGCAGCGCGATTCGCAGTTTTACGGCGTCGTACTCGCCGGCCTCATCAATGGCAATGCCGATCTCAACGTCAAGGCGATCGACAACGCCAACGCGAAAGAGATTCTCAACGACATCAACAAGCAGTGGGTCGATCTGGCGCCGCAGGTGACCAAACTGTTCGAGGCCGCGCCGACGCTGCAAGCGGTCAAGCAAGCCGCCGACAAGGCGTCGATCGATAGCCAAACCTTGTTGTTCAAGGCGGACCCGCTGTCCGAACACATCGCCGCGCTCGGCACCAAACGGCCGTTCCCGAACCTGTGGATCGGTCTCGTTGCCGCCGCGCTTTCGATCTTCCTCGTGTTGTTCCTGGCGCTCAAACTGTTCCGTGACCAGCGTGCGCGTCTGGCGTCGAGTGCGGAGGTGAACAAGCGCAACGAAACGGCGATTCAGCGCCTGCTCGATGAAATGGGTTCGCTTGCCGACGGCGACCTGACGGTAAAGGCGACGGTGACCGAGGATTTCACCGGCACCATCGCCGACGCCGTGAACTACGCGATCGACGCCCTGCGCTCGCTCGTCACCACGATCAATGAAACCTCGGTGCAGGTCGCAGCGGCAGCCAACGAAACACAGGCCACGGCCTTGCACCTGTCCGACGCGGCCGAGCATCAGGCGCGGCAGATCACCAGCGCGTCGGGCGCGGTGAACGAAATCGCCGCCTCCGCGCGCGACGTGTCGAAGAGTTCGTCGGACATCGCCGACGTGGCGCAGAACTCCGCGCGTATCGCTGGCAAGGGCGCTTCGATCGTGCGTCAGACGATCGCCGGGATGGATTCGATTCGCGAGCAGATTCAGGACACATCCAAGCGCATCAAGCGGCTTGGCGAATCCTCGCAGGAAATCGGCACGATCGTCGAACTCATCAACGACCTGTCCGAACAAACCAACATTCTCGCGCTCAACGCGGCGATTCAGGCGGCGTCGGCTGGCGAAGCGGGCCGCGGTTTTGCAGTCGTCGCCGACGAAGTGCAGCGACTCGCCGAGCGAGCGTCCGCGGCGACACGACGCATCGAAACCCTGGTCAGCGCGATTCAGGTGGATACCAACGAAGCGGTTTCTTCGATGGAGCAGACGACCAGCGAAGTGGTCAGTGGCGCTCGACTTGCCGAACAGGCAGGTACGCAGCTCGGCGAAATCGAGAGCGTTTCCGGCAACCTCGCCGAATTGGTCAAGAACATCGCGGTTACCGCCCAGCGTCAGTCGAGCGACGTCGCCGGCGTGTCGGCGACGATGAATGTCATTGCCGACATTACCGCGCAGACCGCCTCCGGTGCGAGTCACACCGCCGAGTCGGTCGGTAACCTCGCTCAGTTGTCGTCCGACCTGCGTCGTTCGGTCGCCGACTTCAAGCTGCCGGATTGATGGTGGCAGGACGATGAATCTTCCCCAGGAAACCGATTTCACGACGCTTGGCTGGATCAAGCCCGAGCTCGATTCGACATTGGCGCAGGCGCGACAAGCGCTGGAGCGTTACGCCGCCGATTCGTCCGATACACAGGCGATGCGCGATTGCGTGAGCGACCTGCACACGACCCATGGCACCCTGCACATGGTCGAATTGTATGGCGCGGCGCTGGTGGTCGAAGAGATGGAGCGCGTCGCGCGCGGCCTCCTCGACGGCAGCATCGCTGCGCGCGAGGACGTCTATTCCGTGCTCATGCGCGGCTTTTTGCAGCTGCCCGATTATCTCGAGCGTCTGCAAAGCGGCCACAAGGACATCCCCATCGTTCTGCTGCCGCTGCTCAACGACCTGCGCGCTGCGCGTGGCGACAAACTTCTCAGCGAAGCGGTGCTGTTTGCGCCGAACATCGATGCAGCATTGCCGATACCGGCGGAACAACCGCTGCATCCAGAGATATTGCGCACCACGGCGAGAAACTTGCGCAACGATTACCAGCATTCGCTGTTGCGCTGGATTCGCGAACCCGCATCGACGGCGCCGCTTGCGCGCATCGCGCAGATATTCGGCATTTTGTATTCGGGCTGCGCAAGCGATGAAGGGCGTCGCCTGTGGTGGGTCGCCGGGGCCACCGTCGAAGGGCTGCAAACCGATGCCATCGAGGCAAGCGTTGCGATGAAGCTGCTTTTCGGCAAGCTCGATCGCGAGATCAAGCGTCTGTCCGATGACGGCGAACGCGCGCTTGCCGCAACGCAAACCAAGGATCAGGTTAGAAACCTGCTCTATTACATCGCGCATGCGAAGCCGCGAGGTTCGCATATCGAGGCGGTAATAAAATTTTACGGCCTCGATAATCTGCTGCCGACGCAAGAAGAACTCGAACACGCGCACGGCTCGATTTCAGGACACAACCGCGCGCTGCTCGATACGGTTGCGGGCAGCATCCGGGAGGATTTGTTGCGGGTGAAGGAGACGCTCAACGTCTACCTGCATTCGCCCAATCGCAATCTTTCCGATCTTGCCCAGCAAGCCGAGACGCTCGGCGGTCTGGCCGATACCTTCGGCATGCTCGGCATGGGTATGCCGAGGCAGCGCGTGATCGAGCAGCGGCATGCGATCGAGCGCATCGTTTCGGGCGACGCCGAAGCGAACGAGGACAATCTGCTCGACATCGCCGGCGACCTGCTCGTGGTCGAAGCCTCGCTGGAAGATCATATTTCGCGGTTGGGTATCGCCGACGAAAGTGCGAGTGAGCCGACCACGAACATCGTGCCGCGTGTCGAAGTCGTCCGTCTGCTGTATGTCCTCATGCAGGAGGCTTTGGTCAACATCGCCAAGGTCAAGCAGGGTATCGTCGCTTTCATCGATGGCGCCTGGGATCATTCGCAGATCGACCCTGCGCCGGCTCTGCTCGCCGAAGTTGCCGGAGCGCTCGACATGCTCGCGCTGCGCGATGCGGTCAAGCCGGTCAACCTGATCGGGCTGTACATCCAGAACGAATTGCTCGAGTACCGGCATGTGCCGGAGCGCGATCAAATCGATGCGCTTGCCAATGCGGTCGCTTCGATCGAGTACTACATCGAAGCGGTGCGCGAGCAACGCGGCGATCGCGATCGCGTGCTCGAGCTGGCGTGCGAAAACCTTGCGCGGCTCGACTATTGGCCCGAAATCAAGACTCCGGCCGAGCGCGCCGCGGCCCGCAGTGCGGAGTCCGCAGCGCCAGCGCAGGCAGTCGCGTCGACGCCTGCCGATTCAACGCCGATGATCGACGAAGAACTGCGCCAGGTATTCCTCGACGAAATGGACGATGAAATTGCGAATCTGCGCAAGCATTTTCCACTCTGGCGCGCCGATCCGGAGGAAACCGAAAATCTCAAAGTTGTGCGTCGTTCGTTTCATACGCTCAAGGGTTCGGGGCGCCTGGTCGGTGCTGTCGCGCTTGGCGATTTCGCATGGAAAATCGAGAACATGCTCAATCGCGTGCTCGATCGCAGCATTGCGGCGAGCGCGCCGCTGCTGCAAGTCGTTGCCTATGCGATCGGCGCTTTGCCGCGTTTTCGCAGCGAACTGAGCCGGCATGAGCGTTCGAGTGTGTCGATGGACGGGTTTTTCGAGGCGGTCGAGCGACTTTGCGCGGGCGATACCTCGCCGGTCGACGAGACTCGGTTCGCCGGCCCGGCGACGAGTGAGGCCGCTGCATCCGAAGAGCCAGTCGGCGAATCCGCCGTGAATGAAATGCAGGCGCCCGGGACGCATGAGGCAGTCGAACATTCCAGTGAAGCTGTCGCTGCGGAAACGACGGTGCCGGTGCCGAGCACAAGCGGGGTGGCGATAGAGCCACCGCCGGTCTTCGAGGTGGAGCCGATCCTGGAGTCCGAAATTCCGATCGAAATCGAATCCATGGAGCCGGCGGTGTTGCTTGCCGATTCCGAACCCGAACCCGTCGTCGAAGTCGAACCGCAGATTGCCGCCGCTCATTTTGCCGACGCAGAACAGCACGTCGAATCCGTGGCGCCGGTCGTATCGGCGGCAGGCGATTCGGGCGAAGAGGCGCAGCACGCTTGGCGGCAGGCGCCGCACATCGATCGCTTGCTGCTCGACGTATTGCACAGCGAGGCCGAAACGCATCTTGCCGTGCTTGATTCCGCAGTTGCGCTGGGGCATGAACAGTCGCTCGCGGTTCGCGAGAATCTGGTTCGTGCGGTGCATACGCTAAATGGTGCGTTCGCGATGGCCGAAGTTGCGCCGATGGTGCATCTGCTCGCGCCGCTCGAAGGCTGGCTGGCGCGTTCGCACAACGCCAACCGCTTGCTCGATTCCGACGCTGTCGGGGTGCTTGATGCGGTATCCGTGCAGGTGAAGCAGGCGCTCTCCGCATTGGAAGGGAAGGGTGAGTTGCCGGACACCTCCGCCTTGGTCGCGCGCATTTCCGCGCTGCGCGATGGCGTGCAGGCCAACGAAGCGATCGTCGTTGAATCCGAACATGCCGATGAATCGCCTCATACGCCTCATACGCCTGATACGAGCGAGGAAGTGGCGCAGGCTTCGCTCGATGCGGTCTTGCCGCAGACAACGCACATTGCCGAATCGGCAGGCATCGTCGACACGGCGCAGACGTCGAGCTCGAGTGATGCCGAATCGGCGCTCACTGCCTATGAAGTCTTGCTTGCGCAAGCTGCGACTGCGGCCGCAGGGGTGACGAATTCGCCGGTTTCCGCGGAGACACTCGAGTCTGCGCAAGAGTCGACATCCGCCGCTGAGGGCGCGGGCGACGCGGTCGGCGGTCATTCGTCGGCGGTCGAGCCTGTTGCGGCAACGTCGGGCGAAGCTCCGATAACGCCAACGGCGCCGATATCCGACGAACTGGCTGCACGGGATGAATTCGCGCTCGAGCCGCATGTGGATGAAGCGATGACGCATGTGCCTGAATCACCGGAACCGGTTGTCGTGTACAGCCAGAGTGCGGGGTTCGAATCGATGACGCACGAATCGATTCCGCAAGAGTCGCCGGGAGCGCAAGCCGTATCTGCAGACGAAGTGCACCCGATGCCGGAAATCGATCAGGACCTGCTCGACGTGTTCGTGCTCGAAGCGCAGGAAATTCTCGATCGCTCCGACGCACTCATGTTGCGCCTGCGTGCAGAGCCTGGCGATGGCAGTCTGATCGACGAATTGCGTCGCGATCTGCACACGATCAAAGGTGGCGCAAACATGTCGTCACTGCCGACGATCGGCGATCTCGGTCATGCGCTGGAGTCGCTGCTCGAAGGGGTCGTCGAGCGTGGGCAAATGCTCGATACAGCAATGATGCAGGCGGTCGAGCAAGGGTTGGACACCCTGCATTCGCTGGTTCAGGCCACCGCAGCGCAGCAGCCAACGACGATGCCAACGGCGCTGATAGGGCATATCGAAACGTTGTCGCACGCCGAGTCCGAAGCGGTTTCCCCAGGCGATTCGCCCGCGACGGAAAACGTCGCCGCGATCGATGCCGTATCGGGAAGCGAAAGCGCGACATCGGAACGATCGCGCGAGGGCGATGGCGCGGAAGGCAGTGCCGAGGAGAAATTGACGGAAGCTGCGCAGCCGGTCGCCACCGCGCTTCAGCAAACGGGAGGGGCGTTCGTCGGCGCCGAGTACATTCGGGTGCGGGCGACGCAGTTGGACGCCATGGTCAATGGCGCCAGCGAAGTGGCGATCTATCGCTCGCGACTGGAGCAGCAGATCGCCAGCTATCGCGCCAACGTGGTCGAAATGGAAACGACCGTTTCGCGCTTGCGCGAACAGTTGCGCCGGCTGGAATTGGAGGCCGAAGCGCAAATGGCCTCGCGCTTCCAGCGTGCGGGTGATGCCTCCAGTTTCGATCCGCTCGAACTCGATCGCTTCAGTCAATTGCAACAGCTTTCGCGCAGTTTGGCCGAATCGATGTCGGACATGGTCGCCATCCAGGTCGGGTTCGACCAACTCACCCGGCAATCCGAATCCTTGCTGATGCAACAGTCTCGCGTCAGCGGCGACCTGCAAGACAGTCTCATGCGTACGCGCATGGTGCCATTCGATTCGCTGGTGCCGGCACTGCGAAGGACGTTGCGGCAGACCGCTTCCTCGCTCGGCAAAGAAGCCGTGCTGCGCGTCGAAGGCGCGCACGGCGAGATGGATCGCACGTTGCTGGAGCGCATGAAAGCGCCCATCGAACACATGCTGCGCAATGCGGTCGCGCATGGCCTGGAAAGCCTGCCGGAGCGCTTGGCCGCAGGCAAGCCGATCGAAGGCAATGTGCGCGTTTCGCTGGCGCGCGAGGCGAACGAAATCGTGCTGCGCATCAGCGACGACGGTCGCGGACTGGATCGTGCGGCGATTCGCCGGCGCGCCATCGAGCGCGGGCTGCTTTTGCCGGATGCCAGAGTTACCGATCAGGAACTCGACGCCTTCATCCTGACCAGCGGCTTCTCCACCGCGGAAAGCCTGACTCAAGTTGCCGGACGCGGTATCGGCATGGATGTGGTGGCGAACCAGATCAAGCAAGTAGGCGGCTCGCTTTCGATCGAGTCCAATCCGGGACGCGGTGCAGCCTTTACCGCTCGATTGCCGTTTACGCTCGGCGTTACTCAGGCGATCATCGTGCGCTTGGGCGATGCGAACTATGCGATTCCGATGAGTGCCGTTCAGGGCGCCGTGCACGTCACCCGCAGCGAACTCGATTCGCGCATGGCGGCGGAGGAGCCCGAGTACGTCTATTCCGGCGTGTCCTATCCGATCATCGATCTCGCCCCGCAGCTCGGCGAAATTTCTCCCGTCGTTGCGGATGACGTGCCATTGCCGTTGCTGATCGTGCGCAGCGGCGATCAACGCGCCGCCGTGCGTGTGGATGCGGTGCATGGTTCCCGCGAAATCGTGGTCAAGTCGGTCGGCCCGCAGGTTACTTCGGTGCCGGGGATTCTCGGCGCCACGATCATGGGCGACGGTTCGGTCATCATGATTCTCGATCTTGTGCCGCTGCTGCGTCGCGTCGCCGGACTGCGCGCGCAGGGCGCTCCTGTTGCGGTCGCGCCAGCGGCAATCCGTGCGCATCGTCGTCGTCTGATCATGGTCGTCGACGATTCGATCACGATGCGCAAGGCGACCACGCGCGTGCTCGAACGCGAGGAAATGGATGTCGTCACCGCAAAGGACGGCATCGATGCGATCGAAAAGCTGGCCGATCGCCTGCCCGATCTCGTCGTGCTCGATATCGAAATGCCGCGCATGGACGGCTATCAGTTCGCCGAGCACATGAAAGGCGATCCACGCACGCGTCAGATACCGATCGTCATGGTCACCTCGCGTACCGGCGAGAAGCACCGCGCACGTGCCAAGGAGATCGGCGTCGAGGGCTATCTCGGCAAGCCGTACCAGGATGTCGAGTTGATCAAAAACATTCGCGACCTGCTCGCAGCGGCGCAGTAAACCACGAGGAATACCATGAGTTCAGCTTCGCCGCGCGAAATTCACGCCGTTCTCATTCCGGTCGGCGGCTCCCGTGTACTGCTGCCGAATGCGATCGTGGCGGAAATCGCATCGCTCGACAACATCGAGACGATCGATAACGCCCCGTCGTGGTTGCTTGGACGCATACCGTGGCGCGATCATGAGGTTCCGGTCGTGTCGTTTTCCGGATTGACCGGCACGGGGGCGAAGGAAGATTTGCGGCTGGCGCGCGTGGCCGTTCTGCGTACGCTCGATGGCCGCTCGAAGCTTCCGCACATTGGTTTCATCTCGCAAGGCTTGCCGCGCCTGACCATGGTCACACCCGATTTGCTCGTGCGCACCGACGATGGCGAACAACTGGCGTCCGGTATCGGCGCACACGTGCTGGTGCGCAGCGATCAGGCCGTGATTCCGGATTTGCACTGGATCGAGAACAAGATCGCACAGGCGCTGGATCTTTGAGCGAAGCCAATCGCGGGCGTTTTGCGTACGCCAGCCGACGGGCGATGGAATAGCCCATCCTCGCCGCGCCTTGCTATCATTTTCGCCCCGCGACGAACGCGCCGTGTGCTTGCGGCGTGCGGCAGCGCCGTCATTTTCTGGAGCCTCCATGTCGACAGCAACGACCGAACGCGATGCGCTGTATGCGCGCGCGCTGGCAAAACACTGGTTCTATCCGCTGACCTTGCCGGATGGGCGCAAGCTGACCAGTTCGCACGACGGTCGTGTCGATGCGATCCATCATACGCGCGCGCGGATGCTCGACGCTTTTCTCGCCGACCGGTTCGCGGACGATCGCAGTGCGCTCGGCGCGATCGATTTGGCGTGTCATCAGGGCTGGTTTTCGCTGCAACTGGCGCGCGCGGGCTTCGGTCGCGTCGAGGCCGTCGATGCGCGACGCGAACATGTCGAAGATGCCGCACTGCTCGCGGACATCTATCAATCGAATGCGATGCGCGCGCGCCAAAGCGATGTGTTCGCGTTGAAGCCGGATGTGGACGGCACGCATGACCTCGTGTTGATGTTCGGGCTGCTGTATCACCTCGAAAACCCGATCGGCGCATTGCGCGTTGCGCGCGCGCTCGCGCGACGGGCCTGTGTGATCGAAACCCAGGTCGTGCCGCACATGGCGGGCATGGTCGATTGGGGATCGTACGAATACGTACGTCCGCTCAAAGGCTGTTTCGGCATCATCGACGAGGTCGACGAGACGCACGCGCCGGAGGCGAGCGTGACCGGCGTCTGTCTTGCGCCGAGCACCGAAGGGTTGCTTTGGCTGTTGCGTGCGATCGGCTTCCGCGAAGCGTGGGTGCTGCCGGTGCCGAGCGACGGCTACGAGCAATTGCGCCACGGCAAGCGCGTGATGGTGGCGGCGCTGGTTTGACGGAGCGTCGCTGACGTTTCGGGCGGCGCGCGCTCGTACGATCAGAGCCACAGCGTCAACGCCTGCGCGTGCAGGGCCGGTGTTGCAGCGAGCACGCTGGTCGTCGCCAGCGTCGGTTCACGACCGGTCAAATCGGTAAAGATGCCGCCGGCCTCGCGCACGATCACGGCAAGCGCGGCAATATCGAGGATGTTGACGTCGGATTCGATCACGAGATCCAGACTGCCGCGGGCGAGCAGGTGGTAGTGGTAGAAATCGCCGTAGCCGCGGGTGCGTCCGCAACGCTGGATCAATCCCGCCAATGCGTTCCAACCCGGCCCACGCGACAGGGTTTTCACATTACCGAACGATATCGCCGTTTGCGCATCGAATGCGTTGGTCGATGCGATGCGAATCGGGTTGCCGTCGAGAAAGGCGCCGCCACCGCGACGCGCCCATGCGATTTCGCCGAATTCCGAAGCGCTCGACACACCGAGCACGAGTTCGCCGCAGTGCATCAGCGCGATCTGGGTGGAGAACATCGGATAGCCGCGCACGAAACTGCGCGTGCCGTCGATCGGGTCGATCAACCAGAGGAAGTCGCCATCGCCATCATGGCCTTCTTCCTCTCCATAGTACGCATGGTCGGGAAAGGCCTCGCGCAACACGCGCTTGATCGCCGCCTCGGCTTCGCGGTCGGCGAGAGTCACGGGCGTCTGGTCGGCCTTGAGTTCGACTTCGATGCCGGCGCGCCAGTGACGCGCGATCACCTTGGCGGCAGCTTGCGCAGCCTGCTTGGCGATATCGAGCGCGGAATCGAGAAAGGCATCGGTCGGCATGGCGCGCGAGTCTTGTGTGCGTGAGGTCGAGAGCCGATCATAGCAAAATGACTTTGCCATCCGATTTGCAACACCTGCCTTCCGATTCCCGCCACTGGGCCGCGCGAGATCTCGCCGTGCTCTGGCATCCGTGTACGCAGATGCAGGATCACGCCGACGTCGACGGCGCGCGTCTGCCGTTGACGCCGATCGCGCGCGGCGAAGGCGCGTGGCTGGTCGATCACGACGGCAAGCGCTATCTCGATGCGATCTCGTCGTGGTGGACGAATCTGTTCGGTCACGCCAATCCCCGCATCGGCGCGGCGATCAAGGACCAACTCGACAAGCTCGAACACGTCATCTTCGCCGGCTTCAGCCACGAACCCGGCATCGAGCTGGCCGAGCAATTGCTGCGCATTGCGCCGCCGGGCCTTGCGCGTGTGTTCTACGGCGACAACGGATCGAGCGCGATCGAAATCGCACTGAAAATGAGTTTTCATTTTTGGCGCAACGAAGGCCGCGCCGGCAAAACCCGCTTCATCGCCTTGAGCGGCGGCTATCACGGCGAAACCCTCGGCGCACTCGGCGTGACCGACGTACCGCTGTATCGCGCGACCTACGCGCCGCTGCTGGGCGACCCGATCTTCGTGTCCTCGCCCGATTGCCACGAACGCGAAGCGGGAGAAAGCTGGCAGGCGCATTCGTTGCGCAAGCTCGCCGACATGCGTGCCGCGCTCGAACGGCATGCGCACGAAGTCAGCGCGATCATCGTCGAGCCGCTCGTGCAATGCGCGGGCGGCATGCGCATGTACCATCCGGCGTATCTTTCCGGGTTGCGCAAACTTTGCGACGAATTCGACGTGCACTTGATCGCCGACGAGATCGCGGTCGGCTTCGGTCGCACCGGCACCTTGTTCGCTTGCGAGCAAGCGGCGATCACACCCGACTTTCTTTGTCTGTCGAAAGGGTTGACTGGCGGTTTCCTGCCGCTCTCGGCGGTGCTGACGACGGCACACGTCTACGCTGCGTTCTACGCTGAGTACGCGAGCGGCAAGGCGTTTCTGCACTCGCACAGCTATACCGGCAATGCGCTCGCCTGCCGTGCCGCGCTGGAGACGCTTGCGATTTTTCGCGACGAACCGGTGATCGAGCGCAATCGCATTCTCACGCAGCGTCTGCATGAACGGCTTGCGCCATTGGCCGCACATCCGCACGTTGCCGAAGTGCGCCAGACCGGCATGATCGCCGCCGTCGAACTCGTCCGCGACAAGGCGACGCGCGCGCCATTCGCATCCGCCGAACGCCGCGGTCTGCGCGTTTATCGCCATGCCTTGACGCACGGCGCCCTGCTGCGCCCGCTCGGCGACATCATCTACTTCATGCCGCCGTATGTCGTCACCCTGGATGAAATCGATTTCATGGTCGACGTTGCGGCGCAGGGCATCGATCTTGCGACGATGCCGTAGCGGCGCTTCGGGCCGGGCGCTGCATTACAATCGCGGCATGCGCATTCCTCGTATCCATCTCGATCAGCCGCTGCGGACAGGTAACGTCGTTTTGCTCCCGGAGCAGGCCGGCGAACATGTGGCGCGCGTTCTGCGCCTCGAACGCGGGCACCCGTTGATTTTGTTCAATGGCGATGGTCGCGAATACGAAGCGACGCTGGCTTCACTGGGCAAGCACGCCGTGAGTGCGGAAATCGGCGACGCGCACCTCGTCGATCGCGAATCGCCGCTCGACATCACCCTGGCTCAGGGCGTCGCGCGTGGCGAGAAGATGGACTGGATACTTCAGAAAGCAACGGAACTTGGCGTCGCGCGCATCGTGCCGCTCGTCACCGAGCGCACCGAGGTCAAGCTCGACGAGGAGCGCGCCGAACGCCGGGTCGCGCACTGGCGCAGCGTCGTTGCCGGGGCTTGCGAGCAAAGCGGTCGCACCCGGCTGCCCGAGATTGGCAGGCCGCTGCGCATCGATCGCTGGCTCGGCGATCTTGGCGAGCATCCAGCGTTGCGTCTTGCCTTGTTGCCGGAAGGTGACGTGCGGTTGCGCCAGATTCCACAAGTGGAAAACGGGATTTTGTTGTGCGTCGGCCCGGAAGGCGGGTTTTCCGGCAACGATGTCGCCCAACTGCGGCAGGCCGGCTTTCATGGGCTGCGTCTTGGTCCGCGCATCCTGCGTACCGAGACGGCAGGGCTCGCAGCGATCGCCGCCTGGCAGGCTGTTGCCGGCGATTGGTAGTAAAAGTGCGGCGCGCGTGCGACGGCTCAGTGTCGCGGGTGAGGAATGCGTTGCAACAGCATGGCGTTACCGACATGCACCGGCAGCAACAGGCCGAGCCACAGCCAGTTGTCCTGCACGAAACCCGGCAGTACTTTGACGAACCAGGCGAATACGGCGCAGAAAGCTACGGTGATGGCGATGCGCCTGGCGAAACGGCTGGGTTGCCAGCGTCGCCGCAAGGCGCTGAACCACGCGGGCAGCAACAGCAGGCAGAGCGGGTTGAGCAGCAGAAGATTTTCGTTGCGCCAGGCGCTGACATGGTCGGTCAGCGCCCACAGGCCGAGCAGGATCACGCCGCCGATACCGCAAAGCAAACCGATCGCGCCCGTGCCGGTTGCGAATGCGATGCGTGCCAGTGTGCGCTCGCGCGCACGCGACAGACCCAGCAGAAGCAGGGCAAGGGCAACACCCGTCGTTAGCGCGGGCCAGCCCCAACGCGGTGGAAATTCCTGCGGATCGGGCAGGTGGCCCTTGTTGATCAAGGTTTCGTTCGCCACCAGCGGCATCGACTTGCCCGTATCGTCGTGCACGACGATGTCGCGGACATGGCGCATGAATTCCATCGGTACGAAACTCTCGTCCCAGTACGACAGACGTTGATCGGCGAATGGGCCGAGGCCGGCGTCGATCGCCAGCATCAGGGCGGTATCCGGACGCATCAACCGATCTGCGTCCATGCGATAAGTGAAACCGCGCGAGGGTGAGACGAGCGCCGCCTTGATGGCGCCGCCGAGCGCGGCGTCGAGTGCATCGCGTACGCGTGTGGCGCAGTTGTCGCGGAAGTAGTCGTAGCGGTATTGCGCGTTTTCCGGTCGCGCGTTGGTGTCGAGAAACCGAGCGAGTCCTGCGCGCTGCGCAGGCGTCAGATTCAATTCCTGGCGCACGATCCAGCGGCCTTCGGCGATGTAGTTCGGATATTCTTCGGCCGGGTCGGTCACGGCGATGCGATACAGCATGCGACCGCGTGCGAAGTTCAGAAAGAAATTTTCCTGCGCAAAGTCGAACATACCGTAGTTGTACAGCCGCGCCGCGCCGCTGGCGTCGTCGCGGATTTCGATCGCGTTGTGACCGAAACGCTCCCAAATTTCTTCGCCGGGCCCGAAGGTGATGAGCGAGACGCCGAGATTTTCGCCTTGGGCGAAAGCGGCGCCGGAAGAAAGCAGGGTCAGCAAGGCGAGAACGCATGGCCGCCACGCGCGCCAACGACGCGAAACCATTCCGATTTTTGTGCTCTTTGCGCGCGGCGTGACGAGGCCGCTTGCGGGGTTTCCCTCACGCATCGCTCGGCCGCACGATGAATTGCAGCACGCGACGGTCGTCGGTACGGGTCACATGGAAATGGAATCCGCCCAGTGCGATTTCCTCGCCGATTTCCGGCAGATGGCCGAATTCGCTGGTGACCATGCCGCCGATCGTGTCGAATTCGTCGTCGGAGAAACGGCTGCCGAGGCGCTCGTTGAAATCGACGATCGGAGTCAAGGCATGGACCAGTACCCGACCATCCGCCTGAGGCTGGATGAGCTTCTTGCGCGTCGGGTCTTCCTCGTCGTGTTCATCGTCGATCTCGCCGACGATTTCTTCGAGCACATCCTCGATCGTGATCAGCCCGGCAACGCCGCCGTATTCGTCCATGACGATCGCCATGTGACTGCGCGACTGCCGAAATTCCTTGAGCAGGATATCCAGACGTTTCGATTCGGGCACCATCGCCACCGGGCGCAGCAACGGGCGAATATCCGGTGTTGTGTTGCTGCCAGCGAGCGCTTTCAACAAATCTTTTGCCAGCAGGATGCCGACGATTTCGTCCGCATCCTCGCCGTGCACGGGAAAGCGCGAATGGCCGGATTCGACCACGCGATGCAGGATCTCGTCGAATGGCGCATCCAGGGGCAAAACGACCATTTGCGCACGCGGCACCATGACTTCGCCGACCTGCTGGTCGGCCACTTCAATGGCGCCTTCGACCATCGACAAGGTGTCGTTGGAAAGCAGGCCATTGGCCTGGGCGTGGCGCAATTCTTCGAGCAGTTCGTCGATGTTGCGTGGCTCGCCGGAGACCAACTGGCTGATCCGATCCAACCACGTTCGCGGTGGGGCCGAATTCGGGGGTTCGTTCATTTCACTGCGCGTAAAGCCCGTTTGGGCGGTCGCACAGTATACAAGACACATTACGACAGAAAAATAAAACTAACAAATTCAATTAGTTGTATGGATCGTCGATGCCAAGTCCGGCCAAAATGCGGCGTTCCAGCGCTTCCATTTCGTGTGCGTCCCGATCGTTTTCGTGATCGTGGCCGAGCAGATGCAGTACGCCGTGGATGGTCATGTGCGCGTAGTGGTCGCGCACGCGCTTGCCTTGTTCTGCGGCTTCGCGCGCGACGATGGGCGCGCAAATCACGAGGTCGCCCAGCAAGGGCAGGGCGACGCCGCGCGGCAGTTCGGCGGCAAACGACAGCACATTCGTTGCATAGTCGCGGCCGCGATAGCGGCGGTTGAATTCGCGGCCTTCCACCGCATCGACCAGGCGGATGGCGAGCTCGGCCGATGTGCGCCGATGTGCGCCGACGAGAGCGGCCTCGACCCATCGCCGCAACGAGGCCGGCGCCGGCAGGCCGCGACGCGGCAGGCCGTAGCTGATCGACACATGATGGTGCACAGCAGCGCCCCTCACCCCACCTTCTCCGTCGACGATGGCATCGTCGCAGAGGGTTTCCGGTTCTTCGCGTGCGATTGCGTTTCCTGCGTTGGCGGGCTTTCCATCTGCCGATTTTCGCTATCCGATGCGCGGCTCTCGTACGCGCGCACGATGCGCTGCACGAGCGGATGGCGCACGACGTCCTTGGCCTCGAAGAAGGTCATGCTGACGCCTTCGACCTTGGCGAGCACCTCGACCGCGTCGCGCAGGCCGCTCTTCACCGGCTTGGGCAGGTCGATCTGGGTCAGGTCGCCGGTGACGACCGCGACCGAGCCGAAGCCGATGCGGGTCAGGAACATCTTCATCTGCTCGACCGTCGTGTTCTGCGCTTCATCGAGAATCACGAACGAATCGTTCAAGGTGCGCCCACGCATATAGGCGAGCGGCGCGATTTCGATCACGTTGCGCTCGATCAGCTTGGCCACGCGATCCACGCCGAGCATTTCATAGAGCGCGTCGTAGAGCGGACGCAGATACGGATCGACTTTCTGCGTAAGGTCGCCCGGCAGAAACCCGAGCTTCTCGCCCGCCTCGACCGCCGGGCGCACGAGCACGAGGCGCTGCACGCGCGCATCGTTGAGCGCGTCGACCGCCATC
>Ga0208826_1000904_pt1 | contig 27709 bp, 25 predicted proteins | sample AD_UKC115_MetaG_FD_184451 | JGI IMG/M metagenome (GOLD analysis project Ga0208826, IMG submission 184451) | Active sludge microbial communities of municipal wastewater-treating anaerobic digesters from Hong Kong - AD_UKC115_MetaG (SPAdes)... | ecosystem: Engineered > Bioreactor > Anaerobic >...
CGATCTCGTCCGCCCGGGGCTCCCGGCCCAGCCGCTGGACCAGCTGCCTGGAAACCCGGATCAGCTTGTTGATCGTCTCCACCATGTGGACGGGAATGCGGATCGTCCGCGCCTGGTCCGCGATCGCCCGGGTGATCGCCTGCCGGATCCACCAGGTGGCGTAGGTGCTGAACTTGTAGCCCTTGCGGTAGTCGAACTTTTCCACCGCCCGGATCAGCCCGAGGTTGCCTTCCTGGATGAGATCCAGGAACAGCATCCCCCGCCCGATGTATTTCTTCGCGATGCTGACGACAAGGCGGAGGTTCGCTTCCACCAGCTTGGCCTTCGCTTCCGCTTCCTCCGCCTCGACCCGCTTGGCAAGCTCCACTTCCTCTTCCGGCGTCAGGAGGGGGATCTTGCCGATCTCCCTCAGGTACATCCGGACGGGATCGGAAAGAGGCAGGTCCTCCAGGTCCCCCGATTCTTCGGCAACCGCGGCAATGGCGGCAGGGACAGGCTCTTCCGGAACCTCCTCCTTGATTTTCGTTTCCTCCATGACGTCGATGCCGAGTTCCATCAGGTTGAAATACAGGTTGTCCAGGGTGTCCGCGTTGAGGTATTCCGCGGGCAGGCGCTTCTCGATATCCTCGTAGGTGACGAACCCCTTTTCCCTTCCTTCGTGGAGTAAATCCCGGACGTTTTCGATATACTTGGACATCTCTTCCGGTCCGGGTTCCGCACTGACTTCTGCAGACGCCTCCGGGGCGGCCTGCGGGGGAGTTTCCTGCGTTCCGGATGCGGCTTTATCGAGGCTTTCCCCGCTTTCGCGAAGATTCTCCTCCTGCACCGCATCGGGATGCTTCTTTTCTTTTTTTTCCTTTTTGGCCATCGTCTTCATCTCCTCCCCTTCAGCATCCGGGCCAGCCAGTTCAACCTGGACATCTCCTCGCTCGTCGCCAACCCCCGCGTCATCTTTTCCCTCAGGCTCCGGTACTCCTTTTCTGCATTTCGCTTCCTGAGACCCGCCTCGATTTTTTGCCAGGCCTCTTCTCGATCCCCGAATGCCTCGCAAAAATCGCCCCCTGCCGCGAGGGCGGACTCAAGGAAACGGTCCGCTGTTTCATACCAAATTCTCCTGAGGGATTCCGGCGGCTCTCCGTTCAGCAAAGCCGCCGCCGCGCTCTGGATCCGTTCGTCCCCGAACAGCGGGAGGATCGCCTCCGGTGCGCTTCCCGCGCGCTTTTCAGGGCAGTTCCATAAAAGGTAAAGCAGCGCGGACTCAAGAGGGTCCGGTAGGTCTTCGGCCCGGTTGCTTTTCCTCTCTCCTATCAATACGCTGGAAAGGGCGGAATCCCTCTTTTCCGGGAAAGGGGAGTTTTTTTTCTGTCCTTGCCGCTGGCTTAGGAGCTCGTACAATTGGTGCGAGAAAATCCCGAGAGCACTGGAGATGGATCCCAGGTGTGGAGCCAGGTCCAGCATGGGAAGTTCCGCAAGGCCGTTGAGGATTTCCTCGACGGCTTTTTTCCTGCCCGGCCCCGCCAGGGCCCCTCGCCTCGCGTGCACGTGGTACAGGGGCAGAGGCATCGCTTTTGCCAAAGCCTGCCCGAAGAGCAGATCGCCTCCATCGGAAGCCAGAAGCTCGTCGGGATCCTTGCCTCTGGGCAGTTCGACAACGCGCACTTCCAGCCCCTCGTTCTGCAGGAGGGACATTCCCCTCAGGGTCGCCTCCTGACCCGCGGCATCGCTGTCATAACAGATCAGGACCCGGTCGGAGATCCGCTTGAGCAGGGCGGCCTGCTCGACCGTCAAGGAAGTGCCGAGGGTGGCCACGGCGTTCTGGAAACCGCAGAGGTGGAGCCGCAGCGCATCCATGTACCCCTCGACGACGATCGCCTCTCCCCTTTCGCGAATGAAGCCCTTTGCGGCGGGAAGCAGGTAAAGCAGGCTGCGTTTGTTGAACAAGGGGCCCTCTGGGCTATTGATGTACTTTGCGCCTTCCCCCGACAGGACCCTCCCGCCAAAGGCCGTGAGTTTCCCGGCCATGTCCCGGATGGGGAAAATGACCCGGCCCCGAAAACGGTCATAATCGCCTTTCTGTCCTTCCACGATCAGTCCGCACGAAAGGGCCTCCTGCCTTGAAACCCCCCTGTTCCTTAGAAAAGCCCAAAGGCCGTCCCAGGCCGGCGGAGCCCAGCCAAGCTCGAAACGCGACCAGGCAGCAACGGGGAGCCTTCGGCTTTCCAGGTATCGCCGGGCCGGCTCCCCGGATGCCCCCTGCAGGTTTTCCCGATAGAAGGCCAAGGCCAGTTCCATGATGTCCGAAAGGCTGCGTCTGCCGGCCGTTCTTTTGGCAAGCTGGACCCCGGCTCTTTCGGCAAGGGTTTCCAGTGCCTCCGGGAAGGTCAGCCCCTCCTTTTCCATCACGAAGGAGAAGATGTCTCCCCCGCGGCCACAACCGTAGCAATGAAAGGTCTGCCTTTCGGGTGAAACGTAAAAAGAAGGGGTCTTTTCGGTGTGAAAGGGACACAGGCCCCGGAAGTTCTTTCCAACCTTCCGGAGGGGGACGGCATCACCGACCAGTTCAACAATGTCGAGCCTTTCCTTGATCTCCCGGACGGCTTCATCCTGGCCCATTCCGACACCTCCTCCAGACTGGAGGCGATGAGGGGGGCTCTTTCGCCCCCCTCATCGCGATTGCTTTTAACGGATCCCCGGCCCGTTCACCCGCCAGGGGACATTTCTGCTTCTTTCTTAGGAGAACAGGGGGGCAATGACCACCGCCACAACGGACATGAGCTTGATCAGGATATTCATGCTGGGCCCTGCGGTGTCCTTGAAGGGGTCGCCGACCGTGTCCCCGACAACCGCGGCAGCATGGGCCGGAGTGCGTTTGCCACCGTGGTGCCCCTCTTCGATGTACTTCTTTGCGTTGTCCCAGGCCCCGCCGGAGTTCGCCATGAAGATCGCCAGCATGACCCCCGTCACGATCGAACCCCCGAGCAGTCCGCCAAGAGCCCCCGCCCCCAGGGCAAGGCCCACGAGCACCGGTGCAATGACCGCCATGAGTCCCGGAACGACCATCTCCTTCAGGGCTGCCGCCGTGGAAATATCCACGCACCGCTCATACTCCGGCCGGCCGGTTCCCTCCATGATGCCCGGAATCTCCCGGAACTGCCGGCGTACCTCGTCGATCATGTGCTGGGCTGCGCGGCCGACGGCTCCGATGGAAAGGGCCGCGAAAATAAAGGGAAGCAGCCCGCCGATGAACAGCCCCACCATCACTTTCGGGTCGCGCAGGTCGATGACGTCGATATGGGCAGCCTGGGCATAGGCGACAAAGAGGGCCAACGCGGTCAACGCCGCCGAACCGATCGCCAGTCCTTTTCCGACCGCCGCGGTGGTATTCCCGACCGCATCCAGCTTGTCGGTGATCTGCCGGACCTCGTGAGGCAGGTGGCTCATCTCGGCAATTCCTCCGGCGTTATCTGCGATGGGGCCGTAAGCGTCCACGCTCAGGACCATTCCAGTGATCGCCAGCATGCCGACCGCAGAGCAGGCGATTCCGTACAGGCCCCCGAAACGCACCCCGACCAGGGTCGCGGCGCAAATCAGAAGAACCGGAACTGCGGTGGACTTCATGCCGATTCCCAGGCCTGAGAGAATGTTCGTCGCCGGCCCGGTGAGGGAAGCCTCAGCGATCTCCTTGACGTGCTTGTAGGAGGAAGAGGTGTAGACCTCCGTTGCGAAACCAATCGCAACACCCGCAATCGTGCCAGCGACCACGGCGTAGAAAAGGGTCAATTCCCCGAACATCGCCCGCGTGAGGAAAAAGGTCCCAACGATCAGGAACGCCCCTGTCGCGTAGGTCCCCCGGCTGAGGGCCGCCTGGGGATCCCCGTTTTCCCCGACCTTCACAAAGAAGGTCCCCAGGATGGCGGATAGGATGCCCAGAGCCGCCAGAAGAAGCGGATAGACCATGCCGGCATTCCCGAAGGTCACGATCCCCACTGCCATGGCCGCCACGATCGCGTTCACGTAGGATTCGAAAAGGTCGGCTCCCATTCCGGCGATGTCACCGACGTTGTCACCCACGTTATCGGCGATGACGGCCGGGTTTCTGGGGTCATCCTCGGGGATTCCCGCTTCGACCTTGCCGACCAGGTCCGCCCCGACATCGGCGGCCTTCGTGTAGATCCCGCCGCCCACCCTGGCGAAAAGAGCGATGGAGCTTGCTCCGAAACCGAAGCCGACAATGATGTTCGGGTCCTTGAAAATCACTGTGCAGAGAAGGATACCGAGGATTCCGATTCCCACCACGTTCATTCCCATGACGGAACCGCCGGTGAAGGCCACGGTGAGCGCCTGGTTCATCCCCTTCATTGCGCTGAAGGCCGTTTTTCCGTTTGCCTTCGTGGCGACGTTCATCCCAAAGTAACCGGTCATTGCGCTGCAGAAAGCGCCCAGGACAAAGCAGAGAGCAGACCCGGTCCCGATCTTCCAGAAAAGCAGCCCGCCGACGATAACCACAAACGGGACGAGGGCCTTGTATTCCCTGTAGAGGAAGGCCAGGGCCCCGCCGTGAATGATGCCGGAAAGGTCGTTGACCCGCTCGTTATCGACCTTGACAGCGTTGATCCTGCCCGTAGCCCAAACCGCGTAGACCAGGGCCAGGACCCCGGCCAGAGCCACCAGCAGTATGACCTGTGTTCCCATGGATGAAACCTCCTTTAGACTGAAAAAGATTCCGTTCGGTGTAACAACTTGCCCGCCCATTCCGGGCGGGCATCGGCCTGAAAAGCGTCCATTATTATAGTCATCCCGTCCATTCCGCACAAGGCGTCAGAAAAAACCTTCAATTCAAAACGGCGCCCTAGTTCCGGATATGGATCGAGATATCGCGCCCCTGAGTCCCCTTGAGCGAACGAATCATCCCCAGGATGGCCTGTCCCAGGAACCTTTCGAGGTAGGGCTTGAGAGGGATCTTCCGGCCGTCGACATGCAGGCTGACGGACGGAGACTGCCTTTTCCCCAGAAGCCGATCGAGGAGGTATGCCGCAAGATCCTTCTCCTGCCCTGGCCGAAATGAAGGGATCCTGCCCGCAGGCGGAAAAGCCCCAAACCAGGCCAGGATCCCCTTGACTTCTGCCGGGCATTCCTCGGGGTTTCCGACCCAGACCCGCGGCAGGGAAAGGCTCTTTCCTCCCTCAAGAAGCACGAGATCCACACCGGGCATAAACCGTTCGACCATCCAGTCCAGCTCGGGCTGCTCCTCCCTGTTTTCAGCTTGAAGGCCGTCGGGGGCCCAGAGGACTATCGGAACGCCCGCTTCCAGGAGGAGGCCGGTGTCCGTTCCCCCGCAGCGGACGGAGGGTTCGTGCGTCCTCTTGACGAAACCGACGCGCACTCCAACCTCCTGAAAGCAAGCAGCCAGCTCTCTGCAAAGGGTGGTTTTCCCCGATTTCTTGAACCCGCTGACGGCCAGGACCGGGATCATCGCCTTGGCTCCTCCGGCTGGGCGGCCTGGCGGAGGCTCATCCAAATCCTGCGGTAGGCGTCAAGGCAGAAGAAGAACAGGGTCATGACCAGGGGACCCAGGAAAATTCCCAGCAGCCCCAGCGTCGCAAGACCTCCCACGACGCCCACGAAAACGATCAGGATGTGGACCTTGCTTCCCTCGGAGATGAAAATCGGGCGCAGGAAATTGTCCACGGTGCTGACGACGGCCAGTCCCCAGAAGGCAAGGGTCAGGGCAGCCCCGTGCTGTCCCGTGGCAAAAAGATACAGGGCCCCGGGCACCCAGACCAGGGCTGTTCCCACGAAGGGGATAATCGCAAAAATGAACATTAGAACCCCGAAAATCAACGCATTTGGAAGGCCGACCCACCACCAGCCGAGGGCTCCCAGGAACCCCTGCACGGCCGCTGTGAACGTGAACCCGTAGACCACGGCCTGAAGCATCCGCCGGCCCCTGGAAATCATCGCGTCCGTCTCCTCCGCAGAAAGAGGAACGATGTCCCGGATGTACTCGACGATGACATGTCCGTCCCGGATCATGAAGAAGGAAGAAACGGTAATGACGATCATCTGGAAAACCAGGCGGAGGGCGCTTTCGAATAGCCCGCGCGAGACACCGGCAATCCAGCCCGAAAACCACCTTCCGAGCTGCCCGAACAGATCGCCGAACAGGTTGACCTGGGAAAGCCAAGGGGCGAGAAATTCCCGGACGCTCGGGGGGATGAGATTCAAAATGAGGGAAAGATCCTGCTTTTCCAGTTTTTCGATGATCGTGGTGAGGCGCCCGTAAAGGGCCATCCCGTCATGGGCCAGATAAAGACCGAACAGGATCGCCGGAAGCATGAGCATGGCAATGATGACAGCGGTAGTCAATCCGGCCGACAGGTTGGCCAGTCTCCCGCGGAACAGCCGATCATGAAGAAACTGAAAAAGCGGATAGCTGAAGAAGGAAAGGATGATCGACCAGGCCAGGGGACGCAAAAGGGGAAAGGCCAAAAGGAACGCGATCGTCGAGAGTGCGGCGAAAAAGACGACGAAGGGGACAAACGTTCCCCTTGGCTTGTTTTTCCACGTTTCTGCGCTAGGCCCTTCAACCACGGCGGCTTCCCCCTCCCGCGATCAGAGAAGCAGAAATTCCGGCTCCCAGACCGTTGTCGATGTTTACGGCCAGAACGTTCGGACAGCAGCTGTTGAGAACCCCGAGCAGGGCGGCGGCGCCCCCCAGGTTCGCCCCGTAGCCGGCCGAAGTCGGAACCGCAATGACCACCGTATTCAGCAAGCCCGCGGCGACAGTCGGCAACGCGGCTTCCATTCCCGCTACCGCGATGACGACATCCGCCTTTCGCAGCTCCGGCAACACGGACAGCAGGCGATGGAGTCCAGCGACCCCCACGTCGAAATACCGGGCGACCTCGCAACCGCAAAGCTCCGCCACCAAAGCCGCTTCAGCCGCAACCCGCTGATCGGCGGCGCCCCCGCTGATGACCGCGACGCACCCCCGCTCGACCGCGGGGTCCCCTTTCCTGTAGCCAGTCCGGGCGACCTCGTCGTAGCAAAACCCTTGAAGCCGCTCTCTCACGAATTCGGCCTGCTCCCTTTCCATCCGGCTGAAAATCAGGGTTTCGGGCCTTTCACGGCAGGCCTCCGCAATCTTCTCCAGCTGAAGGCGCGTCTTCCCCGGGCAGTAGATGACCTCCCCGATGCCGCACCGGAAGGACCGGTGGCTGTCCAGGCGGATTTCTTCCAAATGAAGGGTCGCCATTGACGAAAGCACTTCCAGGCCTTCATCAACGGAAAGACGGCCGCAGCGGACCTGTTCCAGGAAATCGCGGAAAGCGTCTTTGGAGGTTCGACTCATGCCCTCTTCCGCCTTTTTCCCGCTTTCCCCTCACTCCCACTCGATCGTCGCCGGGGGTTTGCTCGTGACATCGTAGACGACGCGGTTCACGCCCGGGACCTCGTTGCAAATCCGGTTGGCCGCTCGATTCAGCAGGTCGGCCGGCAGCCGCGCCCAGTCTGCGGTCATCGCGTCAAGCGACTCGACCGCGCGAAGGGCGACCGCCTCGGCGTAGGTCCGGACATCGCCCATCACCCCGACGCTCCGTGCCGGAAGAAGGACACAAAAAGCCTGCCACAGGCGGTCATAAAGCCCGGCTTTCCGGATCTCATCGATGAAAATCGCGTCCGCCTTGCGCAGCGTTTCCAACCGCTCCGCGGTGATTTCCCCCAGGCAGCGGACGGCCAGGCCAGGCCCCGGAAAGGGGTGACGTTTCAGGATGGCCTCCGGCACGCCGATCATCCTGCCAATTTCCCTTCCCTCGTCCTTGAACAGGTCCTTCAGGGGTTCGAGGACTTTGAGGGACATTCTCTCGGGAAGCCCTCCGACATTGTGGTGCGTTTTAATGACCGCAGCCCCTTTCCCCTTGTGCCCGCTTTCGATGATGTCCGGATAGAGTGTGCCCTGGAGAAGCCAGCTAGCTCCACCGATTTCCCCCGCTTTCTCTTCGAAAACCCGGACAAACAGTTCCCCGATGATCTTCCTTTTCCGTTCCGGCTCTGAAACCCCCTTGAGCCCTTCCAGGAATCGCCGGGTTGCGTCAACATAGTGAACTTTCAGCTTCATCTCGCGATAGGCCTCGAGGACCTCCTCCGCCTCGTTCAGACGCAGCAGCCCGTTGTTCACGAAGATGCACTCGAGCTGATCCCCGATCGCACGGGCCGTCAGAACGGCTGCGACGGTAGAGTCCACACCCCCGGAAAGGCCGCAGATGACCCGGTCGCTCCCCACCTGCTCCCGAATGGCACGGATCGCCTGCTCGGCCCAGTCGCTGAGGTTCCAGTCCGCCACGCATCCGCAGACTGAAAACAGAAAGTTTCGCAGGATCTCCATCCCTTGCGGGGTGTGCGCCACTTCCGGATGAAACTGCAGTCCCGAGATCCGGCCCGTTTCGTCCGAAAACCCGGCGATCAGTCCGCCGCTGCTCTCTGCGATGACCGAAAAACCGGAGGGAAGCGAGATCACGCTGTCCCAGTGGCTCATCCAGACCGAGAGCGTTTCCGGCAGCCCCTTAAGCAAGGGTGTCCGGGAATCCAGAATCCGGACTTCCGCCGGCCCATACTCCGCCAGGGGGGCCTGCCTGACGGTCCCCCCCAGCAGGTGAGCCAGCAGCTGCATCCCGTAGCAGATTCCCAGGATCGGGATTCCAGAATGAAGAACTGCTTCCGGGATCACCGGGGCCCCTTCCTCGAGGACACTCCGGGGCCCGCCCGAAATGACAATTCCGTTAGGATTGTGGGACAGGATCTCCTCCGCGCCAGAATCCCACGGAAGAATCTCGCTATGGACGGAAAGCTCCCGGATCCTCCTTGCAATCAGCTGGGTGTACTGAGAGCCGCAGTCCAGGATGACGATGTTTGAATGTGGCGCCATAAAAGAGCCCCTTTAGGGCTTCTCTCCCTTCGGCTTGGAATCGGGTTGACGGTGGTCCTGCTAATCTTAACAGACAAAGACCCGGAGGGAGAACCGTCCCGAGAAAAAAAGGCCCCCGCTTGAAGCGGGGGCCTTGGGAAAACCCTTCGATTAATCGTAATCTCCCATTCCACCGGGCATGGAGGGCATGGATTCCTTCTTCTCCGGCTTGTCACCGACGAGAGCTTCCGTGGTCAGGACCATGGCCGCGATGGATGCCGCATTCTGCACCGCGCTCCGGGTGACCTTGAGGGGATCGATGATCCCTTCCTTGACCATGTCGAGGTACTCGCCCGTGGCCGCGTTGAGCCCGTGCCCCTTGGGAAGCCCGAGGACCTTCTCGACCACAACGTCACCCTGGTAGCCCGCGTTGGAGGCGATCAGGTGAAGCGGTTCGGTCAGGGCCTTGCGGACGATCGTGGCACCCGTCCTCTCGTCGCCGGAAAGGGTCTCGATGTGCTTGTCAAGGGCCTGCAGCGAGTTCACCAGGGCAACGCCGCCACCGGCGACGATTCCTTCCTCCACAGCCGCGCGGGTCGCGTTCAGGGCATCTTCGATGCGGTGCTTCAGTTCTTTCTGCTCGGTCTCGGTCGCAGCTCCGACCTGAATGACGGCCACGCCACCGACCAGTTTCGCAAGGCGCTCCTGCAGCTTCTCCTTGTCGTACTCGGAAGTGGAGTCTTCCAGTTCCTTCCGGATCTGGGCTGCGCGGGCACGGATCTTCTCGGGATCCCCCTTGCCCTCGACGATCGTGGTTTCTTCCTTGGTGACCCGGACGGTCTTCGCCCGGCCCATCATCGACAGGTCCGCGTTCTCGAGCTTCAGGCCGACTTCTTCGCTGACCACCTGGCCTCCGGTCACGATCGCGATATCCTGGAGCATGGCCTTGCGGCGGTCGCCAAAGCCAGGAGCCTTCACCGCGACGACCTGCAGGATCCCGCGCAGCTTGTTGACCACCAGCGTGGCAAGGGCCTCGCCCTCAACGTCCTCGGCGATGATCATGAGAGGCTTGCCGGTCTGAACCACCTTCTCGAGCACCGGCAGGAGATCTTTCACGTTGTTGATCTTGCCGTCGTTGATCAGGATGTAGGCATCCTCGAGAACGGCTTCCATCCTCTCGGCGTTGGTGACCATGTAGGGGCTGATGTAGCCCTTGTCAAACTGGAGTCCCTCGACCGTCTCGAGGGTCGTGCCCACGGTCTGTCCATCCTCGACGGTGATGACGCCGTCCTCTCCAACCTTTTCCATGGCTTCGGCGATCAGGTTGCCGATCACCTTGTCGTTGGCGGAAATCGCGGCAACCTGGGCGATCTTGCTACGCTCCTTGACGGCGATCGAGAGAGCCTTTAGCTCATCGACGACGACGTCGACCGCGCCCTCGATCCCGCGGCGCATCAGGATGCCGTTCGCGCCTGCCGCAACGTTCTTCATGCCCTCGCGGATCATCGCGCGGGCCAGAACGGTCGCCGTGGTCGTCCCGTCACCGGCCACGTCGTTGGTTTTCGACGCGACTTCCTTCAGGAGCTGGGCGCCCATGTTCTCGAAGGGATCTTCCAGCTCGATCTCCTTGGCGATCGTCACACCATCATTGGTGATGGTGGGGGAACCGAATTTCTTTTCAAGGACGACGTTCCTTCCCTTGGGGCCGAGAGTCACGCCAACGGTGTCTGCAACCTTGTTGATGCCTCTTTCAAGGGAGCGGCGGGCATCCTCACCAAAATTCAGGATCTTGGCCATGTCAGTGTCCCTCCTGTTCTCGAAGATATCGGGGTCTACTCGACGATCGCGAGGATATCGCGCTCGCTCAGGATCAGGTACTCTTCGCCGTCAACCTTGACTTCAGTCCCGGAATATTTTCCGAAAAGGACCCGGTCACCGACCTTGACTTCGGGAGCCAGCTTCTGCCCGTTCTCCAGGACCTTTCCCGAACCCACCGCCATGACCTTGGCTTCCTGGGGCTTCTCTTTGGCCGTGTCCGGGAGCACGATCCCGCCACGCGTCTTCTCCTCCAGGGTCAGGACCTTGACGACGACTCGATCCGCCAACGGCTTCAGGTGCATCCAACATCCCTCCTACGAATTGTTTTATCGTATTAGCACTCACTAGGGTCGAGTGCTAATTTCCCGGAGAAGAGTGTAGGCGGGACCCGGTGTTCTCTCAAACGGACTCTAAGCTAAAAAAGACGAACCTAGGCTTTTTTTGCTCACCTAGGTCCGTTTTTCTCGTTTTTTCTCTTACTTTCAATCCGATAAAAGTTCCAGGGCAGGATCGGGAGAAAAATCGAGCCCGGTTCTCTTCCCACGCCGATAGCCATGATAGGCTGCGGCCGCCACCATCACTCCGTTGTCCGTGCATAGGATCGCCGGAGGGATGAACACCTCCCAGTCCTTTCTCCCGGAAAAGGCCCTTCTCAGGCCGCTGTTCGCCGCAACGCCGCCGGACACGGCAATCCTCCGGACCCCTGTCAGCTGAACCGCCAGCTCGACCTTTTTCAGCAGGGCGTCGACGACAGCCTTCTGGAAGGATGCGCAGATATCTTCAACCGGGAGGGTTCCCTCGCGCTCCAGCTGCCGGATGAGATTCAAGGATGCGGTCTTCAGGCCGCTGAAGCTGAATTCAACGCGGGAAGTCTCGGCCAGCGGAACGGGAAGAGGGAACGCGTCGGGATTTCCCTTTGCCGCTAGACGGTCGACGGCGGGCCCGCCGGGGTATCCCAGCCCCAGGACCTTGGCCAGCTTGTCGTAGGCTTCTCCCGCGGCATCGTCCCGTGTGCAGCCCAGGACCGCGTAATCCCCGAAGGCCCTCGCCAGGATCACTTCAGTGTGCCCCCCCGAAACAAGGAGGGTCAAAAATGGAGGCTTCAGGCCCGGATTCTGGATCACGTTGGCGAACAGATGCCCCTCCAGGTGATTGACCCCCAGCAAAGGAACTTTCCAGGCCTGGGCAAGCGCCTTGGCGGTCATCACGCCGACCATCAGCGAACCCATCAGCCCCGGTCCCATCGTAACGCCGATCAGGGCCAGCTCTGTGCCGGGGTCCGTCACGCCGGCTTCCGAAAGGGCCGAAAAAACAAGAGGGAGGATCCGCTCCTGGTGATCACGGGAAGCCAGTTCCGGGACAACTCCGCCATAGGGGGCATGAAGTTCCAGTTGGCTCGAAATTCTGGACGACCGGACCGTTGTCGGGCCTTCCAGAACCGCAACCGCCGTGTCGTCACAGCTGCTTTCGATCCCGAGAGTCAGGAACCGCCTGAAGGTCAATGCCCCCCGCACCCCCCACAGCCTCCGCAGGAACGACCCCGGCAACCCTTTTTCGCAGTCCTTGCCGGGCCGCTTTCATGCAAAAGCACCTTGCTCCGGCATTTCGGGCACCGGCTGGCGAAATCCTCCGACTCGAAACGGTGGTCACAGGAGGCACATCGATAGACATGGATCCCGCTCATTTGCCGGGCACTTTCCATTGGGCCGAATCCTCCTCTCCATAAGCCAGAACGATCTGTGTCCCGCCCTTAAGGAAAGATTTCGGGACGGAGAACGGCAGGGTTCCCGTAAAACCGCTCGGGAGCTCCCCGGTGAGGGAATATTCCCTCATGGAAAGAACATCCTCCGAAGAAACGGTGTAATTTCCGACATGGATTCTTCCGGGATCCAGCTCCCAGGGGGTAAAGGTTTCAAAGTGAAGTAAAAAAAGGGCCCTCCCCTTGAGGTCCTTCTCCCCGAGGTGCCTCGAGTGCCAGGTCAGCCATTCCGGGGCCCCTGGATCATTGCGCGCTGCCGAGGCAAGGAGGGGATCAACGTAAATGAAGGTCAGACGCGCTTTCGCTCCCAGAACGAGGTCTCCCAGAACCTGCCCGTCCACCCAGACGTTGGCAGACCGCTCAGCCAGGAGGTCATCGAGGCTCTTCGCCTGTCCTCCCCAGGCAACCCCTCCAACGGCGGCGATGAACAGGAAAACGCACATCCAGAGTGCTTTTTTCATTCTGCTGGTCCTCCTCCTTCATTCTTCATTTGCTCCTCCCGCCTCCGGGGGCCATTCCCTTTCCAGTTCCTCTTTCGAGAAAGTGTAGACCGTCCCGCAAAAATGGCAACGGACTTCCTGCCTCTCCCCTGGAATTTCCTTCCCGAGGGATTCGAGCAGGAGGGCTTTCGCAAGATCCCGGCTGCACCGGCAAGAGAGAGAAAATTCCACGTCCTCGAACCATTCGATGTCCAACTCCCGGAACAGGGCCTCCATGGCGCTTCTTGCATCGGGATGCTCCTCCAGCAAACGGCTCACCGAAGGAGCGTTCCGGACCCTTTCTTCCACGATGCTGACCTGCGAGTCCTCCGAGCCGGGCAAAACCTGCACCATGAACCCTCCGGCCGAAATCACCTGCCCCGGCCTGGCGAGCACTCCAAGGCCGACGGCCGTGCCGGTCTGCTCGGAAAAGCGGTAGTACGCCGCGATATCTTCGGCGATCTCTCCCGAAACGAGGGGGACCTGGCTCGAAACCGGTTCTTTCATCCGGACGTCCCTGAACACGACAAGCGTCCCGTTTTTTCCTACTCCTGAAGCCACGTCCAGCTTACCGGAGGACGAGGGGGGCAGGTCCACTTCCGGATGTTCCACGTAGCCCCGTACCCGTCCTTGAGGTTCCGCGTCCGCGACAACGAGCCCGAGAGGGCCTCCCCCGTCAAGCTTGAGGGTCACCCTCGCTTTGCTGAGCTTGATGTCGAGCGCCATCATCATCCCGGCCATCATCAGCCGTCCAAGGGCTGCGGCTGCAAGAGGACTGAGGTTCTGCCGCCTCATCGTCTCATCCACCAGCCGGTCGGCCTTGACGGCAAAAATCCTGAAACGACCTCCGGCCAGCAATCCCCTTGACACGACGGCAACGGGAAGGCCACCTGCGTTTCTCCCTTCTTCCCTCAATGGACTCGTTCCTCCTTTCCGAAGGCTCCGGAAACCCATTTCCACTCGGCGCAACCGCTCATCCAGGAAGCAACCGCGTACAGGACGGCACCCGCCGAAACGGCACCGAGCACCCAGAACAGCTTTCCCCACAGCCTGAAAGCCGGATCGTAGGGGAAAAGACGGGCCCCAACAAGGATTCCCGCAGCCATCAAGGCCAGGGGAACCCCGTGGCGAAGGAGCCATTCCCCGGTCAGGACCCCGATCGGGGTTTCCAGGTGGCGGCGGAGCGTCCATGCCCCCATGAGCGCTCCTCCGCTGAAAGCAAGGGACGTTGCCAGGGCTAGCCCCGCGTAGGCAAAAAAACGCACCAGGGTGACACAGAAAACGAGGTTCAGGAACACCGTAAAGCCGGTGACCTTCAAAGCCTCCCTCGGCAGCCTCCTGGCATAAAGCCCCCTCATTACCACGGTGGAGCAGGCCATCCCGGGCAGGCCGAGGGCATAGAGAGCCAAAGCCCGGCTTGTTGCCTCCCAGGCCCATTCGTTGAAAGCTCCCCGGACAAAAATCAGGTGGACCATGGGGCGGGCCAGAAGGCTCATCCCGACGACCACCGGCAGGATGACGAACAGGGTGAACCGGAGGGCATCCCGCGTCATTTGGGCAAAACCAGCGGTGTCCTCGGCCCCAATCCTCGAGAGCATCGGCAGGACGGCCTGCGAGATGGCGATGACAAACAGGCCAAGGGGCAACTGGATGATTCGGTCCGCGTAACTCAGGACGGAGATCGTGCCTCCCTCGAGAAACGATCCGACCATGCGGCTGATGACCGGGTTCACCTGGTTCAGCGAAAGACCCGCCATGTACGGGAAAAAGAGGCGGATCACCCTTTTCAGTTCCGGATTGTTCCAATCGGGCCTTGCGGGAAGGAGCGGAACCCCCAGCGCCCCGGAACGCCACCATTGCAGGAGCATCTGGGCCACTCCTCCGCACAGTACGGCCGTTGGCAGCGCCCAGATCCCCATCCTCGGTGCTAGAATGGCCAAAAGAACGATGTAGAGGAGGTTGCTGAGGGCCGGAGCCACCGCGGGGATGAAGAAACTGTCAAGGCTGTTCAGAACCCCCATTGCCAGTGCCGCCACCGAAACAAGAAGCAGAAACGGGAACATCAGCCGGGTCAGAAGCACGGCAAGCTGTGTGTCTGCTCCTGAAAACCCCGGTGCCATCACCCGGACGAGTATCGGAGCGGCGAAGATCCCCACCGTTACGGCGGTACTGCCGGCCAGGAGGAGGACGGTCGTCACCTGCCGGGCTAGCTTGGCGGCCTTTTCCCGCCCTTCTTCCACGACAACCCTGGAAAACACCGGGACAAAAGCGGCCGAAAGGGCTCCTTCGGCGAGAAGCTGGCGGGAAAGATTGGAAAGGGTGTAAGCCACGAAAAAGGCGTCAAGCTGCCGGGTGGCCCCGAAGAGGGCTGCGGTGATGATTTCCCGGAGCAGTCCCAGGATGCGGCTGGCGAACGTGCCCACCATCATTCTCATGGCATGTCGAACCATTTTGCTCAACGGGGAAGACATTCAGGACCCTCCAGAAAACCAGAATGAAAGGGGAAAACGCCGTGGGAAATTCCCGGACAACGGTTTGGTGCCTGGGGAATCCGCTCCGGGGCGATGACGGGGTCGGCGTCCGGTGCGGGGAACAGCTGCTTGAAACGCCTTGTCCTCATCTCGAGATCGTCCTTTGCGAAACGGTCCCGGAAAACTTTTCCGCGCCCCTTCGCAGGAATCCCCCGGACTTCCTCGTGATCATCGATGCCTGCGCCATGGGGACGGCCCCAGGAACGATTCGCCTCCTCGATCCCGATTGCCTCGACGGTCTTACGGAAACCACGCACGGACTACCGCTGGGGCAAATCCTCAGGGAAGCCCTTCCCCGGGAAAGAATTGCCGTTATCGGCATCGAGCCGAAAGAAACCGGTTTTTCTCTTGACCTCAGCCCCGAGGTCGAGGCCGCCGCCCGTGAGGTGGTTCGATGCATCCGGGAAGGATCGTGGAGGCGCTTCACGCCAAACCCTTCATAGCGTAAAACGATCCCCGAGGTAGTATTTCCTCGCGACCTCGCTCTGGGAGACTTCCCGGGGTGTTCCTTCAACCATGATCCGGCCCTGGTGGAGAATCGCAGCCCGGTCCGTGATTGCAAGCGTGTCTCTCACGTTGTGGTCCGTCAGCAGGATCCCGTACCCCTTCCCGCGCAGTCCCAGGATCATCTGCTGGATATCGAAAACCGCGATCGGGTCGATTCCGCTGAAAGGCTCGTCCAGCAGGAGGAATTCGGGCATCGCCGCAAGGCAGCGAGCCAGCTCCACCCTTCTCCTTTCCCCTCCGCTGAGGGCATATCCGGGAGTGTCCAGAATGCGGTCGATCCCGAACTCGGTGACAAGGTGGTCGATCATCCTGGCTCGCTCCGCCGGTGTTTTTTCCAGCTCCTGAAGGACCAGTTCCAGGTTCTCCCGAACGGTCAGGTTTCTGAAGACCGAGGCTTCCTGCTGAAGGTAGCCCACCCCCATGCGGGCCCTTTTGTACATCGGAAGGGTTGTGATCTCGCGGTCGTCGATCAGGATCTCCCCAGCGTCGGGACGCACGAGCCCCACGATCATGTAAAAAGTCGTCGTCTTTCCCGCCCCGTTCGGTCCCAGGAGACCGACGATCTCGCCCTGCCGGACCTCGATGGAAACGGAACCGACCACCTGCCTGCCCTTGTACGATTTCTGGAGCTCCACCGCACGAAGCACGCGCGAAGACGTCACGGTGACACCGTCTCCTTGCCCGGTGTGAAAATCAGCTGGGGACGCCCCTGCGCCTCGATCCTTCGGGTGGCCAGGTTGTAAAGGATGCTTTCCGAGCGGACACTACGTCCGGACTGGACCGCCTCGGCATTCCCCACCAGAGCAACCGTATTTTTCCCTTTCGAATACAGGAGTCGATCCCCCTTCAGCTTGACGGGAACCCCATCCGAACCTACAACGACGGCGGACACCTGTCCGGTCGCCGTCAGATCCTTCAAGCTGTCCCCCTCGGTGGCGGCTTCGATCTGCCCGGCTTTCAGGGAAATCTTTTCCCCCTGGTCCTCGAACCGCGTGACCTGCCGGGCCCAGAAACGATCGTTCTTTCGCCCCGCCTCCGCCGCCTCGAGAACCCTGCCCGGGACTTCCACCCTTACTCCGCCTTTTGCCACATATTCCGGGGAGGGCCCGAAAACCCATTCAACGGAAGAAGCGGCCAGTCGTTCCCGGGGCCGCTCCAGCAGGACCTGCCCCGACGCAAGGATGCGCCTGGGGGGCCGGTCAAAAAGAGAGACCTCCTCGGCGGAAAGATCCATCTTCTGCTCCTCCCAGTGCGCCCTGACTGCTCCCCACGCCCTGAAACGCTCTCCCGCGGGATCCCCTTCCGCGAAGTTCGCCTTCAGGTCCAGCCCTTGCCTCTCCAGCCGGACGTTCCCTTCGGCGCGGACGAGCCGGCTTGCCGGATCGTAGATCAACGTATCGGAAGTCAGCTTAATTTCTCCGGCCGATGCCGTTCCGGAAAAGGCGTTCAGGAATGCAACCCCGAACAGAAAGGCGAGAAAAAACGGGTTCCCCTTCAGACGACCTCGCATCGAACTCCCCCTCAAGCGGTTGGCGCCCCGTTAAAACTGCAGACTTTGTCCTGGATCAAGCCGGATTCCCACGGTCCATTCCGGGAGGGCTTCCAGGAATCCATCCGGGTTCGCCTCAATTCCCGGGAACGTATTGAAGTGCATGGGAACGACCCTTCGGGGCCGGATCATCTCGACAGCCCTCAGCGCGTCCGGGATGTCCATGACGTAGCACCCCCCGATCGGCAGGAGGGCAAGGTCGATTTTCAGCGCTTCCAGAAGGCCCATCTCCGCCGTCAGTCCCGTGTCTCCGGCATGGTAGATCCTGAACTTGCCCACTTCGAGGACGATCCCGACCGCGACGCCACCATAGAGGGTCTGATCCCCTTCCATGATGCCTGAGCCGTGCAGCGCGGAGACGAACTTGACCCGTCCAAAGGGGAAGGGAACCCAGCCCCCGATATACATCGGCCGGGTCTTCAGGCCTTTTCCGGAAAAATAGCGGCACAGCTCCGCGTTCGCCACCACGGTCGCCCCAGTCTTGAGCCCCAGCTCGATCGTATCGCCGATGTGATCCCAATGCCCGTGGGTCACGAAGAGGTGAGTCAGGCTGTTGAAATCTCCGGGCTGGACGACGGCCTGGTCGTTCTCCCTCAGGAACGGGTCAATCAGCCCTTCCAGTCCAGGGGCGCTCACGTGGAAAGCTGAGTGTCCCAAAAAGCGGATCATGGACATCCTGCAATCCTCCCTTCTACCTGGAGATCCGTTTCGCTGTAATGCCCGGATTCATGGGAACGTACGCCCTGAATCCCGATTTCAAGATCAACCGCCCCGCCGTCGGAAAGCAACGTAATGGGAATCGGTCCCCCGCGTCGGGCCTCAGCCCAGTCCGCCATGGACCTTGATTCCTCCCACCCCTCGACGGCAAGAGCCCCCCTCACGATGCCCGTGGAGTCATCGTGCTCAAGCCGGTATCGCCATGGCCAAATGTTGGAACCTTCGCGAATCCCCCTGCCTGACCAGACCTTCATGCCTGTCCTTCGCCCCGGCTGATGCAGATCCCAAGCTCCCTGAGCTGCTTGCTCTCCACCTCGGATGGGGCGCCCGACATGAGGCATTGGGCCTTTGCGGTCTTGGGGAAGGCCATGACCTCGCGGATTGAGCGGCAGCCGCACAGGAGCGCTACCAGGCGGTCAAAGCCGATGGCGAGTCCTCCGTGGGGCGGAGTCCCATAGCTCAGGGCTTCCAGCAGGAACCCAAACCGTTCCCTTGCCTGCTCCTGCGTAAAGGACAGCACCTGGAAGACCCGCTCCTGCATGGCCGGGTCATGAATCCGGATGGAGCCTCCACCGATCTCGCTCCCGTTCAGCACCAGGTCGTAGGCCCTCGAACGAACCCTGCCTGGGTCCTTCTCAAGAAGGGCGACATCTTCCGGATGGGGAGCGGTGAACGGGTGATGCATGGCGCACCATCGCTGCTCCTCGTCATCCCATTCCAGGAGCGGAAAATCTCTCACCCACAGGAAGGCCCAGGAGGACCGGTCCACAAGGTCCAGTTTTGAAGCGATTTCAAGCCTCAGGGTCCCCAGCATCGAGCAGGTCGAAGCCCATTCCCCGGCCGCAACGAAAAGGGCATCTCCATCGGAAAGACCCGACCGTTCCAGAAGCTTTTGACGGCCCGCTTCGTCCAGGGACTTCACCAGGGGGCCCTTTAGTTCCCCCGACTTGATCTGGAAGGCCGCCAATCCCTGGGCCCCCAGGCCCTTCGCCCGCTCCTCGAGATCGGCCATCTCCTTTCGCGAAAGCGAGGCTCCGCCGGGAACCCAGAGCCCCCGTACCGCTCCGCCTTCCGACAGGATCTTTCGGAATGGCTCGAACGTCCCTCCCGAGAAAACGGGATCGAGGTCGCAAATCTTCAGGGGATTCCTCAGGTCGGGCTTATCGCTGCCGTAGGCTTCCATGGCCTCTCGCCAGGTGAGCTGGAGGAAGGGCGTCTTGATCTCTTCCGACAGGATCTCCGAAAAGAGGCCCTTCACGTACCCTTCGAGGAGCCCGATGATATCCGTTTCGGTGATGAAGCTCATCTCGAGGTCGACCTGGGTGAACTCGGGCTGGCGATCGGCTCTCAGGTCTTCGTCCCGGAAACATTTCGCAATCTGGAAATACCGGTCGCAGCCGCTCACCATCAGGATCTGCTTGAAAAGTTGCGGGGATTGGGGCAAGGCGTAGAATTCCCCCTGGTTTACGCGGCTCGGGACGAGGTAATCTCGCGCTCCTTCCGGCGTCGATTTCGTCAGGATCGGGGTTTCCACTTCCAGGAAACCGTGTCCCACCAGGTAGTCCCTCGTGAACTTTGCGGCCCGTGCACGAATCCGGAGGTTGTCCTGCATCTTCGGCCTTCGCAGGTCCAGGTAGCGGTGCTTCAGCCGCAGGTTTTCGTCGACCCGGTCCACTTCGCTCATTTCGAAAGGAAGCGGAGAGGCCGGGGAAAGCACCAGGAGATCCTCCGCTAACAGTTCCCATTCTCCCGTCGGCAGGTTGGGGTTTTCCGTCCCCGCTGGGCGCCTGCGGACCTTCCCCTTGACCGCCACGACATATTCACTTCGCAGGTCCTTCGCTAGCTCGTGGGCCTCCGGGGTATCCTCCGGGTTGAAGACCACCTGGACCGTCCCGGTGTAGTCCCAAAGCTCAAGGAAGATGATCCCTCCCAGGTCCCGTCTCTTCCGGATCCAGCCGTTCAGGACGGTTTGACGCCCTTCATCCTGCGGACCTACCCGCCCGCAGTAGACCGTTTTTTTCCACGAATCGTCGAAATATCGATCACTCAAGGCCATAGGACTCCCTTCCCACACACCGTTCAACACCAGGCCGCCTTCGTTTTGGCGGCAAGCTGTTCGACAACCTTCTCCCGCTCGATTTCCTCCTGCGAGCCCGTTGCCATCTCCTTCAACGACACAACTCCCCTGGCGACTTCGCTGGAGCCCAGGATGCACACCCAGGAGGCCTTCGCGGCTCCAGCGGCCTTCATCTGTGCCTTTACGCCCTTGCCGGAGGTATCCATGTCCGACGGGACGCCTGCCCGCCTCAGATCGTAGAGCAGCCGCACGGCCTCGTCGCGGGCGGCCTCGTCCGCAACCACCACGATGACGGAAATGGAGGGTTCCCTGCCGAAACTGAGCCCCTGCTGTTCCATGGTCAGGACGATCCGGTCAAGGCCGGCCGCAAAACCAACGCCCGGCGTGTGCGGCCCGCCGATCGCTTCGGCCAGGTTGTCGTAGCGTCCGCCGCCGCAAACGGCGTTCTGGGCACCGAGGTCTCCCGAAAGGACTTCGTAGGCCGTTTTCGTATAGTAGTCCAGGCCCCGGACAAGGCGCTTGTCGATCCTGAACTTCGCCCCGATGAGATCCAGTCCCTGCAGAACCTCGTCGAAATGCGACCGGCATTCCCCGCACAGGTGGTCCCGGACATCCGGCGCCCCATCGGTGATGGCGCGGCACGTTTCCACCTTGCAGTCCAGAATCCTCAACGGATTCCGGTCAAAGCGCCCCTGGCAGGTCGGACACAGTTCATCGAACCGTTCGCGCAGGTACCCCTGGAGGGCTGACCGGTAAACGGGGCGGCAGGAAGGGCATCCCACGGAATTGACCAGGACCTCCAGGTTCGAAAGGCCAAGCCGGCGGAAAATCTCAAGGGAAAGTGCGATCACTTCCACGTCGACCAGCGGACTCGCCGAACCGATCGCCTCGAAGTCCAGCTGCCAGAATTGCCGGTAGCGCCCCTTCTGGGGACGCTCGTAGCGCATCATCGGTCCGGCGCACCACAGTTTCGACGGCTGCGGGCCGCTCGCCATCCCATGCTCCAGGTAGGCCCGCACCATGGATGCCGTTGCTTCAGGCCTCAGCGTCAGGCTTCGCCCCGACCGGTCCGAAAACGTGTACATCTCTTTTTCGACCACGTCAGTCGTTTCGCCGATTCCTCTCGAAAAGAGCTCCGTCTGCTCGAAAATCGGAAGATGAACCTCCCGGTAGCCGAAATCCTCCGCAATCTTCCGAGTCACCCCAAAGATGAACGCCCATTTCCATGATTCGTCGGGGAGGATGTCTCTCACGCCTCGAGGTGCCTTGATGCTTTCCATCTGTCCAGACCCCCTGCATTTTTGAGTTCGTGACGTGTATTTTACCCGAAAGAAGGCCCGTTTCATTCGATTCGCAAAAAAAGGCGGCCCCACTTCCCGAGGAAGGGGGCCCGCCCCGCTGTCTTTTTTTAGGTCCTCAGGAACCCCTAACGCGCTTCCAGCTGGAACTTGATCGCCGTCCGCTCCTCCCCGTCGATATCGATCTTCGCAAACGCGGGGATGCAGACCATGTCGATGCCGTTCGGGGCTACGTAGCCCCGGGCGATGGCGATGGACTTCACCGCCTGGTTCACTGCACCCGCGCCGACTGCCTGCACTTCCACGACTCCCTTCTCGCGAAGCACAGCTGCCATGGCTCCTGCAACGGACTTCGGTTGTGACGTGGCCGAGACTTTCAGGACCTCCATACTCTCCGACCCCCTTGAGCTGTTGTGATGTCGATCAAACGTGCGAATAAAGCCGCGGGTTCAGGGTTGGTTAATTGTATCGCTTTCTCGCCGCTAAATCAAGGTTCGTTTAGCACGTTACTCCGGCTTGACCTCGCCCGACCGAAAAGCACTCCCGTTTCCGCCAGTTTCCGAGCAACATCCGGTTCGGGAATCCTGCACCTCCAGGTCCAGTTCCCCGTTTTCCGGCCCGGCTGGTTCATCCGCGCGCGGCCATCGAGCCCCAGTCCATCCTGCAGGGGACAGATCGCCCAGGCGGCCGGCGAGGAATAGGCCAGGCGGATCAGGTCGTCCGCCACCCTCTCCGCGGTGACCGGATGGCCCAGGTACCGGGAAAGAACCGTTTTGCCCTCTTCCTCCAGTTCCTCCTCGAACCACCCACGGGCCGTGTTGTTGTCATGCGTTCCGGTGTAAGCGACCGCATTTTCCGGGAAATTGTGCGGAGCGTGGGGATTCGTCCCCGTATCGCCCAAAAAACCGAACTGGAGCACTCTCATGCCCGGCAGGCCGAACCGGTTCTTGAGCCTCTCGACATCCGGGGTGATGATTCCCAGGTCTTCCGCCACGATCGGCAGGTTCGGGTGATCCGAGAGCAGGGCCTCAAGCAGTTCCTCTCCCGGGGCTTCGATCCATTTTCCTCGAAGCGCCGTCTCCTCTCCCGCCGGGATGGCCCAGTATGCAGACAGGCCCCTGAAATGATCGATCCGGATGCAGTCGAAAAGAGAAAGGGCATGTGTCACCCTCGACCTCCACCAGGCAAACCCGTCCTTTCGGTGAACCTCCCAGAGATAGGTCGGATTCCCCCACCTCTGTCCCGTGGGACTGAAGTAATCCGGCGGCACGCCGGCTACCGTCCGGGGCTGTCCGTCTTCCCCCAGGTCGAATCCCTCCTGCCAGCACCAGACATCCGCGCTGTCCAGGCCGACATAGATGGGCAGATCACCGAACAGGACGATCCCGCGCCGATGTGCCTCGCACCTGAATTTTTCCCACTGGCGGAAGAAAAGCCACTGCCCGAACTCGACTCTCTCCCTCTCCTGCTCAAGGGTCCCGGCTGCCTCTTTCAAGGCCTTGGGGGATCGCAAACGCAGATCAGGGGGCCACTCATTCCAGGGTTTCCCTCCCTGGGAAGCCTTGATCGCGCAGAACAGCGAGTAGTCCTTGAGCCAATTTTCCTGTTTTCTGCAAAACGCGTGAAATTCCTCCCTAAGATCGGCCCGCCCCACCCGAAAGCGTTCCCAGGCCCTGTCCAGCGCGCTGCCTTTCCTCTGGAAGACGAGGTCCCAATCGATCGGGGCGTCGATCCGGGTCCAGAGCGGAGTTCCTTCTCCCGGAGGAAGCAGGCCGATCTCTTCCAGTTCGTTCAGGTCGACCAGGAGTTCATTCCCTGCAAAAGCGGATACCCCGCAATAGGGGGACCCGCCGAGACTCCGGTCGACGGGGCCGATGGGCAACATTTGCCACAGGCTTTGCCCGGCTTCCGCGAGAAAGTCGAGAAAAGCTCTCGCACCTGCGCCGAGATCGCCGATCCCGGCCGCAGAAGGCAACGATGTCAGATGAAGCAGGATTCCGCAGGCGCGCTTCCCTTTCAGGATCATCTTTAGGCCCCTCGAATTGTGAACCGTTTTTGCCCCGATCTTTTTTCCATTGTAGTATGGATGGAGGCAATCGAGCTGGCACGAAGCAACGGCAAATCGTGAAACGAGGCCAACGCCCATCCGGGGGGATTTGTTATGGATTTGCAGGATTTTTTCAACATGAAGGCGAGGCGCATCGGCCCTTCCATCATCGCCCAGATGGCAACAATGCTGGGCCCCGACGGCATTTCGTTCACCAGCGGGGAACCCTCCGCCGACCTCATCCCCCTCTCGGGCCTCAGCGAGGCTTTCAGCAGGGCGGCGGGACAGGCTTCTCTATTTTCCTATCAGAACACCGCCGGCTATCTTCCCCTGAGGGAATGGATCGCCGAATGGATGTCAAGGGAAGCCCTGGCACCTGCCTGGCTTGACCCCTCTTGCGTGATCCTGACGAACGGGTCGCAGGGAGCCCTGAACCTTTTGGCCGAGACGTTCATCGACCCGGGGGACTTGATTTTGACCGAAAGCCCCACATACCCGGAGGCATTGCTGGCCTTCCAGAGAGAGGGAGCCAGGATTATTCCGGTTCCGGTGGACGAGGACGGCCCAATACCAGAGGCGCTTGAAGAGCGAATGGCAGGTGTGAAAGCGAAATTTTTCTACACGGTCGTCAATTTCCAGAACCCTTCCGGATGCACGACCTCCGACGCGAGGAAGGCCGCCATTTTGGAACTGGCCCGCAGGAGGGGCTTTTTTATTCTCGAGGACGACCCGTACCGGTACCTCCGTTTTGAAGGGAAGCCGACGAAAAGCTACCTAGAGATGGCAGGGGAAGACCGGCGTGTCGTCTACCTTGGAAGTTTCTCGAAAATCATCGCCCCGGGAGTGCGGTGCGGCTGGTGCGCTTTCCCCTTGAGCCTGAAGGAGAAGCTGCTGGAGATCCGACTGAGCCTCGAGCTGAGCCCCCCAGCCCTCACACAGGCGGCCGTTTTTGAGTTCCTTCGGGTGTGCGATCTCGGGGGTCACCTTGAAAAGCTGGCCCGGGAATACAAAAAGCGCCGGGATTCCCTCGTCGAGGCGCTAAACCGCGAAGCTTCCCAACTGGGCCTCAAGCTGAGCGTCCCGAAAGGCGGTTTTTTCCTCTGGGGGAACTGCGAAGGGGTAGCGGACATGCTCGAATTTGCCCGGTACGCAGCCCTTGAGAAAAAGGTGGGGTTCATCCCGGGACGGTTTTTCTTCCCGGTGGAGGGGGAAGGAGCGGATTCGATCCGGTTTGCCTTTGCCAAAGCGGCCCCGGAACAGTCAAGGGAAGGAGCGGCACGGTTCGCCGATGCGCTGGAGAGTTACCGGAGGCTCTTTTCACCAGGGAGGAACTTGCAGTAGGTTACAAGGTCGTCGCCTTCCTCGTAGAAATCACGGATCCGGCCCGTTTCCCGGAAACCGGCCGCCAGGTAGAACTGCCTCTGTTTTTCGTATTCCTTTCTTCCGGAGGTTTCGACTCTCAGGATCACCTTCCCCGTGACCGCCAGGGCGATTGCCTCCAGCTTCTCAAGCATTCGCCGTCCGATCCCCCTCCCCTGGAGGGACCGTTCGACGACGATCCAATAAAGATCCCATGCCCAATCCGTCATGGGAGCACGCCCGAAAACCGCAAACCCCGCCAGTTGCCCTCCCGGCAGCCGCTCTTCGAGGAAAAGGTAGCCCCTGGAAGGGTCGGCAAAGGCATCGGTAAGCACTTCCTGGAGGACGTCAAGCTCGCTGGGCCGGAAAGCGCCCGTCCCCTCAGCCGCGGCCAGGTATTCCTCCAGGGAACCTCCGGGCAGGGAATCGTTCCGGTCAATTGGCATAGAAAAGAATCCTTTCCACGACCTCAGGGTACGAATAGCCTCTTTTTCTCCCCTGCCGTGCAAATCCGCTGTCTTCGTTGAGATCGGGGTTTGGATTGACATCCAGCACGTATAGCCGCCCCTCCCGTTCCCGTAGGTCCACCCGGAAATACCCCCGGCACCCGAGCGCTTCGCCTGCCTTCCGCGCCGTGTCGACCAGCCTTTCCCTCAGGGAGGGGGCAATCCCCTCCTCCAGGACCGGCAGGATTTCGTGAAACTCGGTGCATTGCGGATCCCATTTCGAGCCATAGTGAAGAAACGGCAGGCTTCCCGAATAGAGGGAGTAATCGATCATCGAAACTCCCAGCACCTCGTAAGGAGGAGCCCCGAGAAAACCGACGGAAAACTCTTTTCCAGGAATGAATTCTTCGAGCAGGATTCCCCTGGGGAATCCTGCCAGTTTCATCCGGAGAAGGGCTTCGATCCCCTCCGCGTCCTGGATGAGGCTGTCCTTTTCAACGCCGACACTCCCATCCTCAAAACAGGGTTTTACGAAGAGGGGGAAATTCAGGCCCTTCCAGGGGGCCCCTTCCAGCCTTTGAAGAAAAACGCCCCGGGGGACCAAGATTCCCCGTCTTGCCAGGCGCTGTTTTGCCTTTGCCTTGTCAAGACACATCTCCAGCGCGACGGAGGGGTTCCCCGTAAAGGGAACCCGCAGTTTTTCCAGCATGGAAGCAAACGTCACTTCCTTGCCGGAATCCCCGCTGAATCCTTCGAAGAGGTTGAATATCTTGAGAGGAGAGCCCGAGAGGATCGTTTCCCTGACGCGGTCCAGGCCCGGGAAATCTTCCGATCGGACGTAGAGCGGCTCAACCGGCAGTCCCCTGCCGGCAAACACCGCTTTAACCGACTCCACGCACCGTAGTGTATCCAGCACATCGGGCCGGTCGGTGCGTTCCAGTCCGACGGCAATGAGAACACGCCCGGGATCAGGCATGGCGGCAGCTTTCGGCCCAGAGCAGCCCGCATCGGCTGAAGGCTTCCTCCAGCAGGATGCGGATGAGGGATGGGTAATCCCCGCCGTTCAGCTCGAACAGGATGGGCAGGTCGCCAAACTCGGGGTTCAGCCCGGGAAGGGGATTGACGTCGATCACTCGGGGCATGCCGTCCCAGTCCAGGCGGAGATCGATCCGGGCTAGGTCCCTGAGTTCCAGGGCTTCGTAGGCTTTCAGAGCCTCGGCCTCGATCGTCCGACGGACCTCGAGGGGCAGCGCATCGCCGTTCTCGTAGCGCATGCATTCACGCCATTGCCTCTTTCGTTCAATCGAGTAAAGAAACACCCCTCCGACTTCCCCCCTGGGAAGGATCCTCATGATTCCCAGGGTTCTCGGCCTTTGGTTTCCGGCAACGGCAACGGTGACTTCGTCGTTTGGGAGGAATTCCTCCACGAGGGCAGGCTCATCGTACCGTTTCAGGATGTAGCGGGCCCTTTCCTTCAGCTGGCTCAGGTTGGCAACAACGGAGTCGGCAAAAACTCCTTTCGAGGAACCTTCCCAGCGCGGTTTAACGATATAGCGCCTGTTTTCCAGGAAAAGCGCCTCCAGCATGGGGTCTTCCAGCCGGTCAAGCCGATTCACAACGAACTGGCCGGGAACCGCCACGCCACGGGCCCGAAGGAATTGACCGGTCGTGTACTTATCCAGAGTCATCCCGAGGGCAAGGGCATCCGAACCGGAGTACGGGATGCCCAGGCTTTCCAGGATACAGGGGACCTGGGCTTCCCGGGAGCGGGTGTTGCCCCTTCCCTCGGCAATATTCAAAACAAAATCGGGTCGATTTTTCGAGAGGGATTCCAGGAAAAGATCGTCCTGGTTGAAAAGGAGGACATCAAAACCGTAGCGCTCGATCTCGCTCTTGAGGGCCAGAATGGTTTCCAGCGGGTCGTATTCTTCCTCTTCCTCGCCGTGGCCGGTCTTCAGGTTGAAGGTGATTCCAACCGTTCTGACCGGTATCAGCGGCACGTCCTCTGCGTCCACGCGACTCCCTCCCCAAGCTTGCGGATAACAGGTTTTCGCCTATTCTGACACCTTACGGCAGGAAATCAAGACCCCGCATTGCCTCACGAAAAATCCAAACGAAGGGGTAACGTTGCCTCACCTAAGAATCCAAACGAAATAAGATCCTCCGTAGGGCGTTTGCCTGAAGGGGGGACGCGAGGTGAGGCTGTCCATGAAGACGCGG
>Ga0208826_1000905_pt1 | contig 27700 bp, 24 predicted proteins | sample AD_UKC115_MetaG_FD_184451 | JGI IMG/M metagenome (GOLD analysis project Ga0208826, IMG submission 184451) | Active sludge microbial communities of municipal wastewater-treating anaerobic digesters from Hong Kong - AD_UKC115_MetaG (SPAdes)... | ecosystem: Engineered > Bioreactor > Anaerobic >...
CGCAGATTTTGCAAGGCAAGTTTGCGCCCAAGACGACGATCCGCGTGGGGGTCGATCCAATCAAGGATCCGGGGGTGTTCCACTTCGACGCCGTGCCGGGTTGAGGGCTGCGCCGGCCGCGGTGGAACGGCCTTGGCGGCGATGACGATTCATCGCGGCCAAGGCCGCTACTGCATGCACGATTTCGCAGCAACCAAGTGCGACGGCTCTTCATTCATCGGAATCCTTGATGATTTCAGCTTTCGTATTGCTTTTTTGATGGGAGCGGCCCCCGTTTTGCGTACAATCCGTTACTTTTGAAGAGCGTTTGCGGAGGTGGGTGTGTGGTGGCGACGGTCGTATTGTCGACGCCAGTCACTTGAACTGGGTGTTCGAGAGTGAAGAAGCGATGCGTTTGATATATGGTTGCCGATGGAGCGAGGGATGACAGAACAGGTTGAAGATTGGGCTCAGCTCGAACAATCCTTGATCGACATCGCAGTCGAGAGTTGGCGCTTCTCGCGTCTATTCGGAAAGGTGGTCAGCAAGCTCGACGCAGGCGAGTCAGGCCGCTACGTCAACCAGCTTCGCTACTTCCAGAAGAAGGTCGAGGAAAGCCTCGACTCGAACGGTCTCAAGCTGGTCAACGTCGAAGGACAGCCTTACGACGCCGGAATGGCGGCATCGGCCTTGAATTTGGGCGACTTCGGCCCTGACGACATGTTGTTCGTCGATCAGATGCTGGAGCCGATCATCATGGGGCCAAAGGGGTTGCGTAAACAAGGCACAGTAATGCTCAGGAAGGCGGAAGCGTGAAATACGTCGGTATCGATCTCGGCACGACCAACAGTGCCATCTGCTCCTTCGACGGGGAGAAAATTCATCTCTACAAGAGCCCTGAGCAGCACGACGTCACGCCATCGGCCATCTTCATTGACCGGCGCGGTAACAAGTACGTCGGCTCGCGCGCCTACAACAGCGCAGCCAAGAATCCCGACAACGCTGCCGTGCTGTTCAAACGGCTCATGGGCACGAGCACGCCCGTGAAGCTGCCCGCCGTCAACCTCACCATGACGCCGGAAGAATGCTCCGCCGAGGTGTTGCGCTCCCTCTTCGGCTACTTGCCCGAAGAGATTCGGGGTGATGGAGATACCGGCACCGTTATCACGGTTCCGGCCGCGTTCAACCAAATGCAGAAAGACGCCACGATGGCTGCGGCTGATGCAGCCGGGCTTGGACGGGTTGCGTTGATGCAAGAGCCAGTCGCCGCCGTGATGAGCGTCATGCGGCAACGCAAGAACGACGGCATTTTTGTTGTGTATGACATTGGTGGGGGCACGCTGGATGTCGCCATCGCCGAAAGTATCGGTGGCCGTGTCAACCTCCTTGCGCATGGCGGCATTGCCATGTGTGGTGGGCGCGACTTCGACCGCATCCTGTTCGACAACATTGTCAAGCCGTGGCTGCTTGATAACTTTGACTTGCCGGAAGACCTGGCATCCAATCCGCAGTACAAATCGTTGCGCACCATCGCGACCTGGGCTGCCGAAAAGGCAAAGATTGCGCTGTCGCAAAGCGACGAATCTGTCATCAGCCTTGCCGAGAATGAGCTCGGCGTGCGTGATCAGGCTGGCGAGGAAATCTACCTCGACATTCAGATCACCCGAAGCCTGTACGACGGCTTGATTGCCTCCAAGGTCGACGAGTCCATTCAGGCCACCCGCGAGAGCATCGAAAAGGCTGGCCTAAGTTCGCACGACGTTGAGCGGATTGTCTTTGTGGGCGGGCCAGCGCAGTACAAAAACTTGCGCGACAAGGTGGCGTTTGAGCTTGGCATCGCACCGTCCACCGACGTGAACCCGATGACCGCCGTTGCTGAAGGCGCGGCAGTGTTTGCCGAGTCCATCGATTGGGCCTCGCAAAGTCGTGGTCGTAAAAGTTCTCGCGGCGCGATCAGTGCTGGTGGCGCGCTCGATCTTTCATTCAACTACATCGCGCGCACACCGGAGCACAAGGCCAAGATCGTTGCCAGGCTGTCGCGTGCGCCTGCGGGCATCGAGTTCCAGATCGACAGCCTTGATACGGGCTGGTCGTCAGGACGCATCGCACTCAAGGACGGTGCAAGTCTTGAACTCAGCTTGGCCAAGCCCGGCGACAACATCTTCAAGGTGTTCGTGTTCGACTCGAACGGCGCACCCGTTGCGCTGGGCGAAGACAAGATCGTCATCGCCCGCACCGCCGCCAGCATCGACGCGATTCCCGCGTCACACTCCATTGGCGTGGAAGCTCGCGATAAGGTCGGCGGGCGCTTGGTGCTGGACTACCTCGTGCGTGAAGGCGACCAGTTGCCCAAGAAGGGCAAAAAGTCGTTCAAGGCGGGTGAATCGCTCAAAGCCGGGAGCGCGGGGTCGATCAAGTTCAAGCTGTGGGAAGGGGAGATTTCCGACCCCATCAACGACAACCGTTTCATCGGCATGTTCGAAATCAAGGGAGCGGACTTCGACGACGGTGTCATTGCCGCAGGTGCAGAGATGGTCTGCGAGTTCGAAGTGCTCGACTCCGGCAACATCAAGCTGGAGGTTTCGGTTCCCTCCATCAGCGGTTCGTTCCAGAGCGGTCGCAACTTCTACTCCAGCCAAGAGGGCAAGCTCGACTACTCCAATCAGGCCAAAAACATTCAGGAACAGTCGGAACACACGCTGGAACGCCTCGAAGAGATGGCATCCAAAGTGGACGACCCGCGTCTGGAACAAGCTCGCGAGAAGCTGGAACAGGCGAGCGCCATCGAGTCGGGCGAGGCTGATCCGGAAACGGCGAAGCAGGCAATGGACAACGTGCAGGAGGCCAAGCGCCTGCTGGCGCTGACCCGTAAAGAGCACCTGAAAGACATCCGCCAGCTTGAACTGGACAGGGCTATCGATTTCTTCGAGAAGGCCGTGCGCCAGCACGCCCGCCCCACAGAGGCGTCGTCATTCGACAGCTTGGTCAAGACCGCTCAGCGCGCGCTCGAAAACAACAGCAGCGACTTCGAGTCGCATCTGGACGATCTGCGCAGCCGCAACTTCATGATTTTGTGGCGTCAAGATTGGTTCGTGATTGATCACTTCAAACGCTTGGCACAAGCGAGCTACCTTTTCTCGGACGCCAGAGAGCATGCGCAGCTTGTGGCGATGGGAACCGAGGCCATCAAGGCCAACGACATCGACAAGTTGCGCGCAGTGGTCGGCCAACTCTTCTCGATCCAAGTCGGCTCTGCGGGTGACGACGACATGATGGCCGGTGCCAATATCGTTCGGAGTTGATGCTCATGGCCCTCGACGCATGGCTTCCCATCGGATTCAAGCTGCCAGACGGCGCGAAAGCCCGTATCGCCTTGTACGAGGGCGCAGATTGGCAGGTGTACGAAACCCAAGGCGGTGGCCGTGCACTGGTCGTCCATGATGAACTGGGCGCACGCTGGCAGGAGGCGGGGCTGATCGACGATGGAACGCTCGACGCCTTCCAGTTCGGAGATCATCAACTACGAGCCATCTCGTGCAGCCCAAGCCAGACCCTGCTGCCCATCAGCGAAGCGAAGTCTCCCGACAACAAGGCCGAGGCGCTTTCATTCGCCTTGGCGTTGAAGGCCACGCGCGACATCGATTCGGAGTCGGCGCTGCAAGACGCGCTGTATGTCGAAAAGATCACCCGCCTGCTGCCGACCTACAGCATCAGTTCCCGGGCTGGAGACGATGTCGTCCTCGGCTACTGGCTGACGGGCGGCGCGAGCATCCCGGCCACCTCCTTCCGCCGTCTGCGCCAGACCATGAGCTGGCTGGGCGCGAGCCACCTGAAGGATGTCGTGCAAGCGGCAGGCTTCGAAGTTGCGGAAGTCATGCCGCTGGAACGCAAGCCACTGGCTCCTGCCGAAAAAACGGAAGCTGCCCCCGCCAAGCAGGTGGATGAGGTCAAGCGCACCGAGCCAGAGCCCAACAAGGTCTTCGAGCTCGCAGGGCGTCCCGAACTGGCGGCCTTCTTCAACGAGCATATCGTCGACATCATCCTGCACCGCGACCGCTACAAGGCGCTCGGCATCGAGTTCCCTTCGGCAGTGATCCTGCACGGCCCGCCGGGGTGCGGCAAGACCTTCGCAGTTGACCGGCTGGTGGACTTCCTCGGCTGGCCAAGTTTCCAGATCGATGCCTCCAGCGTCGCCAGCCCCTACATCCACGAGACCAGCAAGAAGGTCGCGCAGGTGTTCGACAAGGCGATGGAGAACGCGCCGTCAGTTCTCGTGATCGACGAGATGGAAGCGTTCCTGGCCGACCGCGAGATGGGGACTGGCCATCACCGCGTCGAGGAAGTGGCCGAGTTCCTGCGCCGCATTCCGGAGGCGGTGAAGAACGACGTGTTGATCATCGCCATGACGAACCGCATCGAGATGATCGACCCAGCCATCCAGCGGCGGGGACGCTTCGACCACGTCATCAAGGTGGACTTCGCCAGCGAGGTCGAAGTGCAGTCATTGCTGGACAAGCTGCTGTCCTCCCTGCCGAAGGAGCCAGACGTGGACTCCAAGCCACTGGCGAAGGAACTGGCAGGCAGACCGCTTTCCGACGTTTCCTTTGTGGTGCGCGAAGGCGCAAGACTGGCGGCGCGCTCCGGCAAGGAACGGCTGGATCAGGCCAGCCTATTGGCGGCACTGCGCTCGTCACCGGCGCGGGAACGTGAGGGTGGGGAAACCAAACGGCGCATCGGATTTGTTTAAGGGGAGATAGTAGTGACGAGGGGAGAAGAACAAAAGAAGGAGGAAAGCAAAGGCTTTGCGGGCCTGTCCTCACTCGTGTCCGACGTGGACACGACGCCGCCCCCTGCGCCCCAGAGGGAGCCTGCTGCCGCCGCACCGAGTGCCGAGCGCCCGGCGTCGCCGCAGCCTGCTGAACCGCCGCCGCAGCCCAGTCAGCGGCAAACGTATCAAGAGCCTTCGCAGCCGTCCTCCGGATCGTCTGGCAAGTGGCTGCTGGGCATCGCCGCCGTCATCGGTTTGCTCTGGTTGATCAATTTTTCTAATGGAAACAAGTCACCTACGGCTCCAGCGTATGAGCCATCAAATCAAACAAAAAATTCTGACAGAGGAGCTGGGCCGAACAAAACTACGGAATTGTTGCCCCCGAAATTCAGCGAATATTTATCTGATATTTATGACGGACCGCGTGCGAAGGTAAATTTAATTACTGATTTTGACAAAAACTTCCGCACAAGAATTAGAAATACTCAATCGCAACCCATCAATTTTGCAGGCGAATATATTTTATCAACGTGGGGATGCGGGACATCCTGCTTGATGGGGGTCGCGGTGAGTGCTCGTACTGGGCAAGTAGTTGAGCTTCCTGGGTCTGTCTGTTGCTGGAAAGGTGCTGGCGAAAGAACGATTTTCAAAAAAAATAGCCGACTTCTTGTTCTTGCGGGGTTGATAAATGAAAATGGGCAGCATGGCGCACATTTTTATGAACTTAATAATAATGAGTTTATTCACATTAAGACGATATCGGTCAAAGAGGATGAACTTAGCCCCCCTTCCTCGACCTTGTCACCTGCCACTGTAGCCCCAACGCATTCATCACCAGCACAAATCCAAACGCCGAGCAATTTGACACCTCTGGTGCAGCCACAGGAGCAACCCAGGCCGAATGAAGAGAAACCACCTGTTGGTTCCAATCTTGTGTTTTCAACCGCGCAAATTCACTACTGCCTAGCTGAAGATATTCGCATGGAGAGTGCGAAATCGGTTGTTAACAACTACGTCGACTCCGATGTGGATCGCTTCAATGCGATGGTGGCGGACTACAACAGCCGCTGCGGAAGCTTCCGCTATCGCAGTGGCGCGCTGGAAAGCGCCCGACAGGAAATCGAGCAGTACCGGAGCCAACTTCAGTCTGAAGGTAGGAGCAGATTCGCTCGATCCTCCCCTGACTTGCTATCGAAACCTTCGGTCGCGGTTGTGCCGCCGGTATCCACCCCTCCCGTACACGCACCATCGCGTCAGGAATCCACGAGTCCAACCAATGGTGGTATTCCACAAAATGCCCATCTAAACTATCTCGGTAATGATTGGGAGTGCAACCGTGGCTACTACAGGGCAGGCAATGAGTGCCAACCAGTCCAGATGCCACGGCACGCAACACTCGATGTCTATGGGTCGGGCTGGGTATGTCAACGTGGCTACTACAAGTCAGGTAATGAATGCCAGCCCGTCCAAATGCCGCAGAACGCAACACTCGACGTCTACGGGTCGGGTTGGGTGTGCCAGCGCGGTTATTACAAATCGGAAAATGAGTGTCTGCCGGTCCAGATGCCACGGAACGCAACGCTCGATGTCTATGGGTCAGGCTGGGTGTGTCAGCGCGGCTACTACAAGTCAGGTAATGAATGCCATCCCGTCCAAATGCCACCGAACGCCACGCTCGATGTCTACGGGTCGGGCTGGGTATGCCAGCGCGGTTACTACAAATCTAGCAATCAATGCCTACCTGTCCAGCTACCACAGAACGCAACACTCGATGTCTACGGGTCGGGTTGGGTATGCGTTCGAGGATATGCCCGCGTTGGAGATAACTGTGTGTAGCCAAATGAATAACTTGAATTCAGGAGATTGAAATGGGATTACTTGATTTCTTCGGAAAGAAAAAAAAGGAGGAGCAGGACGCAGCCGAACTGCTGAAGGCGATCATTCAATACCAGGTGGAGTCGCGCAAGGATGGCGTCGACACTGATGATATTCCAAAGGGTTACGGGCCATATGGGCTTTGCAAAACAAACCCCGTCCCGACTCGCGGCATCCCCGGATCCAACGAATACCTTTCACGGCTTCGCACGAAGGACGGGCGCTCCATCGAGAGTGCGCGTATTGGCTCAACGACTGCGGAAGACGTGACCAGTGGAGCTATCGACATGTACAGTATCAGCTGCGGAGGCGTGAGTCTGGGCACAGTTTACCTATGCCCATATCACAAGAGGAATTCAGGAAAGGCTCCCGAGGGCTTTCGCTTGACATAAGACCGCAGTATCTAAATCGTATGGCAAAGGCTTGAGACGCAGCGAAATGACCATAGCATATTGTTTTTCATGTGGCGCACAGAAGGTCTCGCCAATCGTATCATGTGGATCGTGCAGGAAATCGCCCGCGACGGAAGCTGATTTGGTGAAGTCGCTGATCTTGTCAGATGAATTTTCGACACAAGGACAGCTCGCCCACTTTGCAAACGAGGTTCGGTCAAATCATCGACTCACGGCTCCAGACAGTCTCGTGGCAAAGGCGCGGCAAGCCGGACGCGACCCCAAGTATCAACGACTATTAACAACACCTCAGTCGCCTAGAGCAGCCACGCCACTTCCAATAGCAGTTGAGCAGCCAGGAACCGCCTCTGTATCACCGTCGATTTCGCGTAAACCCGTTACCCACCTCACTACGACCGCGCTGCATCAGTCGGCATTCGCGGTCTTGGGCGTGACGGCCCGCGACAGCCGCAAGCGCATCGTCGAGTTAGCGGAAGAGAAGTCCCTGGAACTGGATCACGATGTTTGCCAGAAGGCTCGCTCCGACCTGACGAACCCGCGCACACGCTTGAGCGCTGAGGTCGCATGGCTTCCCGGCGTCTCGCCGCGCAAGGCGGCCCAGTTGGTTGAGAACCTACTCAACGACCCGATGGCCCACAGGGAGGAATCGGGTCTACCCACGCTGGCCCACCTGAATCTGTTGGCCGCTGCGTTCGAAGCCGTGGATGGCAACCACGACGCGGACGACTTGGCCGAGTTCATCATGGAGACGGCCTACCTCGCTGAAGAGTTGTCCCCCGATGAGGTGCTGCGCGACATCAATGAGGATCGGGCGGTGTCTGGTTTTCCAGAAGTGCGCGCGCTCGACCAGGTCGAAGCCGAACTCACTGAACGCAAGCGGTACTACCGGGGTGCCATCAAGGATGCGCTCGACCGACTGCCGCCGATGACGCTCGTTCAGGTGATGACTGAAACGGTGGACGGCGTGACCTCCGGCGGTGAGGATCATGCGCCTGGGCTGATCGATGACCTTGTTGACAGCTACGAGGTGGAAACCCAAGGCATTCTGCAGCAGGAGGGCGAGAACGTCCGCAAATTGATCAAGGCAGCCAGAGACCACGCGGGCTCCGGCGAGGCCGCTGTCAAGCCGTATGTGGACAAGCTCGATGCAGTCGCGCGCAATTGGGACAAGATCGCGCAGCCCATTCAACTGAGTTCGAAGGCGCGCGGTATCGACCACGAAGCGAGTCGCGACTTGGCCTACGAGATTCGAAGCCTCGCCATCGATCTATTCAACAAGCACGACATGCTCGCCCAGTCGCAACGACTGACCGGGCTGATCCAGGAGATTTTTTCCGAAGTTCCAGAAATCGCGGAACGTGTTGAAGGAGATGCAAGCGCGTTAGCTGAAATCCAAAACCGTCGAAACGACTCAAGGGCGATTGATCCAATTAAGAATCTGGTCGAGAATGCCCTGAAGAATATTGAACGGAACCCAAGTGCGGCCAAAAATGAAGGTGAGAGGCTATTGAGTGAAGGCCCGGCTCTCCTAAAGGCTGCACCGATCAAGACAGATTCCCCTGTATATCGCGAGGCTCAAAATATTCTCGCTGCCGGAATCATGCAATGTTCCGTCGTTTTTGGAAATTGTACTTCACAGTGGGCGCCGTGCATGTCCCTTTTATATGGAGCACTGAAATTTGCATCCGATGTGAATCTTCGAAAAAAAATAAACGAAAATCTGATCGTCATGCAAGAAAATTACGAATACACCCGTGATCTTAAGCCGATTAAAAGTGCTCCTTCCTTATCTACGATTAATGGTATTGGCGCCACTCTTTACGGGAAAACCGATTCCAAGCCAGATGGGTCTTACATGGCGACCTATTATTTCACTTTCCTTTTTTTTCCGATTTTCCCAATTGCTCGGTATCGAGTAATGCCGACGGGTGGTGGTTACAGATTCATTGGCAGGGGGTCGCTTCGCACGTTTGACTACTGGCATATTGTAATCACAATTGGCCTGATCGTAATGATGTTTATTAATGGTTGAGGGTCATAAATGTGACTTCTCACAAGCCTCTTTGATGGGGAGAACTAGGAAATTCAGATGACTACCGACAAACGCGTTCCAACTGACCTCGCTGCCCTAACCCAGCAACTCGAACACACGCTCAAGCTGCGCGTGCCCCCCATCGGCATGCGGTTGTTCGAGTCCACCGACGCGCTCGGCGCCATCCCCAAGCTGCGCCGCCCACAAGCGGTGCACACCACCGACCAGATCGTCGCGCAGGCCTGCCGGCTGGGCTGGACGGTGGGCATCACCGCCGACGATTTGGTGGGCGCACAGTGCAAGGCGGTGGTCGGGCTGGGTGGACAGGATGACGATTGGTATTCGGGCCAGCAGATGGCCGGCGTGTGGTTTGCCACCGTCGAGGACTCCAAGCGCCACCAGGCGGCGATGGAGGTGGTGCCCAAGGGCAAATACAAGGCACTGGTCGTTGCGCCGCTGGCCAAGTGGGCCGGCTTTGGCGACGGCATGGATCAGCCCGACATCGCCCTGTTTTATGCCACGCCGGGCGCGATGATCTACTTCATCAACGGCCTGCAGTGGTCGGGCTACCAGAAGTTCGACTGGAGCGTGGTGGGCGAGTCGTCCTGCGCCGACTCCTGGGGCCGGGCGCTGAAGACGCGCGAGCCCAGTCTGTCGATCCCCTGCTTTGCCGAGCGCCGCTACGGCGGCGTGCTGGACGATGAGATGCTGATGGCCCTGCAGCCCGCCGATATCGCCAAGGCGCTGGCCGGCATGGCGGCCCTCAGCAAGAACGGGCTGCGCTATCCGTTTGCCCAGTACGGCATCCAGCAGGACGTGCGGGCAGGGATGGGAGTCAGCTATTCGCAGACCAAGGGGGTCGCTTGATGTTGGCGAATACTCCTGAAAACAGAGCTGCTTGCGCTTTGTTGACGGGCGCTGCAAGCCTGTTTTGCACAAATTTCTGCCTTGCTCCATCTCTCTCAGGGAGAGCGTTGGGGTGAGGGCGAGCCCGCCAACCAAGCGCCCGACTTCAGTATGAACGCCAACACCACCGCCCTCGTCGCCGTTGCCGCCACCGCGGGCCTGGCCGAGTTGTTCGAGCGCCAGCACAATGCCGCGCGCGCCCAGGCCGACGTGCCGCTGGCGCTGCGGCGCGACCGCCTGCGCCGCGTGGCGGCGCTGTGGCAGACGCACGAGCGCGCGCTGGCGCAGGCCGTGGCCGACGACTTCGGCCTGCGCGGCGAGCGCCTGACGCAGGTGGCCGATGGCCTGGTGCTGGCCAGTGTGCTGCACGACCTGCGGCGCAACCTGGCGCGCTGGAGCCGCCCGCGCCGCGTGCGCACGCCCCTGCACCTGCAGCCGGCGCGCGCCTGGGTGCAGCGCCAGCCGCTGGGCGTGGTCGGCGTCATCAGCCCCTGGAACTACCCGTTGCAGCTGGCCTTGGGCCCAAGCGCCACCGCGCTGGCCGCCGGCAACCGCGTGCTGCTCAAGCCCAGCGAATTCACCCCGCACACCGCGCAACTGCTGGCCAAGCTGGTGGCCGGGCAGTTCGCGCCCGACGAGTTTGCCGTCGTCACCGGCGGCGTCGAGGTGGCGCGGGCGTTCTCGGAGCTGCCCTTCGACCACCTGTTCTTCACCGGCTCGACCGCCGTGGGCCGGCAGGTGGCCGAGGCGGCCGCGCGCAACCTCACGCCGGTGACGCTGGAGCTGGGCGGCAAGTCGCCCTGCATCATCGACGCCTCGTGCACCGACCTGAACGGCGCGGCGCTGAAGATCGCCATGGGCAAGCTGCTGAACGCCGGCCAGACCTGCATCGCGCCCGACTACCTGCTGCTGCCGCGCGGGCGCGAAGCGGCCTTTGCCGATGCCTATCAAAAAGCCGTCACGCGCCTGTACCCGCGGGTGGTGGGCAACCCCGACTACGCCAGCATCGTCAACGCGCGCCAGCACGCGCGGCTGCAGGGCCTGGTGGACGAAGCGCGGGCGCTGGGCGCGCGCGTGGACGACGTCGGCCCGCCCGCCATGGACACGCCGGGCAGCGCGGCCGAGGCCCGCCAGATGCGCCCGCTGCTGGTGTTCGATTTGCCGCCGCAGGCGCGCCTGCTGCAGCAGGAAATCTTCGGCCCCATCCTGCCGGTGCTGCCCTACGACCGGCTGGACACCGTCATCGCCCACATCAACGCCCATCCGCGCCCGCTGGCGCTGTACTGGTTCGGCGACGACGCCGCCGCGCGCGATCGCGTGTTGGCCGGCACGGTGAGCGGCGGCGTCACGGTCAACGACACCCTGATGCACATCGCGCACGACGGCCTGCCCTTCGGCGGTGTGGGCGAGAGCGGCCTGGGCGCCTATCACGGCGAGACGGGCTTTCTGCGCTTCACGCACGAGAAGGCGGTGTTCGTGCAGTCGCGCTGGGCCCGCGGGCAGATGTTGTATCCGCCCTACGGGCCGCGTTTCGATCGGGTGATAGGGCTGATTCGGCGCTTGCTGCGCTGATCGGGCGGGGCCGCTACCATCGGCCACTTTTGCCTTCGTTGCCTGGCCCCACCCATGAACACCGCGACCGCCACCGCACTGCCCATCGAAGCGGCCACCGCCGCACCGCCGCCCAAGTCGCTGCGCGAAGACGCGGTGGTCATCAGCCTGGTGGGCCTGGCGCATGCCAGCTCGCACTTCAGTCACCTGCTGCTGCCGGCGCTGTTTCCGGTGTTCATGAAGGCGTTTGAGCTGAGCTTTGCCGAGTTGGGTTTCTTGTCCACCGTGTTCTTTTTCATCTCGGGCACGGGTCAGGCGCTCGCCGGCTTCCTGGTGGACCGCGTCGGTGCGCGGCCGGTGCTGTTCGCCTCGCTGGGTTGCTTCATTGCCGCGTGCCTGTCGGGCTATTTTGCCCAGGGCTACTGGGGCCTGATGGCGGTGGCGGTGTTTGCCGGCCTGGGCAACGCGCCGTTTCACCCGGTGGACTTCAGCATCCTCAACCAGCGCGTGTCGACGCACCGGCTGGGCTACGCCTACAGCATGCACGGCCTGTCGGGCAACCTGGGCTGGGCGCTGGCGCCGGTGTTCCTGATGGGGTTCACGGCCTGGGCGGACTGGCGCATGGGGTATCTGGCCGCCGCGCTGATGTATGCGGCGATTCTGGCCTTGCTGGTGGCGCAGCGGCGGCACTTGCACACCCGCGTGGTGGCGCATGCGCAGCCGGGCGGTGCCAGCAGCGGCGTCAACTTTTCGCGCCTGCCGGTGGTGTGGTGGTGCTTTGCCTTCTTTCTGCTGTCCACCATGACGCTGGCGATGGTGCAGAACTTCAGCGTCTCCATCATGCAGGCCATGCACCACGTCAGTTTCGAATCGGCCACCACCATGCTCACGGCCTACATGCTGTGCGGGGCGGTGGGCGTGTTCATCGGTGGCGTGGTGGCCGCGCATGTGCCGCTGCACAGTGACCGCGTGGTGGCCTGGTGCATGGCGGTGGGCGCCGTGTTGATGGCGCTGGCCGGCACCGGCTGGCTGGGTGGCTTCGGCTCCATGGCCGTGCTGGCGGGCACCGGCTTTGCCGTGGGTGTGGGTGGCCCCAGCCGCGACATGATGATCAAGAAGGCTGCGCCCCAAGGGGCCACGGGGCGCGTGTACGGCACGGTGTATTCGGGGCTGGATTTGGGCTTTGCCATCGCCCCCATGATCTACGGCGTGTTCATGGACCGGGGTGCCTACGCCACCACCATGATCGTTGCTGCGGGGTTGCTGATGGTCTCCGTCTACGCCGCGGTCGGCGTGGGGGCTCGCACGGACCACGCGCGCTGACGCCGGCCTGCGAGGCACAATCGCCGCATGAATACCCAAGCCACGCCACCCATCGCCGGCCACCTGCTGATCGAATGCCTGATCGAGCAGGGCGTTGAGCGCGCCTATGGCGTGCCGGGCGAAAGCTATCTGGCGGCGCTGGACGGCTTTCATGTGCATCGCGACCGCATCCGCTTCATCACCTGCCGGCAGGAGGGCGGCGCGTCCTTCATGGCCGAGGCGGAGGGCAAGCTGACGGGCCGGCCCGGCGTGCTGTTCGTCACCCGCGGGCCGGGGGCGACCAATGCCACGGTGGGCATTCACACGGCGTTTCAGGATTCGACGCCGATGGTGGTCTTCATCGGCGATGTGGCGAGCGATATGCGCGACCGCGAGGCCTTTCAGGAGGTGGACTTTCGCGTCTTCCTGGGCCCCAGCACGCAGGGCTTTGCCAAGCGGGTGGAGCGCATCGACGACGCGCGGCGCATCCCCGAATATGTGGCGCGCGCCTTTGCCACGGCCATGAACGGCCGCCCCGGCCCGGTGGTGCTGGTGCTGCCCGAGGACATGCTGACGCAGCCGGTGGCTGCGCGCCCGCTGCCGCGGGTGGAGCCGGTTCAATATCAAAACGACCCGCAGCGCGCACTGGATTTGCGCAACATGCTATTGAAAGCGGAGCGACCCTTGGTCATCGCGGGCGGCCCCGGCTGGACCCCTGCGGCGGCACAGGCCTTGCAGCGCTTTGCCGAGCGCTGGCAGTTGCCGGTCGCCAATGCCTTCCGCTTTCAGGACACCTTCGACAACCACCACCCGCTGTACGCCGGTGACGTGGGCATCGCCATCAACCCCCGGCTGGCCGAGCGCGTGGGCGCCGCCGACCTGCTGCTGGTGATCGGTCCGCGCCTGGGCGAGATGACCACCGGCGGCTACACGCTGATCGAGGCGCCGCGCCCCAGGCAGCAGCTGGTGCACATCCACCCCGACCCCGAGGAGCTGGGCCGCGTCTACCAGGCCGACCTGCCCCTGTGCGCCACCATGCCGGGTGCGGCGGCGATGCTCGATGCACTGCCGCCGCCGGCCGATCTGCCCTGGCAGGCCTGGGCGCAGGCCGCGCACGCCGACTACCTGGCCAACCTGCAACCGCAGCCGCTGCCCGGGCCGATCGACATGCCGGCCATCATCGCCACGCTGCAGCAGCACCTGCCGGTCGACACGGTGGTCACCAACGGAGCCGGCAACTTCGCCAGCTGGGTGCACCGCTTCTGGCGCTATCACGGCATCGCCAAGGGCCACAAGACGCAGCTGGCGCCCACCAGCGGCGCCATGGGCTATGGCGTGCCGGCGGGCATCGGCGCGTCGATCGCCACCGGCCGCACGGTGTTCACCATCGCGGGCGACGGCGACTTCCTGATGAACGGGCAGGAGCTGGCCACCGCCGTGCAGCACGGCGGCAAGAGCATCATCGTGCTGCTCAACAACGGCATCTACGGCACCATCCGCATGCACCAGGAGCGCGAATATCCCACGCATGTCAGCGGCACGCCGCTGGCCAACCCGGACTTCGTCGCCCTGGCGCGTGCCTACGGCTGGGCCGGCGAGCGCGTGGCGCGCACCGACGAGTTCGAACCCGCATTGAAGGCGGCGCTGGCGCGCGATGCGGGCACGCTGATCGAGGTGATGCTGAGCGAGGACGTCATCACCACGCGCGTGACGCTGGACAGCATTCGGCAGAAGGCGCTGGCCGCGCAGGGACGCTCCTGATCCGATAGCTGGCGACGCAGATCGGGCGCGCGCCACGGCTCGATTGGACAATGAAAAAACCGGCCCTGCGGCCGGTTTTTTCAGGGCGCAAGCGCCGCGATCAGGACAGGTGCCCGTTGACCAGCTTGGTCATCTCGAACATCGAGACCTGCGCCTTCTTGAAGATTTCCTTCAGCTTGGAGTCGGCGTTGATGTTGCGCTTGTTGGCGGCGTCCTGCAGCTTGTGGTGCTTGATGTATTCCCAGATCTTCTTGGTGACCTCGGTGCGGGGCATCGGCTTGGCGCCGATCACCGCGGCCAGTTGCGGGCTGGGCGTCATGGCCTTCATGAAGGCGGGGTTGGCCGCGCGCTTCTTGGCGGGTGCGGCGGCTTTCTTGGCCGGTGCCGCTTTCTTGGCGGGAGCGGCTTTCTTGGCCGGAGCCGCCTTCTTGGCCGGTGCCGCTTTCGCGGGCGCTTTCTTTGCAGTTGCCATGGTTGGTGATCCTCTTTATTGAACGAACTGGAAACATTGGCCAGCCCACAACAATGCATTGGTCTGGCTGAACCGCATGCTACTGGATACGGAGCACGTTTCCAAGCGGAAAGTGCGTGGCGACGCCCGTGGGTGTTGCTTTTTCCGCTTTCGGGCGCCGCTCTTGGCTATCCTTGGGGCCGTTGCGGCCTTTCGCGCCGTGTTTTTGCTCCGCCGCGGAGCCGTCCTGCCATGACCCAAGCCCTGTTTTTCACCTGCGACTTGTGCGATGCCCACGAGGGCGACGCTTCCGGCGCGTTTCGCGTGCTGCCGCCAGTGTTCCGCTGCTTTGGCGCCGATCAGGCGTTTTGCGGGCCCGTGCACACGGTGCGCGCACCCGAGGACAACTCGCGCGTGCGCGAGGCGGTCAACAGCCCTGGCGACGGCCGGGTGCTGGTGGTCGATGGGGACGGCTCGCTGCGCTGCGCCCTGGTGGGCGGCAACCTGGCGCAGGCGGCAGCGCGCAACGGCTGGGCGGGCCTGGTGGTGGATGGCTGCGTGCGCGATCTGGCCGAGCTGCGCGCCGCAGGCATTCCCGTTCGCGCGCTGGCGGCGATGCCGCTGCGCTCCGTCAAGCGGGGCGAAGGGCAGGCCGGCGAGCCGGTGCACATTCAAGGGGTGCCGGTGCGACCGGGCGACTGGCTCTACGCCGATGAGGACGGGATCGTCGTGGCCGATCGCGCGCTGACCTGACGGCGCCTGCCCATCAGCGGCCCACGCGCAGGGCCGCCCGCGAGGGCAGGGTGGCCAGCAGCACACCGGCCAACGCCACGGCAAAGGCCGCCAGCTGCGCACCGCTCAGCGGCTCGCCCAGCACCAGCACGCCGATCAGCGCCGCGCTGATGGGCAGCATGACCGTGAACACGCCGGCCTGCGCGGCGGGCACGCTTTTGAGGCCCGTCATCCACAGCCACACCGTCCACATGCACGCGGCCAGGGCGTAGAACAGCAGCAGCACCCACATGCCCGGGGCCACGGCGGCAAAGTCGAAGCGCCAGGCCAGCCACAGGCCGAAGGGCGTGGTGAGCAGCAAGCCCCACAGGTTGATCAGCGCCGAGATGCGCCGCGGGCCCAGCGCGCCGGTCAGCTTCTTGCCGATCACCGCGTAGCTGGCCTCGCACAGCACCGCGCCGATCAGAAGCAGGTTGCCCAGCCAGCTGGTGCCCTGGGCTTGCGCCGCGCCGGGCGCCGCCGGCGGCGACGCGGACAGCGAGAGCAGGCCGATGCCCAGCACCGCGCAGGCCACGCCGGCCCACACGCGCGGCGCGATGCGCTCGCGCAGAAACAGCCAGGACAGCAGCGCCACCGCCGCCGGAATGGCCGCCATGATGACCCCGGCCGACACGGCCGTGGTGAGCTTGACGCCCGAGATCATGAACACGGTGAACAGGAAATTGCCCAGAAAGGATTCCAGGAACACCAGCCCGCGGGTTTGGCGGGTCAGCGGCGGCTCGTCGGCGGGCTTGCGCAGCCAGTGCGCCATGGCCACGCCGCCAATGCCAAAGCGCAGCCAGGCCAGCAGGAAGACCGGAAACACCAGCGCCAGCGGCTTGGTCAGCGCCACGTAGCTGCCCACCAGGCTCATGGACAGCGCCAGGCAGCCATAGGCGGCGAGCGGAGGGTGGGCGCGGGGTGGGGCGGTCACGTGGCGGATGTTCGGGTGGGTCAGGCTGCGCGGAATATATAGCGGGCGGGGCGCTCGCCGGACGCGCGCCGGCGGAGGTCTGGCGAAGGCCTTGCAGTTTTATCGCATTGCAAAATATCAATCTGCAATTCAAAACAATTCCATGTTGCACCGCCGCATTGATTTCTCGATATGAGATATAAATTTTCAAATCACGGAAATTGAATTGCAAGACATTGATTTTCAATGACAAAATATTTGTCTTGTATAAGACATAAGAATTTCGACAGGTCTTATACAAGAGTATGATTTACCCCAACGGCCCGCACGGCACCCGGCGCGCAGGTCGCCCTCACAACCCATGGCAACCTCACCTTTGGAGCTTTCAATGCCGAACACCAACGAGCAACTCAGCCGCGAGCAGCAAATCGCCGCCCTGGAAAAAGACTGGGCCAACAACGCCCGCTGGAAGGGCGTCAAGCGCGGCTACAGCGCCGCCGACGTGGTGCGCCTGCGCGGCAGCATGCCGATCGAGCACACCCTGGCCAAGCGCGGCGCCGAAAAGCTCTGGGGCCTGATCCACGGCGAGTCCAAGAAGGGCTACGTCAACGCCTTCGGCGCCATCAGCGCCGGCCAGGCCATGCAGCAGGCCAAGGCCGGCCTGGAGGCGGTGTACCTGTCGGGCTGGCAGGTGGCTGCCGACGGCAACACCAGCGAAACCATGTACCCCGACCAGTCGCTGTACGCGTATGACTCGGTGCCCACCATGGTGCGCCGCATCAACAACACCTTCAAGCGCGCCGACGAGATTCAGTGGAGCCGCGGCGTGGGCCCTGGCGACAAGGGTTTCATCGACTACTTCCTGCCCATCGTGGCCGACGCCGAGGCCGGCTTTGGCGGCGTGCTCAACGCCTTCGAGCTGATGAAGAACATGATCGCCGCGGGTGCGTCGGGCGTGCACTTCGAGGATCAACTGGCCGCCGTCAAGAAGTGCGGCCACATGGGCGGCAAGGTGCTGGTGCCCACGCAAGAGGCGATTGAAAAACTCATCTCCGCGCGCTTTGCCGCCGACGTGATGGGCGTGCCCACCATCGTGCTGGCGCGCACCGACGCCGAGGCTGCCAACCTGATCACCAGCAACCACGACGCCAACGACCAGCGCTTCCTCACCGGCGAGCGCACGCAAGAGGGCTTCTACCGCGTCAAGAACGGCCTGGAGCAGGCCATCAGCCGCGGCGTGGCCTACGCGCCGTACGCCGACCTGGTGTGGTGCGAGACCGGCGTGCCCGACATCGGCTTTGCCCGCGAGTTCGCCCAGGCCGTGCTGGCCGCCTGCCCCGGCAAGCTGCTGAGCTACAACTGCTCGCCGTCCTTCAACTGGAAGAAGAACCTCAACGACAAGCAGATCGCCAGCTTCCAGGACGATCTGTCGGCGCTGGGCTACAAGTTCCAGTTCATCACGCTGGCCGGCATCCACAGCAACTGGTACAACACCTTCAAGTTCGCCCACGCCTATGCGCGTGGCGAAGGCATGAAGCACTACGTCGAGATGGTGCAGGAGCCCGAATTCGCCGCCCGCGAGCAGGGCTACACCTTCGTGTCGCACCAGCAAGAAGTGGGCGCGGGCTACTTCGACGACGTGACCACCGTGATCCAGGGTGGCTCCTCCAGCGTGAAGGCGCTGACCGGCTCGACCGAGGAAGAGCAGTTCCACTGATCGACTGAAGAAGAAGGCCGGCTGCGAGGCCGGCGAGGAGATGAAAGCCACGGCATGCCGTGGCTTTCTTGTTTGTGATTGGCCCGATCGGGCTTGGCATGGGCAAACCAGGAACGCATGAAAAATGCGAAAAATTCAATCAGATGCCGAAAACCGGTGAATTTGATGAATATGATGCCGTAATTGATCGATGTCATGGTCATTCCTGATGCGCTGGCGATGATGGGCCCATCGATTGCATTCGCCCATTCAAGGACCTTTCATGACCCTCGGCCTGTCCCTGCTGCGCGCGCTCAAGAACCACGGCGCGCGCGAAATCTTCGGCATTCCCGGCGACTTCATCCTGCCGCTGTTCAAGCAGATCGAGGAAAGCGCCATCCTGCCCCTGGTCACGCTCAGCCACGAGCCCGGCCTGGGCTTTGCGGCCGACGCCGCCGCGCGCATGCATGGCGGCATCGGCGTGGTGGCCGTCACCTATGGCGCCGGCGCGCTCAACACCGTCAACGCCGTGGCCAGCGCCTATGCCGAGCGCGTGCCCCTGGTGGTGCTGGCCGGCTGCCCGGGCGAGGTCGAGGCGCATTCGGGCCTGCTGCTGCACCACCAGGTGCGCCACATCGACTCGCAGTGGCGCATCTACGGCGAGATCACCTGCGACCAGGTGCGCCTGACCAATCCTGACACCGCGCCGCAGGACATCGCCCGCGTGCTGCGCAACTGCCGCGAGCTGTCGCAGCCCGTGCTGATCGAGGTGCCGCGCGACATGACGCTGGCGCCCATGGCCGAGGTGCCGGTGCTTGAGCCCAGCGCGTTCAGCCAGGGCGCCGTCGACGAATGCGCCGACGAGTGGATGGCGCGCATCCAGGCGGCCCGGCGCCCGGTGCTGGTGCTGGACGTGGAGGTGCGCCGCTTCGGCATCGAGGCCCGCGTGGCCGAACTGGCGCGGCGCCTGGGCCTGCCGGTGCTGACCACCTTCATGGGGCGCGGCCTGTTGACCGACGCCGGCATAGGCGAGGGTGTGCTCAAGGGCGTGCAACTGCACGGCACCTACCTGGGCGTGGCGGGTGACGCGGCCACCACGGCGCTGCTGGACGGGTCGGACCTGCCGGTGATGCTGGGCGCCATCCTGTCGGACAACAACTTCGGCGTCAGCGCGCAGCGCATGGACTTTCGCCGCGCGCTGATTGCCGCGCACCGCGAGGCGCGCGTGGGCCATCACCTGTACCCCAACATCCCGCTGGCCGCGCTGGTGGAGGCCCTGCTGGAGCGCGCCCCCATCGCGCCGGCGCGCGCGGCGTATGCGCCACCGCCCAGCCCCGACTATCCGCGCAGCTTGGTGGCCGACGACACCCCGGTGCGCGCGGGCGACCTGAGCCGCGCGCTCAACGACTGCATTGCGCGGCACGGCGCGATCAACGTGGTGTCGGACATCGGCGACTGCCTGTTTGCCGCGCTGGAGCTGATGCCCACGCCCCTGGTGGCGCCGGGCTACTACGCCACCATGGGCTTTGGCGTGCCCGCCGGCATCGGCGCGCAGGTGGCCACCGGCCAGCGCAGCCTGATCCTGGTGGGCGACGGCGCGTTTCAGATGACGGGCTGGGAGCTGGGCAACTGCCCGCGCCTGGGGCTGGACCCGATTTGCATTGTGCTCAACAACCAGACCTGGGAGATGATCCGCGCGTTTCAGACCGAGTCGCGCTGCGCCGCCCTGGGCGACTGGCGCTTGGCCGACTGTGCCGATGCCCTGGGCGGGCGCGGCCACCGCGTGCACACCCGCCACCAGTTCAAGGCCGCGCTGGACGCCGCGTTTGCCGAGCGCGGGCGCTTTCAGCTGATCGAGCTGATGGTGCCGCCGGGCGACAGCACGCCGATGTTGCAGCGCTTCTCAGCCGGCATCCGCGCGCTGCGGGCGAGGAAGTGAAACACCCCCAGTCTCCACTCGCTGCGCGATGTTTCGCCTTCCCCCTGCGAGGGGGCATCGCCAGCGGCCGGGGAAACCCCGGCCACGGCGATCACTGGCTTGGCCTGCTCCGCGGCCGTTTGGCTCTTTGGGTTGGATCGGCCGCGGGTGAAGCAGCGCGTGGAGACTGGGGGGAGCGTTTACACCCAGCCGCCCGCCTGCAGCTCCTGCTTGACGTAGGCGTAAAACAGCGGCGCGGCCACCAGGCCGGCGGGGCCGAAGATGGCCTCCAGCACGAACATCACGGTGAGCAGCTCCCACACGCCCATGCGCGTGCGGTGGCCGATGACCTTGGCGTTGATGAAGTACTCGGCCTTGTGGATCAGCACCAGAAACACCAGGCACGCCAGCGCCACGGCGGGTGACACCGACAGGCCCACCAGCGTCAGTACCGTGTTGCAGATCAGGTTGCCGACGATGGGGATCAAGCCCGTGACGAAGGTCAGCAGGAGCAGGGCCATCGAGTAGGGCAGCCGGTTGTCCGTCAGCGGCAGGACCACCAGCAGGAAGATGGCCGTCAGGCTGGTGTTGAACAGCGAAATCCAGAACTGCGCAACGATGATTTGCCGAAAGCTCTCGCCAAAGCGGCGCACGCGCAGATGCAGTTGCGCGGCCAGGGGCTTGAGTACCTGCGCGCTCGGGCGGGCGGCGGCCAGCGCGCCGATGAGCAGGCCCACGAAGGCGAACAGCAGGCCCGACAGCCACGCCCGCCCGGTGGTGGCCAGCGCGCCGGCCTTGCTGACCAGGTAGCTGGCCAGCGCCTGCTGAATCTCCAGCGCGCCTTCGGGCAACTGCGCGGCCACGTCGGGCGGCAGGCGGTTGCGCAAGTCCAGCACGGTGCGCGCCATGAAGCCCAGCAGCTCGCGGTACTGCGCCGGCGCGTCCAGCAGCAGCCCGCGCGTGCGGGGCAAGAACAGCGCCAGCAGCACGATGGGCGCCAGCACCATCACGGCGGCCGCCAGGCGCGGGGACTGGCGATCGGGCGAGCGCGTCAGCAGCGCCATGCGCGGACTGAGCCAGCGCGTGCTGAAAAAACCCACGCACACGCACAGCAGGCCGGGCAGCAAGCCCTGCCACATGACGATCAACAGCGCCGCCGCGATGGCCAGGTGGCTGGCCACGGCAGCGGCATGCCGGCGCGGGTCGGGCGGCAGAGCGCTCACTGCACTGCCCCCCGCGCTGCGCGCTGCGGGATTCGCGCTTGGGAGCGGCCCGGCGCGCTCATGCAGAAGCCAAAGCCACCGTGACGGCCGGGCCGCCGGCGCGGGCGGCGATGCGCCCGATCTCGAACACGCGCTCGCCCTCGGCCTCCAGCGTGCGGGCGCAGGCGCTGGCGTGCTCGGGCGCCAGCACCAGCACCATGCCGATGCCGTTGTTGAAGGTGCGGTTCATCTCGGCGTCGTCGATGCCGGCGGTGGCTTGCAACCAGGCAAACAGCTCGCTGCGGGGCCAGCTGCCCTGGACCAGGTGGGCCGCCAGATCGTCCGGCAGCACGCGCGGGATGTTCTCCAGCAGGCCGCCGCCGGTGATGTGGGCCAGCGCCTTGATCGGATGTTGGGCCAGCGCGGCCAGCACGCTCTTGACGTAGTGGCGCGTGGGCTCCATCACGGCCTGGCGAAAGGGCTGGCCGTCCAGCGTGGCGGGCAGGGCGCTGCCGGCGCGCTCGATGCACTTGCGCACCAGCGAAAAGCCGTTGCTGTGCACGCCGCTGGATGTCAGGCCCAGCACCACGTCGCCCGCGCTCACGTCGCGCCCGGTGAGGATTTTGGACTTCTCGACCACGCCCACGGCAAAGCCGGCCAGGTCGTATTCGCCCGCCGGGTACATGCCGGGCATCTCGGCCGTCTCGCCGCCGATCAGCGCGCAGCCCGACAGCTCGCAGCCCTTGGCGATGCCGCCGACCACCGCGGCGGCCGTGTCCACGTCCAGCTTGCCGCAGGCAAAGTAGTCCAGAAAAAACAGCGGCTCGGCGCCCTGCACCAGCACGTCGTTGACGCTCATGGCCACCAGGTCGATGCCCACCGTGTCATGCATGCCCCATTCAAAGGCCAGCTTCAGCTTGGTGCCCACGCCGTCGGTGCCGCTCACCAGCACCGGTTCGCGAAAGCGCTTGGGCACCTCGAACAACGCGCCAAAGCCGCCAATGCCGCCCAGCACGCCCTCGCGCAAGGTCTTTTTGGCCAGCGGCTTGATGCGTTCGACCAGCGCGTCGCCGGCGTCGATGTCGACCCCGGCGTCCTTGTAGCTGAGGGGGGTGTTGGGCGAGGAGGCATTCATGGGCGGGGCCGTCGGATCGGGGGTGCGTAAAATCAAGGCGTCGATTTTAGGCGGTGGCCTGCCGGTTCGAGCGGGCGCGTCGGAACTCCCTGGCGGCGCGGTGCGCTGCAACAACCCCCACTTTCTGTTTGTTCTCCATCCCCATGAAGCAAATGGCCCTGGACGTCGCCTTGGCGCCCGAGCCCACGCTGGCCGGCTTCGTGCCCGCGGGCAACGCCGCCGCCGTGCAGCATGTGCGCCTGTGGAGCGAAGGGCGCACGCGCTCGCCGGTGCCGGTGTATTTGTGGGGACCGGCCGGGGCGGGCAAGACCCATCTGCTGCGCGGGGCGGCGCATGCCCTGCGCGATCAGGGCCTGGCCGTGGGCTGGCTCGACGCGGGCGCGGCGCCCGGCCAGGCGTTCGACCCCGCTTGGGACGCCGTGCTGCTGGACGAGGTGCAGGCCTTCGGCCCCGGGTTGCAGCACACCGCCTTCAACTGGTTCATCAACGCCGTCACCCCGGCCGACGGCCGCCCGCGCGCCGTGCTGGCCGCGGGCACGCTGCCGCCGGCCGATTTGCCGCTGCGCGACGATTTGCGCACGCGCCTGGGCTGGGGCCACGTGTTCGAGCTGCACCCCTTGCCCGACGAGCTGGGCCGCGCCGCGCTGCGCCAGGCCGCCGCGGCGCGCGGCCTGGCGCTGGGTGAGGAAGTGATCGATTTCGTGCTGGCGCGCTTTTCGCGCGACCTGGGCAGCCTGATGCAGTTGCTGGAGCACCTGGACCGCTACGCCCTGCAAACGCAGCGCCCCATCACCATCCCGCTGATTCGCGCGATGCTGCAAAATGAGTAGCTGTTTGCGCTTGATGCACATGGGCTGGAGGCCGTTTTGACTTATAAACTCACGCTGTTCGACCTGGACTACACCCTGCTGCCGCTGGACTCGGACCACGCCTGGGGCGAGTTCACCAGCGCCCTGGGCTGGACCGATGCGCACGACTTCAAGCGCCGCAACGACGCGTTTTATGCGCAATACCAGGCCGGCACGCTGGACATCCACGACTACGTGCGCTTTGCCACGGCCGCCGTGCGCCGCCGGGGCGCGGCGGCCGCCGCGCAGGCGCAGGCGCGCTTCATGCGCGAGGTGATCGAGCCGGCCCTCAAGCCGGCCGCGCTGGCGCTGCTGGACGCGCACCGGCGAGCGGGCGACGCGCTGGTCATCGTCACCGCCACCAACGAGTTCGTCACCCGCCCCATCGCCACGCGCCTGGGCGTGCCCGATCTGATCGCCGTGCAACTGGCGCGCGGCGCCGACGGCTGGATCACCGGCGAGATCGAGGGCACGCCCTCGTTTCGCGAAGGCAAGGTCGAGCGCGTGGCCCAATGGCTGGGCGCGCGCGGCCTGGGCTGGGACGATACCGAAATCACCTTTTATTCCGACTCCATGAACGATCTGCCCCTGCTCGAGCGCGCGGCCCGCCCCGTGGCCACCAACCCCGACGAGCGCCTGCGCGCGCTGGCCCTGGCGCGCGGCTGGCGCGTCGTGGACCTCTTTCAACAAGAAAAATCATGATCAAGACCTTCATCGACAAGCTGATCGACAAGGCCACCGGCGGCCACACCCGCAAGCGCCTGGGCAAGCGCGTGGAGCTGGGCCCGCAGGCGCACGCCATCAACCCCGACTTGGTGGACGAGCGTGCCGTCACCGTGGTGCGCACGCTCAAGGAAGCGGGGCACGAGGCCTACATCGTCGGCGGCGCGGTGCGCGATTTGCTGCTGGGGCTCAAGCCCAAGGATTTCGACGTCGCCACCAGCGCCACGCCCGAGCAGGTCAAGCAGCTGTTCCGGCGCGCCTTCATCATCGGGCGGCGCTTTCGCATCGTGCACGTGGTGTTTGGCCGCGGGCGCGAGCACGAGGTGATCGAGGTCTCCACCTTCCGCGCCAACGTGGACAACGCGCAGGCCTCCCACGTCAGCGGCAACGAGCGCACGGCCAAGAGCCAGCTGGCCGGCATGAAGCACGCGGTGGACGCCAGCGGGCGCGTGCTGCGCGACAACGTGTGGGGCACGCAGGAGCAGGACGCGGCGCGACGCGACTTCACCGTCAACGCCATGTACTACGACCCCGAGACGCGCGTGCTGGTGGACTACCACGGCGGCATGCAGGACGCGCAGAAAAAGCGCATCCGCATGATTGGCGACGCGGCCATGCGCTATCGCGAAGACCCGGTGCGCATCATCCGCGCCGTGCGCTTTGGCGCCAAGCTCTCGCGCCTGGGCTTCACGCTGGACCCCAAGACCGCCAAGCCGCTGCTGGAGGCCGAGCCCCTGCTGGCCGAGGTGCCGCAAAGCCGACTGTTCGACGAGATGCTCAAGCTCCTGCAGACCGGCCACGCCGTGGCCAGCGTCGAGCAACTCAAGAAGCTGGGCCTGGCGCGCGGCATCTATCCGCTGCTCGATCTGGTGGTCGAGCGCGCCGAGCAACCCTTCGTCAAGGCGGCGCTGCTGGACACCGACCGCCGCGTGGGCGAGGGCAAGCCGGTGGCACCGTCCTTCTTGCTGGCCTGCGTGCTGTGGCAGGACGTGCAGGCCGGCTGGCAGCAGCGCCTGGCGCGCAAGGAATACCCGTTTCCGGCCCTGCAGGCGGCCATCGACGAGGTGTTCGACGCCCGCATCGGCGACGTGTCGGGCCGCGGCAAGCTGGGCGGCGACATGCGCGAGATCTGGATGATGCAGCCGCGCTTTGAAAAGCGCAGCGGCCACTCGCCCTTCGGCCTGGTCGAGCAGCCGCGCTTTCGCGCCGGCTTTGACTTCATGCGCCTGCGCGCTGACGTCGGCGAGGTGGACGAGCCGCTGGTGGACTGGTGGCAGGCCTTCAGCCTGGCCGACGAGTCGGCGCGCGAGGATCTGGTGCAGCAGTTGCGCGCCGAGCAGCAAAAGCTCAAGAAGGCGCCGCGTGTGCATTCGGTCAAAAAAGCGGCGCCAGCGCAGTCTGGATCAGCGCAAACAGCTCCTGAAAACATAGCAACGGCCGATGATGCGGACGCCCAGGTGCCCACGCCCGCCAAGCGCCGCCGGCGCCGGCGCAAGCCGGGCGGTGGCGCCGGCGGTGCACCCAACGCCGCAGCGCCCGACACGCATTGAACCCACCCATGCCGCGCGCGTCCGTGATCGCCTTTGTCGGCCTGGGCGCCAACCTGGGCGACGCGCGCCAGGCCGTGCAACAAGCCTTGATCGACCTGGCGCGCCTGCCCCACAGCGAGCTGCTGGCCGCCTCGCGCCTGTACCGCAGCGCGCCGGTGGACGCCGCGGGGCCCGACTACGTCAACGCCGTGGCCGAGCTGCGCACCAGCTTGAGCGCGCCCGCGCTGCTGGCAGCCCTGCAGGCGCTGGAGCACGCCGCCGGGCGCCAGCGGCCGTATCGCCACGCCCCGCGCACGCTGGATTTGGACCTGCTGCTGTACGGCAGCGCCCGCATCGACAGCCCGGCGCTGACCGTTCCGCACCCGCGCATGGCGCAGCGCGCCTTCGTGCTGCGCCCGCTGGCCGAGCTGGCGCCCGAGCGGGTGAGCACGGCGCAATGGCAGGCGGTGGCCGATCAATCCTGCGCGCCGCTCGATGCGGCGCCCGAGCATGAATCATGAATTGGCTCACCTCGCTGCCCATCTCCGTGCAAACGGTGCTGTTGCTGATCGCCAGCAACGCCTTCATGACCATGGCCTGGTACGGCCACCTGAAGAACCTGAGCACTGCGCCGTGGTACGTGGCGGCCCTGGTGAGCTGGGGCATTGCCCTGTTCGAGTACCTGCTGCAGGTGCCGGCCAACCGCATCGGCTACCAGCAGTTCAGCGTCGGGCAGCTCAAGATCATTCAGGAAGTCGTCACGCTGACGGTGTTCGTGCCCTTTGCCTGGCTGTACCTGGACCAGCCGCCCAAGCTGGACTATCTGTGGGCCGCGCTGTGTTTGGTGGGCGCAGTCTATTTCGTGTTTCGCGGCCAGTGAGCGGGGGTGCGGGCGTTAAACTTGGCTCACACAGTCACGGGCACTGAAATCCTCCGGGCGCGCGCGCGTCACCCGCCGAGAAAGAATCCGACCATGTTGTTCAGCAAGCTCTTGCCCAAGGAGGGCAATTTTTTTGAGCTCTTCAACCAGCACGCCGATTGCATCGTGCAGGCGGCGCAAGCCTTCGAGCGGCTGGTGGCCAACTACGCCGACCCGCTCATGCGCGAGAAGTACAACCACGAGGTGGACAGCGCCGAGCGTGCGGCCGACAAGGTCACGCACGAGGTCAGCCGGCTGATCCACACCACCTTCATCACGCCGATCGACCGCGAGCAGATTCACGCGCTGATCAACATGATGGACGACGTGGCCGACCTGCTGCAGGACTCGGCCGAGACCATGGCCCTGTACGACGTGCACCACATGACCGCCGAGATGGTGCGGCTGACCGACCTGTCGGTCAAATGCTGCGAGCGGGTGCAGGCCGCCGTCAAGCTGCTGGGGCGCATCGGCGAGCAGGCCGTGGCCGAGCAGGCGCTGAAGGTGTGCGCCGAAATCGACGAGCTGGAGTCCGACGCCGACCGCGTGATGCGCAGCGCCATGAGCCAGCTGTTTCGCCATGAGCCCGACGTGCGCGAGCTGATCAAGCTGCGCGCGATCTACGACCTGCTGGAGACCATCACCGACCGGTGCGAGGACGTGGCCAACCAGATCGAAGGCATCGTTCTGGAAAATTCCTGATCAGGGGCGGTTTCAAGCATGGAAATCGCTCAAGTCGCCCTGTGGGTGATCGTGCTGCTGGTGGCGCTGGCGCTGGCGTTCGACTTCATGAACGGCTTTCACGACGCGGCCAACTCGATCGCCACCGTCGTCTCCACCGGCGTGCTGCGGCCGGCGCAGGCCATCGTGTTTGCCGCCTTCTTCAACGTGGTGGCCATCTTCGTCTTTCACCTGAGCGTGGCGGCCACCGTGGGCAAGGGCATCGTCCATCCGGGCGTGGTCGATGTGCACGTGGTGTTCGGCGCGCTGATCGGCGCCATCGTCTGG
>Ga0208826_1000910_pt1 | contig 27612 bp, 21 predicted proteins | sample AD_UKC115_MetaG_FD_184451 | JGI IMG/M metagenome (GOLD analysis project Ga0208826, IMG submission 184451) | Active sludge microbial communities of municipal wastewater-treating anaerobic digesters from Hong Kong - AD_UKC115_MetaG (SPAdes)... | ecosystem: Engineered > Bioreactor > Anaerobic >...
CGTACTCTCTAAGCCTTTCAAGACCTGTGAATGCAGCATGACCTTCATTGCAGTGGTAAATATCAATCTGTTTGTTTAGTGCTCGAAGTGCACGTATGCCCCCGATACCGAGCAAAATTTCCTGTTTAAGTCTGTTTTCCCAATCTCCCCCATAAAGGTAATGTGTAACAACTCTGTCCTCTGGTAAATTATCTTCAAAATCAGTGTCCATGAGTATAAGCTCTGTTCTGCCAATTTCTACTCTCCAAAGTCTGGCATAAAGTGTCCTTCCAGGAAAAGCAATACTTATTGTCGCCCAGTTTCCATTTAAATCCCTTACAGGATTGACAGGTATCTTTGTAAAATCCTGAGAGTCATAGATGGAAATCTGATCTCCCTGAGCAGAAAGCCTCTGAGTAAAATAACCGTATTTATACAACAAGCCTACTCCTGTAACAGGTACCATCTTGTCACTTGCTTCCTTAAGAAAGTCTCCAGCCAGGATACCGAGACCTCCTGAATAGATTTTAAGTGAAACATCAAGTCCATATTCCATGCTGAAATATGCAATTTTCGGCCCATTCATCTCATCTTTAAGTGACATGTACTTGTTAAAGCTTGAATATGCTTTGTCCATTCTCTCCAGGAAATCAAAATCATTTTCAAGTGCAGCATATTTACTGGCAGTAATGTTGTCCATCATATTCATTGGATTTCTTGAGCATTTTCGCCATAAATCCAAATCTATCGACCTGAAAAGTTGTTTGGCCTCTTCATTCCAGCTCCACCATAGATTCTTTGCCATTATATCAAGCGGCTTGAGCCTTTCAGGCAGAACCTTGTTAACTATCATTGTGCTCCAACTTGGAGTATTTGCTACGTCAATTTTATAAATTATACTTTCCTTGTCATCTGCAAAACTTGCATAGTCGTCCCAATTTTCAATCAGCTTCTCCAAAGCCTGTGAATAAGCTTGTTTGTAGAACTGAATCTGATTCTCCCACAAAGCGACTTCAGAGACCTCCCTTGCATTATTACGATAATCCAACATTTTTTGGGGTGTCAGTTTGCATATTTCGATCATTTTGGCCTCAATGACACTAATTACATCATCATAATTAAAATCATTTCTTTCAACAATCTCAATACTTGGATGTGGCTTTTTATAATGTTCACCAACCCAACGTCCAAAGCCTGCAAGAGAGGTGGTAACAGTAGGAACACCAAATGCGAGGCTTTCCAGCGGTGTGTAACCCCAAGGTTCGTAATAGGAAGGGAAAAGTGTAAGATCGAGCCCGGCGAGTAACTGATAATAAGTATAATTAAAAATACCGTCATTACCATTAAGATAAGCAGGCACAAACAGTACTTTTACCCTGTCATTCTCTCTGTTTTGAAGATTAAGTTCTCGAATTCTGTTCAGTACTGGATCCCATTCTGGTTCACTTAACAGATGAGAACAATTTGTGGTATAATCAGAGTGGTTAATCATTTTGTTGACAAGATCCTTGTTGGGTCCATTTATAGCAGCAGGGACAAATATCCATGCTACTACGCTCTTGGTAAGTTTAGAATCGTTGTTTAGCTTAGCCGCAGCATCGAGAAATAGATCTATTCCTTTGTTCTTGAATTCGTAACGCCCACTGATAGCCATCATGACAGTATCATCTGTTATTTCAAAACCTGTCATGAGAGTCGCAATCTCAGTTAATCTTTTTCTGGCACTCTTAAAATATTCTTCATATTTGTCGACCGGTGGAGTAAAACTTTTTTCAAATCCATTAGGAGTGACTAAATCAACATTTCTGCCGAGAAAGATTCTACACTCTCTTGCTGTTACTTCACTGACAGTAGTAAAAACGTCTGCAAGGTTTGCGGCAGTCTTCTCGAGAGAATGTTTGGCCATTACATTAAATTCTCTCGCTTTGTCATCGGCAACATAATTCTCAAGAGGTCCATATAATGGAAGATTGTTCCATGCAATTGAACGTCCCACAACAGTAGCATGGGTTGTGAAAACTGTTGCCACAGGTGTATTTGCCTGTTTAAGATAAAGAATGCCGGCACCTGTCATCCACTCATGAAATTGTGCTACAGCCCTGTCCTTGGGAGAAAGATTGAATTTGATAAAACTTTCTATCACCTTGCCACAAGCATATCCAAACAATGCAGATTCTATATAGTCCCATTGCCCAGTTATGGAATCGAGCTTAAATCTTGTCCAAAATTCCGTGAGAATTTCATCTTTTTTCGTAATAAACGAACTAAAATCTACAAGTATCGCTATGGGACGTCCTGCTACATTCCATCTTCCTATCCTGATTCGCAATCCTTCATCTGCCGCTTTTACTCTCCATGCTCTTAACAAGTTATTGTCTTCATTGAAATCCGGATTTTTAGCAGTATCTCTCCAAACATCAGGACCTATAAGAATGTGTCTGTTTTTAAATTCCTTAGATAGATTGAGAGCCTTGGTGGCGATAACAGTATGAATGCCCCCAATCTTATTACAAACCTCCCAACTTACCTCAAAAAGATAGTCAGGGGTTAAAAGTAGTCTGTCTGACATATAAAATAATTAACTAGTTTTTGTCGTTTTCTTGCTTTTATCTACCCTGAGCAAAAAATCGCTCAAAATATTCATATAATTAATAAACGCCTCATATGGAGACTCATATGGATTAAAATACCCGTGCACTATACCATCAGAGAAAAATTTTGTACACATGTAATAAAAATGATCACTCTCCTGCAATTTTCTGAAGTCATTAATTAAATCAATGTCCTTTGACCTCAAAACTTGTTTTTCTACAGAATATAGCTTGGTGAAGGCTTCATTCTGAAGTTCATTGCCGAGCCAGGCAGTTGTATCTCTCTCTTCATCTGCCCAAGAAATAGGAAAAGGCACATTTAAAGGCGCAACCGGCTGATGTCTTTTGCAAATTTCAGAAGGAGTGCAAAATTTTATATCTGTTTGTGAGAGAAGAGCCTTTGGGAAAAATTTTATAAATTGAAAAATACCGGTGGACGCTTTTTGATGTTCTCCTAAAGTCTCATAATCCATAAAAATGTTTACAACCTCATCCTTTGCCAGTGTATTTGCTATCCATGTAACATATTTATCGGCAGTAAGGGGCCAGTTAGACCAACTCCTTTCAGAAAATCTGAAAGCAATGTCGTCACTAAGGTTAAAATTCCTCAATAACAGTTTCAATTTTGGGTTAATGGCATTAGAATAAACATAATTAGGACTTTTCCATCCAAGAATGTGTTTTGCTCCTTCCGTCAGCATGGCTTTATATTTCATATCTGCGACCATTGCACCAATTTCGTCAGAATATATTAGCTCTGTATTTCTGAAAACAACCGGTTTTTTACCAAACAATGACTCTATTTTTTTGGAATGAAGCATCACCTGCGCTTTAAACTCAGCAGGAGAGACAAGTGAGGCTAAAGAGTGGTTATATGTTTCTGCAAGAAATTCCACACAGTTTGTCTCAGCCAGTTTCTTAAAACTATCAATTACTTCAGGAGCATATTTCTCAAACTGATCAATAACAGAACCGGAAAGTGAAAAGGCAATTTTAAAAGCGCCCTTACTCTCTTCAATTATATCGCGTATAACTTTATTAGCAGGAAGATAACACGAATCAGAGACTCGACGGAGTATTGTCTTATTGGCAAATTCATCATAATAATGAGAATCCTTACCAATGTCAAAGAATCTGTACTGTCTCAGCCTGTGTGGCTGATGAACTTGAAAATACATGCAAACGCTCTTTTCCATCTTTTTATCAATTACAATTTTCCTGTTAATTTGGTATATATCTCTTTAACTTTTGCAGCAGCATTATCCCACTTTAGTGCATTTACCTCTTCAAAACCATTTTTTACAACAAAATTTGAAAGTGCCGGATATACGAGCAATGCATGAATTGCATCTGCCATTGCATCGATATCCCAAAAATCCACTTTTAAAGCATGCGTTAGAACCTCGGCAACGCCTGACTGCTTTGAAATAATTACAGGGACATTTGCTCTCATGGCTTCAAGAGGCGAAATCCCGAAAGGCTCAGAAACAGAAGGCATCACATATACATCTGAATATGAATACATTCTGTTTACATCCGCACCCTTAAGAAAACCTGTAAAATGAAATTTTGTTGCTATACCGAGTTTTGCAACTCTCCTTATGGCTCGTGTAAGAAGATCTCCATTGCCGGCCATTACAAAACGAACATTAGGGTAACGTTTCAAAACTTTGGCTGCAGCTTCAATAAAATATTCAGGACCTTTCTGATAAGTGATTCTGCCGAGGAAAGTTACTACCTTTTCAGGGACACCTCTCTCCACTTCCATATTATCTGATTTATCAAATTCAACAGCATTGTGTACTGTAATAACTTTTTCAGGATTGATTCCGTACTTGCTTATGACTATATTCCTGGTAAGGTTACTAACAGCAATAACAATATCTGCCTCCTTCATGCCCATCTTTTCAAGATCGTAAACCTGTGTATTGATATTATTGCCGCTCCTGTCAAATTCAGTTGCATGCATATGTACAACTAATGGCTTACCTGTAAGCCTTTTGGCAGTAATCCCAGCCAAATAAGTTAACCAATCATGGGCGTGAATTATGTCAAAATCATATTTGAGTGCAATTTCTCCTGCCACTATGGCATATCTTGCAACCTCTTCCATAAGGTTAGTCCCATACTTGCCCGAAAATTGGTATCTCTCCCCTGCATACATTTTATAACCCTCTATCTGACTGACTCTCTGTGATTCTACCAAAGTTGTAAAACGAACAGGATCGACGTATGGAACCATATTTGATCCCACCCGCAGAAACTGCACCTTTTGAAGAAAACTCTCACTGTTCTTGACAGACTCATCTATAACCACATCACTTGCATTAATAATTTTGACAGCACTCTGATCTTCATCTCCGGAAGGCGAAGGCATTACAAAAAGTACCTCAACACCATGCTTGGCTAAGCCTTTTGTAAGGCCATAACATGCAGTTCCAAGACCTCCGGAAATATGTGGAGGAAACTCCCAACCAAACATTAATACTTTCATACTAAGCTGTTTTTTAATTCTTCAATCAACTTGAGCGACCATAACAAACCGGCTACAGATGTTGAATAAGATATACAGCCATGTGGCTGATGAGGGGGATCTCCATCGTATACTTCCGATATTGAACCAATACAATGCACAGTCAAATCCTCCTCGAAAGCATATATCAACTCTTGTGCCTTATTCAAAAAAGAATTTCCGAACAGTTTCATGTTTGCATCGATATAAAACTGAAGAAGCCATACTCTGGTAGTACCCTGATAATATGCCATACTCCTTGAATATTCGTCTCCATCATATTCACCTTTATAGTTAGGATTCATAGGAGAAAGTGTACGTATGCCTCTATTGGTAAGCAACTCTCTTTTTACACACTGCAAAACAAGAAATTTGTCTTCATCATTTATTGGTGAGTAATCAAAAGCACATGCGAACAATTGGTTTGGTCTAACGTATCTGTTCTGCCCCTCAGGGCCAACATAATCAGCAAGATAATCAGCACCTTCTATCCAAAAGGCTTTTTTAAAATTGTCGTCAATAAGTTCTTTTATTGTCAAACATTTTTCTATAAATAATTTCTCCTTACTCTTGGGGGCAATTTCTGCAGCAAAACACAGTGCATTATACCACAAAGAATTGAGCTCTACCTGATATCCTAATCTTTCCATCAATGGTTTTCCTTCAATCATAGTATCCATCCAGCTTGTAGCAACTCCACTTCGCTCAGCCCAAAGCAGACCTGTTTTGTGCATGATAACAGATTCTCTTTGATTCTCCATATATGACTCAATAATCATCTTAAACAGCTCTCCGTACTTTTTCCATAATGCTGTCTTATTAGCGGTAATTCTTAAATATTGCTGAAAAGTCCAGAAAAGCCAGAGCGGAATATCTGGATTGCAAAGCGGATTAAAAAGGTTTTCTCGCTCCTGCTTGATAAAAGTCTTAATTATTCTATCAAACAACTCCTTGTCTTCATTCACCCCAAGTGTCAACCCTGGTAAGGAGATCAATGTGTTGCGGCTGTTTTTCCCAAGCCACGGATATCCTGTATAAATAAAAATATCATCTCCATCATAAATAATGAACTGTTTGGCAGCTAACTGAAGACAATGTTCGAAACTGTCTCTCAATCCACGCTTGTTCTCGCTTTTCTTAAATTCGGCTGAAAGTATTGAAGAGTCTTCAATGTTTGTCGAAGCTGAAAATACTATCTGCTGCCCAAGTTTTATGGGCATTTCAAAGAAGCCTGGTACAAATAGATCTTCTGATGATTCATATGCTCTCCTTCTCTCCTCTCTGTACTCAATATTGTAATACCAGCCAGGAGACGATATGAAGTCACTTTTTACATTAAGTTGAAGGTTAAGTGAAGGAAAATCTTCATACATTCTAAAACTTACTCCATTTTCAATCAGATCATAATGTTTATTGACATTGTAATTGGCCTTTGAAAGAGTATGAAAGTTTCTGAATGCAAGGAATGGTTTCAGTCTCAATGTTGTAGGTGAATGAGCTTCGAGAAGAGTATATCTGATCAATATCTGTTCCTTTTTGTGAGGAAACATGATATCCTTACGAAGCACAACTCCTCCAACTTTATACGTTATTGACACGACTCTGTCAATCTCAAAATTCCTTATATACTTATGACCTTTAGGCTCATAAACATCTCCGTACCTGTGAATCCCAAGGTTAAATTCTCTGTCATGCTGGATTATAGTCTCATCCAGTGAAGAAAGTAACACAAACTTGTCATCTCCAAATTTCTTGACAGGTACAACTAAAAGGCCATGATATTTCCTTGTGTTACAACAAACAATTGTGGTGTTCATATAACCACCGGCATGATTAGTGGACAGTACTTCCCTCTTAAGAGAGTACTCAAGATTAACCAGTTCGTCCTTGTTAAATTGTAAGTATGACATATCTTTAAAATTTCTCTTTAAAGTTAAGAAATTCCTTTAAAATAATAGCACTCCGTGAAGGAAGGTATAGAGATAACAATGCCGATCCATTATCATAAAATGAATCATATATAATATCATCATCAATTCGGTTAAACCCACCAAAGAGTATAGAATCAGAATTAAGGATGATTTTATAACTACCTGCAGGAACTTTAAATCTATAATCAAAATAAGAGACTGTGGGATTAAAATTAAAAACAAAGATTAATCCCGCCCGTGAAAAAATTAAAATTTGCTTCTCATTATCCTCAAATATAGATACAGGCTTATCAGAAAAAAGGTTATTACGTTTCGCCATTGCAATCATCGTCTTATCAAATTGAAGAAGATATGAATACTTCAATTTAGGATCATCTGCAAGCGACCACTGTCTTCTGGCATAATGATATGACCAACCATTCCCCTCTCTGGGGAAATCTATCCATTCAGGATGACCAAATTCATTTCCCATAAAGTTGAGATAACCGTCTCCTGCAGTTGCAAGTGTAACTAAACGTATCATTTTGTGAAGAGCAATGCCTCTGTCAACTTTCAAACTGGAACTCTCCTTACTCATATAATAGTACATATCCTTGTCTATAAGCCTGAATATTATGGTTTTATCTCCAACAAGAGCTTGATCGTGACTTTCGCAGTAACTTATACTCTTCTCGTCAGCACGTTTATTGGTAAGTTCATAATATATATTGCTCATATTCCACTCTTCATCTCTCAGTTCCTTTATCCACTTAATCCAGTGATCCGGAACTCCCATGCTCAACCTGAAATCAAATCCGTTGCCTCCGGATGATATGGGAGTAGCCAATCCTGGCATTCCGCTCATGTCCTCAGCTATAGTTATGGCGTTTGGATTAAGCTCCTTAATGAGAGTATTGGCAAGGGAAAGATAGACTAATGCATCCTCATCCTGATTCCCATCATAATAAAAAGAATAATTTGTAAAGTTTTTCCCCAATCCATGATCAAGGTAAATCATGCTTGTCACGCCGTCAAACCTGAAACCATCAAGATTAAATTCTTCCAGCCAATATTTGCAATTTGATAGAAGAAACCGTAATACCTCATCTTTACCATAATTAAAACATTTCGAGCCCCATGCAGGATGATTTCCCCTTTGTCCCTCATGAAAATAGAGCGAAGGATTGCCGTCAATCAGTCCAAGCCCTTCATAAATGTTGCTGACAGCGTGAGAATGTACTAAATCCATAATTACTGCCATTCCATAGCCGTGTGCAGTATCTATAAGTCTCTTTAAATCTTCTGGAGTACCAAAACGAGAGCTTACTGCATAAAAACTCGATACTTGATACCCAAATGAACCGTAATAAGGATGTTCCTGAATGGCCATAAGCTGCAAAGTATTATAACCCAAGTCTACAATTCGTGGCAGTACGCTTTCTCTGAAATAATTAAAACTCGCAACTTCAGGCTTTTCCGAACTCATACCAATATGCGCTTCATAGATGAGAGGTGAATAGTTATCGGAAATACGAGGATTAGACCATTTAAAATGTGGTGGGTCCCAAATCTGCGCAGAAAATATTTTGGTGTTTTCATCCTGTATGCAACGACGGACATAAGCAGGGATTCTCTCACCTTCTCCGCCTCTCCAGAACACATACCATTTAAAAAGATCTCCATGATGAACAGCATCTATTGGTAATTTGAGTTCCCAATTGCCATTGCTCTGAGGAGTAAAAGAATATCTATTGTCAATTTTCCAATCATTAAAAGTCCCAATGAGATATATGGCTGTAGCACCCGGTGCCCATTCTCTAAAAAACCAGGATTTACCCACTTTGTGCACACCATAATAAAGATAAGAATTAACAGCATCACTAAGAGGCTTGCCATATCCTGCTATATCCTGTCTTCTTATAACATACTTCTGATATCTTCGAAGTATCTGTTTTTTGTAAGGTATCAGCCAAGGATCATCTTTTAGCAATTTTAGTTCTTCCATAAATCCAAACATTATGTCATTTCTGGCAAATTATCTTCAATTTCTCTTAGAAGTTCTCTGCATCTTTTGATCAATTCGTTTGCCCTCTTAACATACTTTGATATATCCCGAAGGTCTGTATTGGGATCCTCTATTTTTTCTACTATTTTCTGAAGCTCTACAAGAGCTGTTTTGTAATCTATCTCACTCTTTTTCATTCTCTTTTGATTTAACTGTACATTTAAGTTTCCCTCCCTTAAGAAATGCTTCTACCTCGTCTCCAACAAAAATTTCATCGATGTCAGTTACTCTTTTGCCATTTTTATGCAACAAGGCATAACCTCTCTCAAGAAGAGCAAAAGGACTACCTGCAATAATTCTGTGTTCTAAAATTTGAAGTTTACTCTTTTCTTCCGTTATTCTATTCTGTACTGCCATTGAGACTCTACGTGAAATATAAAGGAGTTGCTGCTCCTCAGAGGCAAATATATCTATTAAAAAATCTGCTAATGCCGTAGGAGTCTTGACTGAAGTATGCGCCACCATGTCAGCTATATGATAATCCTGATCATGCCCGACACCAACTATTACAGGAAGAGGGAACTGAGCAATATTGACAGCCAGATCATAATCATCAAAGCAAGCAAGGTCATGAGCAGAACCACCTCCCCTCAATATACACAAAAGATCAAAATCATCAACTCTTGCTGCCACTCGATCCATCGCACTGATTATTCCTTCAGGAGCATCTCCACCTTGCATCGGTGCCTGAAACAATTCAATATAGAACCTAAAACCAAATTCATTTCCTTGAATCTGTTTGATAAAGTCCCTGTATCCTGCCGCCTGTTCTGAAGAGATAACGGCAATTCTTTTTGGTAATGCAGGTAAAGGTAATGAGGAATTCATATTAAACATCCCTTCATCCTTCAACCTTTTAACAGTCTGCTGCCGTTTAAGTTCCTGTTCACCAATAGAAAATGTGGGATCAATATCAGTAACTACAAGACTTAATCCATATAAAGATGAAAATTGAACTTGGACACAAAGAAGTACATGCATGCCTTTTGAAAGAGGTTGTCCGGCAGTAGTTTCAAAATATGGTCTTATGACTCGGTATGAATTAGCCCAAATTATTGCCTGTGCTTTAGCGGAGACTGAATCCTCTCCCTCCTTCCTGTCAATCAGATCCATATAGCAATGTCCTGCATAGTGGTTTTTTATCTCACTAATCTCAGCCGTAATCCAGTATCTACTTGTAAATCTTTGCTCTATTGAATCTTTGATCTCATTTTGCAGATCCGATAAAGTGATTACCTTATCTTTTACCATATAATCAACTTTAGTTATCCTCTATACAAAAGTAAGCAATAAAGTTATACCTTTGTAGAGTATTTATCCCATATGAAGATAACTAAAGCAATATTCTCCGGAAGCAGCCGATTTGCCAAAGATAGGCCTAAGCCAAGACTCCCTGAGTTCGCATTTATAGGAAGATCAAATGTGGGTAAGTCTTCCCTTATAAATATGCTATGTAATAACAGGTCTCTTGCCCATACGTCTTCAATACCCGGAAAAACTCAACTTATTAACCATTTTATGATTAATGACCGATGGTATCTTGTCGATCTTCCGGGATACGGATATGCAAAATTGTCAAAGAAGACTCGAATAGAGCTGGATGAAATCATAAGAAGTTATATTAATGGTTCAGATGAATTGGTCACTCTTTTTGTCTTGATAGACTGCCGACATGATATCCTGCCAATCGATCTCAGATTCCTAATGCAGCTGGGAGAAGCAGAGGTCCCTTTTTCCATTATATACACAAAAAGCGATAAACTGAGTGCTACTGCTCTTGAAAAACAAATTAGCAATAATAATCAAATTCTACTTGAATATTGGGAAGAACTCCCACCTGTTTTTATCAGCTCAGCAGTTAAAGGTACAGGAAAAGAGAAGATATTAAGTTACATTGAAACTTTTATATAAATAATAATAAAAAACATGGATCATACTCATAAGATTCAGATCTTTTCTTGCAGAAGCTCCAGATATCTGGCAGAAAAGATCGCTGCTTCCTTGAAATTGGAACTTGGCAAATCAAATGTACTGGTATTCAGTGATGGAGAATTTCAGCCCGCCTTTGAGGAGAGTGTAAGAGGAGCCACTGTATTTATTATCCAGTCTACATTCCCCCCTGTAGAAAACATGTTTGAGTTGCTTCTAATGATAGATGCTGCAAGAAGAGCATCTGCTTATAAAGTTAATGCGGTTATACCTTACTTTGGATGGGCAAGACAGGATAGAAAAGATAGGCCTAGAGTTCCAATTGGAGCAAAATTGGTTGCAAATTTGCTGGCTGCTGCCGGTTGCGACAGAGTAATGACAGCCGATTTGCACGCCGATCAGATCCAGGGTTTTTTTGATTTTCCTGTCGATCACATATATGCAAGCTCCATCTTTCTGCCATATTTGCGTGAACTTAACATTGAAAATATGTCAATTGCAGCACCTGATATGGGTGGAGCAAAAAGAGCAAATGCTTACTCACGTATTCTCGGCTGCCCATTGATTATTTGCCACAAGTCAAGAGAAAAGGCGAATGTAGTCGGTTCAATGACCGCTATTGGAGAAGTCGAAGGTAGAAATATAGTTTTGATTGATGATATGATAGATACTGCCGGCACAATTACAAAAGCTTCAGACATGCTTATTGAAAAAGGAGCATTGAGCGTCCGTGCTCTTGCAACTCACGCTGTTATGTCAGGACCGGCATATGATAGAATTGCTAAGTCAAAGCTCACAGAAGTAATTCTTTCAGATACTATTCCTCTATCTACTGACCCTAATTTAGACACATCTAAGATTAAAATTCTGTCGGTTGCAGATATTTTTGCAGATGTGATTGAAAAGGTATATAATAATAAATCGATAAGTACTAGCTTTGTTTTTTGATATGTTAACAGGCATAACTCCGGATATTCTTCATAAAAAATTAGTGGAAACACTTGGATTTTTTATGAAAAGTGCAATGAAGGATAAGGCAGTAGTTGGCCTCTCAGGAGGAATTGACTCTGCCGTTGTGGCTTCTGTTGCCGTTGATGCTCTCGGACCATCATCTGTTACAGCTATTCTTCTGCCCTCTCCTTTCTCTACGCTGCACTCTGTGAGTGATGCTGTGGAACTTGCTGAAAACCTAAAGATCCAGTATTATACCGTACCCATTGACGGAATCTTTCATAAATTTCATAGAGAACTTACTGATCTGTTTGGTGAAGAACCTTGCAGACTGACTACAGAAAACCTTCAAGCACGTATTAGAGCTACAATTTTAATGGCATTTTCGAACCAAACAGGAGCTTTGCTGTTGAATACTTCAAATAAAAGTGAACTATCAATGGGTTATGGGACTTTGTATGGAGATCTTTGCGGAGCTATAATGGTTCTTGGAGATATCTACAAATCAGATGTCTATGAACTTGCAGATTATCTCAATTCGTTGGACAAAAGGATTCCTGACTCGATCATAACTAAAGAGCCTTCAGCAGAACTGAGTGTGGGTCAAAAGGATTCTGACTCGCTGCCTCCTTATCCCGTTTTGGATCCAATATTATATCTCTTGAATGAGAAAGGGATGTCTCCTCAAGAGATAATAAACTCAGGAGCTGACAGCACGATTGTCAATAAAATTGTCAAAATGAAAGATTCCGCATCATTCAAAATTGCACAACTTCCGCCTGTTATCCAAATTGGTCAACATCCTCTTCTTCCTGATTCAAAATGCATAAAATTATAAATATATTTTTTACTAAATTAAATTAAAATGCAACTGCTGTTTTTTACTATAATTCTTGTGGCTCTCTGTGTATTCCTTCTATCCTTTAACATAATCTTCAGGAAAAACGGAAAATTTCCTGACGGTGAGATTGGACATAATAAGGAGATGAAGAAACTCGGAATAAAATGTGCGAAAGCTGAAGAAAAAGAGCTATGGGGAGTCCACGGAACCATGCGAAAAGAATGTCCTTCTGATACTTGCTCAAACTGCAGGGGGTGCAATTGATGGGAATAGTTGCAATAGTTGGACGGCCAAATGTGGGCAAATCTACGCTTTTCAACAGATTTGTTGGTAGGAGGCAGGCGATTGTAGATGAAATTTCGGGTGTTACTAGAGACCGCCATTATGGAAGTTGTGAATGGTGTGGAAGAGAATTTTCAGTCATTGATACGGGTGGCTACACAATTAACTCCGAAGATCTTTTTGAGGAAGAAATTAGAAAGCAGGTGCTCTTAGCTATTGATGAGGCAGATGTAATTTTATTCGTTTGCGAAGTTGAAACAGGCATAACTGATTATGACTCTCAAATAGCCAATATGTTGAGAAGATGCGGAAAGCCTGTGGTGTTAGCTGTAAATAAAGTCGATACGGGTGACAGATTTTTTGATGTTCATCAATTCTACAAACTTGGTCTGGGTGATCCATTTGCCATTTCGTCTGCGAGCGGAAGTGGAACCGGAGATCTTCTTGACAGAATTACGGATTTACTTCCCGCTAACAGCAAAGATGAAGATAAAAATGATTTACCCCGTTTCACTATTGTCGGAAAACCAAATGTTGGCAAATCTTCTCTGGCCAATGCTTTGATAGGAGAAGACAGAAACATTGTCACTCCTGTTGCCGGCACTACTCGTGACTCCATATCAACCTACTACAATCAATTTGGCCATGAATTTATGTTAATCGATACTGCCGGGCTCCGAAAACGTAATAAAGCCATGGAAGACATAGAATTCTACTCTGTCATGAGATCTATACGTTCTATTGAGAATTCAGATGTCTGTATCATGATGGTAGAAGCCCAGAAAGGTATAGAGTCTCAAGACATGTCTATTTTCAACTTGATAGTAAAAAATAAAAAGGGATGTGTACTTGTTGTTAACAAATGGGATTTAGTTGAAGACAAGGATTCCAATACAATGAAGAGGATGCAAGAGGAAATTATGAGTAAAATTGCTCCTTTTAACGATATACCCATAATATTTACCTCTATAATCAACAAGCAACGATTACTCAATGTTCTCGATGCAGCTTCCAAAGTTTATGAAAACAGATCTCGAAAGATTCAAACATCCAAACTTAACGAAGTAATGCTCGAAGAAATAGAAAATTATCCACCACCTTCTGTTAAGGGCAAATATGTTAAAATTAAGTACGTTACTCAGTTGCCTACTCCAAGCCCGTCATTTGCATTTTTTTGCAATTTGCCTCAATATGTCAGAGAAGATTACAGAAGGTTTCTTGAAAATAAATTGAGAAAGCATTTTGAATTCACAGGAGTGCCTATACAGATATATTTTCGTCAGAAATAGGCAATTTCACGGAAAACTTCGCACCTCCCAACAGCTCAGATCTCATATAAGAAATCTTTCCATTGCTCTGTTCAATGATACTCCTGCATATTGCAAGTCCAAGACCTGTACCTCCTGTCTTTGTTGTGAAATTTGGCTTAAAAAGTCTGTTTGTAAGATTGTCAGGCACGCCTGGCCCGCTATCCTCAACAGTAATTTGGTAATAATTTTCCTCCCTGGTAAGAGAAACATATATCTTTCCGCTTTCCTGATTCGGGATTGCCTGAACTGCATTTGACAGAAGGTTCACCAAAACTCTGGTAAGTTGAGTTTTCCTTGTATTAATTTCTGCTACTGTTATCTCTGAGTTAAATTTAAGCTGAATGTCATCTCTTGTATTGAAAAGAAACATTTGCTCCCTGATAAGAGTATTTAACTCAACCATGCTTAACTCTTCTGAATAAAATCTTGAATAACTTGAGAACTCACCGGCTGTTTCAGCTAAAATATCAATCTGCTCAATCAAAGTATTTGCAAGGGCATCGAATTTCTCAGGCCAATCCGGCACACCCTGCCTCTTCATTCTTACCAGATGTTGAATACTTAATCTCATAGGCGTCAGGGGGTTTTTAATCTCATGAGCAATTTGCCTGGCCATTTCTCGCCACGCTTGCTCCCTTTCACTTTCGGTCAGCCTCTTTGTACTTTCCTCCAAATCATCTACCATTTTGTTATAGGCGGAAACAAGTATTCCGAGCTCATCATTATTATTATAGTCAATATGTTCTGGTTTTTCCGAAATATCAAGAAGCTCCATCTTTTTTCCAATTTCGGCCAAAGGCTTTGAAATTGAATTGGAGAGTGCTGTTCCTCCAAAGACCGCTGCCAAAAGAAGTAAAATGTATATATTTATTATTGTGGCTATAATACTGGAGGCATCGCTTCTCATATTGGCCCATTGTGAAAAGTACGGAATATTGACAATTGCTATCAAAGCTCCATCCTGATTATAAAGTGGAGCATAAAGAGAATTATATTCAACTCCTGCTATTTTTTCCTTATGTACAAATTCTTTTTTGTTATTTTTTACTATTTCGATATATGCCCTGTCATCCATCCTCTTCCCCAAAATAGATCGATCAAAAATCTCAGGCTGAGTAGTGCGGATTAGAAAACCGGCAGAACTATATAGGTTGATGTCTATTCCGGCTGTGCTTGAAAGCCTGTTCATTGCTTGCTGCAATTGAATATTATTAAATCGTGGATCATTGTATCTACTAACATATTGACTGAAAAGAGAAAGAGTTGATTGGACTGAAGACATTTTTTCTTCCAACTGTATTTTGGTATTCTCATTAAAATAATTTATTGAAAACCAGACACTGCCAGTTCCCATAAAAAGCAGGGCAAATACCAGGGATGACAACAGTAGCATTGAAATTTTCCACCTAAATGTATTTTTTGGCATTTTTTTTAAAACATTCCTTTCTCTCCTTCTGTGAACAAGTCCAAATATTATCAGAAAATAAAAAAGAACTATATACGAGAGTGATACAAAATAAGGAAATATGCCACGTTCCTTCCGGCTTAAAACAATAACCGTTTCAGGAGTAACTCTGCTGACAAAATGAAGATACCCGTCACTTCTAACATTATAATATCCCTCGTTGTCATATTTTTTAGAAACTATTGGATAGCTATAGTCTCCACTTGACACAACGAGTCTTCCGTTTACATATTTACCATATGAGTAGAGATATGGCAGCGAAAAATTATCTATCTGCGAGTGGCTTAAAAGTTCCGAAGGGTAACCAATTGTCTCCTTGATAAATTTGGAATTCAGTTCGATAAAGAGCCTTACTAAACCACTTTCTCCTATTGCCGGATACTCAAATATTCCCAGATATCTTACTCTGCCCTTATAGTTGTTCATAAAGAAAAACTGAGAACTTTCATATAGTGGAGAACCATACCTTGTCACTTCATTTTGAAAGAAACTGTTACATAATACCGGTGGTGCATCAGGATCAACTTGCAATGTAGTATACTCTCTACATATTCTAATTTCCATGTCATACCTTTGAAGAATATTCCAAAAATAGTTCTCGGAGAGTTGGCTGTGCACCAGATCTTCGCCTCCAAAGGCATTGACAAGCAATCTAAGTTTTGAATCGGAAATGATTTGTTTCTCAATGGTTTTTAACTGAAGTTCAAGATTAAGATCTCTTTCTGTTGACAATTTATTTGCCCATACCCTGTTTCTGTTATCTTCCTTCTTAAATCCGTAAAAACTTACTACAAAAAAGGTATAAAAAGAAATACAAATGATATATATAATCAGATTACGGGTTTTAAGAAAAGATATTCTTCCTGTTTTTTTAGAAAGTGGCCTTAGGAGTTGAAGAGAAAACAACAAAGCTACAAAAAGCAGTGCATAGGAAAGGTATACAAGTAACGAGTAGAAAGTTATCTCATCTACTCTGTACAGTTCAAGAACTACGTTTGAATTGAGTATGACTGACCTTAAACTTATGTGAATATATGGAAGTAATAAAAGTGGAATTAGTATAAATAAAGCCGTTAACAATCTCTTTTTAAAGCCTTTTGATTTTTTTACAATCAAGGCAAGAGTTTTCCTCATCATAAAAAGAGCCGTGATAATAAGAGTAATCAGAAGATTGACTATTAAAAGATCTGCCAATGAACTGAACAGCTCAAAATCAGCATAGAGAGTTGGAGAAAATAATGGAAGGTCGCTTTGCATCTTGTTGGAAAGATACATGGCAAAGACTCCGACAGCTATCAGTCCGCCTATGAGCAAGAAAAAGTCTCTGATTTTTTTTGTTTTCTTTAGTTGAGCGAAAAGCGCCAAAACCACAAAAACAAGTGCAGTAAGCCTTAAAACAGAACCTGATCTCTCTCCGCCTTGAGGGAGATCCTTTAAAACAGAAAATAACACACCACCGTCTTTCCCATGAATAACATAAGATTCATCGTAAGTGACAGGAACTATTGAAAGCCTTTTATTGGATAAGAGATTGGGATTAATCTGATTTCTAAGAAGTGCATTTTCCGTAGGATAGTCTGTCTGGACAAGCAGTGCAGTGACAATTAGCATTTTACCGCTAATATACATTTTAACGATATACCACCCTGTACCAAGACTGAGATATTGCTCCACTTCCGGGTTACCATTTGCCAAGGCAGAATAAAAAGCATATGCAAGAGGGGTATTGCTCACATTTTCAACACCTACATGCTGCAATCTGTAGCCATAAGGAAAATAAAAAACCTCTTCATTGGCAATAGGCAGCCTGTTTACCCAAGACTGGAGTGTATCTTCCAAATAGCGATAAATAACCATGTCTTCTGGAAAATCCTCAAATGAAACAAATTGAGAATCAGGCATTTCAAGCGCCTGTCTTGCATAATTCTCCAAGATTTGCTGTCGCTTGTGAATCTTCTCCTGAAGATTTGTTACAGCACGGTCCATGGAATTAATAGATGAAAATCTAATAAAAGAGGCAAGAGTAAGTATAAGAACAGCAATCCAACATATTGCAATTCTTTCTTTTGACAATTTTCTTAACCACTCTTTCATTGCTTGTGATGATACTGTTCTCCCCTGATTATTGTGAAAGCTCTATATAACTGTTCCAAAAAAATCACTCTTACCATCTGATGTGTAAAAGTTAACTTTGAAAGCGAAAGTAAACTGTCTGCCCTGTTATACACTGATTCGGAAAATCCATAGGGTCCACCTATGGCAAACACCAGATTTCTAGTACCTGACAGAAGCTGTTTATCAATATAATTGGCAAATTCCTCAGATGAATAGACTTCTCCTTTCTCATCAAGCAAAACAAGCTTGTCTGACGGCTTAATATTCTTTAAAAGTAATTCACTTTCTTTCTCCTTCATCTGCTTGACGGATAAACCTGCAACGTTCCTGATTTCTGGTACTTCAACTCTTCTGTAATCAACATAATGGCTCAACCTCTCCTCATAGATATCTATGGCCTCCCTGAGCCATGAGGCATCACTCTTACCGATTAGAAGCAACACAATCTTCATTAGGACAAATGTAAAACTTTATTTTCAAAATATATACCAGAGCAGTGGCTTGATTTTTGCTTAACTTTGGAGTGTCGTATATAAAATGATTATGAATACTTTTTTAGTTGCCATAATTTCTTCATTCTTCACATTCTCTGCTCCTGCAACTCAATATGGATCCGAGCAGGATGTTTTTGTACCTATTGCAAAATATATCCAGTCAGGAGATGCAGAAAAATTATCCGCTTGGTTTGCTCCCAATCTTGAAGTTGACATACTTGGTACAGTCAATGTGTGCAGCAAGACTCAGGCGAAGCAAATCATTAAGGAATTTTTTGCTAATAACTCTCCAAAGAGTTTTGTAATAGAACATCGGAGTGGTAAAGCTCCGTTAAAATATGCCATTGGAACTCTCAGTGCCGGGGGAAGTAAGTTTCGCGTGACACTTTTTGTAAAAACGCAGGAAGATGGCAATTTTATACAACAGATAAGAATTGAAATGGAGTAGTAATCAAACTATCAGTACTACTTAAATACTGGGCGTGCATAGTTGATCACATCCTCTTTTGTTATTACATTGTTACTCAGTATCAAAAGTCTTTCTGTGACATTTCTAAGTTCACGAACATTTCCTGTCCACTTGTATTTTTGAAGCTCCTCAAGTGCATCATCATCTATTTTCCTCGGAGGCATGCCACTTTCCTCACAAATCTGATCAATAAAGTAACGAGTTAAAATTGGAATGTCTTCAACCCTCTCACATAAAGGGGGCACGTGAATTATTATGACGCTGATTCTATGATAAAGATCCTCTCTGAAGGTTCCCTTATGTATCTCTTCCTGCAAATCTTTGTTAGTAGCAGCTATTACCCTCACCTTAACATTTATGTCCTTATCGCTCCCCACTCTGCTCAATTTATTTTCCTGCAACACTCTCAACACTTTAGCCTGTGCAGCAAGACTCATGTCTCCAATCTCATCCAAAAAAAGTGTTCCTCCATCAGCCTGTTCAAATTTTCCCTTATGTTGCTTGATTGCAGACGTGAATGCTCCTTTTTCATGACCAAAAAGTTCACTTTCGATCAACTCTCCGGGAATGGCAGCACAGTTGACTTCCACAAATGGCATATTGTTTCGTCCGCTCTTTTCGTGCAGCCATCTGGCAACAAGCTCCTTACCGGTGCCATTGGAGCCAGTTATAAGAACACGAGCCTCCGTAGGAGCAACTCTGTCAATCATATTCTTGATTTTGGTTATTGCTGGTGAAACTCCCACAATTTCCTGTATTTTGGAAACTCTTTTTTTAAGATTTTTTGTCTCCCTTACGAGATCGCTTTTTTCGGTTGCATTTTTAAGTGTAATAAGTATTCTGTTGAGATCAAGAGGTTTTTGAATGAAATCAAAGGCTCCTTTTTTTATACACTCCACAGCTGTATCTATCGAACCGTGCCCTGAGATCATTATTACAGGAGATTCAACTCCCGCTTCAAATACCTTGTCCAAAAATTCAAGACCGTCCATGTTTGGCATCTTAATATCCGAGAAAATGGCATCAAAACTTGTTGAGATTGCAGCATTTAGTCCTTCTAAACCATCATTTGCGAGTACTATTTCATGACCTTCGAATTCAAGAATTTCCTTGAGTGTGTTTCTTATACTCTTCTCGTCATCAATAATCAATATTTTCATTCTTTCTAAAATTTATATTACAATTGAGCTGCCATCTCAGCCATAAAACCCTCCTTAAGAGAGTAAGAGGATTGATATAATTTGCTTATTCGACATTTTTCAATCACCAGTTGTATAAAAATACTCCCCAATACCATATAATCAACCCTTACAGGCGACATTCCCGGCATTCTTAACCTCTCTTCTCTATTTGATACCAAAAGCTTTTGATGTAAAACTCCAAGTTCTGTCATGTCCAACTCACGCACAGGATTTGTATTGTTTTCTCTATAAAGAAGTTCCCTGAGAGTGTCAAATGAACCGGAAGAACCTATCATAAGTTTGGGCAAATAGCGTTTGCATGCTTCAAAAAGTGGTTTGAGTTCTTGCTCAAGATAAAGATTAACCATTTTAACCTCTTCTTCTTTTATTGGATCACTTGGCTTAAATTGTTCCTTCAATCTCAATATCCCAAGATTGAAGCTTCTTTTCCACAATATCTTTTCTTTGTCTGCTATAATTAATTCATTGCTGCCTCCCCCAATATCACACATAAGCACATTCTCATCCAATACAAAAAAAGATTCACGAATACCTTTATAGATAAGTTCTGCTTCTCTGTCGCCAGATATAATCTCAACTTCGAATCCAAAATTATCGCGAATATTGTTTGCAAATTCTGAACCATTTACTGTATCTCTGAACGCAGAAGTGGCAAAAACTTTAATAAAACCTACATCACCCTCTTGATCAATAATTTCTCTTATTTTTCCCAAGGCATCAATGGATTTTGACATGGCTTCTTCACTAAGCTTTCCTGTACTAAAACCCCCGGCTCCGATAAATGAAGGAATTTTGACTACTTTCAATATTTTGCATGTTTTGCCACTAATTTCAGAGAGTAACAGATTGAATATGTTGGTTCCTAAATCAAGTATAGCAACTTTCATCTACTATTTTTTTACAAAGATAAAGCTTTTTTGTATGTTTGTTTTCTTAAGAAAGTTATGGATTTCCCGAAAATAATAATTGCAATTGATGGCCACTCATCTACAGGGAAGAGCACCTTCGCCAAGACAATAGCCAAAAAATTCGGGCTGCTTTATATCGATACAGGTGCGCTTTACCGCGGAATAACACTTTTTGCAATACAAAACGGTCTTATAACATCTGACAATAAAGTGAAAGAGGCAGAACTTAAGTCACTCCTGCCATCAGTAAGCATGGAATTCAGAGCTACAGGCAAAGATCGTGAAAGTGAACTTTATCTCAACGGTAAAATGGTTGAAAACGAGATAAGATCGCTCGATGTTTCATCTAAGGTCAGTTATATTGCAGCTCTTCCTTTTGTGCGGAATTTTGTAGATGAAATACTTGGAAAATATGGCAAAATACGTGGTGTGGTCATGGATGGAAGAGATATAGGCACTGTCGTATTCCCCGATGCTGAAATAAAGATTTTTATGACTGCTGATGCAGAGGTAAGGGCAAAAAGAAGATATGATGAAATGATTGCCAGGGGAGAAAACGCTGATTTCAACGAAATTTTAAAGAATATCATAGAAAGAGATTATATTGACGAACACAGAGAAACAGATCCTTTAAGAAAAGCCCCTGATGCTTTGTTGCTTGATAATAGTCATATGACTGTAGATGAGCAAATGGAATGGCTCTTAAGTAAAATTTCTCAAAAATGGAACTGACAGTAGAAATAGATGCCGGATCTGGTTGCTGCTATGGTGTTGTAAGAGCGATAGAAGAAGCAGAAAAATATCTTGAAAAAAACAGTAAACTCTACTCCCTCGGCTCAATAGTTCATAATAGCACCGAAATGGAACGCCTTAAAAAAAAAGGATTGATTGTCGTTTCTCACGAAGAGATGTCAAAACTTAAGGACTCTGTCATTCTTATACGTGCCCATGGAGAACCCCCTTCCAGCTATGAGACTGCAAAAAAGAATAATCTTACTGTTGTAGACTGTACCTGTCCCGTAGTACTTCAATTACAAAAGAGGATAAAGGAACAGTTTGAAAAAACACAAGCGATAAATGGACAAATCATCATATTTGGCAAAAAAGGACACGCAGAGGTAAACGGACTTGTAGGTCAGACTGATGGGAAAGCCATTGTCGTTGAGAGTGTTTCTGATCTCGATTCGATCGATTATACACGGCCAATTACTATTTTTTCTCAAACCACCAAAGAGTTTGAAGAATATAGCAATATATGCAGTCAGATAAAAAAAAGAATTGAACATGCAGGAGCAACCAAAGAAGACTTTAAATCTTTCAATACAATCTGCGGACAAGTATCCTCGAGGCACCCTCATTTAAGAGAATTTTCCGCAAAACATTCAGTTATTATCTTTGTTTCAGGTAAGGAGAGTTCCAACGGAGCTATTCTTTTTAATTCATGCAAATCTGTAAATCCAAGATCATACAAAATTGAGAGTATAGATGAAATAGACTTTTCATGGTTCCAGGAAGGCGATAGCATAGGAGTCTGTGGCGCTACATCTACCCCAAAATGGCTGTTGGAGGAGGTTGCGGGTTTTATAAGAGGAGATATGTTTGCTAAAGTTATTCTTCCATTGAGGTACAAAGCAGAAATAACATATACGGTTCCCACAGAACTACAAAAAGAAGTCTCCAAAGGCACGTTAGTCAGAGTGAACTTGTCAAACAGAGAATATTTTGCTGTTATAAGCGAATTATCACATTCGCACGGCACATTCAAGGGAGAGATCAAAAATATTCTGTCAATTATACCAAGTTTCAAAATCACTGAAAACGAATTCAAATTATGGGAATGGATTGCAAAATATTACCTCTGCACTTTGGGTGAAGTATTTAAGGCTGCATGTCCATCTTTCTCTATTGACAAAAAAACAAGAAAAAGAAATCGAGAAATAACATCCCAAGAAAAGGAAAATCTTCCTGAACTTTCAGATGCACAAGAGACTGCTCTCAAGTCTGTCAAACAATCATTCGCTGACGGAAAAGTTGCTCTGCTCTATGGTGTAACCGGTTCCGGAAAAAGTGAAATATACATGCACCTTGCAATGGAAGAACTTAAAAAAGGTAATAATGTTTTATTTTTGGTGCCTGAAATAGCAATGAGTCGCCAACTGGGTACCAGGCTGGAACGTTTCTTTGGAAATTCTCTGCTTATATACCACTCCAAACAGAGCTTATCTGAAAGAGAGCGAGTCAGAAAACAGTTATATGACCATAACTGTCCTTTTATTGTTCTTGGCACAAGGTCTTCTCTTTTCTTGCCATTCAATAATCTAAGCCTTATAATTGTTGACGAAGAACATGACCCGTCATACAAACAAAGCGATCCGGCGCCACGATACAGTGGAAGAGATACAGCTTTGATACTCGCCTCTCTTCACTCTGCAAATGCACTTCTCGGTTCCGCAACACCTTCTCTGGAAAGTTACTTTAACGCTATAAGCGGAAGATACAGCATGGTAGAACTTTCTGAAAGATACTATGGGTCGGTTAATCCTGAAATAGAAATAATTGATGTTGTTAGAGAAAAAAAAATTAGCAGAATGAAAGGACCTTTCTCCAAAAAAATGATCGCAGCTATTAAAGACACACTTGAAGAAGGTAGACAGGTCATGGTATTCAGGAACAGAAGGTCATACTCACCAATGGTTCAATGCATGTACTGTGAAGATATTCCGACATGTCCGCACTGTCACGTTTCTCTCAGCTACCATAAAAGTAAGAATGAGTTGAGATGCCATTACTGCAATTATAATATTCGCTTTAATACTATTTGCACAAAGTGCGGCAAACCCGGTTTGCGTGATATAGGTGTCGGCACCGAAAAAGTCGAAGAAACGCTTAAGGAACTCTTCCCAAATGCAAAAGTCGAACGCTTTGATCTCGAAACAACAAGAAGTTCAACAAAAGAAATGTCTATTCTCAAAAACTTTTCTCAGGGCAAGACTGATATTTTAGTTGGTACTCAGATGTTAGGCAAAGGTTTTGATTTTGAAAACCTGTCATTAATTTGCATACTGAATTCCGAGGGAATGCTTGCAGTACAGGATTTTAGAGCAGAAGAAAGAACTTTCCAGATGTTGACACAATTAGCCGGAAGGGTCGGAAGAAGGGATTCGGCAGGAAAGGTTATAATACAAACTTCACGTTCTGATCATCCTGTTTACAACCATCTTCTTAGAGCCCAAAAGAAAGAGGCAGGCATAATTATTGCTGAAGCAATGCTTCGTGAAAGAGAAGAGTATGGATTCCCTCCATTTGTGAGGCTGATAAGAATTAATCTTAGATGCAAGAATAGAGAAAAATTGGAGAATGCAGCATCTTTAATTGCAATGAAAGCTCCAACGTGGGGAGCAAAAGAGTGGACAGGCCCATTTACACCTCCTGTTGAGATGATAATGAATAATTACCAACTTCAATTCTGGGTAAAACTGGCAAAAAACAATGCTTTGCACGAAATAAAGTCCTCCATAGCTTCTGATATTGATGCCGTTACTAAGGAATTGCATGGCACGGTAAAGATAATTATAGATGTTGATCCCTATTAATTTCTTTAGCTAAAAAAGATTTTTGTATTTTTGTCAGATTGATGACATATCAAATGATGAACGGATAAAAATAAATGGGAAAGATTATTGCGATAGCAAATCAAAAGGGAGGAGTAGGAAAAACTACTACAGCAATTAATTTGTCTGCTTCACTTGCTGTTATGGAGAAAAAAGTGCTACTTGTGGATGCAGATCCGCAAGCCAATTCCACATCCGGATTTAACTTTGACCCGGACTCCAACTCCAAAATGACCGTATATGAAGTAGTTATAGGAAAAGTGAATATTAAGGAGATACTTCTCGATACCGAAATCTCCGGTCTCAAACTTGCTCCTTCACATATCAACCTTGTAGGTGCAGAATTTGAGATGCTCAATATCCCTGACAGGGAGATGGTTCTTAAAAAATCTCTTGAAGAGATTAAAAACGACTTCGACTTTATTATTATCGATTGCTCTCCTTCTTTAGGTATTATCACAATTAACGCACTTACTGCTGCTGATTCTGTTTTGATTCCTGTACAGTGTGAATATTTCGCACTTGAGGGACTGGGTAAGCTGCTCAATACCATTAAGCTTGTTCAGAACAGACTTAACAGATCTTTGCAGATAGAAGGATTTCTTCTGACAATGTTTGATGCAAGGCTTCGACATGCCAATTTGGTAGTAGACGAAGTTCGTAATCATTTTAACGAAATGGTGTTCAATACCGTTATCCAACGTAATGTTAGGCTTAGTGAGGCTCCGTCATTTGGTAAACCTGTAATATTACACGATGCAGTATCTTCCGGCACAAATAACTACCTCAATCTGGCAAAAGAGATTTTAAAAAAGAACGTACAACAATAGATGTCAGCCATGAAGAAACCCGCTTTAGGAAGAGGCCTTGGTGCTCTCATTTCAGACATAGACAATATGCCTTTCAACACAAGAGTTGAAATTCCTGAGAGTCAGGTCACTCCTGCGTCTATTATGGAAATATCTATGAGTAGAATTATTGCAAATCCATATCAGCCAAGAAGCACTTTTGACGAAGATTCTCTTGAGGAACTTGCAGATTCAATAAAGACACTGGGAGTCATACAGCCTATTACAGTCAGAGCCACTGATGATGACAAATATCAGATTATAAGTGGAGAAAGAAGATACAGGGCAGCTCTTCTGGCTGGATTGGAAACTATTCCTGCCTATATCCGCAAAGCTGATGATCAGGGAATGCTTGAAATGGCGATTGTAGAAAATATTCAAAGAGAAAATCTTGATGCCATTGAAATAGCACAGAGTTTTCAAAGACTTATCGAAGAATGCAACCTTACCCAGGAAGATATGGCCAACCGCGTTGGGAAAAAAAGAGCAACTATAACAAACTATCTTAGACTTCTCCGTCTTCCTCCAGAGGTGCAGCTTGCCATAAGAGCAAAAGCCATCTCCATGGGACATGCAAAAGCCTTACTGAGCATTGAGGATTCGAAAAAACAGATTAAATTGTGCAATCAGATTATCGAACACGATCTTTCAGTGCGGCAAATTGAAGATAAAATACGCAAGCTTGCTTCAGAAAACAAACAGAAGTCCGAACCTCAAGACTCACATGATGATCCTTCAGTAGATGAAGCATATATCCATCTGCTCGATATATTTGGCCGCCATCTTGACAATAACAGTTTCAGCATCAAGAGAGGCGAGAATGGAAAAGGTTCTGTAACCATACATTTTAATGGTGAAGAAGAACTGTTTAATTTTTTGAATCTACTTGAGCAAACAAATCTATAAAGCTCAATGAGTAGAAAGTTCCTCATATCAGTCACTGTCATGTTGATATCGTTTCCACTGAGTGCCCAAATTACAGGAAGGTTAAATACAGCAGGCCCTCCGGGTGCTAACTTATTTCAACAGCAAACCACCACTAAAAACGATTCTACAGAGTACGAAAATACTCCGAGGGTTCCTCGCTACACTATCAAGAGATATTTCAAAAGTCTGGCTCATAAGGACTCTATGCGAATAAATCACATGTGGATGGGATCTCTTGTTCTGCCCGGTACTGCCCAGATCTATAATAAACAGTACTGGAAATTACCAATTGTATATGGAGGAATGGCCGCGTTGATCTATGAAGGATACAGCAGCAATGGCAATGACCGGGAAAAGTTTTACATTGGAGCAGCAATGCTTCACTATGCGACAATAATGGATGGACTTGTATCTTACAAATATTACAAACCAATACTTCCGGCAAGAGCTTCACTATACTCGGCCATGCTGCCTGGACTTGGTCAGGCTTATACGGGAAACTACTGGAAAATTCCTATAATATACGGAGGTCTTATTACCTGTGGTTATTTTATTAATTTCAACAATATTCAATATCAAAAATATAAAAATTTATATATTGAAGCTTACAATGACCCCCAAAGTGAAGCTGCAACAAAATACAGCCTCGAATCCCTCGACTACTTCAAGACAGCCTACAGAAGATATCGTGACTACTCGATTCTCGCAGGAATTCTTGTATATGCACTCAACATAATTGATGCAAATGTTTTTGCTCATTTTACAGACTTTGACGTCAGCGATGATTTGTCAGCATCATTTGCACCAGTTATGATTTATCCTTTAAACAATCAATTTGCTAATAATCTGTCTCCGACATTCGGACTTCAGGTAAACTTAAATTTTTGACATGAAAATCAGAACATTATTCATTGTATTACTGACAATTGTCTTAACTTCCGAATTATCTTACGGACAACTTCTCTCAAAAAGGGCAACAAGAAAGGATCTACTATTCGAAATAGAACATCTTAAAAAAACGGTAGATTCATTAAAAAATGAACTTAATGGCTCTGCCATTGAGCTTTCAGACACTACAACCCTGAATGACACAATTAACCCTGGAGCAATAAGATTTTTTGAAGGGGAAGATTTTATGAATGCGACAGTATCTACTGACAGTCTGTTAAGCCTCTATTACATACAAAAACAGTTTTCAACTGA
>Ga0208826_1000914_pt1 | contig 27511 bp, 23 predicted proteins | sample AD_UKC115_MetaG_FD_184451 | JGI IMG/M metagenome (GOLD analysis project Ga0208826, IMG submission 184451) | Active sludge microbial communities of municipal wastewater-treating anaerobic digesters from Hong Kong - AD_UKC115_MetaG (SPAdes)... | ecosystem: Engineered > Bioreactor > Anaerobic >...
CGTTGAACTGCAGATAGCCGGTCTCGTAGATCCAATAGACCAGCAGGTTGGAGGAGTTCCGCGGGCCGCCCTGCGTCATCAGCTTGATCAGGTCGTAGGTGCTGAAGGTGCCGATGATCGTGGTGGTGACCAGAAAGACAAAGGTCGGCGAAAGCATCGGCACCGTGATCTTGAAAAAGGTGCGGAACCAGTTGGAGCGGTCGAGCTTTGCCGATTCGTAGATATCCTGCGGGATATTCTGCAGCCCGGAGGTGACGATGAGCACGTTATAGCCGAGCGATTTCCAGATTGAGACGATAATGATCGACAGGAGCGAAGTTTTTTCGCTGAGCATCCAGTCGAGCGGATCGAAGCCGAGCGCCGTGAGCACGGCATTCAGAATGCCGAACTGCGGATCCATCAGAAACATCCACAGCGCCGCGATCGAGACCCACGAGATGATGTGCGGGGTAAAGACGACGCTCTGCGTGAAATTGTGGATCGCCGTATTTTTATTGAGAAAGATCGCCACCAGCACCGCGAGCGGGATCGCAAAAATCACGGTTACGCCGGTGAAGATCAGCGTATTCTTAAAAACCAGAAGAAACGTCGGGTCGTGGAAGATCGTTTTGTAATTATTGAGCCCCACGAACGTGTCGACGTGGAATACATAGTCCACCTTATAAAAACTGTTGCGGATGGACATCAGGGTCGGGATGATGCTGAAGGTGATCGCGAGAAGCACCGCCGGTGCGATCAGGACGTACGGGCAGCGCAGAATCGGATTGACGAATTTCATGAAAAGCTGCCGGAGCCGATGAAAAACGCCCGGATGATCCTGTTTCATAATCCGGCCTCCTCCGCGGGCAAAGCGCCTACTTCGGTACGGCCGCCTTCCCGGTTGAACGCGTAGAGGTCCTTTTTCTCGATGTAGAGGCAGATCTCCTCGCCGAAGTCGAAGAACTCCTCGTTGCGCACCGCAAATTCGCAGCCGTCGTCGGAGAGGATCGTGTAATGATTGATGTCGCCGAGACGCTCCCGCGTGGAGATTTTCCCGCGGAACACGGCGCCGTCGAAGTTTTCCGGCCGGTGGAACTTCGTCTTGGAGGAACGGAAGCCGAGGGAGGTGCCGTCCGGCTGCGGGACGATGTTCATGCCGGGGTCGCCGATGAATTTTGCGGTAAAGATGTTCTGTGGGTTGGAGTAGATCTCATCCGGCGTGCCGTACTGCATGATTTTGCCTTCATTCATGACCGCGATGTAGTCGCCCATGGTCATAGCCTCGACCTGATCGTGCGTGATGTAAATGAAGGTGGATTTGAGCTTCTGGTGCATGCGGATCAGCTCGCTGCGCATGTTGACGCGGAGTTTGGCGTCGAGGTTCGAGAGAGGCTCGTCCATCAAAAAGACCTTTGGTTTTTTGGAGATTGCCCGGGCGAGCGCGACTCTCTGGCGCTGGCCGCCGGAGAGGTTGCCCGGCTTGACGTTCGCATACTCGGTCAGACCGACCAATTCCAGCACCTCGGCGGTGATCGTTTTGATCTCCTCTTTGCCGTAGCCAAAATTCTTGAGGCCGAAGGAGATGTTCTTCGCGACCGTCATGTGCGGGTAGAGGGCATAGTTCTGGAACACCATCGCGATGCCGCGGTCGCCCGGATCCATATCGGTGATATTGACGTCGTCGATCCAGATCTCGCCCTTCGTGCACGACTCAAGACCGGCGATCATCCGAAGTGTCGTCGTCTTGCCGCAGCCGGAGGGCCCGACCAGCACCGTAAACGATCCGTCTTCGATGTCGAGGCTCATATCCTCCATGACCGTCAGGCCGTTCGGATAGGTTTTTTTGATGTGCTTCAGTGAAATCATCGGCATGCCCTTCCTGTGTAGATTATTTCAGGCGTTTGACCAGCGCCTCCGCGACCGGATCCCAGTCGATGCCGGAAGCCTCCCGGATCTGTGCGATCTCCCGCTCCGGCAGGGAATCGTATCCGCGAAGGCCCCCGCAGATGCCGCAGGCCATGGCCCCGATCGTATCCGTATCGCCGCCCGCGTTCGCACAGAGCCTTGCGCAGACCAGCGCGTCGCCCTTTGCATACGAACAGAGCCCGATCGCCGCCGGAACCGCCTCCTCGGCGGGAAGTCCGGTCCCGATCCGCTCGTTCAGCAGTGTGAGCGCGCTCTCCTCGTCCGGTGCCCGCGAAAGAATCCTCACGGCGCGCTCGATCTGCAGGGAGATCCGCACGTCGGAGACCTTGTAGCCATAGATTTCCGCCCGATCCGCCGCGATGGCCGCCGCATTGACGGCGGTGTCGAGATCCCCGGTGCGCACCGCGCAGGAGACCGCCGCCGCGACCGCCGCCGCCGAACTGATGGCCACGTTCGTGTTGTGCGTCGCGATCGAGGCGCGGTAAACGGCGCTGATCAGAGCACCGCTGTTTTCCCAGTTCCAGACGATGCCGACCGGAAGAATCCGCATCGCTGCCCCGTCGGTCCGGCCGGATTTGCCCGCCTCCTCGGGAGGCAGGCCGTTCCGGATCGCCTCCAGCGCCTTCCTTGTGCTCGGGCCGAGAACAAGATCGTTCTTCTCCCCGCCCCGCTCCAGCCATTCATAGACGCCGGAGACGAATTTCATCGGGTCGACGTCGCCGTTCCGGATAATCAGCTCGCAGACGAGGCGCGTGAAGGCGCTGTCGTCGGTCGTCTCCCCGGCGAGTCTGCCGTGGGAGATCGCGTTCTCCGGATGGCCGGGCAGAAGCTCCTTCACCTTACCGAATACGGAGCGGCTCTTCTCCCGGGACCACATCTCCATCGGCATGCCGTACGCGTCGCCGAGCGAAACGCCCCAGAGCGCGCCCCGTACCGCGGACTTCAGCGAAACCGGAGAGCCGTTCATTGTTCTGTTTTTCATATAGTCACGCTTTCCATTCGGCGTGCCGCAGAAACTCCTCCGCTTCCATCAAATTAGGCCCGGAGCGAGCTCCGATCTTTCCGCAGGTGACTGCGGCACAGCAGGCGGCGAACTCCATCGCCTCCCGGAGCGGCATCTTCGCGATCAGATAGGCATGAATAAAGGCCCCGAGATAGGAATCGCCCGCGCCGGTGGTATCCACGACCTCCGCCTTGGGAATGGAAATTCTCGTCTCCCGGTCCGCCTCGTCAAAAGCCGCAGAGCCCTCGCCGCCAAGCGTGACGAGCAGGAGCCCGGAAAAATAGGGGCGCAGGAAACAGAGGGCCTCCCGCAGATCCTCCCTGCCGGCGAGCGCCAAAAGGCCTTCCCTGCATGGCGCGAAGACATCGACGTATTTGAGCACGCCGAGAATATCGTCTCTGGAAACACCCATGCCCTCCATCAGCGGAAGGCCGATCTGGAGGTTGCAGACGACTTTTCTTCCGTGCTCAAAGGCGGCCTTGGCCGCGGTAATCGCGGCTTTTCCGGGAAGAAGGTCCGTATAGAAGATATCGCCTTTCAGGCAATATTTCAGGTCATTTTCTTTAAGTTCAAGACTTAGGAAGGCGTTGCCCATATCGAGGAGGATGAATTTCTTGCCGGAGGCGTCGACGAGGATCTTCGTATGCAGCGAGGAACCTCCCTCGAGCACCTTGAGGCCCGCGTCGTCGATTCCCTCGTCGAGCAGGCTTCGGCGGATCTGCGCGCCGACCGTATCGTCCCCGATCTGGGCGACAAATCCGCACGGATCCCCGAGCCGCGCAAGCTGGGAGATCACGTTGGTGCCGCTGCCGCCCGGCAGATAGGTGCTTTTTTCGATGACGGCAAAGCCGTCCTCCTTCGGCAGCTCCTGCGTCTGCATGATCACATCCATGGCCACGGTGGCAAGTCCGACCGTAAACATCCCAATCCCTCCAAAAAATTATTTTACCAGATTTTTCACGGAAGTGCGAACAATCAGCTGTCTGTCGATGATATATTCCCTGGGCGCACCGGCGTACTTTCCGGTGATCCGGTCAAAAAGCGCATCCATGGCGTCGTTCGCAAACTTGGCGCTGTCGTTGGTGACCGTGGTCAGGCTTGCAAAGCTGCGGGAGGAATACGGGACGTCGTCCATCCCGGTGATGGAAAAATCGTTGGGGATCTTGATCCCCATCTCGCCGAAGACGCTGATCACGCCGAGCGCGATCATATCGTTGGCGCAGCAGATGGCGCTCGGGCGCGGATCCAGCGCGGTAAAATATCGCCCGGCCTTTTTGCCGGATTCCAGATTGAACCCCATCTCAAAAATCAGCTCGTCGTCCGGCTCGATGCCCGCCTCCGCCAGCGCCTTGAAATATCCCTTTTTGCGGTTTTCCGCAATCGCGGCGCCGGGAAGCCCTCCCGCGAAGCCGATCCGGGTATGGCCGTTTTCAATCAGATATTTGGCGGAGAGATAGGTGCCCTCCCGGACGCGGTCCCCATGCACGGTATCGAAGGGACAGCTGTCGTAGGAGTTGACGAGCACGATCTGGCAGCGGCTCTGCCTGATCTCCTCGAGCACCAGCTCCTGCGCCGTGACCGACGCGAAAACGATTCCATCCGCAAAAATGTCGCCCGCGAGCCGGATTGCCTGAAGCTCCTCGTGGATTTCCTCCGTGGTGTTGTACAGCGTCATCGTGTAGCCCTTCGCCCGGCAGCGCTGATTGACCACCTCCGCCATCTTGGAATAAAACGGGTTGTTGATATCCGGCACAACCAGCATGATATTGCGGCTGTTGTGCGTTTTTAAGCTCCTCGCCGTACGGCTGGGACGGTACCCCAGCCGGCCGATCACCTCCGCGATCCGCTCGGAGGTAGCATTCCCGATATGGGCGTTCCCGTTGATGTAGCGGGACACCGTCGCGACGGAGACGCCGGATTCTCTCGCAATATCCTTGATCGTAGCCATAAAAGCCTCTCATGTAAACGATTACATTTCTGGTTAAAATTTTTTTCTGCTTTGATTATAGTAAATACCGTCAGTTCCGTCAAGTATTTTCCCGTTTTTTATTGAAATTTTGGCTACAATATGTTATCTTTTTTCTGGAAAAGCGCGGTTTCGCGGAAAAGATTTCCTCCGATACCCGCTGTAAAACCGTTTTCACGATCTGCAAAAGAATGATCCCATGGAAGAAAAATGATGGAGGTGCCGGCATGAAAGCCTGGGAAATCGAAAAACTTTCGATTGAGAGCCAGATCCCCGTCCACTTTGAGGACGACACGAAGGAGCTCTGGGAGGAACAGACCTATGACACGGAAAAATACTGGGACGACGCCATCAAAATTTACTGGGGCAGCCGCGTCCCGGGTTCCCTCGCGAGGGATACGATGGCCGTCGCCGCCATCCAGGCACAGGAAAACCGCGGATATAAAGTCAAAGACGCGGAGAATCTGCTTCTCTCCGGCTTCCGGGCCGTGACGGAGGACGACGCCGCCGCGCTGCAGAGGGCGACCTACGAGCTCTTCGAGGCCTGCCGGAATGCCGAAAAAGACCCTGAATCCGATTTCTGGAACTATACACAATACGAGAGCTTCTCCCAGTATGCGCAGGCGGTCTCTTTCCCCGCACCGGTAAAGATCGACATGGGCAAGTCTTTGGAAGAAAAAATTCACGCCGGGTGGCTCTCCCAGATCGTCGGCGGCGCCTACGGCACCTGTATGGAGGGCTACACGACCGACAACATCGAAAAGGCCTATAACGACGTGCGCCGGTATGTGCGGAAGCCGAACACCTACAACGACGACGTGACCTACGAGCTTGCCCTGCTCTGCGCCTACGAGCGCTGCGGAAAGGCCACCTCCTCCCGTGACATCGCCTACGAATGGCTCTCCCGGATCAGCTTCGGCTGGTCGGCGGAGGATATGGCCCTGCGGAACCTGCGCTGCGGAATCCTGCCGCCTGAGAGCGGACGTTTCAACAACCCTTTCCGCGAGTGGATCGGCGCCCAAATGCGCGGCGTGATCCTCGGCCAAATCCGGCCCGGCAATCCCGCAAAAGCAGCCGAAGCCGCCTGGCAGGACGCGGAAATCTCCCATTACAACAGCGGCGTGTTGGGTGAGGTCTTCAACGCCCTCCTCTGCTCGATGGCCTTTTATGAGAAGGATTTACGGAAACTCACCGAGGCCGCCATCGCGCTGATGCCGGAGGACAGCCAGTACGGCAGCGTCGTCCGCTTTGCGCTGGAGCGCTGCAAAACATCCTCCGGCTGGCTGGAGGCGTGGCGTCCCTGCGAAAAGAAGCTCGAGCGCTACAACTGGGTGCACACCTTCCCGAACGCCGCCATCGAGGTCATCGCGCTCTGGTTCGGAAACGGCGACTTCACCGACATGATGGAGATCTGCGGGCGCTGCGGCAGGGATGTGGACTGCAACGCCGCCCAGATCATGACGGTGTGGGGCACCGCCTTCGGAGCCGGGAACATCCCGCCCTACTGGACCGAGCCGATTGGCGACCGGCTGGATACCTATATGCGCGGCATGAAGCAGCTCAGCATCAAAAAACTCTCCAAGCGCACCGCCGACGTCGCAAGGCTGTTGGCGGAGGAATAAGGTCCTTCTGTCTGTCAATCTCCGAAAAGAGCGCCGTAGCATTACTTTTTCTCTCCGCGGAGGAACTCAGCGGATGGAGCGGCGAAACGGACGGTCTTCCGGGATTCCGCTTTTCCCGCGCTCCCGGTACGGATTGCCATGCTTTCCCGACGTTCGCATGGGCGCAGCAAGGTGTATGAAGCGTTTGACGATGCTCAACGAGTTGCCTGCCCGACGTCCGCATGGACATAGCAAGGCGTATGGGGTGTTTGACAATGCTCGACGTGCTGCCCGACGTCCGTGCTGGCGCAGGAAAATGGCTTTTCTGCTTTTTTCCGAAATTCTATAACAACAGCCCCCAGATCCGCTGTTTTGCGGGCCTGGGGGCTGTTGTTTTCTGTTTTTGGCCGCTGCGCGGGATTTCACTCCGCGCGGCTTTTGCCGATGACTTTTTTGACCTCCGCAGGGACGCCGGCGACCAGCGTGCCGGCCGGGACGTCGTGAATGACGACCGCGCCGCTCGCGACGACCGCATCGTCGCCGATGGTCACGCCCGGATTGATAAAGGCGCCGCCGCCGATCCAGACTCGGTTCCCGATTTTGATTGGGAAAGCGAGCTCCTCGCCTTTCTCGTTGACGCGCGCGTTCGCTTCCACCGGATGGGTGGCGGTGCACAGGGTGGCGTTCGGGCCGATCCAGACGGAATCGCCGATGTCGACGCGGTTGGAGTCGTAGATCACGCAGTTGAAGTTGCAATAAAACCCGTCCCCCACATGGATGTTGCGGCCGAGGTCGCATTTGAAGCCCATCTCCACGACGGGATTCTTCCCCGCGGAGCCGAACAGCTCGCGGAGAACGGCCTCCCTGCCCTTGAAGTCCCGGAAGGGAATGGTATCGAGCTTCATGCAGAGCTCGTGGGCGCGGAACATCTCCGCAAGAATCTCCCCGTCGCCCGGGCAGTAAAGCTGCCCGGCATCGCACTTTTCACGTTCGGTCATGATGTCGTCTCCTTTTGTAAAACCGGCGGCAGCATCGGCAAAAAACAGGTTGTTTTCGGCTTTCCCGTTCCTTTGCCGAATCGCCGGCAATCATACTTCTATGTTTAAAAGAACCGCCCGCTCCGGATATCGTCCCGGCTATACCGCCGACCGGTATGGCCGGAAATACGGTCCAAAGGCCGCTCATGCAAGCCTTTCGCCCTCCCGGAATCCCAAAAAAGCGGCCGTCCTCTTCAGGATGCCGCCTTTTATTTTGTCATCAGCGCCGCGCACTCGACGTTTGCGGTGCGCGGAAACAGGTCGACCGGCTGTGCCTTTTGGAGGCGGTAGCCCTTCCCGGCCAGAACTTTCAGATCGCGGGCGAGTGTCGCCGTGTCGCAGGCGACCATCACGATGCGCGAAGGGCCCATCGCCGCGACGGCGTCGAGCGTCTCTGCGGAACAGCCTTTTCGCGGCGGATCGAGGATCACCACGTCCGGTTTGAGGCCCCGGCTCTGCAGCTCGGCGGCGGCCTTCCCGGCGTCGGCGCAGAGGAATTCCGCATTTGTCACGCCGTTTGCCGCGGCGTTTTGTCTCGCGTTCTCCACGGCCTCCGGCACGATCTCGGCGCCGATCAGGCGCTCTGCTTTCGCCGCCATCGAGAGGCCGATCGTTCCGGCGCCGCAGTAGAGATCGAGCACGGTCTCATTTCCGGTAAGGTTTGCAAATTCCGCGGCCTTCGCATAGAGCAGCTCCGCCGCGCCGTGATTCACCTGATAAAAAGCCTCCGGCGCCAGCTCCACCTTTACGCCGGCAAGCGTGTCGGCGAGGGTATCCCTGCCCCAAATGCGCACGGATTTTCTTCCGAGCACGACGTTGGTGCATGCCTCGTTGATGTTGAGCACGATCCCCGAAACCTCGGGCACATGCGTGCTCATCAGGGAGACCAGTTCCTGCGCATGCGGGAGCTTTTGGCCATTTGCGACAACGGTCAGCAGGATCTCCCCGCTCACCCATCCCTTTCGCAGATAGACGGCGCGGAGAAGGCCCGTGCCCGTTTTTTCATCATAGACGGAAATTTTGAAGCCGTTTGCCCAGAAGGCGGCAGCCTCCAATATTTTTGAAAATTCCACAGGCTGAAGCAGGCAGTCCCTGCATGCGATGAGATCGTGGCTCTTCTGCCGGTAGAAACCAAAGACAATTTTCCCGGAGGCGTCCTTCCCGGCGGGATAGATCGCCTTGTTCCGGCAGCGGATCACCTCGGGGGAGGCGAGCGCCGGCTCCGGTTTCAGATCGAAGCCGCCGATCCGCTGAAGATGGTCCGCGACCCACTGCGTCTTCCAGCGCAGTTCGGCGGAATACGCCATGTTCCGGAAGGAGCAGCCGCCGCACGCCGGAAAATAGGGGCAGTCCGGCTCGATCCTCTCCGGGGAAGGCTCCTGAATTTTTTCGAGGCTCCCGTAGAGGCAGCTCTTCCCGACTTTTTCAATGCGGACAAGCGCCCGGTCTCCCGGGATTGCGCCGGGGACGAAAAGCACCATCCCCTCCGGTTTCGCGACGCCGCAGCCGTCGTCTGCCAGAGAGACGATCTCCGCTTCGACGAGGGCGTCTTTCTCAGGGGCCGTTTTGCTCATCCGACCACCTGAATCCCGCCGCCCGACTCTTCTCCGGTGCCTCCGATCTCCTCCGGCTCTCCGGAATTGGTCCCCGCAGCAGTTTCCGCCGCAGAAGAGGCCGTCCCCGTGGAGGCCGGGACGGCGGAAGTCGATTTGTTGGTAAGCAGGGCCTCGATATTCTCGATATGATAGTAGGTGTTGGCGGCAAAGGCGTTGTTGATGATAATGACGTCGGTGACGCCGTTTTCGTTGATCAGATCAAGGATGTTGCCCGTATAGTACCGCTCGTCGACGATATAGGTCTCCTCAAAATGCGAGAGGATATAGGTGGAGACGGAGTTGCCGTAGGACTCCTTGATGATAACCGCCTTGCGGCCGTTGTGCAGGTTGCTCTGTACACAGATCAGCGGGAAGTCTCCGCCGAGATAGACGGAATAGCTGTTGCTGCCGGTAGCGTAGTCGGCCATGACGGTATCGGTTTCATGCTTGGTATACGGATCGTTTTTATAGATATAGTAGGCGGAGTAGCTGATCGGGATTTCGCACCATTCTACATGATCCGGGTTGTTATAGATGCTGTTGTCCTGCGTGGCGCTGTACAGCGTGCCGCGGAACGGCTCGATCACGTGCTTCGTGTAGGCGTCGTAATTATAAGGCATGAATCCGGCGGCTTTGGCGAAAACGGTGTAGCCGTAATAGGCGCCGAGACCGGTCCAGTGGTGGTCGGTGTTGAAGTAAATATATTCGTTCTTGTGGGCTTCGAGGGCGGAATAGGCGTCGATCGTGGTGATACCGTCGTCCAGCAGCGAATAAATATAATCGATGTTGTCCTTTTCGGAGGCAACGAGGCTCTTATATTTATTCGGCAGGGCGAACTCGCAGTGCGTCGGTACGACCATGTCGTAGATATTTACGGAATCCGGGAGCGCGCTGCGGTACTCGTTGAGCACCTCGGCGTAGTAGGCCGCGGCTTTGCGGTTTCCGCCGAAAAGCTCCAGCGCGATGGATTCGCCGCTGCCCTTTTTGAGAATAAAAATGGAGTTGACCTGCTCGCCGGTGGCGTTCGTGTCGTCCTCCTCGGAGGAGGCCTCGGAGCTCTCCGCTCCGGAAGACTCGGGCGGAGTGACTTCGCCGTTCGGATTGACCGAGATCTCCGGCTCGGATTCGGATTCCGATTCGTTTCCTTCATCTACGACCGGGGCCCCGCCGTGGATCGTGACGCCTCCGACGCGGATGCCGTACCCCTCTTTAAACAGCACGGAAAGCTGCACCAGATTTTCCCTGAAGGTGAACGTATCGGCGTAGGCGTTGTCGATCCCCGAAGTATAGGCACCGCTGAAATAATCCTGCCAGTTGAAATCCGGCATCCGGGCGAGATCCCGGCGCTCATATTCCGAGTAGGTCGGCTGGGGAAGCGCCCATGCCAGAATGCCGAATGTCAGGACCGCCGTGAAGCAGAACAGAACGTTCAGAATTCCCTGCATCTGGCTGTGATCGCTGGACATGTGGATTTTTCTGCGTTTCCGCGGATAATACTCGCGGTCGGTAAATCCTTCAAAATTTTCCATAACAGCGCCTCCTTCCGATCAAAATCTGTAATACAAAAACGGGTTGTAGCTCGAACCGACCAGAAGCGCCGTGTTGGTCGCGAGCATCAAAAGGTTGGCCGGGGTCTGAACCCAGCCGGCGATATTCGACAGAGCCGGGCGGCTCTCGATAAACGCGCGGACCTTCGGGTAGATCGGCATGCAGAACGCAAGCGCCGCAATCAGCCAGAAGATATTATTCTCCAGCGTGATCTCCAGCGTGATATCCCAGAAGCCGGTGCCCGCCGCTCCGAACATCACCCGGACGCATTCCCACGCCTTGCTGAGATCGGTGAAGTAAAACAGCACCCATCCGAGTACCACCGCAAGCAGCAGATAGACATGTCCAACAACGGCCGGGAGTTTATCCAGCACTTTTCTCAGGAACAGGCGCTCCGCCATAATGAGGAAGCCGAACCAGAGCCCCCAGAGGATGAAGTTCCACGAGGCGCCGTGCCAGAGGCCGGTCAGGAACCAGACGATAAGGAGATTGTAATATTGGTGCTTCCGGTTACCGCCCATCGGGATATAGACGTAATCGCGGAAAAACTGGCCCAGGGACATGTGCCACCGGCGCCAGAAATCCGTCGCGCTCTTTGCAATATACGGATAATTGAAGTTCTCGAGAAAATGGAATCCGAAGATCCATCCGAGGCCGATGGCCATATCGGAATAACCCGAAAAGTCATAATAAATCTGAAGGGAAAACATCAGGATTCCGAACCAGACGGCCGCCGTCGCGCTTTTTGTGAGGTCGCCCGCCAGGTACTCCTCCGCAAAGGCGCCCGCCGTGTTGGCGATCAGCACCTTTTTGGTCAGGCCGATCAGGAAGCGGCTGATCCCGGCGCTGATGTCATGCAGCGTCTCCTGCCGGTAATCCACTTCCTTCGCGACATCCGCGTACCGGACGATCGGCCCCGCGACCAGTTGGGAATAGAGCGAGACATACATGAAGAACTTGCCGAAATCGCGCTGCGGCTTCACGTCGCCCCGATAGACGTCGATCACGTAGCTGATGGTCTGGAACGTATAGAAACTGATGCCGATGGGCAGAGAAAAACTCGGCACCGGCAGCGACAGGCCGGTGATGGCGTTGATGTTTTCGGCCAGGAATCCGCTGTATTTAAACGCGCCGAGCAGCGACAGATTTAACACCAGAGAAGAAACGACCGCCAGCTTTGCGCCGAGACGGCCGCGGTATTTTTCGGCGATCAAGCCGTGGAAGTAGTCGATCGCGGCGCTGTAGACCAGCAGAACCACCCAGATCGGCTCTCCCCAGGAATAGAAGATCAGCGAGAAGAGGATCAGCACCATGTTGCGGAAATTGCGGTTCTTCGTTACGAAATACAGAACCAGATTCAGCGGCATGAACGCATAGAGAAACAGCAGACTCGAAAAGACCATTCGTACACCATCCCGAAAAGTATTTGCGGAATCCCGGACTATTATAATGGCAACATTGTACTCCCTTTATAAACGAAAAGCAAGCTTGCCCCCGGTTTAGAAACAGTAAAATTCTCCCCTGCGCTGTTGACATTTCCGCCGCAAAGGTCTATAAATGGATATCATTGCGTTTCGATAGAAATGTGATATAATTATTTTTACTAATATTTGGGAAGGACTTTTTATGAAGATCGTCGTCATCGGAGCGGGCAAAGTTGGCCGTGCTCTCACGGAACAGCTTGTCAGAGAGGGCCACAACATAGTAGTAGTGGACATCAGCCCGGAAATTATTGCGGGGATCGAAAATTCTTTCGACGTCATCGGTGTGGTCGGAAACGGCGCCAGTCAGGGCATCCAGCAGGAAGCCGGCGTGCAGACCAGCGACCTCGTGATCTCGGTCACTTCCAGCGATGAGGTCAACATCCTGTGCTGTTTCGTCGCCCACCAGCTCGGCGCTCCCAAAACGATCGCCCGCGTGCGCAATCCCGAATACCGCAGCCAGCTCGAGATGATCAAAGATGAACTCGGGCTTTCCATGATCGTCAACCCGGAGCGCTCCGCGGCGCTCGAAGCTTCCCGCATTCTGCGCTTTCCGTCCGCAAACGACATCGAATCGTTCTGCCGCGGCCATGTGGAGCTGGTGGAATACCATATCGAGGAGGACAGCCCTCTGTGCGGCCTGCAGCTCTCCCGGCTCCAAGATACATATAAAGTAAAAATCCTGGTCTGCGTGGTGCGCCGCGGGGAGGAAATCCTCATTCCGAACGGCGACTTTGTGCTCCGCGCCGGGGACAAAATCAATATCACCGCCTCGCCGGAAAACATCTCTCTTTTCTTCAAGGCGATCGGTAACCTCCGCCAGCCGGTGCGCAGCGTGATGATCGTCGGAGGCAGCGTGATGGCCTACCATCTCGCACATATCCTGCTGAGCATGGGCATCCGCGTCAAGATCATCGACGAGCACGAGGAGCGCTGCGCCGAGCTCGCCGAGGAACTGCCAAAGGCGGATATCGTCTGTGCCGACGCCACCAGCAGGGATCTTCTGGTGGAAGAGGGCATCACGGATTATGACGCCTTTGTGGCTCTGACGGGCTTTGACGAGATGAATATCATCTTCGGCATGTACGCCAAGGCAAAACAGGTTCCAAAAGTGGTTGTCAAGGTCAACCACATCTCCTTCCCCGAGGTTTTTGAACAGAGCGGTATCCAATCCATCATCACGCCGAAGCTGATCACCGCAGAGCGCATCAGTACATACGTCCGCGCCATGCAGAATTCCGCCGGGCACAGCACCGTGCAGTCCCTGCGCCGCATCGTCGACAACCAGGTCGAGGCGCTGGAATTTGTCATCCACGGCGGCGACCGGTATATCGGCACTCCGCTCCGGGAGCTGCCGCTGCGCAAAAACATTCTGATTGCCGCCATCGTCCGCAGAGGACAGACCATCATTCCGGGCGGCTCCGACAGCATGGAGAAGGGAGATTCCATCGTCGTGATCGCGACCAACGGCGTGATCAGCGAACTGGACGATATCTTCAGGTGACCGTATGAACTACAAAATGATTCGATATATTTTAAGCGTATTCTTGCGCGCGGAGGCGGCGCTGATGCTGCTGCCGCTCCTCGTCTGTCTGATTTATGGGGGCGAGTCTGCGGTCTGGTTTTTGGCCTCCATCGCCATTGCGCTGACGGCAAGCCTCCTTCTCGGCATCAAAAAACCGGAAAACGACACGATCTTTGCCAAAGAGGGCTTCGTCTCCGTCGCACTGGGATGGCTCCTGCTTTCCATCTTCGGCGGCATCCCGTTTTTGATCAGCGGCTCCATCCCGAGCCCCATTGATTGCTTTTTTGAAACGGCCTCCGGATTCACCACGACCGGTGCCTCCATCCTCAAGGACGTGGAGGCCTTATCCAAGGGGATGCTTTTCTGGCGCGAATTCACCCACTGGATCGGCGGCATGGGGGTTTTGGTCTTTATCCTGATGATGACCCAGCTCTCGGAGGGCCGCTCCCTCTATCTGATGCGCGCCGAAGTGCCCGGACCCTCCGTCGGTAAGCTGACGCCGAAATCCAGCTCCACCGCGGTCATTCTTTACGGCATTTACACCGGCATGACGCTTCTGGAAATTATTCTGCTGATCTGTGGCGGAATGCCGGTCTTCGACAGCGTCTGCTATGCGTTCGGCTCCGCGGGCACCGGCGGATTCAGCATCACGAACGCCGGCCTCGCCGGTTACGCCAACCCCTATGCCGAATGGGTAATCGGCGTCTTCATGGTGCTCTTCGGCGTAAACTTTAACTTGTATTATCTGATACTGGTGAAAAAACTCCGGCTCGCCCTCGCGAGCGAAGAACTTCAGACCTTCTTCGGTATCGTAATCGTGTGCTCGATCCTGATGGGGATCAGCATCTACCCGATTTACGGCGACTTCTGGGTGACGGCCAGGATGGCCTTCTTCCATGTGAGCACCATCGTCTCGACAACCGGATTTACGAACGCCGATTTTACCCTCTGGCCGAATTTCAGCAAGGCCCTGCTTCTCTTCCTGATGCTTGTCGGAAGCTGCGCAGGTTCCACCGCCGGCGGCCTCAAGGTTTCCCGTATCGTCATCATGTGGAAGGTGGCCAAGCGGAACATCTTCCAGCTTCTGCACCCGCATTCCGTCGGCACGATCAAATTCGAGGGGAAACCGGTCGACAAGGACATCGGCAACGGCGTGGCGATCTACATTTCGATCTTTCTGTTTATCCTGACCGGATCGGTGCTGCTGGTCGCCATCGAGGGCCAGCCGTTTGAAACCTCGTTCGCAGCCGTGCTCTCCTGCTTCAACAACGTCGGGCCGGGGCTCGGCGTCAACGGGCCGATGGGCAACTATGCCGGCTACTCCGACGCCACAAAACTGCTGCTTTCGATGCTGATGATCACAGGCCGCCTGGAAATTTATCCGATACTGATACTCTTCGTGCCGTCTTTATGGAAAAGGCGCTGACCGCATAACCCCCATGCAAAACAAAAAAACAGGGAGGCATAAATATGGAAAAAGCAAAGGGATTCCTCGCTGAATTCAAGGAATTCGTCACCCGCGGCAATGTTCTCGACATGGCCGTCGGCGTCATCATCGCCACCGCCTTCGGCAAGATCACGAATTCTCTGGTAAACGACGTCCTGATGCCGTTCCTCGGCTGGCTCATCGGCGACATGGATCTCACCCGCCTCAACCTCACGCTCGTGCAGGAGGTGCTGGACGCGGAGGGCAACATCGTCACGCCCGGCGTCGTGATCGGCATCGGCACGCTGCTCTCCGCCGTCATCGACTTCCTGCTGGTCGCCCTCATCGTCTTCGTAATGATCAAGGCCTTCAACAAGGCCAAAGAGAAGGCCGAAAAGAAAAAGGCCGCGGAGGCGCCCGCCGCCGAACCCGCTCCCCAGACGAGCGAAGAGGTGCTGCTCCTGCGGGAAATCCGCGACTCCCTCAAAAAATAATTCAAATCTGCAAACCGCCCGGCATTGTGCGCCGGGTGGTTTTTTATTATAATATTTAAGGAATAAAGAAGCCGTTTATGGACGGAAAGGAGGCGGGCAGTTTTGCGAAAACTTGAGTATTCGCTCCCCGCGGACGCGGAGGGAAAGCGGGCCGCCGACTGGCTGCGCCGGGAGCAGGGCTTTTCCTACGGCGCCGTCGTAAAGCTCCGCCACAATCCGGACTGCCTCCTGCTGAACGGCGCGCCCATCCGCACAATCGACCCGCTTCGGAGCGGATCGGTGCTCACGGTACTCCTGCCGGACCGGGAGGCTGCCGAAAGCCCCTGCCCGGAGCTCGGCATCCCGATCCTCTATCAGGATGAGGACATCATCGTCTTCGACAAACCGGCCGGCATCCCCTGCCACCCGTCGAAGGGCCACGGCACCGGCACGCTCGCAAACTACTACGCCGCCGTCTGCCCCGGCTCCCGCTTCCGGATCCTCGGCCGGCTCGACAAGGATACTTCCGGGCTCGTGCTCGCGGCAAAGAACGCCTGCGCCGCCAAGATCCTGACCGACCGACCGCCGGAAAAGGAGTATCTGGCCGTGCTCACCGGCATTCCAAAGGCGCGGGAGGGCACGATTGATTTGGCCATCGACGATCGGGACCCGGAGAACCGGCGCCGTTTCGTCTCGGAGGAGGGCCGCCCCTCCCGAACCGACTACCGCATCCTTGCGGAGGGCGGCGGATACAGCCTCGCGCTCGCTTCTCCCAAAACGGGCCGCACGCATCAGATCCGGGTGCACTTCTCCGCGATCGGCTGCCCGCTCGCCGGCGACACGCTCTATGGCGGAGACCCGGCGCTCATCCAAAGACACGCTCTGCACCGGAGCCGGATTGTCTTTACCCATCCCCTCACCGGCGAGCGGATGGAATTTTCCTCCCCGCTGCCGGAGGATATGGCGAACCTGTGCCGGACGCTGTTCCAAAACGGGGATCTGCCGGACGGGATCTGAGCCTCGGAGCACCCGCGCCGCTGTCTGAAGCGATTTTTTTAAGGAAGCGGATTTTGCAAAGGATCTTTTTTCGGCCCGTGAACTCCGTATCCGATTTTAAAAGCCCAATGAAAAAAGCCCTTCCGGAGTTGTATCCGGGAGGGCTTTTTATGAGCGGTTTTTCGTTCAGAGCTCCTTATCCAGCATCACCATGCCGTCGATTCGATGGTAGCCCTGTCTGTGGTAAAAGGGGAGGTCCTCCTCCGAGGTGAACAGCAGGGCGCTGCGGATTCCCCTGCCGCGCAGGCGCCTTTCGAGCTCCTCCATCAGCGCGGTACCGATCCCCCGGCGGCGCAGATCACAGCGGACGCAGAGCTCCTTGAGCTGAAAAACGACGCCGTCGAAATACTGCTCCGCACAGCCGGCCGCCATGCCGGTCAGCGCGCCCTCCTCCTCCGAGACAAGCCCGAAGGCCCCGGGCGTATGCAGAATATCAGAAAGACGGCGGGCGGCGGTCTCCTCCGTCCATTTGTCGAACCACGGCGCCGCATTGAACGCGCCGGCATAGAGCTTCCCCAGCTCCGGAAGATCGCGCTCAGTCATTTCCCGGAAAGTCATACCGCATCCCTCCTGATAATAAGGGAATCATAGCATGATGCGCCGGAAAACGCAAGCGTCTCAGTCGAAAAGCCGGCTCCACCAGGAACCGGAACCCCCGGATTCCTCAGCTTCGGAGACGCCGGACTCCATCCCGGAAATGCCGGTCTCCATCCCGGAAATGCCGGTCTCCATCCCGGAAATACCGGTCTCCATCCCGGAAATATCAGACTCCATCCCGGAGACGCAGGATTCCATCCCGGAAATGCCGGTCTCTACTCCGGAGGCGACCGACTCCGCCCGGCCGGCAATGCCGTACTGCCAGCCGGCCTCCAGCGAGGCGATATCCGCCGCGGCCAGCACCCCGTCACAAACATAGAGGCAAATGCGCGTGCCGCCGTCGTCCGAATTCGTGACCGCGTAGGTATAGCGGACCGCTTCCTGCCCGCAGAAAGCCGTAAAATCCATGCCCTGTTCCAGCTGGATCTGATTGTATCTCTGCAAAAGGGCATCCTTCTCCGGCGGAACGACGATGGTTTTGATCTCGGAGGGCTCCGGCTCCGTCTCCCAGCCGAAAGAGGCCATATAGGCCTGCCGGTCCTCCTCTGTCAGAAGCCGCACGCTGCCCTCCGTTTTCTCCGGGCCGAAGAAAAACAGGATTGCCGCAATCAGTACGGCAAGAATTACGCAGAGCGCGCCGACCACCTTTTTTCTGGTTGCGTGGATCGAGGCCGACAACATAAAGAGCTCCCCCGCCTTTCATAAAAAAAATCCCGCCATAATTCTATGACGGGATCTCTGTGATCTTGCAGGGTTTTAGGAAAAACGCAGATCTGAAAATCAGGGAATCAGTCCTCTTCCGGAGCCATCCACTGTTTCGCGGCTTCGATAACGCCGGCTTCAAGCATCTTCGGCAGCTCGTCGTAGCGGATGAAGTGCAGCGAGAAGGAGCCTCTGCCCTGTGTCATCGAGCGGAGGGCGGTCGTGAAATCGGTCGTCTCGCTCATCGGAACTTCGGCGACGATCTCGGTGATGTTGTCCTCGTCCGGATTCATGCCGAGCACTCTGCCGCGGCGCTTGTTGAGGTCGCCCATGATGTCGCCGGCGTAGGAGTTCGGAACCCGGACCTTAAGCTCGCCGATCGGCTCAAGCAGAACCGGGCCGGCCTGCGGGATACCCGCTTTATAGGCGAGGCGGGCGGCCATCTGGAAGGACATATCGTTGGAATCGACCGGGTGATAGGAGCCGTCGACCAGTCTCGCCAGCAAGCCGACCATCGGGTATCCGGCCAGCATACCGGTTTTGCTGGCCTCGCGGAGGCCCTTTTCGACTGCCGGGAAGAAGTTCTTCGGAACGGAGCCGCCAAAAACGGCCTCTTCGAAGACCATATCCTCGCTGTCGGTCGGCTCAAACTCGACCCAGACGTCGCCGTACTGGCCGTGGCCGCCGGACTGCTTTTTATGTTTGCCCTGAACCTTGACTTTTTTGCGGATGGTCTCGCGGTAGGCGACATGAGGAGCATCGAGTCCGAGCTCAATGCCGAATTTATTTTTCAGCTTGCTGACCACGACGTCGAGGTGCTGATCGCCGAGGCCGGAGAGGATCTGCTGTTTGGTCTCGGTATCAATCTCGTAGGTGACGGTGGCGTCCTCCTCCATGATGCGGGCGATGGAGGAAGCAACCTTGGATTCGTCGCCCTTGGATTTGGAGTAGATGGCCATGCGCATGGTCGGGGCCGGGAATTCGCTTTTCTTAAGGAAGACGACGCGCTTCGGATCGCAGAGGGTATCGCCGGTGCGGGCCTCCGCAAGCTTCGTCAGGGCACCGATGTCTCCGGCAGTGATGGAATCCACCGTATCCTGCTGTTTGCCGCGGGCGATGACCATCTTGCCCAGACGCTCGGGCTGGCCGGTTCTCGCGTTGATCGGAGTCAGCGTAGAGCTGATCGCGCCGGAGATGACTTTGACAAAGGAAAGTTTTCCGACGAACGGGTCGGCGACGGTCTTAAAGACCAGAGCGGCCAGCGGCTCGTCGGCGGAGCATTTAATCGCGACCGACTTGCCGTTCGCATCCTCGGCGGTCTCGGAGGCGGATTCCGCAGCGGACGGGAAGTACCCGACGACCGCGTCGAGCAGCAGGCTCACGCCGTTCAGCGTGATGGCGTCGCCGCAGTAGACCGGCGCGATAGTGCCGTCATGAAGGCCTTTTTTCAGGCCGGCTTCCATTTCTTCGACGGTGAAAGGCTCGTCGGCAAAGAATTTTTCCATGAGCTCGTCGCTCGTGTTGGCGATCGCTTCCGCAATCGACATGCCGAGCTCATCGAGACGCGGGTCGGAGGGCATGGCGGCCTCGACTGCCTTGCCTTTTTCGAATTTATAGGCTTTTTTCTCAATCAAGTTGACAAAGGTGCCGTTGACCGGTACGATAACCGGGCAGACGCTGTCACCGAAATTCTGCTTCAGGGATTCGAACGCCTTGAAATAATCGGCGTTCTCCTGGTCAATCTTGGAGATAAAGAACGCACGGGCCTTTTTGCTGGTGCTCGCGAGCTTCCAGGCCTTTTCGGTGCCGACCAGAGTGCCGGATTTGGCGGAAAGGGTGATGAGAACCGTATCTGTGGCGCGGACGCCTTCATAGAGACCGCCGGCAAAATCAAAAAGTCCGGGAGTGTCGATCACGTTGACTTTGACTCCTTTATACTCCAGCGGGGCAACGGCGGAGGATACAGAAGTCTGGCGTTTGATCTCTTCCGGGTCAAAGTCACAGACGGTGTTCCCGTCGGCGACGGAGCCAAGACGGTCGGTCATGCCGGCAAGATAGAGCATCGCTTCCGTTAAAGAGGTCTTGCCGTCGCTGCCGTGCCCGGCAAGGGCTATGTTCCTGATTTTGTCCGCGGTATACTGTTTCAAAATAAGGTCTCCCCTTTCAAGATAAATAGCGTATGTCATACCCGTTTAGTATAACAGAGAGAGGCCCTTTTTTGCAATAGAAGAAGAAAAAAAAATGGAAAACGGAAAAGCCGGAGATTTACGGCAAAATCCGGCAGGAATTTTGCCTGCAACCCCCGGTTTCCAGCGTTTCCGCCGCGGCCTATAATAGAAAAAAGAGGTGGTTTTCATGAAGACAGCGCTTTCCCGGCTTCGGAAAGAACGCGGGCTGACTCAGCGGGAGCTCGCGGAGCTTTTACATATCTCCCAGACTTCCGTCAGCAAATACGAGCGCGGCGCCGCGGAACCGGATCTGGAGATGGTTCTCGCGATGGCGGATTTCTTCGGCGTCTCGACGGACGAATTCCTCCGGACCGGGCGAAGGGGTTAAATCAGCGGGGTTGCGCCCTCCGGCAGCAGCAGCCGCGGCGGCACCTCGTCGAGCGTGTAGCAGCCGGGGCTCAGTTTGAGCACCGCCCTCGCCGCGCAGCAGAGCAAGTTCCCTGTAAGTATCGGATTTTCGATGCTCATGCGGTAATTCAGGATCTGAGTGCTGCCGTCCGCGAGGGTTTCGGTGCGGGTGATCTTGACCCGATGGTCGCGCCGACGGAAGCGCCCAAGGCTTTCGTCAAACAGGATATCCAGCTCACCGTGCTCAAAGTATGGGCTACGGAGGATGGCCGCCCGAATCTCATCCTGCGGGCACCCCTCCTCCGGCACCACGTAAAGCACCCTGCGGTGCCTTCCCTGCCCGAGCGGCAGCGTGAAGCAAAGCGCATCTTTTACGCCGGCGCAGTTCCTTGCCGCGGCGGAATGGCCCATGCTGATCCCCGGGCCGAAATCCGTGACGGTTTCCCCCTTGGGGAAGGATGCCTCCATCAATACCCGCACCACGGAATCGAGGCCGGGGTCCCAGCCGGCCGCGGTCAGGGCGGCGACGGATTTTTCCTTTGCGATGCGGCCCAGCCTTTCCTTCACCTCCGGGATCCGGTCGTGCAGATCGAAGCTGTCCGCCGTCGGGATCCCGAGGGAGAGGAATCGGACGGCGCAGTCGGGGGAATACTCCGACGGCAGGCAGAGGATCGCCGCATCCGGGGGCTCGGGCAGCTCCGCGACATCCCGCACGATCGGCACACCGGGAAATTCCCCGGCCAGCACCGCTCCTCTGCGGAGAATGCCGCACACCTCCAGATCCGGCGCGCTTTGGACGGCTTTCGCGGCCGCCGCTCCCACGTTTCCCAGTCCCACAATCAGAATTTTCTTCATGATACCCGACCTTCCTGCAAAAGAGATTTAAGAAACGATATGCGGGAAGGCAAAAAAATTTCCCTGCGGGACAGACCCCGCAGGGATTTTTTATTCGGGTTTCAGCGCTCGATGATGTACTTGTGAATCCGCTCCGGCAGATTGGTCTTCTCGCAGGAGAGGGCGAACACGACGTTGGTGTTGAAGTCGTCGGTCAGGCGGATCAGCCTGTCGATCATCTTGGCAAAGGCCTCGTAATCGCGGCCGGCGATCTTGAAGGTGGCGTCGATAAAGATGTCGGTGATGTCGTAGTTGCCGGCCATCAGCCCGGCAAGAAAGCCGTAAAAGGAATCATAGTTGGAAATATCATATTCATCAATGTCAATCAGGCGGACGCTGTGGTCAATGTCGTAGTACATGGTCTGGCCGCGTTCTACCGCGACGACGTAGCCGGTGCTGTTTTTTACCGATTCGGCGATGCTGTCCAGCAGGAATTTGGTCTTTCCGGAGCCTTTCGGTCCGAGGATAAACTTGATCATTTTTGTCTCCCCCAGTTCTTTGTATTATCATATGCGCGAACGCAGTTTGACCGGAAATTACAGGAGCCTTTGCTCCAGCGAGGCACGCAGGTCCTCGTAGCCCGGCTTGCCGAGCAAGGCGAACATGTTCTTTTTATAGGCCTCCACGCCAGGCTGGTCGAACGGGTTGACGCCCAGCAGGTAGCCCGAAACGGAGACGGCGATCTCGAAGAAATAGATCAGCCAGCCGAGCTCATAAGGGCTGCGGTCCGGAACCGAGATCCCGATGTTGGGGACGCCGCCTTCGGTGTGGGCGAGGAGTGTGCCCTGACGGGCCTTCTCGTTGACGGCGGAAAGCCCCTGCCCCGCCAGAAAGTTGAGTCCGTCCGAATTCGCGGCGTCCTTCTCGAGGAAGAACTCCTGCCGCGGCTTTTCAAAACGGACGACCGTCTCAAACATCGTGCGGCTGCCCTCCTGAATAAACTGCCCGAGCGAATGCAGGTCGGTGGAGAAGATGGCCGAGGCCGGAAAAATTCCCAAGCCGTCCTTGCCCTCGCTCTCGCCGAAAAGCTGCTTCCACCACTCGGCCATCTGCCGGAAGGCCGGCTCGTAGCTGACGAGCAGCTCGACCGATCTGCCCATCCGGCCGAGGATCCGCCTCGCCGCCGCATAGCGCAGAGCCGGGTTTTCTTCAAAATCCAGGCTGCAGCAGACCCGCTTCGCCTCGGCGGCGCCGAACATCAGCGCGTCGATATCGACGCCGGCCACCGCAATCGGCAGAAGCCCCACCGGCGTCAGGACGGAGAATCTGCCGCCGATGTCGTCCGGTACGGCAAAGGTCTTCCACCCCTCGGCGTCCGCAAGGGAACGCAGCGTGCCCTTTTCCCGGTCGGTCGTGCAGAAGATGCGCTTTGCCGCGCCCTCCGCGCCGTATTTTTCGGTCAGCAGCTTCCGGAAGACCCGGAAGGCCAGCGCCGGCTCGGTGGTGGTGCCGGATTTGGAGATGACGTTGACCGAGACATCCTTCCCCTCGCAGAGCGATACGATTTCATTCAGGGAATCGGGGGAAAGGCTGTTCCCGGCAAAATAGATCTCCGTGCCGTTTCTTTTGAGAAGATTATAAAAAGGCGATGTCAACAGCTCGATGGCAGCGCTGGCTCCGAGATAGGAGCCGCCGATGCCAATGACGATCAGGACATCGCTTTGCTCGCGGATGATCTGCGCGGCTTCCTTGACGCGCAGGAATTCTTTTTTGTCATAGTTTTCCGGCAGGGCGACAAAACCGGTAAATTCCGCGCCCGCACCCTGCCCGCTCTTCAGCAGGGCAAGGGCACGCTCCGCCTCCGGTGCAACACCGCGGAACTCCGTTTCGTTTATGAAGTTTTTCAGGCCGGAAAACTCTAGCGAAACCAAATGAACCGCCCTCCCGGGATTACTTTTCTATATTGTACCCGAAAGTGCTTTCCATTTCAAGGTAGGGGCCGAAAAAATTATCTGCCCGGCCCGGCGGTGCGAAGCGCTTTAGTCCGCACCCGCCGAGATATCCCCGCTTTCCTCCTCAGGGGTACTCCCGGTACCCGGCTCCGAGGCACTTCCGCTTTCCGCGGCCGGAGCGCTCTCCTCCGGTGCGGAAGCTTCGGAGGAGGCCTCCTGTTCCTCCCCCGGCACCTCCTCCGAAGGGCTCTTTGTGCCGGCGCACTCAAACAAAAGCAGGCCGAATGCCCTAAAGAACGTCATCCGGTCCACCGTCTCCGCCGCCAGCACCGGGTATTCGGAGATGTACTCCCCGTTGAGTTCCACCGTCACTTTCCCCACCGTATCCCCCTCGGCCACCGGCGCCTCCAGCGCATCGACGAGCTCGATGGTTTGCGTCAGGCCCTCCGCCTCGCCCTTTGCCAGAAGCAGCGGCTCCGCCTCGCCGAACACGATCGGCACCGCATCCGCCGTGCCGAACCGGACCCGGACGGCCTCCGGCATCTCCCCGGTATAAGTCGGAACGGCGACCTCATAGTTGGCGAAGCCGAAATCCAAAAGCTTCCGCGCGGCTGCGAACCGCTCGTTGTTGTTGGCGGAGCCGAGCGTCACCGAGATCAGCTCCATGCCGTCCCGCTCCGCGGAAGCGGAGAGACAGCAGCCGGCGACATCCGTCGAGCCGGTCTTGAGCCCGGTGCAGCCCTTGTAGAACCGGACGAGGCGGTTGGTGTTGGTGAGCTCGGTCTCGCCGTCCCGCAGGGAATCCATCCAGACGGTTGTATATTTCTTGATCATCTCATGCTTGAGCAGCTCCGCAGACATGACCGCAATATCCCGCGCGGTGGAAAGGTGCCCCTCCGCGTCGAGGCCCGTGGCGTTTTTAAACGCGGTGTTCTCCATGCCAAGCTCCGCCGCCCGCTCGTTCATCTGATTGACGAAGGCCTCCTCGCTGCCGGCAACCAGCTCCGCGAGCGCGACCGAGGTGTCGTTGGCGGAGGCGATCGCCGTGGCACGCAGCAGCTCGTCGACGGTCATGACCTCACCCGGCTCGAGCCAGATCTGGCTGCCGCCCATCGAGCAGGCGTGCTCCGAGGCGGTGACTTCCGTATCCAAAGTGAATTTTCCCGCCTCCATGGCTTCCATCACCAACAGCAGCGTCATGATCTTGGTGATCGAAGCCGGCGCGGTCTGCATATCCGCGTTCTCCTCAAACAGCACGACGCCGGTGCAGCGCTCAATCAGAATCGCGGATTTCGCGTGAATGGTCACCGCCGACTCGACCTCCGACGCCTTGACAATCGCGTCGATCTCCTCCTGGGTGACCAGCCTGTCCCCGCAGGCGGGGGACGCCGCCAGCAGCGAAATCAGCAGCGCCAAAATAACAGCCAATCCTCTTTTCGCCATCGTTTTCCCCTCCAGTCCCTACAATCTCTTAAAGATATGTAAGCGGCGGAAAAAGAATTCGTCACCGGATCGGCGCTTTCGGCGTAAGATGGAACGACACGTATCCGGAGGAGGTGGTTTTTATGATGCAGAAAAGATGCGGAGGCCCCTGTTTTTGTGCGTTTGATCCGCTGCTGCTCATTTTTTTCGGCGCCGGACTGCTGGTCGGGCTGCTGTTTCCGCTGATGCCGCTCCTGTTTCTCATCGCAGTGCTCGCCATCGCGGCCGGATGCGCTCTCGGAAAACACAGATAGTCCTGCGGAGGTGGTTCTTGTGAAGGTCGTGGTATTCAACAGTCCCCGTTTCCTCGCACCGTTCCTGCGGCTGATCTTCGGGATCAGCAAAGTATCCCGGGAAGAATAGAAAAGCGCCGTGTGCCGGTTTCTTCCCGGTACATGGCGCTTTTCGCGGAGTGGGCGGCTTTTTGAGGCGCTCTCCGCCGCGAAAAAAGGGTGCAAAAAAGCCGCCCGGTTTCCCGGCCGGCAGATGCGGTTTTTGCGTTACGGACTTTCCTTCAGGTCCCATTCCCGGAGCAGTTTTGCTTCCTCGTACAGTGCACAATAATTGCGGTGGCGGGATTCGGGGATCTCCCCGGCGCGGACCGCTTCGAGCACGGCGCAGCCCTTTTCCGAGGTATGGCTGCAGCCGACAAAGCGGCATTTGTGCTGGTACGGGGCGAATTCCCGAAAGCAGAACTCGAGCGCATCCTTGCGGATGACCTCGAGCCGCTCAAGATCGACGGCGGAGAATCCCGGCGTATCCGCGACAAGGCCGCCGTTTTCAAGCTTGAAGAGCTCGGTAAGCCTCGTCGTATGGCGGCCGCGGCCGAGCTTCTTACTGATCTCCGCGGTGGAAAGGCACAGCTCGGGGCAGATCTCATTGAGAAGGGTGGATTTCCCGGCGCCGGAGTTGCCGCAGAAGGCGCTGATCTTGCCGGCCAGCAGATCCCGGACGGCATCCGTACCCCGGTGCTCCGCCGAGGAGGTCTCCAGCACGGGGAAGCCGGCCTTCCGGTAAATCCCCGCATACGGCGCGGAATCCGCGAGGTCGCATTTGGTGAAGACGAGCACGGGTTCCAGATCCTGATGCTCGGAGATGGCGATCAGTTTATCGAGCACGAGCAGGTTCGGCGCAGGCTCCGCGACGGATACCACGAGGACAAGCTGGTCGAGATTTGCGACCGCGGGACGCTGAAGCGCGTTCTTCCGCGGCAGGATTTCCATGACGTAGCCCTTATCGTCCGGCAGAACGGCGGCAACCGCATGGTCGCCCACAAGCGGCGTCGTTTCGCGCTTGCGGAAGACGCCCCTCGCCCGGCACTCCAGAATCCGCTCTCCGAGGTCGACATAGTAGAAGCCGCCGGTGATCTTGACGATCAGCCCCCGGGCCTCCTCATACGCGCCGCTCGGCTGTTCCTCCGGAAGTTTATCCAATGGTGACCACCCCGGAAATATCCTCCTCGCTCCCCGTATCCGCTCCGGAACCGACGGCGACCTCGTCGTCGGTCTCAATGGGTTTGGTAAACTGGGCGGAGTTGTCGGTCTCAAGACTCACCGTTCTGAGGTCGAAATCCAGCATATATTCCCGGTAGACCTTGCCGTCGTAGGTGATGACGACCTTGCACTCGCCCTCTCCGTCGAACGCGACTTTCCAGTAGCGCGCCTCCGAAGGATTGAGGCTCTCCTCATGGACGAGGACGCCGTTGAGCGTGGCCTTCAGAGCGACCGTGCGGTCGTCGCCCGGCAGCGTCGTCATGATCTGAAGGGAGGAGCTCTCCTCTTCGCCCATGCTGATGACGAGGTTGACGGTCTGGCCCTCCTCCATCATCGTGCCGGCGTCCGGGCTCTGGCTCAGCACCACGCTCCCGGATTCGTCGCTGTCGACGCGGGTGACGGTGCCGACCTTGAGCTTTGCGGAGGAGAGCAGCATCTTCGCGTCATCCAGCTTATAGCCGGCAAGCTCCGGCACCTCGGTATACTTAACCTGCGCGCCGAGGCTGACGTAGATGATGACGACCGTACCGGAATCGACCTCCGTATCCGCGCCCGGCTCGGTACGGACGACGTAGCCTTCCGGAACGCTGCCGTTGTATTCCTGAATCGTCGTAAACTCGATGTTGTTTTCGGAAAGGATCGCGTAGACCTGGTTTTCCTCCACATTGGCGTAGTCGGCCAGGGTGAAAAGCTGGACGCCGCTTGAGATCTTGACGCGGATCTTCGCGCCCTCCTTGATGGTCATGCCCGACACGACGGACTGATCGTAGATGACGTCCTTTTCATAGGTCTCATGGAAGGCGGAGGACTCGACCTCGATATCCAGAAGGCCGTTATACTTTTGCTGCGCCTCCTTGTAGTCCATTCCGACAAGGCTTGGCATCGTCATGTCGGGGACTTCCTCAAAAGGGCGGACCATGTAAAGGATGCCGACGATGAAGATGATCGAGACGATGATAAACGCCACCGTGATGCCCGTCAGCACCGGTACGATGGGCGTATGGCGGGACGGGTCCTCATTCTCCTTCTTTACTTTATCGGATGCTTTTTTATAATTCTCGGGGATGGTCGATTCCTCCGGTGCGGTGTATTTGTATTCGAAGCTGACGGTCGGATTGCGCTTGAATTCCTCGATATCGCGCAGCATCTCGGCCGCGGACTGATACCGGCGGGCAGGATCCTTCTGCATGGCGCGGATGGTGATGCTCTCGAGGCCCTCCGGAATATCGGGGTTAATCTCGCGCGGCTTTTTCGGCTGG
>Ga0208826_1000917_pt1 | contig 27430 bp, 22 predicted proteins | sample AD_UKC115_MetaG_FD_184451 | JGI IMG/M metagenome (GOLD analysis project Ga0208826, IMG submission 184451) | Active sludge microbial communities of municipal wastewater-treating anaerobic digesters from Hong Kong - AD_UKC115_MetaG (SPAdes)... | ecosystem: Engineered > Bioreactor > Anaerobic >...
TATTGTATGGGCCGCAACCCTTGATGATGGCTGAGGTCATGCCATTTACTCTGGCGCCTGTTCATTGACACCCTTGAACCTTAAAGATTCCACACAATGAATTTACACCATTGACAGAGACGCTAACTTCTTTTCTATTATTCGTCTCTAAAACAACCAAGTAAATCAATCGATCTTACTGTGTCTTCAGAGATTAGTGATGTTGGTGAAATTTATGTGTCAAACAGAAAAGTTTAAAATGAATGGCGTAAGAATCATATCTCCCGCGTAGTCGGGATTGAAACAACATCAATCGCTGTCCAAAACGGCCAACCTACTAAACAACTCAATAAGAATCCCTGTTCCCGCATCGTCGGGATTGAAACAGAAATTTAGTAGGAGTGGAAGTGCAACTGCACCCAAGTAAGAATCCCTGTTCCCGTATCGTCGGGATTGAAACTCATCAGTAAACTTTCGTTGACGAAGTCCTCGCCATATTTTAGGTAAGAATCCCTGTTCCCGCATCGTCGGGATTGGTTCTCGAAGTTTGTAAATTTGTTTCGTCTTTTGATCAGAGGGGAAAAATTGTAAAATTAAGTAGCAAGGCTCAATAAATATACTCCACTCGTGGGGATTGGAGGCAGCGATGGATATTTGCCTGGGTTACGTCGTATTTATTGCCGCACTTGCTCTCTTCATCAATGAAATTGTCCAAGAGATTAAAGCATCCATAGAATCAAAAAAGAAAAATAAATGATGTGCTTTTGGCTAAAATTTCACACGCACTACTTTTAAAGAACTTCGATGCGTGGTATGTGCTAAGCCTCATCATGTGTTCAAACACAATAGTGATTTTATGCTCATCCCCATTCCCGCGTAGTCAAGATCGAGTAAAATATTATGTATCGTGTTGGTATAAACAAGGTGGGTATCGTTCTTAAATCACGTAAAACCAGTTAGATGACATTCTGATCAAAATGAATGGAGATTTTCGTCTTCCAGGAGAACAACCATGGGATCCTTCTGCTTATCTGTGATCATCATCACGATCTATGTTCTCAATATTATCATTGAGCGCAACCGTCAAAAGAAAAACCCGAGAATCTTCGAAAAATACTACTACCCAGATGGCGACTGTCCCACCTGCGGACGCGAATACTCCCCGAGCAACCGCGTCCAGTTCGACCCGATCTCGGGCGCGCAAATGTGCGACATCTGCTACAACGATCTGATGAACAGACGGATTATGTTTGAGATCTTATTCTGATGTGGGAACTTCCGACGTCGGAACGGACGGCAAATCCACCGGCGTCACTTTGACCCCATCGGAATAATCCTTGAATTGTTCGGCGTACTGCCGGGGGAACCTTGATGGTCTGGGTTTCAGTCTTTACCCGACTTCATTCCGGGACTTAATCACCTCGCCAGGATGGATGAAGCCCACCGGGTATCAATTCTCCTCTGGCTGAATTACACCCTTACTCCGAGGATTGATGGTTGGCTGATTTTATTCTATTTTGAGTGGCTGTCTGACCTTATCAAAAAGAAGGATATTGTGTTGTGGAACTGTTGCCAGGTTTTGATCACGTAAAAACTGGTCAGCGCTGCCATTGCGGTGGTGAAATTCATACGCAACAGCCGGCTTTCATCATCTGTCGATGATACAAAATCATCCGTAAGCGCTCGAACGTGTCATTTCATTCTTGCCTATCGATGAATTTTTATAATGACGAGATGACATATTTGAATAAGAAGCTAAAAAATCGAATCTTCTTATCTGCTGACGAAATTAAGCATCAAAAAAACCTGCTGATGGCCGATGGTCGATAAGTGAAAATTTTTGAGGGCATCGCCGGTCATTTTTTCTGGCTTTGAGCCAGTGATCGGCTCAAATAACCAGCGGCCAAGAACCCCAGTATAGTTGGAAGCCAGAATGAGATGAACCGATATCCCAGAATGACAACCACGCTGATGGCGTTAGGTACCTGCAGGCTATCATAAAGCGCCACCATACTTCCTTCAACAACACCGACTCCTCCGGGGAATAAGAAGGCCAGTTTTCCCAGTAATAAGGGTAGCCCATAGCCTGCCAGCAGCACCTCCAGGCTGACCCGGTGACCGGCGGCAATAAAGACAAAATAAAGTGTCAGGATGTCGAAGCCAATAGTAAAAACTGCACCTAACATTGGCTGTAGCCATTTGCCCCCCCTGAGTGATTTCCAGGCAAGAACAAAGTCTTTAATTTGTATGGCTGAATCTTTGGGTTCAACTGCCTTTTTGCGAATCTTTGCCCAACGAGTAGAGAACCATTCGGCTACACGGGTGGTTGCAGTTGGAAATTGTATCGCGGCCACAACAATGGCTGTTAAGATTCCTAAAAAAACCAGAACAATGATGAACTCAATGAGTTGTAACCTGCTCAAATCTCGTACGACCAATAAATAGGCTGTGCCAATCAACCCCACCAAAATCAATGCTGTGTTATTCATCAGCGAAGGCAGCGTTCCTGCGAGCGCAGCAATATTACTATTGCGGCTGGATTTTCGAATCCAATTAAAAGTCGCAGCAGCACTTGCTACCCAGCCGCCAGCGACCAATCCGATACTTTGAGACCCTACAAAGATCAAAGCTCCCCTGCTAACCGGCAATTCTTGATTGTTGGACTTAAGAATTGAGTGTAATAGAAAGCCGTTGCTGAGATAGCTCAATATCTGCGCGATGAGAGCCAGGATTAATGACCACCAGGTCATTCCTTTTACCACAGACCAGGAGTGCTCGAGGGTGGTAATTTGTGGCACTAAAAGGTGAACTGCCAATCCAAGAATGATTAAGATCGGTAAATAACGCCAGAGCCTTAGTTTTGGGAACGATCGAATTCTGTCTTTGCTAATCATTGTTAGATAATTTTCGATAGAACCAGTGTTTGGCCAGTTCTGCGCTGAAAAAATAGATCACGATAATGATCAAAATGATTACCAGTGTCAAGGGGGGGAGCGCAGTAAAACCCATTAACCTGGCCAGGGGAGAATAAGGGAGGAGTAGAGCTGCCAAGCCAACAAGGGCTGTAAAGAATATCATAATGCGGCTGGGGTGGCTCTTATGAAATGGCAAACGCGTGCGAACAGCAAAAACCACTAAAGAAGCAGAAAGAACGGACTCAATAAACCATCCTGTGTGGAAGGTTTCTTGTGAAGCTTTAAACCCCCATAATAATGCCGCGAAGGTAGCGAAGTCGAATAAAGAGCTCAAACTGCCAAAGATGAGCATGAAGCGCCGGATGAAAGCGACATCCCATCGGTGTGGTTTTTGAACGAACACGTCATCCACCTGATCACCAGCGATGGCCATTTCTGGTAGATCTGTTAGAAAGTTGATCAACAGGATTTGTTTTGGAAGCATTGGCAGGAAGGGGAGGAAAAGTGAAGCGCCAGCCACACTAAACATATTGCCGAAATTTGCACTGGTTGCCATGAAAACATATTTGAGGGTATTTGCGAATGTTCGACGGCCTTGAAGGATTCCTTGTTCAAGGATATCCAGATCCTGCTTTAACAGTACGAAGTCAGCTGCTTCCTTTGCGACATCTACAGCGTTCTCAACAGAAATGCTCACATCAGCGCTATGCAACGAAGGAGCATCGTTAATACCGTCACCCATGTATCCAACGACATGCCCGATTTTTTTGAGGGCTAAAATGATGCGTTCCTTTTGAGCAGGATCCACTTCAGCAAAGATATCAGTTTGTTCAACCGAGTGCCAGATGGCTTCATTATGAAGGTTGTCAAGCTCAGAACCAGTCATTACCTTTGGATTTGCCAGGCCAATGCTATTTGCGATATTTGTCGCAACGAGTCGGTTATCTCCGGTAATTATTTTTAGTTTTACTCCTAATTTTTCAAGACGCATGATGGTATCATGAACGTCAGGTTTGGGTGGATCGAAAAAAAGCAGGAACCCGAGGAAGATCATCTCCTCTTCATCTTCCCGCTCATATCTCTCTTTCTTTTCAACACTTTTTGCTGCTACCCCGAGAACGCGGTAACCTTTTGAACTCCAATCTTCATATCGCTGAACTAAAGCTTCTCGGCTGGCGTCATCCAGCGGTAGCACCTGTCTCTCGATTAATAATTGATTACAAACCTCCAAAACGTTTTCGAAGGCGCCCTTACTGATGAGTGTGCAATTCGATTTACTGCTGCTGATTGAAAATTCGGATTCATTTACGACGATTCCTAAGCGTTTACGCACGAAATCGTATGGTATTTCATCGACTTTGGCATCTTCGCGGATCACCAAACTTCCGGATTTTTGTATGGCTTCATCAAGCGGGTTGGCCATCCCAGATTGCAGTGTGGCGTTTAGCCAGGAGGCATGTAAGACGATATCAGAGGGAATACCATTGGTATCCAATGCCCCATCCAGCTTAATGACCCCCAAAGTCAGTGTGCCTGTCTTATCGGTGCACAGGATATCCATGCTGCCAAAGTTCTCAATGGAAGCCAATCTGCGAACGATCACACCTTTTGCGGCCATGGTCTGTGAGCCTTTGGAAAGGTTGATGTTAATGATAGCGGGCAAAAGTTGAGGTGTTAACCCGACGGCCAGAGCAATCGAAAATAGAAGGGCATCAAGAATTGGTTTTTGAAAGAAGACATTTAAAGCAAAAATAGAAACAACAAGAACGAACATCACCTCGGTTAATAGATAACCGAGGCGGTGGATGCCGCGCTCAAATTCTGTTTCAGGCGGACGTAAGGTTAACCGTTTGGCGATCTTTCCGAAATTGGTGTGTACACCGGTTGCAAAAATCAGTGCTTTCCCGCTTCCACTGCGCACGTTGGTTCCCATGAAGATGCAATTGGTGCGTTCTTCCAGACTGGCGCCAGCAGAGATAATCCCTGGCTTTTTCTCAACGGGGAAGGTTTCGCCGGTTAACACCGCCTGGTTCACAAAGAGATCCTTGGCTTCGAGCAGAATGCCATCTGCCGGTATCAGGCTCCCTGCAGCAAGTAAAACCACATCTCCCGGAACGATATACTCGGCTGGTATTATCATTTCCTTGCCTTCACGAAGGACTTTGGCTTTAAGAGTGACTTGCTGACGAAGCTTTCTGGCGGCGTTACTTGCGTTATATTCTTGACTAAAGCTGAGTATGGCGCTGCCCATTACGATTACAAGAATGATGACTGCGTCCGTCCAATCCTGAACAAAGGCTGAGACAATTGTGGCTGCCAATAGGATTAAGATGATGGGGCTTTTAAATTGGTTGAAAAACAGTCCCAGAGGGGTTGTCTTTCGTCGTGTATCGAGTGAATTAAATCCGATCGTGTTTAACCTGCTGGCCGCCTCATTTTCAGAAAGTCCGGCAGGTTTGCTTCCTAATACTTCGAAGTTTTTCTCAGGTGATTGCTGCCAAAATACCATCGATCCAATCTTCGATTCAGGAATTGTCAGTGCCCCAGGCTTTTTCATAGCCTTCCTCTGGATTGAAAATAAATTAATGTGTAAATCCAGTATATAGCAAGATTTCTTACCACCCAATACTTATTTTTCAAGACATATCGTGGATTCTTCATGATTGCATCGTGGCCTTGAAGGGTATAGAAAAAACTGAAGAATGATCGCCCTCGTTGAGCACTCTTGAAGAGTAAAGGAATTTGAATCCTTGTTTGGTCACCTTTACCCTCGATGGGTATTGAAGAGGGCTTAAAAAATATCCCCTTGAAGGGCATGTTAGAAGGGTGAGGAATTACTTAAACAAAAGTGCCCCTCGCGGAGCACTCTGGAAGAGCAGAGGAATTCAATTATTTAAATAAGTGTGCCCCCAAAGGAATTCGAATCCTTGTTTTGGCCTTGAGAGGGCCACGTCCTAGGCCGCTAGACGATGGGGGCAAGTGGAGAGATTTTATCATAGCGGCATACCCCTGTCAACGAAATCTGAAATTTCTGGGGCGAGGCCGTTTTGCTGTTAATTTGATCCTTCAGTGACTGCGCGCATGACGGCATCGAGGGTTTGTAGCGCGGTGAGGTTACGCCACGGGAAGCCGTAACGCATATTAACCGGGTTGCTGAAGTCGTTGGGCATGCCGTCGAAACCAGGATGGGTGGGGTGGTAATTATCGTCATCCCGCAATCCGTGATTATCCAGTGGTTGAACCGCGAGCCAGAAATTCCACACCGGCAGCTGATATTCGTAAGCCAGCTGTCCGATAATCGAGTTGATCTGGTGATCCCCCTCGAGGTTGTCGGCTTTGGTGCCTAAAATGGGCACGATGCCGTTCTCAATCAATTTATCAAGGATCACCCTCATGTTGGTCTCAAAGCGTTTCGGCTGACCAAAATCATTGGATCCCAGCGCGATGAGCATAAAGGCGGGTCTGGCAGTTCTGATTTCGCAATCCAGCGGCGTTTCACCGGATTTGCACACTTCGGGATCAGCCCACAGCGGTGAAAGCATCGTAGCCGTATTGTAACCATCATGAGCGGTCACTCCTGCGTGTCCCCATGAACCCTGAAAGTATTCGATCACCCCGGCGAGCTCTTCGTATTCTCCGAGATTGTAATGATCGGCCCCACGGTCAAAGTCACCCAGAAAAGAGAAGGGCAGGCTGTCACAATCTCCCATGCGTGAAAATGCTCTTGGGTTATTGCCCAGGGTCTGTCCGAGTTGATAGATTTCGATCACGCGCTGACTGACGCCTTCGGGGTAAACAGGCAACGTCATCCATGAATCCGGTGCATAGGTGGCCGTTGCCGTCGGTGGCAGCGGGGTGGGGGTAGGAACCACAGCGGTCATTGTTTCTGTGGGTGCCGCGGTTGTTTCAACAACAGGTGTTTCTGTAGAATTCGGTGCCATCGTCTGCGTTTCTGTGGCGCAGGCGGTGAGAAGGGTGAAGCATAAACATACAGACAGGAATGCTCTTTTCATCAGGGTGTGCAAAACCTTTCAAGAATGGATTGGCCGGTTGCGGTGGCGAGAAGGCTTTCTCCTTCGGGCGTCAGGTGAATGGCGCTGTTGGTGAACTCCTCGGCAGGCACCAGGTTCCACAAATCGATGTAATTCCAACCCTCGGCCAGACTTTTCTCCTGCATCAATTCACGATACTGATCATAAGCCCAGCGGGGGTAGAAGAAATTATACCTGAGGTCGCTATTCTTGCCTTCACTGATCAAGATCGGCTCGTTGATGATCAAAACGGGCGTTTCTCCCGCGGCCTGAATTCCAGCAGAGATCATCTCAAATGCCAGGTTTTTTTCCTGGAGTGTTGGTGGTTCATACTCGTGAAAGGTAATATCTTCCTCGAAATCGACCTGTGCAGGCTCGTAGGATTCTGGATAGATTTGATCAATGCCGGTGGCACCCCATTTAAATCCATAAAGCTGCAATCTCAGGATGTCTGCCAGGTTGCGCCGCTGCCCGATGATTGTTTTATCAAACTGAGAAAGGGTAACCAGTTCCGGATCGTTCGGATCAAGAGGTAAGTTGTACTTATCGATCAACTCCAGTATGGCAGTGCGGTTGTTTGCCACCAGTGGAGAAGAAAGCTGTTTATCCCACGGGAAGGATTCCAGCGTCACCGGCCAAACGATCAGGTCCGGTTCGTATGCTTTGATCCGGTCGAGCAGCATTAAATCTTTGGTCAATGAAATGGTCGGGTAACCCAGGTTATAAACCACGACCCTTTGGTCTCCGCAGGTCATATTCATTTGATTTAATTGCCCTGCCAGCGTTTCTTCTGGTTTCAACAGGGTGCCCCATACCGAGGAATCTCCGATCAACACCACGCGGTATTCCTCTTCTGTCTTCTCCGCGCCGGCAATTTCGTGTGAAGCCAGCATGGCATTCAAATTGTACAGGCTTAAGTTGTAGGATTCAGCAGGGTTCTCTCCAAACGGGAGGCGGGATCTTCCCGGAAGGATCGAATTGTAGAGGGACAACTTTCCTATGCTGCTGGGGTCAAGGAAGGTAAATAGAAAATTGAGGATGATGAACAACCCCAGCGCTTTAAAGACCACATGGATTGGGTTGATCTTTTCTTTTGGTTTCACATCAGATTGCTCAGCCAAGGGTAACTCCAAACAGGGTTAAAAATACATGCCAGGATGTTTGTGGATCGGGAAGGGCAAAAAAGACCCATCCGAGGGCGACGAAGTTGAATGTCAACACAATTCCGCTAACTTGCGCCAAGATGCGCTGCGGTCGGGTGGTGATATGCGTATCCATCCATACTTTTGTGCGGTCAGACCAACGGTTATTGATAAATAAACCAATACCGTGCCACAGCCCCCAGAGCACGTAGTTCCAGGTAACGCCGTGCCAGAACCCGATCAGGAGCATGGTGCTGACCTGGGTGGTAAGCACGATCACGGGGATGGAAAGCCCCTTTTTTCGCAGGGTGCGCGTGAGTGGATTGAAGAAGTACGCGCGGAACCACTGGGTGAGAGACATGTGCCAGTTGTTCCAGAATTGCGTCAGGTTGGGTTTCAGGTAAGGATGGTTGAAGTTTTCTGGCAGTCGGATACCACCAAGCAATCCAATGCCGATGGCAATATCGGTGTAGCCGCTGAAATCAAAGAGGAGTTGGAACGCATACGCATAAAGCAGCAGCCACATCCACCCGGGTTGATGAACCTGCAGTGCGTTTGTTGCGTTTAATGCGATCAATGCCAGGCAGTCAGCCAGGACAAACTTTTTGAATAAACCGATCACAAAGCGTTGACCGGCGATAAGCAGCCCATCCAAGTTGAGCGGGGTCGGATTTCTTAAATCTTCGAGGAAGCGTTCGATTCGGTGAATGGGCCCTGCTGTGAGGGCAGGGAAAAACACCACATAAGTGACATACTCGATAAGAGATGCATCGGGTAGTTTTCCGTTCTGCCGGTCGCGGATGGTATGGATGATACGAAAGGACACATAAGAAAAGCCTAGCCAGCGGATATCTAAAGCCGAGGCTAATTCAGTGGATTGCTGGTTGAAGACGCGAAAGATTGTGCTTGCTGATTCAGCTATCACAGGGCTTTTTAGCACGATCAGGAAGAGAATCAAGATGGCCATTAAGACGCTATTAACCCATGCTGGCAGACGCGCGATCAGTGAACCGATCAACGCAAGCGCTGCGAGAGCAATGAGAATTTGCACCATTTGTGGAGGTCTGGAGACAGGCAGCGGCAGGTTAAGATCGATGTATCGAGTGGCACCCAGGATTAAAATGACCACTGCCAAAACGGAAAGGACGCTCCAATTTTGTCTGAAAGACCGGGCTGAACGAGGTGCAGTGGCAAACCACGAGAAGACAACGAGCGCAAGAGTGGCGGTCGGGAGCCAGAAATCCAATCCGCGGATGGGCAAAACCGGCTGCAATGCAAAAACCGCCAGGATGCTGGCGGTGAATAATACATAAAGACGCAGCCGGGGGCGGTGTATGATCCCGGCAATTAGTGCGATTCCGGCAAAGATCAGGATCTGCGTTAATGACATCTAGAATCCCTGATAGATCCACATCGGGCTGTTGTCAGCAGTCACGATTACCAGGATCACTATAATGATGCACAGGATCAGAGCCCAGAGGTTTTCACGCGTGAAAAGACGAAATTTCATTTGTAACCGCAAACCAAGTAGTTGCCGTTTTGTTCGACAATTTTATAGGATTTGTCAGCCAGGTTAATTTCCATGTTCTCGGTGTTATAGGTGGCAATGATCTTGCCCTGGCACTGAACGAATGTGGTATTGCCTTCGCTGCCGGTGGATGCGCAGGAGAGATCTTCAAGACGTACATCAACCGCCTGGAACGAATCCAACTCGAGAAGCGCGTTGGGTTCCCAATCTGCGCAAGAAAGTGCAGAAAGCTTGCTGGCGTCTTTATTCACGAGCGCGTTCAGGTAATCGGTGACCGCATCTTCAGGTGCGGCTGAAGAGCTGCAGGCAGTAAGAATCAATGCAGTGATCGAAATCAGAATGATGATAGCGAAAAGCGATTTAAACTTCATGACAGGCCTCCGGAGCGTGAATGGTGAAATTATAGCCTTGCACGGTTGAGAAAACAAGAACAAAATGGGCTGCACAAAATTTCGTGCAGCCCATAGCGCTTAAAGGTCTACTTCTGTTAGGTAACATTAACTTTACTTAAGATAATCATCAACATTTTCAAGCGTGATCAGGGTAAATTGAACGTAGATTTCCTTTTCAACTGGTTCGCCTTTGACCAATTTATAACAGGTCTCCATGGCGACTTTTCCCTGTTCGGTAGTGCTCTGAGAAATTGTGGCTGCCAGTTTTCCTTCCTTTACCGCAGCGAGCGCATCGGGCGTGGCATCCAGGCCATAAACTTTAATCTTATCCAACAGCTGCGCATCTTCTACAGCTTTCAATGCACCAAGTGCCATTCCGTCATTATTGGCAACGATGGCATTGATTTCAGTCCCTGACTGGAGCCAATTCTCTACGATGGTGAGAGCTTCATCCGTTTTCCAGTTGGCTGATTGTTCAAAGACGACCTTAATGTCAGGATAGTCCTTGAGGACGTTGTAGTATCCTTCCGTTCGGCCAAGCTGTGCATCAGAACCCATCGGGCCTAACAGGAAAGCAACATTACCCTTACCGCCCATGGCTTCGGCTGCTGTTTTCATTTCCAGCTCACCGCCTTCCACATTCTTGACCCCAACGAAACTACTGGCAACCTCGGGTTTGCTGATCATTTGATTGACTACAACCACTGGAATGCCAGCTTTTGTAGCACTTTCAATCGCGGGAACAAGACCGTCAACCGAAGCGGGTTCGATCACGATGCAGCTGATGCCCTGGGTGACAGCCGTTTCAACCTGGCTGACCTGTTTCGCAGGATCCTGACCTCCATCATAGACCGTCAGATCCAGCCCTAGTTCTGAGGCTTTGCTTTTTACTGCGTCTGACATTTCAATGGTGAATGCATTCGTCATGTGGCTCATGAAGAGGCCATATTTTTCAGCTTTTGTCCCTTTTGTTCCTGTGCAACTGACGAGTAAGGTGACAATCAGTAGTGAAACGACGATGAGGGTAATCCACTTTCTGGTTCTCATATGCTCTCCTTTTGATATATTGTCTGATACAGAAGTAAACCGGTATTAAGCGGAGAAATTGGCTGTTTATAATTTTCTTTTCCCTTTAATATCGATCAAAACAGCAATGATAATGATCAATCCTTTAATGATTAATTGGAAATGAGATGAGACATTTAAAATATCCAGACCGTTACTGATTACTGCAATCAACAACGCACCGATCACAGTACCATACCATTTACCAGCCCCCCCTGACATACTTACACCACCGATGATTACGGCGGCGATTGCATCTAGTTCGTATGCCTGCCCGGAGGTGGGATTGCCAGAGATGATACGTGAAGCCAACAGGATTCCCGCGATCCCGGCCAGAAACCCGCATAATGTATAGACCGCGACTTTGATCCTTTCAACATTGATGCCTGAAACCTGGGCTGCGGTTTCATTCCCACCTATCGCATAAACACGCCTGCCAAATACGGTTCGAGTGAGGATGAAGGCGAGGATGAGCGTTATCACAATAAAATACACAACTAGGTTAGGGATTACTCCAAAAACAAACCCCCCGGCTAATCTTTCAAATTCCTTTGTGACATTAAAAACTGGTTGACCATTGGCAGCGATTAATGCGATTCCTCGTACAATTGTCATTGTTCCGAGAGTAACGATAAATGGGGGAATATTTCCGTAGGCCACGCCAACACCATTCAAAAAACCCACCAATGCACCGGTCACAATAGCCAGAACAATCGGCACAATCAGAGGGTATTCTCCTGGGTGAGCAAAACTCGCAGCGATCACCCCGCTCAATGCAACAATCGAACCGACAGAAAGGTCAATTCCTCCAGAGATAATTACGTACATCATTCCTGTGGCTAATATGCCATTAATAGAAGCCTGTTTCAGGATGTTAATCAAATTTGCTGGCCTGGCGAAAGCGTTGGGTGATAAGATCATTAAGATGACCATGATGATCACGAATGCCGCGAAAATCCCTAACTCTCGAATGGATGCCAGGTTGACCCTTGATTTCTCATTAATTGCTTTTTCACTCATGATTGGCCGCCTCGAATTTAGATGCTAGTCTCATAATCGCTTCCTGTGAAAAATCTTTTCGCTCAATGATTCCCGTTAACCTGCCTGCAGCCAGCACGAGAATCCGGTCACATAACCCCATCAACTCAGGAATTTCTGAGGAAATCATCAAGATCGCTTTACCCGCTCGCGCGAGTTCACCAATTAACAGATAGATGTCTCGTTTCGCCCCAACATCAATTCCCCGGGTTGGCTCATCCAGGATAATGATTTCGGGTTTTGTCATTAGCCATTTGGCAAGGACTACTTTTTGCTGGTTGCCGCCACTTAATGAAGAGACTGCACTTTTTCTTGAAAAGACTTTAATGCGCATGGCTTTAATTTGGCTTTCGGCTACCTCACCTTCTTTGCGCATGTTGATTAATCCAAACCTGGAGAGAGAATCTAAACCGACGATGGATATATTGTGTTCCACACTCGTTTTCAAGTTCAAACCGGTATACTTTCGGTCCTCCGTAATGAGTGCAATTTTTTGTTGGATTGCCGTCTGAGGGTGTCGTATTTTGATCTTTCTGCCATCTACAAACAATTCTCCATTATCTGGTTTTGTGATGCCAAAGATACTTTCAACAAGTTCCGACCTTCCTGCACCGACCAGCCCCGCAATTCCCAAGATCTCGCCTTTACGAAGGCTGAAACTGATATTTTGAAAATGCCCCACTCGACAAAAATCTTTTACTTCTAAAACGACCGGTCCTGTTTCAACGATCTGTTTTGGGTAAATCTCTTTGATCTCTCTACCCACCATCATACTGATTAACTGGTCATGCGATAAATTACGAGCTTCATCTGTGCAAATCAAACGGCCATCGCGCAGAACCGTAATTCGATCGGCAACCTGTAAAACCTCTTCAAGTTTATGAGAAATGTAGATGATCGCCACATTTTCAGCTTTGAGTTTGAAGATCTGTTCAAAAAGCGTTTTGATCTCCTTGTCGGTAATTGCAGATGTTGGTTCGTCCATGATCACCACTCTTGCTGACAATGAAATTGCTTTAACAATTTCAACAAGCTGGCGTTGGGCAACACTCAAATTTTTCATGAGTGCCCTGGGATCAATGTTGATACCCATTCTTGAAAACAGCGCGCGCGTTTGAAGGCGTTGTTCTTTTTTGTTGACCAGGCTCAAGGGTCCCAGGTTTGTAGTTTTGATTTCCCTTCCAAGAAAAATATTCTCCGAAACCTCCATATCCAGTATCGGATTTAATTCCTGATGGATCATGGAAACCCCATGGGTAATTGCGTCGTGAGGTGAACGAAAAACAACCTCTTCGCCATTTATAATCACCTGCCCATTATCGCGTTGATATATTCCCATGAGGATTTTCATGAGGGTTGATTTTCCCGCCCCATTTTCACCTATTAGCGCGTGCACTTCGCCAGGTTTCACTTTCAAGGTGACAGCATCAAGGACCTTGACTTTAAAGAAACTCTTGTCAATGGAATTCATTTCAAGGATGTAGTCAGAGATCAACGTGATGCTCCTCTATTTCGAAGTGATTATGAAATGCACACGTGTGCATTTTTTTGAATCTAAAAATGAAAATTCGCTTGTTAGGATGAATACTTTGAGCGTATTCATTATTGCATCATTATAGGGTTAATGATTTGTAAATTCAATATCTAATCAAATAATCTGATTAACCAAATCAATGAATCCCAACACAGATCAAGATTTGTTTTCATTTTATCTTAAGAACAACAGAGAACGACAATAGTGAGGGAATTATGAATATCTATTCTTAGGATCGCTCGCAACTTTTATGAGAGCCAGGCGGCGTGCTCTATTTAATCCCAGATAGCCAATGGCTGCCAGCAAACCGATAAAACCGCTGACGTACCAGAGGATATTTGGATTGGAGCTGTCGAGAAGTAAACCTGCGAAGTATGGCCCAACCATGTATGCAATACTCCAGGATAACCCTGACACTGCCATGTATCGTCCGCGCATGTCTTCAGGGGCAAAACCCGCAACCAGAGATTGTATGAAGGGTGAGACAACCATTTCTCCGAGGGTGATGATAACCATCGCAATGACGAAGAATACAAACCCGGTGACAAATCCATACATCGTGAACCCGATCGCGTAGAGGAGACACCCCAAAGCCATCATTAGCATCGGTTTATTCTTTTCTAATTGATGAGTGATCCAGAATTGCATGACAACCACCATAATCGCGTTGATACTCAACAATGTCCCATAACCGATTTCTTGCAGCCCGCGATAATCGCGCAGAAATACTCCGAGTGTAGTGTTCATGTTCATGTACACAAGGGTCATGAGTATGGTCACACCGATAAAAAGTAGAAAGGGCACATCCTTTACGACTTTTACATAACCAGCGAAGGTCTGGCTCAGGGTTTCTGGTTTTGCATCTGTCTTTGGCGCGGGTTTGGTTTCAGGCAAAGCGAAAAACACAATACCGGCTGCGATTGCACTGATCACAGCATCAACGATAAAAAGTGTGAGATAGGAGTATGTAACCAGCATCCCGGCGATTGGGGGAGCAATGATCACTGCGATATTAAACACAATCCGGATGATGCCATAACCCTCAGGGCGTTTTTCAGGTGGGAGCAAGTCTGCAACCACCGCTTCTTCTGCAGGTCCGCCGATGCTGCTCAATGTGCCGACGATGGCTGAAACGGCTACGAAAACCGCGAGGGTTGGAGCAAAGCCCATTCCCAGGGCACTGAAAGAAGACAGTAGAAGACTGGCAACCACTGCCCATTTGCGTCCGATGCGGTCAGCGAGCGCACCGCCAAGCGCACCTCCGATCATACCTGAAACTGAAAATAACGCGAACAGGATCCCCACTGTAGACATGCCAATCCCAAATTTCTTGGTGAGGTAAAGAGCGAAAAATGGATATAGCATGAAACCGCCGAGACGATCAATGAACACCACCACGTTGTAGATCCAAAAGGCCCGTGGATAGTCATGGAATATTTTTTTGAGATCAGCCAGTTTCTTATGCATGGTATTTGCTGCAATCTCTTAGGGGTAGAATCCATGTTCATCATATAATGACGAGAGAATTGACCGGCGTTTCAATTGTTATGCGAATGCAGTACATTTTCTCAACAATTGATGCCTGTTGAAAACTCATGAAGAAAGGGTAGTGACTTCAATTTTATCAGTTAAGTTAATAGAGAGTCATGGTCAATTGTCGGGGGTATAATTTGGGCATTATTCATCAAAGGATTTCTAATTGCTTATGCTTACGATTCATCATGGAAAGGCTTTTTTTAGAAAGTTGCCACTTGTTCTGTTGATTCTGATAAGTTCCCTTACCTTGTTTATTTCAGGATGTCAAAAAACTGCTTCTGGTAGTGCCGTCTCTCTTCAAACGACTGTAACCCAACCGGTAGAGGCGACTGAATTGGTCGTTGTGACGAACCCTCCAACGCAGAGTGTCGAGACAGCGACGATTACGGCAACATCGCTGCCCACATCGACCCCTACAGAATTACCGCCTGATTACTGGAAAGATCTTCCTGTGATTCCCACTGAAATTTCAGACCGCGTTCGTGAAATTTACCAGACAGGGCAAGAGATGGGACGCAACCCACGGCGTTTTACCAAAGTGGGAGATTGTAACAGCCAGCATCCTGATTTTCTCTCTGGGTTTGATCATGTCTATTACCTGGGGAAATATTCCTATCTTCAGCCCGCAATTGATTATTTCAAAGGTTCCTTCGGCATTCTTAGTCAAACTACCAATCCAGGTATGAATACCGCACGCGTACTCAGTTACCTGTGGAAAACTGAAGACTGTCCGTCCACTGATACCTTGCTCGAATGTCAGTATCGGGTCGATAACCCGAGCTTCTCAATTATCATGCTGGGTACCAATGATGGATATTATCATCAGGCAAATCCCGAGTCTTTTGAACGGAATATGCGCGCGATCATTGAGCGTACCATCGAATTAGGTATCGTTCCAATTTTGGCGACCAAAGTAGACAATAATGAAGGTGATCAATCGATCAATCCATTAATCGCGCAGCTGGCAGCAGAATATGAGATCCCGTTATGGAACTTCTGGCGAGCCGCACAACCTCTGGCTAATGGAGGCCTTCGCGATCATGAACATTTAAATTCGGGTTCGGGCCCGCCTGCAACCGACTTCCGAATGGATATCAGCCTGAGCTATGGCAAAGAAATGAAGAACCTTACTGCCCTGCAAGTATTGGACTTTATGATGCGTGAACTTGCAGATCCAGAGACGATTCCCACACTGGCGGTTACAGCTGAAACCACTTTGGAGCCGTGATCGCGATTAGAACTCATTTGAAAAAACAGGACGATGAACGATCGTCCTGTTTTTTACTCTTTTTTGGATAATTTAGCAGAATGGTCAATTTCTAACAAATCGCTCAAATGATCCTCAAAAATTTAGCGTTTCTATCTGGAAATAAATACCTATTTGACGAACTCATACTCGCATGCTATTATCTTAATATATTTTCTTCATTATATTATTTATTATTTTGCACTTTAACATTCTACACCGGCTTTTCTTAATCATTTTTTTCATACTAGGAGCAATCATTATGTCGGTTGAATTCATTTTTCGTTTATTAGGAATGATCGGCTTTGCGATTGGGGGAGCATACTGGGGACGGTACATCGGTGAAATTTCAAATATTAATCCACCTGCGGGAACAATGTCGGTGGATCAATTTGCGTTCCTTTTTGGTCTGGTTGGAGCGCTCATTGGTTTAATTCTCACACCATATTTCACCACCCGCCCCGTACGTGCAATCCGCTCAAGCCTGGGCCGCGCATCTGCACAGACTTTATTTGCTGCTTTGACCGGGCTGGTGATTGGGCTGATTGTGGCGGCGCTGCTTACTTTTCCCCTATCGCTTCTCCCGGATCCATTTGGGAAGATCTTACCCTTTGTGGGGGTTGTTCTCTTCGGTTACCTGGGAATTTCGGTTTTTGTGATGCGCGAGAATGATATCTTTATGATGTTTTCTGCGCTTCGTGGAGGGCCATCACAAAGAAAAGAAGCGGGTGGGTCTTCGAATTGGGCAGAAAGCCGGACAATTCTATTGGATACCAGCGTCATCATCGATGGACGCATTGCGGATATCTCGCGTACCGGGTTTTTACCGGGCTCATTACTGATTCCGCGCTTCGTGCTTAATGAACTGCAATATATCGCTGACTCGCCAGACAATATGCGCCGACAACGCGGCCGGCGGGGAATGGAAGTGCTCGCCTCTCTGCAGAAAGAACCCAACATTCCTGTGCGCATAAGTGATATCGATGTCGAGGGGATGCGTGAAGTGGATGATAAGCTCATTGTCCTGGCGCGTCAGATGCGCTGTCCGATCCTTACCAATGACTACAACCTCAACCGAATAGCAGAGTTACAAGGTGTGACGGTATTGAATGTCAACGAACTCGCAAATGCGGTAAAATCAGTGCTTATTCCTGGCGAGATCATGACCGTGCAGGTGATTCAAGAAGGCCGAGAGCTGGGTCAGGGGGTTGCCTATATGGATGATGGCACGATGGTCGTAGTAGAAAATGGCCGTGAGTATAAAGATAAAGAAATACAGGTAGTGGTAACCAAAGTCCTCCAAACGGCAGCCGGTAGGATGATTTTTGCCAAGCCTGATGAAGGAATCACGCAAGAGAAATGAGGGATAGGTCCATGTTGAAAGTCTATAACACTTTAACCCGAACCACTGAAGAGTTCAAAACGCTGCAACCAGGCAAGGTGCTCATGTACGTATGCGGCCCTACGGTTTATGCCAAAGCGCATATCGGTCACGCCATGTCTGCTCTGGTTTTTGATATCTTGCGTCGTTATCTGGAATTTCGGGGATACGAGGTGAAGCATGTGATGAACTTCACCGATGTTGATGATAAGATCATCATCCGTGCACGAGAAAAAGGTGTTGATCCATTTGCTCTGGGTGAAATGTATATTCACGAATTTGAAAAACATCTCGCAGATTTCAACATATTGCCTGCCACAGTTAATCCCCGGGCCACCCGTGAAATGGACCAAATTTTGAAGATGATCCAGGGGCTGGTGGATAAAGGTTTTGCTTACGTGGTTGATGGAGATGTTTATTTCAGGGTACAAAAAGTTAAGGATTATGGCAAACTATCTGGGCGCAAAATTGAAGACATGCGTTCCGGCTTCCGCATCGATGTAGATGAGCGTAAGAACGACCCGATGGACTTTGCTTTGTGGAAATCTGCCAAACCGGGTGAACCTTCCTGGGATAGTCCATGGGGAAAAGGCCGCCCAGGCTGGCATATCGAGTGTTCTGCGATGAATCTCAATCACCTTGGCGAGCAGATTGATATTCACGGTGGCGGGAACGACCTTGTTTTTCCGCATCACGAAAACGAAATTGCGCAAAGTGAAAGTTTCACCGGCAAACCATTTGCCCGCTATTGGATTCATAACGGCATGTTGCAGTTAAGCGGCGAAAAAATGTCGAAATCCATCGGCAACCTGGTAACGATTGAAGAGTTCCTCGCTCACCATCCTGCTGATGCTCTGCGCATGCTGGTGCTTAATTCGGGTTACCGCAATCCACTTGCATATTCTGAGGAAATTCTGGCACAGGCTGAAAAAGCCATTGATCGTTTGCGATCAGCACTCAAACCAGCTTTACCCGGTGCGCAGGGTGCGTCTCAATCGAGTCTGTCTGCCCTGAAAGATCAAATTGATGCCACCGATAAAGGTTTTGTCGAAGCAATGGATGATGATTTCAACACAGCGGGGGCTCTCGCGTGTTTGTTCGAATTGGTTCGGGTCATCAACCAGGCGAGAGCAGATGGCGCGACAGATGTTGAGCTTTCTCTTGCCCAGGAACTGGTGCGCAGGTTGACGGGGGTATTGGGGTTAACCCTCGATAAGGTGAAGGAATCTGGCACTGCAGCAGATCGGTTTATCGATTTGCTTATCGAGGTGCGAAAAGAATTACGCACGAACAAGATGTGGGCGCTTTCCGACATGGTGCGTGACCGCCTGGCCGAGTTAGGTGTGGTGCTTGAAGATAGCAAGGAAGGCACCTCGTGGCACTGGAAATGAGAGCTGAATGAAAGAATGGATCACTGGACGTAATCCTGTGATGGAAGTGGTTCAGGCGAAGCGCCGCCAGGTGTTTCGCCTGCTTCTTGCGTCTGGCGTCGAAGAAAAAGGACGCATCGCTGATCTGTTGCGCGTAGCATCAACAAGGCGTATCCCCGTAGACAAGGTACCGCGAGAAAAGATCGATCGCCTGGGTGAAAATCCTCAGGGCGTTGCGGCAGAGGTGAGCGCATATCCGTACGTAGATCTGGAAGATATACTTGACCGCGCCAATGCTCTCAAAGAGGAATTGTTTGTGTTGGTTCTCGACGTCATCCAGAATCCACAAAACCTGGGCACTCTTCTTCGTACCGCTGAGGCAGCCGGGGTGCATGGTGTTATCATTCCTCAGCATCGGGCAGCTGAAGTGACACCAGCTGTGGTCACGGCTTCTTCAGGAGCAACGGAGCACATGCTCATTGCACAGGGCAATATCTCCCGCAGCCTCGAACAGCTCAAGACGGCAGGCGCCTGGGTTGTAGGATTGGAAGGTGGTGAAGGGGCAAAAAACGTGACCGAAGTGCCGCTCACAGGGCCCATCGCTGTGGTTGTTGGAAATGAAGGGGAAGGGATGCGGCCTTTGGTTCGCCAGTCTTGCGATTTTCTGTTGGCGTTGCCCATGCGCGGTAAGATCGAATCGCTTAATGCAGCTGTGGCCGGGTCGATTGTCATTTACCAGGTTCTGCTGGAAAGGCAAAGAAAAAGCCAGCAGCATTGAGATGTTTTGCCATTAGCTTCTTTATAAAATTAAATTCATCATCAAAGCGAGTGCTTCCTTGGTTTTCAAACTGGTAATCTTTATTTTGATATTGTTTGCTGGCTATTCTTTTTCAAAAAAGATTAAGAAAAGCAAAATCAGCCTATCGTTGGTGAGCGTATTTTTGCTTTTTATCTTCGCCGCTTTTCTTGTGCTCAGCAAGAAAATGTTTGCGATTGCTGGATTTTCACTTTATTTACTTTTGATTGTGCTTGGTTTTGGCATTGGGATTCTGGCCGGGTTGGATAATCATAAGAAATCGTAGAGGGGATACAAACACACACCCCCATGATTTTCGGGATGTGTTGATGAGTGAGTTACACATGTTACAACCAGAGAACCCAGGCGACCCACATCAGGATCATTACAACCCCAATCCCGAAACGTGCCACAACAGCGAATCCACAGCCTTTTAAAATACTCCCGGTAGATTTCAAACCTTCCTTAATATCTTTTTTCTTGATCCATTCAACGATTAAGATGGCAATGGCTGCGAAGAGAAGCCCCCCGAATGGCGGCAGAATGATCGTGCCAGCTATGCCTGCTACCAGTGCAACCAGAATCGATAACCAGCTGGCACCGGTTTTTCGCGCTTCTTTTCCCATAAAAAGGTTATCGATCAGATTTCCACCCAGCATGAGCAAGGTAATCACAGCAAAGAGAATACCTGAAGAAAGTGAAAAGCCAGTGACGATGCCGTAGGCCAGGATTGCCAGCCAGATAATGGTTAGCCCTGGGATAATGTAGAAAAGCAGACCAAACAGACCGATGCCCATAACGACAGCCAGCACGGGAATGAACCAGGATGAATTTGCGATCGTTTCCATAAATTGTCTGTTCCTCACTTATAAAGCTTGTCTATTTTTAACTCGCAAACCGATGGTGAGAAAAGGAATTATTAATCAATCTAGAGTTTCACCGGTTTACTAGATACACGCTACATTCATTATACGTAATTGATCATCCAACCGTTGTGGAAAAATTCAGACTGCTTGAAAAGCAGTCTGAATTTTAAAAGTTTTTCCAGCTCGATCTTTTGGGTGGCATTTATCGAATGACTTCGATTCCACCCATCCATGGTTTTAACACATCAGGCACTTTTATTGACCCATCTGCTTGCTGGTTGTTTTCTAATACCGCGATAAAGGTGCGCGGTAACCCCAGACCAGAGCCGTTAAGGGTGTGCACGAGGCAATTTTTTCCGCCATCAGATGGTTTGTACTTGATATTTGCGCGGCGCGCCTGAAAATCACCCACATTCGAAACTGAAGACACTTCCAACCACTCATTGCATCCTGCAGCCCATACCTCAAGGTCGTAGGTTATCAGGGCATTGAAGCCCAGATCGCCGGTGCACAGCCGTTTTACGCGGTAAGGCAATCCGAGCAATTTGCAGGTTTCCTCAGCGTCAGCCAGCATTTTGTCCAGTTCGTTCATTGAATCTTCAGGCTTGCAATAAATATACATTTCCACTTTGTCAAACTGGTGGCCGCGTTTGATGCCGCGTACGTCACGACCGGCGCTCATTTTTTCACGCCTGAAGCAGGGAGTATATGCGGTGAACCTTTGCGGTAGGGTTGTTTCTTCAAGAATCTCATCGCGATACATTCCGGTGAGAGGAACCTCTGCCGTAGGTACCATCCATAGATCTTCCTCAATATCATGATAGAGATTATCCACAAACTTTGGCAGCTGCCCCGAAGAGTAAAGGGTTTCTGCTTTAACCATGAAGGGTGTGTATCGTTCTTCATATCCCTGGCGGATGTGAAGGTCGAGCATCCAGGAAATCAGTGCACGCTGTAAACGGGCCGCAGCACCGTTGAGCACGTAGAAGCGCGACCCGGTTAGCTTGACACCGCGTTCAAAATCAATCAAACCAAGTTTGGGTCCCAGCTCCCAATGAGGCAGAGGGGTGAAATCAAAGACTGGCAATGCTCCCTCATTTCTCACCACGATGTTTTCACTTTCATCTTTGCCTATGGGTGTGGATGGATCAGGTATGTTAGGAATGGTTGCCAGAATGCTCTGCAGTTTTTCTTCCACAACGCGCACCGTTTCATCCAGTTGAGCGATTTCGTCTCCGACCTGGCGCATGGATTCGATTTTTTGCTGACGCTCTGCGGGATCTTTGGTCTGGCTGATCTCTTTTGAAACCTTGTTGCGCTGCGCTTTGAGACTCTCTGCTTTAACCAGCAGGTTTCTGCGATCGGTATCCAGCGAGAGAACCAAATCCACTTCGGCAGCATCCATCTGACGATTTGCCAGAGCCGTTCTGACGAGTTCGGGTTTTTCACGGATTAAATTGATATCTAGCATTGTGCACCTCGGTAAAAATAGAATAACGCCCCTATCCTCAGCAGGACGAGGGGCGTGCTCGTGGTGCCACCTGCATTCGTTCCCAATCGGCGGGAACCTCGTTGTTGCGATAACGGTGCATCCGGCCTCCTTACGGCATTTCTAAATGCCCCTGCGGAGACGACCCATCTCAAAAAAAGATGATCGGGTTGGAAATTCTCTCTCATTCTTACCGGCTCACACCTGACGCCGGCTCTCTGGAAAGATCGAGGAAGAACGTTTCCCGAGCAGGTCTGTTTGCATAGATTATACCTTCCGAAAGGAGACTGTCAAGAAGGGTCTCAATTTGTGGAAATGACTTCAAGTAATTATTTAACAATTAAGATACAATTATTTGATTATGGATGAACAAGCTTTGATCCTTGATGCCTTGCATGGCAAATTGGATGCATTCAACCGCCTCGTCCTTGCTTATCAGGATTTAGCGTTTAATGTCGCTTACCGGATGCTTGGTGACGAAGATCTGGCGTCGGATGCGGTTCAAAATGCCTTTATTTCTGCATACCGCAACCTGCGAACGTACCGCGGTGGATCATTCAAAGCCTGGGTCATGCGCATGGTCACCAATGGCTGTTATGATGAATTACGCCGTCAGAAACGCCGGCCAACGGTTCCTCTCGAACCCGTTAGTCCCTCGGATGGTGAAGAAATCGATTCAGCCGAATGGCTGGCCTCCGATGATCCTTCACCGGAAGAATCATTGGACCGGGCTGAACTCGAACATGCTTTGCAGCATTGCCTGGATCATTTGCCGCTCGAGTTCCGTTCTGTGGTTGTCCTGGTGGATATCCAGGGTATGGATTATGACGAGGTTTCAAAATCTGTTCATACTCCCCTGGGTACTGTAAAAAGCCGACTGGCGCGCGCACGTCTGAAATTGCGCGATTGTTTACAACAGTTTCAGGAACTTCTTCCCCCTCAATTTCGTCTTGATGGTGGAGCCGCTGATGAGTAAGACTTTAACCACTAAAGATTGGATCATGATTTCTGCCTACCTGGATAACAGGTTATCACCAGCAGAAATCGAAAAAATTGAAATTCGCACGAAGAATGATCCCTCGTTCAAGAAAGCGCTGGAGGAAATTGCGTATACCCGAAAAATGTTGCGCTCTATTCCGCAAAAACGTGCTCCGCGCAACTTTACCTTATCTCCTGCTAAAACCAAAGCCCCCATCCGCAATCCATGGCTGCAGCCTGCTCTTAAATATGTGTCCATCGCGGCTGCATTAATTACCGTTGTGATTTTCGTCAGTCCGTTTTTGCTCTTTGGCATGCCTTCTGCTGTTTCACAGCGGTATGATGCCAATACGTTGACCGCTGAAAAAGGCGCTGAAAGTACTGCGATGCTTGAATCTCCGGTTATTATCAACTGGAATCCAGTGCTGGGTATGGGGGGTGGAGGTGGAGCTCCGGATAGCGGTATGGTTTATGCTGGAGGAATGGGTGGAGGACCAATCTCTGAGGAACCGGCAGCAGAAGGTGAAGTGGTTATCACAGAGACCGAGGTTCCCACTTTTGAAGCAACGCCGGCGAGTGAAGAGGAAGCCCCATCAATTGCCGCGGTTCCATCTACCGAAGAAGCACCTGCTTTAGCAGCTCCTCAAATTTCTGGTGAAAGATCTGTTCAGGAGGACACCGCAGAGGATCTATCAACCCTGATCTTAGGCTTGCCTGATCCGTCAGAACAAGGAAAAGTCATTGAACCCGAACAGACGGTGAAAAGAGGTTCGGGTGAAAACTTCTCCATGAGGATGATTTTCGTTTTCATTACCGGTGGAATTGCCCTGCTGAGTGGGATCATTGCTCTCTTCTTGCGCAAACGATAAAATGCATATCCACAATGAGTACAAGTACTGCCCAAAGTGTGCCACACCACTTGAAAAGCGAGTGGTTATGGGTGAAAAACGCCCGGCATGCCCTGCCTGTGATTGGGTTCACTATGAGGATCCAAAAGTAGCCGCAGGGGTATTGATCCTGCGCGGCCGAGAGGTGCTGCTGGTGCGCCGGGTCATGGAGCCGCATCTTGGTGCCTGGAGCATCCCTGCCGGGTTCGTTAACGCATTTGAAGATCCTGCATCCGCGGCATTACGCGAATGTGCCGAGGAAACGGGGTTAACCGCTGAGGTTGATGAACTATTCGATATGATCACCGGCAGGGAACATCTTCGCGGTGCTGATATCTTTTTGGTATTTCGTGCGCACGTGCTGCGCGGTACACTGGCAGCTGCTGATGATGCAGATGAGGTGGGCTGGTTTTCACTCGACGCGCTGCCGGAGCTCGCTTTTGAATCCACCCGGAAGATCTTGAGCAAGGCTTGTGCGTTGAACTCTGACAGGTAATAAACTTTCGTAAGAACTGGCCGTCCACTCGATTTCCTCTACCCCTCCGTCATTAATTTTCTCAATCTCCAAATGTAGAAATGATAAAATGGTATAGAAACTGCAACATTTTGTAGAGGATTGTTCCTTTTTTTCGAACGAAAGAGAGCCCATGCCGAAATCCAACTACACCCGAAAAACCACAGCGCGATCCAAATCCACCCCAAGGCGCAGCTCGCGGAAAACGACAACTTATTATTCCTCATGCCTGACGGTCGATCAGAAATTAAATTTCATTGGCGGCGTGCTCGTTCTGGTTGGGATACTCGGCCTGGTTGCGCTTTTTGCCAACAAGAACGGCCTTTTTACTGGCTGGATTGCCACGACAACCGGGCAAATAGCCGGGTGGGGAGGAATCATCCTGCCGCTGGCAATGCTTTTGCTGGGTATCACACTGCTTTTAAGACATTACGACCGGCTACCTCATGTTTCGGGAATGCGCATAGGCGGAATCGTTTTGATCTATTTCAATCTGCTCACCTGGTTTCACTTCTTTGAAGGTGGCGGATTTGCCAGCGCGCGGCTTGGCCGCGGTGGAGGGTTCATCGGGGCGGGCCTGCATGAATTGCTGGTCAATACGCTGGGGCGCGCGGGTGAAGCGGTCGTGCTGGCTGCGTGGTTTCTCATTGCACTCATCTTTATCATTGATATATCTCTGCCAGAACTTGCAAACCACTCAGTAGCACTGGTTAAAAAAGTCAAAGCAAACCGACCAGCACCGATCCCCCGTCAGGCATCATTTGACGATTCACAGGCAAAATCGCGCAGTGGTGATGATTCAATCTCCACCGAATTGCCGGCTGGTTTCAACCGGCTGGAACCAGATGAATCTGCGGTGCGGATGGAGGGTGGGGTACGACGACACGAGACCACTGGAAGAAGCTCGACGGCTGCGCAGTCGACACAGCATGCTCCTGCTGTGAAACCTTCTGATAGCGCAGCTCAACCGACACCCATCGTGCGGACGAATGTTACCAGGTCAGAAAAACCCTGGCCGATGCCTTCGGTTGCTGACATTCTCGATCCGGCTTCTCCGGCCATTGTGCAGTCGCATTATGACAAAGAACGTGCCCGCATTATTGAAGAGACCCTGGCTTCCTTTGGGGCACCGGCACATATAGTTGAGATTCACCGCGGCCCTGCTGTTACTCAGTATGGTGTTGAACCAGATTTCATCGAATCACGCACCGGGCGTACCCGAGTGCGCGTGGCAAAAATCGTCAATCTGGCAGATGATCTGGCGCTTGCCCTTGCCGCGCCCAGTATCCGTATTCAGGCACCCGTGCCCGGAAAGGCGTATGTCGGCATTGAGGTGCCCAATTCTGAGCTTTCTCTGGTTTCGTTGCGTGAATTGATCGAAACCGAGGCATTTCGCAAAATTAAATCAACACTGCGCTTTGCCTTTGGAAAGGATGTGGCTGGTAAACCGGTTTGCGCTGACCTGACCAGTATGCCGCATCTGCTGGTCGCTGGAACTACCAATTCGGGTAAATCTGTGCTGGTGAATGCCATTCTCACCAGTCTCTTATTAAACAATTCCCCCGCTGATCTGCGTCTGGTGCTGGTAGACCCTAAGCGAGTGGAGCTCACCGGGTACAATGGCATCCCTCACCTGCTTGCCCCGGTAGTCGTCGATGCAGAGCGGGTGACGGGTGCCCTGCAATGGGTGTTACGTGAGATGGATTCGCGCTATAAACGGTTCGCCAATGCCGGGGCACGCAATATTTCTGATTTCAACCGGAAGAGCGGTGAACACATCCCCTATCTGGTGATTGTGATCGATGAGCTGGCTGACCTGATGATGCTGGCTCCCGACGAAACCGAACGTAGCATCACCCGCCTGGCTCAGCTTGCCCGTGCTACCGGAATCCACTTGATCATCTCCACCCAGCGCCCGTCTGTTGACGTGGTCACAGGGTTGATCAAAGCAAATTTTCCGGCGCGTGTGGCGTTCATGGTGGCTTCGGGAACCGACAGCCGTGTGATTCTGGATCAGCCCGGTGCAGAACGGCTGCTTGGCCGTGGCGATATGTTATATCAAGCCCCAGATGCACCAGCGCCGGTGCGTTTGCAGGGCGTTTATGTTTCTGACCCCGAAATTCAGCGCCTGGTGGATACCTGGCGCGTAATTGCCATGAACCGTCGCGCCGAAGGCGGTGAAGAATTGTATGATGCCAGCCTGGAAATGCTTCCTTCCGGAGTGCCACTTAAACAAGGGTCTTTTTTCGGTGATGATCTTCAAGCTGGAGACCCAATGCTTAAAGAAGCCATCGATGTGGTCAGGCGCGAAGGAAAAGCCTCGATTTCCATGCTGCAGCGGCGTTTGCGGGTGGGATACAACCGCGCTGCACGCCTGATCGATGCCCTGGAAGAACAAAAGATCATCGGGCCGCAGCAGGCCGGTATGCAGGTGCGCGAAGTGTTGGATTACGGTGAGCAAACGAATGTCGACCCTGATACAACCGAATAGTAAGATACCAGATGATTCGGCTTTCAATTTCTGACTGATATAAATACTTCACAGAAAGTGTATAATGAAATCGTAAAGGTTCTAGCTTTACTTCCTGTTTTTATCGAACCTTGCATCCTCGCTTGGTTAGCGTCTCTGTCAATGGTGTAAATTCATTGTGTGGAATCTTTAAGGTTCAAGGGTGTCAATGAACAGGCGCCAGAGTAAATGGCATGACCTCAGCCATCATCAAGGGTTGCGGCCCATACAATA